>Ga0156780_124_pt1 | contig 61708 bp, 53 predicted proteins | sample RifOxyD3_FD_110730 | JGI IMG/M metagenome (GOLD analysis project Ga0156780, IMG submission 110730) | Deltaproteobacteria bacterium RIFOXYD12_FULL_56_24 | reverse complement strand
GTTCCGACGGTCTGTGTCTTGGCATGCCGACGGCATTATCCTGCCTGTCAGGGGATAAAATTGGCTTTTTCAGGGCCGACTAAATATTTCCCTCTTCTTAAGAGGGACAAGGTGTCGGCCCTGCTCCGCGCTCTCCCCAAAATGCATTGACTTTTCAGCCTATTGCTGATAGCTAACAGGATGCTAAAAATGCTGCATTTCGCTTTTTTGGCATCCTGTTTTGTTATCGGGCGTTTAACAGCCGCGCCATCCCCGACACTGGAAAAAGCCATGCCTAAAGACAATTCATCCGCCCGCTTCCAGGCAAACGGCCTGGCGACCCTCATCGGCAGCCTGCCGGTTTCCGACCAACGCGAAGCTTTTTCCCTGATCTTTGACCACACCCCCGATATCCCCTTGTGGCCGCAATTGCCGGGCAACCCGAAGGAAGGGATGCTTAATCAGTTCAGCGAAGGGATTCCCGGCTTTGTCGAAGAGGCTGGGCGCACTTATTTCGATATTCAGACCGAAACCTTTGCCGAGGAGATGCTGGCCTATTTTGAGCAGTATCTTGCCGCCCTCGAAGACCCGAACCTTTTGTCTGATTCGCCTTTTGCCGTGAGCCGGGAGAGGGCTCAGGGCCTTTTTGCTTTGCAAGAGGCGGTTGCCGGCAAGACGGTGGCCGCAGTCAAGGGCCAGATGACCGGGCCGTTCACCCTGCTTACCGGGCTTCACGACCGGGAGGGGAGGGCGGCCTATTATGAGCCGACCATCCGGGAAATGGTGGTGAAGGGTCTTTCCCTTAAAGCCGTCTGGCAGGTGCGGCTTCTTGCCCAGGCGCAGGCTCCGGTCATTCTCTTTATCGACGAACCGGCCCTGGCTGGTCTTGGTTCCTCGGCTTTTCTCGGCGTTTCCCTTGAGGAGCTTGGCCAGGAACTCAATGAGGTTATCGGTGCGGCCCAGGCAGCCGGCGGGCTGGTGGGCGTTCATGTCTGCGCCAATACGGACTGGGAATTTCTTCTCTCCACCTCCCTTGATATTGTCAGCTTTGACGCCTACGGGTTTTTCGATAAGCTGGCCGCCTGCAAGGAGGCGGTGTTTGGCTTTTTGGGGAGGGGCGGCATCATTGCCTGGGGGATTGTGCCTACCGGGGAGAAGGAATATATCGAACAGGAAACGGCTGAGTCTCTTCTGGCGCGCTGGGAGGCGCAGGCCGCCCAGCTTGTCGGCGGAGCCTGGGATTATCAAGCCCTGTTGCGGCAGACCCTGATCACCCCCAGCTGCGGAACCGGTTCGTTGCCTCTGGCCCACGCCAAAAAGGTACTGGCCTTGACCAGGGATCTTTCCAAGTTGTTGCGGGACAAATATGTAACCAATCACGGGGTAAGCCCATAAAGGTCAAATAACCACGGAACAAGCGGTCACAGGGTGCCGCAGGTTGCGGCAAGCGGGACGGCGATGCGTACTTTTGTCCGTGAGCCGGACCGATCGTCGCTGTCAATCGTCGGCAGAAGTGCCGACAACATGTGGTGCCCTGTGATCGCTTGCACAAATATCTATAGGTGCAGGCGCCGGCCGGCTATCCTTATTATTCAATCACTACAAAAAAAGTTTGAGTGTCGAGCAATGGAAGAACTTAATCAGGTCTTGAAGCAACGCCGTCAAAAAGCCCAGGAGCTGGCGGAGCTGGGTGTTAATCTCTATGCCAACGATTTCAAGCCGGCCCACCGGATCAGCGATATCCTGGCGAAAAACGACAATCCGGACGCACCGCTGGAGGAGGGAAGCAAGTCAGTGGCCGGCAGGATCATGGCGCTGCGCAAGTTCGGCAAGGCGGCCTTTGTCCAGATCCAGGACGAGACCGGCCGCATTCAGGTGTATGTCAAGCGCGATGGGGTTGGTGAGGAGGTCTACCAGATCTTCAAAAAACTTGATCTCGGCGACATCGTCGGTTTTGGCGGCACTCTGTTCCGCACCCAGACCGGTGAGCTCACCATCGAGGCGGCAACCCTGAAGCCGATCACTAAATCCTTGCGGCCTCTGCCGGAGAAATTCCACGGCCTGACCGATGTGGAAACCCGTTATCGCCAGCGCTATGTCGATCTGATCATGAACCCGGAGGTGCGCGATACCTTTCGCAAACGGGTGGAGATCATCCGGCTGATCCGCGATTTCCTGGTAAACCGGGGCTTCATGGAGGTGGAAACCCCGATGATGCAGGCCATTGCCGGCGGGGCCACGGCCAAGCCCTTCAAGACCCATCATAATGCCCTGGGTATGGATCTTTATTTGCGGATCGCCCCGGAACTGTATCTGAAGCGGCTGCTGGTGGGGGGCTTTGAAAAGGTCTTCGAAATCAACCGCAATTTCCGGAACGAAGGCCTTTCCACCCGGCACAATCCCGAATTCACCATGCTCGAGTTCTATCAGGCCTTTGCCACGTACGAGGATCTCATGGATCTCACCGAGGAGATGGTTTCCTACGTTGCCGCCGAGGTCACCGGCTCCATGCGGGTGAGCTATCAGGGGCAGGAGGTTGATCTTTCCCCGCCCTGGAAGCGCTATACCATGGACGAGGCCCTGGTCGAGGTGGGCGGGATTGACCGGGAGGTTCTCGCCGACCCAGAACTCACCCGGCAGTTGGCCCTGGATAAGGGTATCGCTCTTGCGCCCATGGCCGGGCACGGCAAGGCCAAGACCGAGCTTTTTGAACTGCTGGTGGAAGAAAAGCTGATCAATCCCACCTTCGTGACTCAGTACCCCACCGAGGTTTCGCCGCTGGCCCGCCGCAACGAGAAGAATCCCGAGGTTACCGACCGTTTCGAGCTTTTCGTGACCGGTCGGGAAATAGCCAATGCCTTCAGCGAACTTAATGATCCCATAGATCAGAAAGAGCGGCTTGCCAAGCAGATTGCCGAACGGGGCAGCGATGAGGAGATTTTTCCCGAGCTGGATGAGGACTTCGTCCGGGCTCTGGAGTACGGCATGCCTCCGGCGGCAGGGGAAGGCATCGGCATCGACCGTTTGGTTATGCTGCTGACCGACTCCGCTTCGATCCGGGATGTCATCCTTTTCCCGCATCTGCGCCCGGAAAGCAAGTAGACCCCTGTAACCGTCCAGGAGCACGGCATCTGCTTTGTCATCGGCCGGCTTATGTGCACCAGCACACTTCGCCGGCCTCTTCCGCGCATCTGCGGCGCTCCTGAACGGTTACAGTTTAGGGAGAGGTTGTTGATTTAGATGGCCAGGCAACCAGTGAGTCCGCTTCCATCCGCCAGGGGATTGTTTCTGAAAGAGAGGGAAATTGTGAATTTTGAATGGTTTGTATGTCTGCGATATTTGAAGGCCAAGCGCAAGCATGGTTTTATCTCGATTATTTCGCTGATCTCCATTGCCGGAGTCATGGTCGGGGTCATGGCCCTGATTGTGGTTCTTGCGGTGATGACCGGCTTTACCTCCGAATTCAGGGACAAGATTCTCGGCATCAACTCCCATGTGGTGGTTCAGGATTATACCGGCAATATCAGCGGCTATGAAGAGATTGCCGCGAAAGTTCGCGCGGTTGAGGGGGTAAGCGGGGTAACGCCCTATCTGTACAGCCAGGCCATGATCACCAGCGGCGAAGGCGGCACCGGCGCCGTACTGCGCGGTCTTGATCCTGCCTCGGCCCAGGGAGTGCTCAACCTGGAAAAGAACCTGCGCACCGGTTCAATCGCCGCCTTGTCGTCCGGGCAGCCTGACGGGAGAAGGCTGCCGGGCATTATCCTGGGAAAGGAGCTTGCTGCTCAACTGCATGTCTCGCTGCACGACCGGGTGCGGCTGATTTCGGCTTCCGGGCCTCTTACCCCCATGGGAGTGCTGCCCAAGGTCTCCACCTGTCAGGTGGTGGGGATTTTTGAAACCGGCATGTACGAGTATGATTCCGCCCTGGCTTATGTTTCCCTGGCAACGGCGCAGCGCTTCTTTGATCTGCCCGGTCTGGTGCATGGCCTGGAGGTGAAAACCAGGGATCTCAACCAGGCGGACCGGATAGCCAGGCGGATCGAACAGGCTCTGGGGCCTTCTTATTTCGCCAAGGACTGGATGCGGATGAACCGGAACATCTTTTCCGCCCTCCAACTGGAAAAGACCGCTCTTTCCGTGATCATGGCCCTGGTGGTGATGGTCGCCGCTTTTAATATCGTCAGCACCCTGATCATGGTGGTCATGGAAAAGAATAAGGATATCGCCATTCTGAAATCCATGGGCGCCACCTCCGCCAGCATCATGCGGATTTTCATCTACGAGGGTTTGGTTATCGGTCTTGCCGGTACTGTCCTTGGGGTGCTCGGGGGCTTAAGCCTTTGCGCCATCTTAAGCCGCTACCAGTTCATCAAGCTGCCCGAAGTCTACCCGATTTCCACCCTGCCGGTGCTGGTCCTGCCCTCTGATGTTATTCTCATTGCCCTGTCGGCAACGATTATTACCCTGGCCGCCACCCTGTATCCTTCCTGGCAGGCGGCCAAGGTCGATCCGGCCGTGGCCCTGCGTTACGAGTAAAGGAGACTGCCCAATGCCCAATGTCGCACCAGAACAGGTCTTCTTTTTTGAAGCGCGGGATATTTATAAGGAATATTGCGACCATGGCAGCCTGCAGGTGCTTGCCGGGGTACATCTGCGACTGGCAGCCGGGGAAATGGTCGCCGTGGTCGGCGCGTCCGGCACCGGAAAAACAACCTTGCTCCATATTCTGGGCGCTCTTGATCAGCCCAGTCAGGGGCAGGTTTTTTATCGGGGTGAAAATGTTTTTGAGAAAACCGCAGACCAGCTGGCTCGGTTTCGCAACCAGGTTATCGGCTTTGTTTTTCAGTCCCATCATTTGCTCCCGGAATTTAACGCCCTGGAAAACGTTCTCCTGCCAGGGTTGATTGCCGGCCAGAAACGCTCCGGGCTGGTCGGATATGCGGAATATCTTCTGGAGCGGGTTGGGGTCATTAATCGCGCCACCCACAAGGTGGGCGAGTTATCCGGCGGCGAGCAGCAGCGGGTCGCCCTGGCCCGGGCCCTGATCATGAAGCCGGAGGTTCTTCTGGCGGATGAGCCCACCGGGAATCTTGATCCTAAAACCGGATTCAAGGTTTTTGAGCTTATTCGGGAGTTGAGTGAAACCCTTTCCCTGGCAACGGTCATGGTGACGCATAACCTTGAGCTGTCCCGGCGAATGAGCCGTTGTCTAACCTTGCTGGACGGGGGCTTGCACGAAACCGGGGATGAGCGGCTGCTCAGCTTGGCGCCGGAAAGCAGCGGCAAGGTAACTTCCAGCTCAATGCCGGAAATGACTCGAACCACCAAACCGTAACTATTCAGCAGTGCCCCAGGTTGCGGTAAGCGGTACGGCGAAGCGTACATCAAAAGTACGTGAGCCGGCCTGATCGCCGCAAGATGGGGTGCTGCTGGATAGTTACATGAAAGCAAAGATTCTTGACAGTAGAGTCAAGGCCTGATAATCCTGATGGCCATCAACTCGGAAGCTCGGCCGCATATTTTTGAGCGGTTACTCAAGTCCACTTTAACAGCGAAAGCGAGAGTATGAGACAAGACAATTCAGCCCGACACATGTTATGTTCCCGTGGGTTTTCAGGGTTCATCAGGATTGTAATGGCAGCCCTTGTCCTTTTTGTGACGCCGGGCATCCTGCCTCTGGCAGGAGAGGCCTTTGGCGCGGCGCTGGAGGCGAACACCGTCATCGTTCCTCCCCGGATCAACGCCCCGTCCGGGGTTGACCAGCTTCTTGCCTTAAGCGACAAGACCCTGGTGGAGGTTGCACAGAGCAAAGGTCTGGTGATGCTGCCCAGGGAGGAAATGCAGCAGAAGCTCGGTTATGCTGCGTGGCCCCCCGCGCCAGAGGCCTTGAGGCCCCTGGTCACCTCTCCGGCGGTAAACTATGTGGTGGTCGGCAGCATAACCAAGCTTGGCGAGCAACTAAGTCTTGATTTTGTCGTCCATGACATTTTCGGCAATAACCCCCCCAAATTTTATTATCAGGTCAGCAACAACGAAGCCGGGTTGCAGAAAGCCCTGGCCCAGATGGTCAACGATATTCTCTCGCACACCGGTCAATATTTTCTCATTAATTCTCTTGGGGTTGCCGGAAATACCCGCACGGATTCCGGGGCCATCATGCGGCAGGTGAAAAGCCAGGTCGGGGATCGCTATTCGCCGCAACTTCTGCGGACGGACCTGAAAAATATCTTTCAGATGGGCTACTTTGATGATGTGCAAATCCTGGTTACCGACACGGAAAAAGGCAAGGATATTATCTTCCGACTCACGGAAAAAGCAGTAATCGGCCAGGTTCTTATCAGTGGAGCAAAGGATCTTGAGGAGAAAGAAGTGAAGGAGGTGGTGAGCATCTCGCCCAACACCATCATCAACACCAATGAAGTGCAGACCTCGGTTGAAAATATCCGCAAACTCTATAAGGATAAGGGGTTCTATCGGACCAACGTCGCCGCCAAGCTCAACTATGCCACGCCTGACAAGGTGAATGTCACTTTTGACATCGAAGAAGGCATCAAGATGTATATCAAGGATATCCGTTTTGTTGGCAACAAGGCCTTTACCGCCAAGGAATTGCGCAAGGAGATGACCACCTCGGAAAAAGGGCTGCTCTCCTGGTTTACCGATTCTGGAAAGTTGAAGCGAGATCTGCTTGAGCAGGATCGTTCTCGGCTCGGCGCTTTGTATCACAACAATGGCTATATCGAGGCCAGGATCAGCGAGCCGGTTATAACCGATGAGGGCGATTGGCTCTATGTTACCTTTGATATTCAGGAAGGCGAGCGCTACATGGTCGGCACCATTGAGATTGTGGGGGATATCGTTGGCGACAAAAACGAACTCTTCAGCCGGCTTGAGTTAAGTAAGGAGAAGTTTTTCAGCCGCAAGATCTTGCGGGATGATGTCCTGCGCCTTACCGACCGCTACGCGGAAAGCGGTTATGCCTTTGCCGAGGTGGAGCCGAAGCTCAGCAGGAATGAAGAAGACAAACGGATGGATTTGTCGCTCAAGATTACCAAGGGGAACCTGGTCCACATAAATCGGATCAACATCAAGGGCAACACCCGAACCAGGGACAAGGTAATCCGCCGGGAGATGCAGGTCAAGGAGGGCGGCCTGCTTGATGCAAGCGCGGTCAGAAAGAGCAACGAAAGACTGCAACGGCTTGGTTTTTTTGAGGAGGTGCACGTCACCCCGGAGCCGACTGTGCAGCCGGATATCATGGATGTGGTGGTCGAAGTCAAGGAAAAGGCCACCGGCACCTTCAGTATTGGCGCCGGATACAGCTCGGTGGACAGTCTCATGTTTATGGGCGAGATCAGTGAAAATAACTTTCTTGGTAAGGGCCAGCGTCTTGCCTTGCAGGCCGATGTGAGTGCCACCAGTAACCGGTATAATTTCAACTTTACCGAGCCCCATCTTAACGATACCAAGCTGTTGTTCGGCTACGATCTTTATAACTGGTCACGGGAATATGACGATTACACCAAGGATTCCACCGGGGGTGCCCTGCGTTTTGCCTATCCGGTCTGGAACAAGTGGAATCTCGGCTGGGGCTATGGTTATGATGACACCAATATGACCGATGTGACGTTGACCAATACCTCGCCAACTATCTTGGAATCCATGCTTATCGAAAAAACCAGTTTTGTGCGGCTCGGGGTTCACAAGGACACCAGAAACAAGCTTACCGATGCCTCGAAAGGCTGGATTACCAACTATTCCGTCAAGCATGCCGGCGGGGTTTTGGGCGGCGACAGCTCCTTTACCAAATGTGAGGCCAGTTCCGGCTGGTACTATCCGTTGAAGTGGGACACAATCTTTCATGTCAAGGGCTCCATCGGCTATGTGGTGGAAAACGAAGAGAATAAGCTGCCGGTTTATGAAAAATTCTACCTGGGTGGGCTTAACACCATGCGGGGCTTCGACAGCGGCAAGGTCAGTCCCCTGGAGTTAAACAGCGATGGGGTTACCTATTCCAGGATAGGCGGAGAAAAGATGTGGTATGCCAACTTGGAATGGATATTTCCCATTGCCAAGGACATCGGCCTGAAGGGGCTGGTGTTCTTTGATGTGGGCAACGTCTATACTGATTCGCAAACCTGGGATATCGCGGATCTTCGCTATAGCACCGGCGTTGGCTTCCGCTGGCTGTCACCCATGGGTCCCCTGCGTCTTGAATGGGGCTGGAATCTCGACCCGAAAGAAGGCGAGGACCAGGGCGTCTGGGACTTCAGCATTGGCGGGAGTTTTTAGGAAATGGCCAATCTTTGGATCGATGCGCCTTTTCTCGGCGTTCCGCCATTCTTAAGACGATAAATGGACAAAAGGCTTACGGCCCTCTTCACCGAGGGCCGATCCGTTAATATCATCGGCCTGCGAGGAAGCGCGGCCGCCTTCTATCTTGGCCGCACCGCCCGGCTCGGGCATCGCCCCATCCTCTGCCTTACGCCCAGTGAGACAGCGGCCCAGCAATTCGTTCAGGATCTTGCTCTGTTCAGCGATACCCAGGTCCTGTATTTTCCCGGCCATGAAATTCCTCCCTATACCCCGCTTTCGCCAGACAGCCGGACCGTTGCCGAACGCCTTGCCACCCTGTTTCAGGCCCACAGCGCCGAGAAGCCGTTTATTCTGGTCATGTCTATTGAGGCTATGCTGAGAAGGGTTCTGCCCCGTGCTTCCCTGGCAAAGCTGGCCGAGTTGGTCATGCGTGGCGAAGAAACCGAACTTGATGGGCTGGTCGCCTCTCTTGTCGCCTGTGGCTACGATGCGGCGGCTTTGGTGCAATCCGTCGGCGAATTCAGCCTGCGGGGCGGTATCCTGGATATCTTTCCAGCCGGCTTCGAGATGCCGGTGCGTCTTGATTTCTGTGGCGATACCGTTGAGTCCATTCGCAAGTTTGATCCCATCAGCCAGCGCTCGGTTGAGGATCTTGAGGAGATTGTCCTCCTGCCGGTGGACGATATCCTCTATCCTGCCGGGGAGCAGGAGCTGCGGCAGCTTCTTGATCGTTTCCGGGGCGCAGCCGAGGATTTTGCCTGGGACAGCGAGCGGGTCAAGGTCATGGAGGGCTGTCTGCAGAATCGCCAGCGCTTCCCAGGGATCGAATTTCTGCTCCCCCTCTTTTACGAAAAAACTTCGACTGTGCTTGATTATCTGACGGACGAGCCTATCGTCTTTTTCTCCTCGCCACTCTTGATTGCGGAGAGCCTTGGCCTCTGTCGGGAAAGGATTCAGGCTAATTTCGCCGAAGCATCCGAGGCTCGTCTGCCTGTCTTGCCGCCGGAACAGATCTTTCTTCCGGAAGATGAATGGCTGGCGCGACTATCTCGCTTTCAGCAGGGGAGATTTTATGATTTTGCCCATCCGGACATGGAGGAGGGCGAAGTCCTGGAGATACCCTGCGGCAATCATGTCCTTCTCAGGCAGCAGCTTGAGCTGCAACGCAAAAGTCAGGGGATGATGCCTGAACTTTCCCGGCAGTTGCGTGTCTGGCTTGAGTCCGGGGATGGGGTCTTTTTTGCCTGCCGGACCAGACGACATGCGGAGCACATGGAGGGACTGTTCCGCCAATACGATCTGTCGGTTGCCATCACCGGAGCCCCGGTGGGGGATGATACTTCTGCCCGGAGGGAGATTGTCCTGGTGGATTCGCCGCTGATCGCGGGCTTTGACCTGCCTGGTGCCCGGCTGCACTGGGTCTCGGAAAGTGAGCTTTTCGGCCAGCTCCGCCTGGGTGCTGGGAAAAAGAAGGATGGCCGGCGAAACAGGCCGGCGGTGAGCTTTGCCGAGCTTAAGATCGGCGATATTGTGGTCCATACCGCCCATGGCCTCGGTCGGTACGAAGGGCTGGTCAATATCGTGCTGAGCGGTATTGCCAACGATTTCTTTCAGCTGGTTTACCGCGATGGTGACAAGCTCTACGTGCCGGTGGATCAGCTTAAGGTAATCAGCAAGTATCAGGGGCTATCCGACACTGAACCTAAACTCGACAAACTGGGCGGCAAGCTCTGGCAGACCAGGCGGGAAAAGGTCAAGGAGGAGGTCTGGAAGGTGGCTCAGGATCTGCTTGGCCTCTATGCCCGGCGAGCCATGGTGGAGGGGCATGCCTTTTCGCCGCCGGACGAGTTGTTCCATGAGATGGAGGAGTCCTTTCCCTACGATGAGACTGCAGGCCAGCTCAAGGCGATCAACGAGGTTCTTGACGATCTGAGCTCGCCTAAGCCCATGGACCGGCTGATCTGCGGGGATGTGGGCTACGGCAAGACCGAGGTTGCCATCCGGGCGGCTTTCAAGGTGGTGGCCGACAATTTCCAGGTCGCTATTCTGGTGCCGACCACGGTGTTGGCCGAGCAGCATGCCGCCACCTTCCGCGAACGGTTGCAGGGCTTCCCGGTCCGGGTGGAGAGTCTGACCCGCTTTCGCAGTCCGACAGAGCAAAAGCAAATTATCCGGGAGGTGCGCGAGGGGAGAGTGGATATCGTGGTCGGCACCCATCGGCTCCTCTCCCAGGATGTGGTCTTCAAGCGGCTCGGGCTGTTGATTATCGACGAGGAGCACCGTTTCGGCGTTTCTCACAAGGAAAAGCTCAAAAAGCTTAAAAGCCAGGTTGATGTCCTGACCCTTACCGCCACCCCGATTCCCCGTACCCTGCAGCTTTCCCTGCTCAGTATCCGCGACCTTTCCGTGATCAGTTCGCCGCCCGAATTTAGGCGACCGGTGAAAACCTTTGTCGCCCGCGATGACGAGCTGGTGATCAAGGAGGCCGTGGTCAAGGAGCTGCAGCGGGGCGGCCAGGTTTTTCTCGTCCACAACCGGGTTCACTCCATTCAGGAAATGGCAAGCCGGGTGCAGAAGCTGGTTCCGGAGGCACGGCTGGCCGTGGCCCACGGTCAGATGCCGGGAAAAGCCCTGGAGGAGATCATGGTCCGTTTTATCAAGGGGGAGATCGATGTCCTGGTCTGCACCACCATTATTGAATCAGGCCTTGATATTCCCAACGCCAACACCATTGTCATCACCAGAGCCGACCGCCTCGGCTTGGCGGAAATATATCAGCTTCGCGGCAGGGTGGGGCGAAGCAAAGAGCAGGCCTATGCCTATCTGCTGGTCCCTTCCCTCGACGGTCTGTCCAAGGATGCCCAGCAGCGGCTGCGGGCGCTCATGGATTACAATGAGCTTGGCGGCGGCTTCAAGCTGGCGATGAGCGACCTGCAGATCCGGGGGGGCGGCAATATTCTGGGGATCTCGCAAAGCGGCAACATCGCCGCGGTGGGCTATGACCTCTACCTTGAGTTGCTGCAGCAGACAGTTCTCGATTTGAAGCGGAAAGGCGCTGCGGTGGAGCAATCCCCTGAGCAGATAGAGCCGGAAATCAATCTCAAAATCTCGGCTTTTCTTCCGGAGCGTTATATTCCTGTGACGGAACAGCGTTATATCGCCTATCGCCGTTTGAGCAACGCGGAGCAGGTTGAGGAACTGATGGATCTCAAGGATGAATTCACCGACCGGTACGGCCAGCTTCCTCAGGAGGCGCTAAATCTCTTCGAGGTATTGGCTCTGAAAACCTTACTCAGGCGTCTGTGGATCAGTAAGTTGGAGCAGGGTCCGGACAATCTGGTTTTCTCCTTTCATGAAAAAACTCCGGTGACTCCGGAGCAGATCATGCGTTTGCTCCGGAAATATAAAAATCAGGCGCGTTTTACCCCGGAGTCGAGGTTGATTGTTACAAGCGAACCTGTGACTCTGCCGGAACAAACCATTCTGAATGCGCAAAATATTCTTGCTTTGCTCGCGGAAGATGACAATTAAAAATGTCTGTGGTAGAATTTGCCGGACCATGAAGTTAAATAAGATTAATAATAATATTTTCAAATTGTTATGAGTGTGCCAGTGAAATTTTTCATTTATCTTTTAGGTGCGGTCCTGTCTCTTCTCATGTTTTCCCCCGCTGCCCTTGTTCGGGCGGAAATGGTGGATAGGATCGTTGCCATTGTCAATGATGATGTTATCACCTTTACCGACCTTAATCGGGAGGGGGATGCGCTGTTTCGCCGAATCACCCAGGAGGCTCCGCCGGAACAGGTTGAGCGGACCCTGCTTAAGGCTAGAGAGGAGATACTTTCCAACCTTATTGACAAGCTCATCGTGGCCCAGCGGGCCAAAAAGCTTGGGATTTCGGTGGAAAACCCAGAGGTGGACAATGCGATTCGCATAATCATCGAGCGTAACAAGACCACCCCGGAAAAGTTTTGGCAGCAGATGACGCTCATGGGTTCGAACGAGCAAGATTATCGGGAAATCATCAGAAGCCAGATTTTGCAGGAAAAACTGATCGATTATGAAATTCGTTCTCGGGTGGTGGTGACTGAGGAGCGGATACGCGAGTTTTACGAAAAAAATTATGCCCAGAAAATGCAGGAAGAGGCCTATCACATTTTGCAGATGGGGTTTGTCTGGAAGGAAAATACCCAGGCCGCAAAGGATGATGCCCGGCGGCGGGCTGAAGAGACGCATCAGCAGGCGCTTGCCGGCCAGGATTTTCGCAGCTTGGCGCAGCAGTCTTCCGATCTGCCTTCGGCCAAGGATGGAGGAGACATCGGGGTCTTCAAAAAATCGGAAATGGCGGCTCATATGAAAGCAGGCCTGTCCGGCCTGCAGGCGGGGCAGATCAGCGCTATTCAGGAGATGCCGGCCGGGTACCAGTTTTTCAAGCTTCTTTCCGACCGGGGAGAGGTCGGTCTTCAGGCAACATATGAGAGCGTGAAAGAACAAATCAGACAACGGTTGTATGAGGAGGCCATGAACAGTCAGTTTCATAAGTGGGTAAAAGAGCTTCGTGATCAGGCGTATATCAAGAAAATATTGTAATCTGGTATCTGTCCGGAAACGAGCAATCGGGCGAAAGGGTCCTTTGCGGATGGGCACTAGTATAGTCTGTCCCTGTAACCCTATAACCTCTGGATAAGGGATGTCTCTTATGACTAAGGACTCACCATCTGCCGATGATGCAACTGGCCAACCCGCAGCTTTATCACGACCAGAGGAAACCATCGGCAGCTTTCTGAAAAGGCATCGGCAAAGCCAGGGGAAAGATCTTGATGAAGTCGCGGAAAAGACGCGCATTCATGCCTCAACTCTTCGGGCCATTGAAGAGGGAAATCCCAAGGCTCTGCCGGCTGAGGTTTTCACTCGGGGTTTTATAAGAAATTATGCTCGGTATCTTGGCCTTGATCCAGACGAGGCCATGGTCTGGTACATCAAGGAGAATAAAGGAGAAGCCAGGCCTACGGAAAAAATCAATGTCCGGGAGGTTCTGGCCGGCGAGGTTATGGCCGAGGCCCGGACTTTTCCGTTCTGGCGTTTCATCGCCTTTTTTCTTGTCGCCGCCCTTCTTTTTCTTGCCGGATACTTTATTTTCGGCTTTTCGAACTCGTTTCTCCCTTCAATAGAGACGTTCACCTCAGACGCGCAGCCCCAGACCTTGGTTGGCCAGCCACCCCCGCAGACCGCTCCGGAGACTGGCGAACCGGGGACGGAATCAGGCGCTGGGAACAAGGGGGCGGAACAGGGGCCGCCGGTGGCGCAGAGTGGAACCCATGATTCGGCTTTGTCCTTGCCAGGGAAAGTCGGACAGTTAGTGGAGCCCCAGAATATTGAGGGGGAGCGGGGCCGCGAAGTTAAAAATAAAGCAGAGGAGCATAAGCTCGTAATTATCTCGCCGACCTTGAAGGAGAATCAGGTGTCTCAGGCGGTGGTCACGCCAGCCCCTGCCTCGAATGCTTCATCAGAGTCTTCCGTGGCAAAAGCTCCGGGGATGAATTATGTCCTGGCGGCGAAATTCACCGAGAAGACTTGGCTCTCGGTGCAGATAGACCAGGAAAAGCAGAAGTCGTTTATTTACCAACCAGGGGATTATGCGGTCTGGCAGGCGGGAGAAAAAATTTCCCTTTTTGTCGGGAACGCCGGAGGCATAGTCCTGACGCTTAACGGCAAACCGGTGCCGTCCTTGGGCGAGTCAATGAAAAGCGTTCGGATTTCCTTCCCTGCTCAATAGGGTTGGATCCGCAAACAGGGAAAAGGCCACAGGTCCTTAACCCAAAAGCAAAGAGCCGCCATACCATAATCTTTGTAATCGCGGTTAATTGCGATTTCAACAATAGCCCAGCGAGAGCAGATGTCTTTGCAGGAAAGCCTGGCCATTGTGCTTCAGGTTAGAGATCACGGTGATTCTGATAAGATTGTCACCTTGTTCACCTTGGAGCACGGTAAAATCTCGCTTATCGCCAAGGGCGCCAAGCGCAGCAAAAAACGTTTTGTCAACAAGCTGGAGCTGTTTTCTCTTCTCACCATCCATTTTGCCCCAAGTCGTCATAGTTCGCTCATGCGCCTGGATCAGGCCGATTTGCTGGACGCCTTCCCCAGGCTACGGGAAAACTACGAACTGTACATCGCCGCCTCACTCCTCTGCGAACTTGTCCTGCACTGGACCAGGGAGCATGACAGCGATGAAGAGCTTTTTCGGTTGCTTGTCTGGGCGTTGGAGGGGGTGTCCATGGAGCGGGGGTCTGTCAACCGCACGATCATTTTTTTTCACGTCAAGATGCTGGACATCATCGGCTATCGCCCCGATTTGACCGGCTGCCTGGATTGCCGCGTTCTTGGCGCGCCCGGGGTTTTGTACCGTTTCAGTCCCCTGCGCAACGGACTGGTTTGCAGCCGCTGTGAATCCCAGGCCACGGTAAATTCCCAGCCTCTTTCCATCCAGACCATCCAATTGCTGCGCAGGGTTCAGGACATGGGGCAAAGCAAACTGGAACGGCTGCATTTTTCCCTGGCGGCCACAAGGGAGGCCATTGCCCTGCTCAAACGTTACGACCATCATCTATTGCAGAGGGAGGTGCAGTCCTGGAATTTTTTGGCCTGAAGGTAGCTGCTCTACTGCTCTACAGCACCACATCTGCTTTGTCCTCGGCCTGTTCGTGTGCAACAGCTCAGATCGCAGACCTCTGGAGTTTATGCCCCTTCAGAAATACGCATCTGTGGCAGCAGCGAAGCGGCGCTGCAGAGCAGCTCCCGTTCGGGGGTAGCTTTAGTTTTTTCCCTTGAGTTGGATAGTTTCTTGACTACTTGCTTATTCGGCTTTGATTTTCCGGAGGAGCCAGGCCATGTTGCTTCCCAGGTCGCGCATGGTTTTCATGCCTTCCTCGTCGTTGGCTACCTCGCCCGGTTCTCTGCCGATGCCGATGTTCCAGTATGAGGAACCCACCACGATCATCTGGCCGATCAGGAAAAAGGCGTTGAGGGAGTTGAACACTTGAATGGCGCCGGCCCGGCGGACTGCGACCACTCCGGCCCCGGCTTTGCGTTTGAACAGATCGCCGTTGGCCCGGGAAACCATGCCACACCGCTCGATCAGTGCCTTCATCCCGGCGGAGACATCGGCGAAGTAGGTGGGGGAACCAAGGAGGATGCCGTCCGCCGCGATCATCTTGGCAAGACAATCGTTGATGATGTCCTTTTCCACGGCGCAACGGCTGTCTTTGTTCTTGAAGCATTGATAGCAGGCGATGCAGCCGGAGATCGGCTGGCCTGACAATTCGACCAACTCCGTGTCGATTCCTTGCAGGGAGAGCTCTGCCAGGGCGGTATTCAATAATTTGGCGGTATTCCCTCCCTTGCGGGCGCTCCCGTTAAAAGCAACAACCTTCATGGTATCCTCCTCAGGTGATTTTATTCAGCTATGGTAAACGTTCAGCAGCACCGCATCTGCGGTGTCATCGGCCTGCTCATGTGCGACTTGCACACATTGCAGGCCTCTTCCTAGCATCTGCGGCACTGCTGAATGTTTACAGTTCAGGGGCTGAGCCGCGTTTTTTCGTTCCTGGTGAACGCTTACCAGTTATGTCGCAGTCAGGTGTGCCATGATATTGTAATCGAGATTGGCAGGGACAGGAAGGATTTCAAGAAAAAACCAGCCGGGGATTAGCCCCGGCTGGTTTTTGTGGGATAAAAGTTATTTCCAGCAGTAGGACATTTCCGTCTCGGTCCGCCAGCTATCCCAAAGATAGGCCTCCTCCCGTTGCTGGGCGATGGTCCTGAAAGCATAACGCACCTGCTCCTCAAAAAAGCTACAATAAGGGCTTGGCGCATTAATGTCACCTGAGACCTTGTAGATCTCGGCCGGGCAAGGTGCCCCGCAGAAATGCCGGATGGCGCAGCCTGCGCAGGGCAGGATTTTTTCCACCTTCCGGTCTGTCACTTCCTGAAAGGGTTTGCTGGCAAGAATATCGGCAGGATTATCCCGAAAGATGTTGCCGCCGGAAAACTCGTTCATGCCGATGAACTCACTGCACGGCACGACCTCGCCGTCTGCGGAAACGGCGAAGAAACAACGGCCGCCGCCGCAAGGAGAGATGTCGCACATCAGCCTGCGACCGGTGGGGCCGATAACTCCGGCCAGGACATTGGCAAAATTGGCGATGACCAGCTTTCTGCCGGTTTGTGCAAAAAGCGCAAAAGACCGGTCCAGTGCCTTGAAGAAAGCAACGGCGAGAACCTGGTTGTCCGGTTTTAGATCCATTCCCCCCTGACGGGTGCAGCGTACCGGATTGAGCATGACCACCCGCACTCCCAGTCCGTGGTAAAAATCTACCATCTCGGTCAGGGTGTGCACGTTGGCCTGGGTTACGGTGGTTATGACATTGAGGGCCGGATAATCAACGAGCTTTTTGATCACCGAAACCACGGTGTCGTAATAGCCGTTGCCCTGCCAGTTTTTCCTGGTGCGGTTGGCGACCTCAGCCGTAGGGGCATCCAGGGACAGGCCGATGCCGACATGGTGTTCTCTTAAAAAACTGATTGCCGTGTCGTCGAGCAGGGTGGCGTTGGTCTGGATGCCGAAATGGAAGTCGTCCTTAAAACGGGCAATTGCGGCAAAGACTGCCTCCCGGGCAACCATGGGTTCGCTGCCGTGGAAGATAAGCTGCGGTTTTACCCCCTCCGGCAAGATCTTCCGGAAGTGCTGCAGCAACCGCTCAAGGGCGAGGATCAGTTTTTCCTCTCCCATATCGATGCCGTTTTTGCGCATTTCTTCGGGGAGGTAGCAGTAACTGCAGTTCAGGTTGCAGCGTTCGGTGGGGTTCACATAGACGGCGGAAAGTTGCAGGCCGGAACGCAGGTGAGCCATTTCCGTGGCAAATTCCGGAGCCCGGGTCAGGAAGTCTTCGACCATGGCGCCCCCCAGAGCCTGGGGCAGATCATGACGATCGACCAGGGCCCAGTAGGCCGTGTTCGCTTCGATAACCGCAACTCGGTCGGGATCACCGATCTCCAGCACGGAAAAATTCGGGCCTTGCCCGGTATTGGCGAACATTGCCGCTGCTTTTTTTTGAGTCTGTTCCATCACTTGCTTTTGTCCTCTGGGGTAGTCTCAGCGCTGGGGGTGAGCAGAATGTAGTGGGAAAGGCCGGTTCCCTGACCGATCAGGTTGCAGCGGCGACGGTACGAAATGATCTGTTTTTGTGCTTTCATGATGTTCTCCTCTTATTGTTGATCTGCGCGCATAAAAAAACCCGGAGCAATCCCCTCGGGGGCGCTCCGGGTTCGGTTTCCATAAGAATACCCAGCGGATACCACTGCTTGAAAACATTATCACCAGGTCTTCTGGCTTTCGGATCGTCTGCTGGCCTGCGGCCTTCCCCCCGTGGTGTGCTCTGGGAGTGACCGGGAAAATTCCCTGTGCTGACCAGCATCCCCGATTACAGCGGCGGGACCGCCACGGATTTACACCGTGTTCCGGGATGATGAAATGTTTGCTCTTTTTTTCTATAAACTCTTTTTATCCCGTCATGTCAAGTGGGGCTGTACAGAATTTGTGGGATAAAAATTCGACTCTCAGCAGGTATTGCTAAAACGATTAATGGCCTATGCCCATAAGGGGAGGCGGACCGTCAGTCTCTCCGGTCAGGGAGCAATTGGCGTTGGCGTTGCCGCTAAATGCCTTGTGTCTTTCAGTTGGCTGAATCTGTATAAAGCGCTGCCAGGAAACATACAGTATTTGGGTAACTTATTTTTTAAAGGCTCCGTAAAACGGGGCAGGATTGCAAGCTGTCCTTGACTGTGATCCGAAAGTTGGTTATTTTTCTTTGTTCAAGCGAGAGTGGCGGAATTGGTAGACGCACTGGTCTTAGGAACCAGCGCCTTTGGTATGGGGGTTCGACTCCCCCCTCTCGCACCAGTACAAAAAACAGCTCCCCGGTTCGAATGCCGGGGTACAGGCAGACATCTCATCCGTAACAGCGAGAAGCGTTTTTTAAAAGCGTCTTTCCCTGGTATGGCTGTGTTGTTGAAAATGTTTGAGATAAGGAAGGTGTTGCATGCAGATCAATATCGAAGATGTAAGTCCGCTCACCAGAAAGATGACCATAACCCTTCCGGAAGCGCAGGTCGCCCAGGAACTTGATTCCGCCTACAAGAAATTGAATTCGGAAGTTTTTCTGAAAGGGTTTCGCAAGGGCAGGGTGCCTCGGCAGATTCTTGAGAAGAATTATCGGCCTAAGGTTGAGTATGAGGTGGCGGAAAAATTGATTCAGGGCACCTATTTTGACGCCCTTGAGAAAAGCAAAATCGATGCGGTTGTGCACCCGGACATTAGGGCGCAGAAGTTTGTCGAGGATGGCACCTTTGTCTACACTGCGGAGGTTGATGTTCGTCCTCAGTTTGAGCTGGCTGAGTATAAGGGCCTTGAGATCGAACAGACTGCGCTTGAGGTGACAGACGAGGAAATTTCCCAGGAGCTTGAGGCGCTGCGCAGGCAGATGGCTCCCCTGCAAAGTGTTGAAGATTGCGCCATTGATAAGGGACACCTGGCTGTGGTTGATTTTCAGGGGTATCATGACGGCAACCCCATCAAGCAGGTGGTTGGGGAAAATTATTCGGTCGAGGTGGGGTCCGGCAAGTATGGAAACGAGTTCGAAGAAAAACTTCTTGGCTTGAAAAAAGGCGAGGAGGCTTCCCAGGAAATAGATTTTCCGGCAAGTTTTGCCAATCCGATCCTGGCCGGCAAGAAGGTGGAGTTCAAGATTAATGTCAAGGATGTCAAAGAACGGTTGTTGCCGACTATTGATGACGAATTCGCCAAGGAGGTAGGCGAAGAGTTTGCCGATCTTGAGGCGCTCAAAAGCCATATCCGTGAAAAAAAGTTGCAGGCCAAGAAGGATGCTCAACGGGGTGATCTCACCGACAAGTTGATGAAGGCGCTGATTGATGGCCATGATTTTGAGATTCCTCCTCGGTTGGTGGCTTATGAAATAGAGGCTATGATCAAGGAACTGGAAAGTAATCTGGAGCGGCAGGGCGTGACCATGGAAGCTGCCGGGTTCAACCGGGACGCCCTGGTCGAACAATATAAGCTTGCTGCGCAGGCACGGGTCAAGGGTGATTTCCTTTTGAAGAAGGTCGCGGAAAAGGAAGGGCTCAAGCTGGAAAATGAAGACATCGACAAAGGCTTTAAGCGTATCTCCGAACAGTACAACATGCCGATCAGCGAAGTGAAAAAATATTTTTCCAGCCGGGATGATCTGCTGCCGTTTATGGCAGAGTTGTTGAACGAAAAAATCTTAAGTTTTCTGCTTGACGCAGCCAAAATGAAAATCGTGCCGGCTGCTGCTGCCCAGGGTGTGAGTGATCCCCAGTAATTTTTTGAAGGAGCATTATTATGAATCTCGTTCCCATGGTTGTTGAGCAGAGTCCCCGCGGTGAGCGGGCCTATGATATCTATTCCCGGCTGCTGAAAGAACGGATTATTTTTTTAGGTTCGGCCATAAATGACGATATAGCCAACATAGTTATCGCCCAGATTCTTTTTTTGGAAGCCGATGATCCGGACAAGGATATCACCTTTTATATCAACTCTCCCGGGGGAGTTGTGACGGCCGGCATGGCCATTTATGATACGATGCACTATGTGAAGTGTGATATCGTCACCCTGTGCATGGGGCAGGCGGCCAGCATGGGCGCGGTACTCCTCGCTGCCGGCACGGAAGGAAAAAGGTATGCGCTGCCGAACTCCCGGATCATGCTGCACCAACCCATGGGCGGTTTTCAGGGACAGGCCAGCGATATTGATATCCACGCCAAGGAGATTCTGCGGATGCGACAGTCTTTGAATACCATTCTGGCGCATCATACCAAGCAAAAACTCAAGAAGATTCAAGTTGACACGGACCGGGATTTTTTTATGGGAGCCGAAGAAGCCAAGGCCTATGGGGTAATTGACAAGGTACTGGTGAAGCGGACGAATCCTGACGAGGAGAAAGCTCATGGCAAAAGATCATAATAGCGAAGGTGAAGTCACCTGTTCCTTTTGCGGCAAAAGCCAGGATGAAGTCAGGAAACTGATTGCCGGGCCTACGGTATATATCTGCAACGAGTGCATTGATCTGTGCAATGAGATCGTCACCGAGGACAAGACGCCGGCGCTGGAATCGCACCTGGAGGCTTCGACCCTCAAGCCCTATGATATCAAGGCTCACCTGGATGAGTATGTGATTGGTCAGGAAAAGGCCAAGAAGGTCCTCGCGGTCGCGGTGCACAATCATTATAAGCGCATAGAGGCTCAGACAAGCGGCGACGGCAGTGAGGTCGAACTGCAGAAAAGCAATATCCTGCTGATCGGCCCTACCGGCTGTGGCAAGACGCTTCTGGCCCAGACCTTGGCGAAGATCCTCAATGTGCCTTTTGCCATGGCCGATGCCACTACCCTGACCGAAGCTGGTTATGTTGGTGAAGATGTGGAGAATATCCTGGTCAATCTTCTCCAGGCCGCGGATCACGATCTCCAGCGGGCTAGCCGCGGCATTATCTATATCGATGAAATAGACAAGATCGCCCGTAAATCAGACAGTGCTTCCATCACCCGCGATGTTTCCGGCGAAGGGGTGCAACAGGCCCTGCTGAAGATAATCGAGGGGACCGTGGCCAGTATTCCCCCCAAGGGCGGGCGTAAACATCCGCAGCAGGAATATATCAAGATCGACACCACTAATATCCTCTTTATCTGCGGCGGGGCCTTTGTCGGGCTTGACGGCGTGATTAAGCAGCGGAGCGGCACCAAGTCCATGGGGTTTGGGGCCAAGGTTGTCGGCAAGCCGAAGAAGACGGTGGGAGATATTCTTGCCCAGGTGCAGGCTGAAGATCTGCTGCGTTTTGGCCTGATTCCGGAATTGGTCGGCCGTTTGCCGGTGGTGGCGACCATGGAGGAGTTGGATGAGGAGGATATGATCCGCGTTCTCCGTACGCCAAAGAACGCCCTGACCAAACAGTATGAGCGTCTTTTTGCCTTTGATAATATTAGGTTGCGTTTTACCGAGGGTGCGCTCAAGGCCATTGCCCAGGAGGCGATCAAAAGAAAGTCCGGGGCACGAGGCTTGAGAACGGTAATGGAGCAGGCAATGCTTGATATCATGTATGAACTGCCCTCCAAGGAAAACGTGCGGGAATGCGTAATTAGCGAGCAGGTGGTGCTGAATGGCGATTATCCGGTGATTTTGTACGATAACGATGCGGAAACAAAGAAAAGCGCTTGATCAGGCGAGAAGCTTTTTAATTACATCAAGGTTGTATTGAACATTATGGCTGAGTCTGCTAGTGAACAGGAAATTGCCTATCCGATGATGCCCTTGCGGGATATCGTGATCTTCCCCTATATGGTGGCGCCGCTGGTGGTTGGCAGAGAGCGTTCCATAAAAGCCCTTGAAGAGGCGATGGCCAAGCGTTCCGAGATTTTTCTGGCAACCCAGAAAGACGCTGCCGAGGATGATCCAACCGAAGAAAGCGTGCATGTGGTGGGAACCATTGCTACGGTCATGCAGTTGCTTCGACTGCCAGATGGCACGATAAAGGCCCTGGTCGAGGGCAAAAGAAGGGGCAGAATCATAAAGCACCTGCCCAATTCCGATTATTTCATGGTCCAGCTTGAAGGCGAAGAGGCAGAGGACGAGGGTGGCCTTGAGGCAACTGCCTATGTGCGGGAGATTCAGGCAGTCTTCAAGGAGTATGTCAAATATAACAAAAAGGTGCCGGCGGAGATTGTCAAATCCTTGGCCCGCATTGATCGACCGGCAAAATTTGTCGATGTCCTGGCTGCGCATCTGCCCCTTAATGTCCAGGAAAAACAGGAAATCCTTGCTGATTTTTCGGTGGTTGGGCGGCTGGAACAGGTCTTGGCCCTTATCCATAAGGAAATTGAGATCGCCGAGCTTGAGGAGGTTATCCGGACCAGGGTCAAGAAAAAAATGGATAAGACCCAGAAGGATTATTTTCTGGCGGAGCAACTTCGCGCCATTCAGAAAGAGATGGGTAGCGTCGGGGACTCCTCTTCCGAGCTTGAGGCGCTGTCCAAGGCGATTCAGGAGAAAGAGCTGCCCGAGGCGGCTCGCGTCAAGCTTGAACAGGAATTCAAGAAGCTGAAGATGATGCCGGCCATGTCGGCTGAGGCCACGGTGGTTCGGAATTATATCGATTGTATCCTTAGTCTGCCCTGGCGGGAAAAAACCGAAGAGAAGATTGACATCCTGGCGGCGGAGGAAGTCTTGGCCCAGGACCATCATGGCCTTTTAAAGCCCAAAGAGCGGATTCTTGAGTATCTTGCCGTGCAGGCTCAGGTTGAGAAAATCAAGGGGCCGATTCTCTGCTTGGTCGGCCCGCCCGGAGTGGGGAAGACCTCGTTGTGCAAGTCTCTGGCCCGGGCCATGGGGCGCAAGTTCGTCCGTCTCTCTCTCGGCGGGGTTCGTGACGAGGCCGAGATCCGTGGCCACCGGCGGACCTACATCGGGGCCTTGCCTGGCAAGATTATCCAGTCCATGCAGAAGGCGAAGGTCGTGAATCCGGTTATCTGCCTAGACGAGGTGGACAAGATGAGCATGGATTTTCGGGGGGATCCTTCTTCCGCCCTGCTGGAGGTGCTGGACCCGGAGCAGAATGTAGCTTTCAACGATCATTATCTTGATCTCGACTATGATTTGTCCGGTGTTTTTTTCGTGACCACCGCCAATAATCTGCATGCAATCCCTGCTCCGCTTCAGGACCGGATGGAGGTGATCAAGCTCAATGGCTATACGGAAGAGGATAAGCTGAACATTGCTCAAGGTTTCCTTGTGCCGAAGCAACTTACGGCCAACGGTTTCGGGCCGGAGGATATTACCTTTAACGATGGCGCGATTCTTGAGATTATTCGGAGATACACACGAGAGGCAGGAGTCCGAAATCTTGAGCGCAGCATTGCCTCAGTTTGCCGCAAAGTGGCTCGGGACCGGCAAAAGAAAAAGACCGACAAGCGCTATCGATTGAATGATGCAGCCATCGCCAAGTATCTGGGCGGGGTCAGGTACCGTTTTGGTTTGGCCGAGGAGCGGGATAAGATTGGCCTCACCACCGGTCTGGCCTGGACCGAGGTAGGAGGCGAGTTGCTGCAGATCGAGACGGCCCTGATGCCGGGGAAAGGAAATCTGACCGTGACCGGAAAACTCGGCGATGTCATGCAGGAATCAGCCCAGGCAGCCTTGAGCTATGTGAGGACCAGAGCCTTGCAGTTGGGCTTGCTGCCGGATTTTTATCAGAAACTTGATATTCATATTCATGTGCCGGAAGGGGCCATCCCCAAGGATGGACCGTCTGCCGGAATTACCATGGCGACCTCGATGGTTTCCGCCTTGCTCAAACTTCCGGTCCGGCGGGATATCGCCATGACCGGTGAGATTACCCTGCGTGGCAGAATTTTGCCCATTGGGGGGCTAACCGAAAAACTTCTTGCCGCACGACGGGGTAATATCAAGCATGTTTTGATTCCTCGTGAGAACGAAGCTGATCTTAATGAAATACCGGCAAAGATTCTTAAAGGTCTTACCGTGGAATTGGTTGAGCATGTAGACGAAGTGCTGGTTAAGGCTTTGGTGCTCACGGAAGGGGAGATCCTTTTCAAGGATGTTCCCTTTGGCGACTTTGGCGTTGAAGGTGTGCTTCCTTCGAATAATGTGGCTCATTAGCTGTGGGTTTTTTTCCCCGTAGACGGGAGAAGATGCGATATGTTCTGCGGGCATCATTTTTGAAGTTTGATAAGTTTTTTGCTTGACGGATTAGGGGTCCAAGAGTATATCTTGCCACACTTCATGTGGGGCGAATAGCTCAGCTGGGAGAGCATCGGCCTTACAAGCCGAGGGTCACAGGTTCGATCCCTGTTTCGCCCACCATAAAGAGGAGTGGTAGTTCAGTTGGTTAGAATACCGGCCTGTCACGCCGGGGGTCGCGGGTTCGAGCCCCGTCCACTCCGCCACAATAAAAATAAAGGGATTAGCAATTACAGCTAATCCCTTTTTTTTTAATCTGTTGTTTCCTATTCCCCTGCTTTCTCTGGAGCAAGCGCTTGACATAGCCTGTGTCCCGTGAGTAACATAACCATTTTATGGGATTGGGTAGGCTGAATAATCGAGTAGTGCTTGGAGTTTGTCGTAATGGTTTGTTATGAAGCGTACTGCTCTGCAAACGCAGACAAGATGAGCCTATGATTCGTTATTTGGAAAAAATTGGCAGCAATATCATAATGATCTTGGAAGATCTGGGTCGCATGGGCTCTTTTCTCGCTTTGGGGCTGGGTGGCGTTTTCAAAAGACCGTTTCGATTCTCTGCCATGATCAGACAGGTTCGTTTGATCGGCGCCGATTCCTTCTGGGTTATATTTTTTGTCGCCGGGTTCACCGGGATGGTCCTTGGATTACAGGGGTATTATACCTTGCGTAAATTCGGCTCGGAAGGTGCCTTGGGTTCGGCGGTTTCCCTTTCTTTGCTACGTGAGCTTGGCCCGGTTTTGACGGCCTTGATGGTTACCGGGCGGGCTGGGTCGGCGATGTGCGCCGAGATCGGGATCATGCGCAATAGCGAACAGCTTGACGCCCTAGAATGTATGGCTATCGACCCTTTCCGTTATCTGATCACGCCAAAGTTTCTTGCCACGCTCATTTCTGTCCCGATTCTCACTCTTTTTTTTAATGTTGTTGGCATCTTCGGCGGGTACCTCGCCGGATGCGGCTTGTTGGGAGTCAATCCCGGCGCGTATTGGGCCGGCATGGAGCAAAGTGTGGTGAATCAGGATATAAACATGGGCATCATAAAATCTTTTGTCTTTGCCCTGTTGATCGTTTGGATATGTACGGGCAGGGGGTATTTTGTCCACGTTATCCGGGGGGCGGGTTTTGGCGCCGAAGGCGTAAGCAAGGTCACCACGCAGGCTGTTGTCCTTTCTTCTGTCGCGATTCTTGTTTGGGATTATCTGCTTACGGCGATACTGTTATGAGTCAGGTAGTAATCCAGTTCAAAAATGTTGTAAAAGCCTTTGGTCAGCAGACCATTCTTGACCATGTGGATTTGACTATCAGTTCAGGCAAGACCACGGTTATTGCCGGACCGAGTGGCCAGGGAAAAAGTGTGACCATGAAGCTCATCTTGGGGCTTTTGCGCCCTGATTCCGGGCGCATTCTGGTGGATGGCCAGGATATCACCGTAATGCGCGCCAAGGCATTGAACGAGGTTCGGACAAAATTTGGCGTCCTTTTCCAAGGGGCGGCGCTTCTCGATTCACTGAACGTCTTTGCCAATGTGGCCTTGCCACTTGAAGAACGAACAAAATTAGGGGGAGAGGAGATCCGAGCGCGGGTGCTTGCCACCTTGGCGCAACTTGGTCTCACCGGACATGAGGAAAAATATCCGGCCCAGTTGAGCGGTGGGATGAAAAAAAGGGTGGGGCTTGCCAGAGCCTTGATGTTGCAACCGGAAATAATGCTTTTTGATGAGCCGACCACAGGTCTTGATCCTGAAAACTCTCTGGAAATTTACAAACTATTTCTAGAGACCCAGAAAAAATTCGGATATACCTCAATTATAGTCAGTCATGATATCCCTAAAATATTTAATCTGGCTGATCAGGTCATTCTGGTCAATAAGGGAAAGTTCAGCACCTTTGCCAGTCCTGAAGATATTCAACTGAGTAAACTTCCCGAGATTCAGGCCTTTGTGCAGTACACTATGGGGAAGGTTTATTTAAGCAGGGAGATGGAATAAAAAGTATGAAGAAGATAAATTTTGATGCGATTGTCGGGATCTTTGTTCTGGCAGGTTTTCTGGCTTTTGTTTATATGTCCCTGCAATTTGGTGAATTTTCCGTATTTTCCATGGAAAAGACCTATTCTGTGCGGGCAAATTTTAGCAATGTTTCCGGCCTTAAGCGCGGAGCCCTTGTGGAAATGGCCGGGGTTAATGTGGGCAAGGTAAGCGGTATCTCTTTGGGTGAGAATGATCAGGCCCAAGTGCGGCTTCAGATCAATAACGGGGTAAAGATTACCGATGATGCAATTGCCTCGATTAAAACCCAAGGGATTATCGGGGATAAATATATCAAGGTTTCCCAGGGTGGCTCGGATGAATTGCTGGCTGATGGCGGGTTCATAACGGAAACAGAATCCGCAGTTGATCTTGAGGAACTGGTGAGTAAATATATTTTTGGTAATGTCTGATCTTGCTAAACTTAAGAAATACCACCAGTAAGCTCAGGGCTGGCGTAGTAGCATTTAATTAGAAACAAGACTTTTGCAAAAGGCCAGAGGGCAACCATGAAAAATCAGGATAGTTTTTTGCCACGCCTGGGCAGAATATGTTTTTGTTGCTTGGCGCTCTGGTTGGGATCAATGACCACGGTTTTTGGACAGGATGTTACGCCTGAAGATGATTCGGCTTTCGGAGAAGAACCGGACATTGGCCTGGCCTCCGATCCTCTGGAGCCGATCAATCGTGTTTTTTATCATTTTAACGATAAGGTTTATTTTTGGGTGCTTAAGCCGGTATCTCAGGGATATGCTTATGTCATTCCCGAAGAGGTGCGCATATGCGTGCGGAGCTTTGTGAAGAACCTTCTGGCTCCGGTGCGTATTGTCAATAATCTTCTCCAGGGAAAAGTTGTAAATGGTGGAGTCGAAGCCTCCCGTTTTGTTGTCAACTCCACTATTGGTATTATCGGTCTGGCTGATCCCGCCAAAGATGAATTAGGTCTGTTTCCCAAGGATGAAGACCTGGGGCAAACTCTGGGGGTATATGGTCTCGGCGAAGGAATTTATATCTGCTGGCCTTTTTTTGGCCCATCGAATGTACGCGATAGCCTTGGCATGGCAGGGGATTTTTTTCTGAGTCCGGTGTCATATCTTACCTGGTCTGATCAGGGCGCAGGTGTTGCGGTGCAGGCCGGCAGGGAGGTAAATGATACCTCCCTTACCTTGGGTGATTACGAAGATTTCAAAGAGGCTGCCATTGATCCGTATGTAGCCTTACGCGATGCATACCGGCAGTATCGGCAAAAGAAAATTCTTGATGTTGCCGTGGGCAGCGAGTCCATGTACAATCATTCTGTCGGCAAGAATTAAGAAACATATACCCAAAATGGTAGATTTCCTTAAAATTGGACTCCCCGCCAGTTATTATTGATGATTTTTTTTGGCGCGGCGGGAACTTCGATTGACACAGGGCTGGTTTTGGCTAGTCAGTAACTCCGTGCCGCTGGATTAAGCAAAATAGGTTTGTGTAATAATTTTCGTGCGCCATGTGAATGATGTTAGAGGCAAAAATGAAAAACAGTAACAGGTGGTACCTGAAGCTTCTTGCAATAATTATTCTGACAATTGCTATCCCCTTGATGTCGCGGGGGATTTCCTGCGCCGCTCCACCTGACCCTGTTGTTTTCATAAAGGAGGCAGTGGACGAGATTATTTTGATCCTTCAGGATGAAAAACTCGCAGCGCCGTCTCGTCGGGCGGAGAGGAAAAAACGGGTGGTGACTATTGTCGAAAAGAAATTCGATTTTCGCGAGATGTCCATGCGTGCGCTGGCAAAGCACTGGCGGGAAAGGACCCCTGAGGAGCAGGACCGTTTCGTTTTCTTGTTTAAGAAACTCTTGGAGAATACATACATAGCCAAAATAGAAACATACTCCGGGGAAAAAGTTGTTTTTAAGAAAACCGCGATGCAGGGGAATAAGACCATTGTTTATAGTGTTCTGGTCCGGAAGACTTTGGAAACTCCGGTTAATTACAAGCTCAAAAGCAATGATGATCACTGGATGGTTTATGATGTGGAAGTGGAAGGAGTGAGTCTGGTGAATAATTATCGGACCCAGTTTGCCAGTATTCTGAGTAAGGAGATGTTTGCCGGGCTTATTGCCAAGCTTGAAGATAAAGTCGGCAAGGAAGCGGTTGAGTAAAAGCAAATGAATAATGTGGAAGGAATGCTTTTAGGGAGATACCGCCCCGAAGAGCTACATGATATATTTTCTTTTTTATCTGCCGAAGAGATGGGCGTGCTGTTTGCCTATCTTGAGTTCCGAGAGTGGCAGCAGGGGGAAATTGTACTCAAAAGTGGGGACCCCGGCGATTTTATGGGGTTTCTGGTCGAGGGGAAACTTGCCGTCAAGATGGAGGCGATATTCCCTGGTAAATTCATTTTGGTTGCCATGCTTGAGCGTGGAAGTCTTGTCGGTGAGGTTTCCGTTGTTGAAGGTGGCTGTCGGCATGCCACCGTTGTCGCCACGAAAAATAGTCATCTCTTGATTCTTTCTCAAAAAAAACTCGAGCTGCTGCTGGAGCAGGTGCCTGCTCTTGGCCTGAAAATTTTTCGGCGGATTATATATGTGCTTGGCCATCGTCTGGGCGAAGCAAGTGTCCGTCTCGCACGATTGTTGTAAGTTTTGATGATCCCCTTTTTTTGTTTAGGAGCCGTTCAAAAATAACATGGCCATTTATGTTGCCTTACTGTACGGCTCCTTATGCCATCTGGCTGCCTAAAACGGCCATGTTATTTTTTGACAATGGCTTAGGCGCTGTTGGGAAATATTTTGTCCGGTTACGGCCTTTCCTTTACGCTTCTTGCGCCACCTAAATGCCAGGATATTTATTAACAATGGCTCGGATTATTGCTTGCTCGCCGAGGATCTTGTCGGGCATTGGCTCCCATGAGAAAAAAGGCCATGCCTGTGAATTACCTTGACAATGCGCCGTGTTTATTTATATTGATCTGTTCTGTTTTTTGCATTGTCAACAGGTGATGCGTGGACTGACGCTGGTGATTGCCAAGGATCTTCCTTTCAGCAGAGGAATGGGTCTTCCCTGTTGGCGTCACGGAGCAGAAAATGTGGCACTTTTTGCCGAACTTGTTGATCTTTTTTGAGAAACCCGTTACAGGCACAACAAACTGTAACCGAGATCTTTCCAATTGGAGGAAAAGTAATGGCCTTACCGAAAAGAAGACATTCCCATGCTCGTACCAGAATACGTCGCTCCCATGATGCGCTGTGTGGCGTAACCATTGCCACCTGCTCCGAATGTGGCGAGCCGAAACTTCCGCACCGTCTTTGTCCTGGCTGTGGGGCATACAAGGGTCGTACTGTTGTCAAGTTGACCGCAGAGTAATAGAGAGTTCACCATGGCATTGCATATTGCCCTGGATGCCATGGGCGGGGACCGAGGCCCTGAAGTACTGGTTTCTGGGGCAGTTATGGCTGTGCGCGAATCTGCCCTGGAGATCAGCCTGATTGGTGATCAGGGTCGGCTCAAAGCCATTCTGGCAACACATGACCATCCTTCATCCCGGATTCATCTGGTACATGCCGCCCAGGTTGTTGGTATGGATGAGTCCCCCTTTGACGCCATCCGCAAGAAAAAAGATTCCTCTATCATGAAGGCCTTTTCCCTCCATAAAGAGGGCATGGTTGACGCGGTTGTCAGCGCTGGCAATTCCGGGGCTACCATGGCCGCAGCCCTTAAGCTGCTTGGGCGGCTGGAGCATGTATCCCGGCCGGGAATTGCCGGCATCTTCCCCACCTTGAAAGGCCCGGTGGTGATGATGGATGTTGGGGCAAACGTTGATTGTCGCCCCGAGCATCTGTTGCAATTCGGGGTCATGGCCTCCGCTTTTTCGCAGGTGCTCTTTGGTCTGAACCGACCCAGAATCGGCCTGCTCAGTATCGGCGAAGAGGGGGGGAAGGGCAATATTCTGGTAAAAAAATCCCACGAGCTGTTTCAGCAGAGTTCCTTGAATTACATCGGCAATGTCGAGGGCAGGGACACTTTTCAGGGCGATGTTGACGTCATGGTCTGTGATGGATTTGTCGGCAATGTCTGTCTGAAACTCAGTGAAGGACTGGCCGAGGCGGTCATGGGCATGCTGGGGGAGGAGATTTCCAAAAGCTTTAAGGCGAAACTTGGCTATCTGCTGGCCAGGGACGCCTTTGTTTCCTTCAAAAAACGGGTTGATTATGCCGAGTATGGCGGGGCTCCCTTGCTCGGTATCCAAGGCAATGCCATTATCTGCCATGGGCGTTCAAGTGGTGTGGCCATTAAAAATGCCCTCCGGGTTGCCTCCGAAATGGCCCGCAATAAAGTTAATGACAGAATCCTCCAGCTTCTTGCCCTTGATCATCTTCTGGGGCAACCGGATGATTCCCCGTCTACGCTAACCGCTGCCTCCGGAGTAGACCCATGAGCCGCGCAGTTATTATCGGCACTGGTTCTTGTTTGCCGGAAAGGATCCTCACCAACGAGGATCTGGCTAAGATGGTTGATACCTCCGATGAGTGGATTACCACCAGAACGGGGATCAAGACCAGGCATATTGCCAGGGCAGGGGAGGAGACTTCTAAACTGGCCAGCGAGGCAGCCCGCCGCGCTTTGGCGATGGCCGGTGTGACCCCGGCGGAGGTTGACATGATCGTCGTCGGGACGATTTCCTGTGAAAAGGCCATGCCATCCTGCGCCTGTCTGGTGCAAAAGGACCTGGAGGCGGTCAACGCCTTTGCCTTCGACATCAACGCCGCCTGTTCCGGCTTTCTTTACGGCCTGGATCTTGCCGATAAATATATCCACAGCAACCCGGACATGAAAATTCTAGTGATCGGCGCGGAAAATCTTTCTTCCCGAACCAACTGGCAGGATCGCAATACCTGTGTGCTTTTTGGTGATGGAGCCGGGGCTTGTCTAATGACGGGCAACGATCAGGGCCGGGGCATCCTGGCGAGTAAACTTTATGCGGATGGCCGGTTGTGGGAACTGCTTCATATGGACAGTGCCCCCAGCCTGAACCCCGACCTCTGTACCTTGCCAAGTGACGGGCCTTTCATCAAGATGGTGGGGAAGGATGTTTTTCGTTACGCGGTCCGGGCCATGGCGGAAGCCATTACTGCTGTCCTTGAAAAAGAAGGTCTTGCCATTGCTGACATCTCCATCGTAGTGCCTCATCAGGCAAATATTCGTATCCTGAAAAACCTGGCTGATTACCTAAATGTCCCGCTTGAAAAAATCTATATTAATGTACACAAATATGGTAATACATCGGCGGCGACCGTGCCAATTGCCATGGATGAGGCAAACCGGGAAGGCCGATTGCAGCAGGGAGATCTGCTTCTTATCTGTACTTTTGGCGGCGGCTTCACCTGGGGCGCGGCTCTGGTCCGATGGTAGGCACAGAATGCTTCATTACCAATCGCAGATCTAAGTAATCGAGAGACAAGGGGGCAGAGTGGATTATTTCTTGAGCGAAGAGCAGCAGATGATTGTCGATGTTGCTCGGCAGATCACCGATGAAATGATTATTCCGCAAAGGTCGGAATTGGATGAAACCGAAGAATATCCCCGTGATATCCTGACCGCCATAGCCAAGGCCGATTTGTATGGCCTTTATATCCCCGAGGAATATGGCGGCCTGGGCGGGGGGTGTTTTGATATTGTCCTGGCTCTGGAGCAGTTCGCCAGGGGATGCACCGGGGTGGCCACCGCCTTTGCCGCCAGCGCCTTGGGCGCCTACCCGATTTTGATCTCCGGCAGCGATGAGCTGAAACAGAAATATATGCCTCTTATTGCCAGCGGCGAGAAACTGGCGGCTTTTGCCCTTACCGAGGCCAATGCCGGCAGTGATGCCTCCGGCATCCAGACCACTGCGGTACTCGATGGCGACGAATGGGTTTTAAACGGCACCAAGCAGTGGATAACCAATGCCGGCGAGGCTCAGATCTACACGGTTATCGCCATCACCGACAAAAGCAAGGGCCCTCGCGGCGCCACCATGTTCGTGGTTGAGGATACCGACCCTGGTTTTTCATACGGGGTCAAGGAAAAGAAGCTGGGCATCCGTTGCTCTTCCACTAGGGAGCTGATTTTCAAGGACTGCCGCATCCCCAAGGATAGGGTGATCGGCCGGATCGGCATGGGCTTTATCACCGTGATGAAGACCCTGGATCAGTCCCGGCCGGGCATTGCTATCCTTGGCGTTGGCCTGGGGCAGGGCGCCCTGGACGAGGCGGTCAATTATGCCAAGCAGCGGGTTCAATTCGGCAAACCCATCATCTCCTTCCAGGCGGTACAGCATATTCTGGCCGATATGGCCATCCAGGTCGAGGCGGGCCGCGCCCTGGTTTATTCGGCGGCCAAGCATATCGACGCCCACAAAAACGATATGTCCAAGGCCTCCTCCATGTGCAAGGTTTTCGCCACCGACATGGCGATGAAGGTTACCGTTGATGCAGTCCAGGTTCTCGCCGGCTATGGCTATATGCGCGATTACCCGGTGGAGAAGATGATGCGGGACGCCAAGATCCTCCAGATCTACGAGGGTACCAACCAGATCCAGCGTAATGTTATCGGGCAGGAATTGAACAAGGAGTACACGAGGTCCTCATGAAGATCATCGTTTGCATAAAGCAGGTGCCGGATGCCAAGGATGTCCGCCTGGACCCCAAAACCAATACCCTGTCAAGGGAAGGGGTGCAGGCCATTATGAACCCGTACGACCGCCATGCCCTTGAGGAGGCGGTTCGCCTGAAAGAGCAACACGGCGGCACGGTAACCGTACTCAGCATGGGGCCTCCCCAGGCAGAGGAGATGCTGCGCGAGGCCGTGTCCTGCGGGGCTGACGAGGCGGTGCTCGTCTCGGATCGGGCCTTTGCCGGGGCGGATACCTGGGCGACCACCTATACCCTCTCCCAGGCCATTAAAAAAATCGATGATTTTGATCTGATCCTCTGCGGCAAGCAGGCCATTGATGGAGATACCGCCCAGGTTGGTCCCGGTTTGGCAGAGCGTCTTGATATTCCTTTCGTCGCCTATGTGCGCAAGATCAATGACTGTACCGCCAGCGCCATCCGGGCAGAACGGTTGATGGATGACGGCTATGATCTGGTAGAGGTGCCTTTGCCCGCGCTGTTCACCGTGGTCAAGGAAATCAACGAACCCAGGATTCCTTCCCTTAAGGGAAAGATGCGGGCGAAAAAGATTGATATCACCAAGCTGACAGCCGTGGATATCGAGGCAGACCCGGAGCAGTTGGGCCTTAAAGGTTCCACCACCCAGGTGGTCAAGGTGTTCTCGCCGGAACTGAAAGGAGCTCGGGCCATGCTTGTCGGCACCGCCGATGAGCAGGTTGCCCAGCTGTATGAGAAATTGTCGCCTCTCCTGTAGAAATCAGACGAACGGAATCCTCTATGTTACAGATTGATATAGAATCCTGTATTGGTTGCGGTATTTGTGAAAGTACCTGTACCTTCGGGGCGATCAAGGTTGAAGGCGGGCATGCCGTGGTCGGCGAGACCTGTACCCTGTGCGGCAGCTGCGTGGATGTCTGCGAAGTCGTCGCTCTTTCCATCAAGAGAGAGGAAAAGATCACTCAGGGCGACCTGGCCGATTGGTCCGGGGTCTGGGTCTATGCGGAATGCCGACATGGCAGGCTGGCTCCCGTAGCTTTGGAGCTGCTGGGGGCCGGGCGTAAGCTGGCAGACCAGAGAGGGGTGCCCCTCTCTGCGGTTCTTCTCGGGTCAAAAATCGAGGGCCTGGCAGACGAGCTCATCGCTTGCGGTGCTGACAAGGTCTTTGTCGTTGATGATCCGGCACTGGCTTCCTTCACCGATGATGCCTATGGCAACGCCTTGAGCGCTCTGGCTAAAAAACACCGGCCCGAGATTATTCTAGCGGGCGCCACCGCTATTGGCAGATCCTTTATTCCCCGGGTAGCCACTACCCTGGCCACGGGGCTTACCGCCGACTGCACGAATCTGGCGATCCGGGAGGAGGATGGGGCACTGTTGCAGACTCGTCCGGCCTTTGGCGGTAATATCATGGCCACCATCGTCTGTCCGCACACCCGTCCGCAGATTTCCACGGTGCGGCCGCTGGTGATGAAGCCTCTTGCCAGGGATGCAGGGCGCAAGGGAGAAATCATTAAAGTTAATCTTGATCCGGCCTTGCTCAAGCCCCGCGTCAAGGTGCTTGATTCTGTGGTTGAAGATCTTGATCGGGTTAACCTTTCCGAGGCTGATATCGTCGTGGCCGGCGGCCGGGGCCTGGAAAGCGAAAAGGGCTTTGCCATGATCCGTGAACTGGCCGATGTGCTGGGCGGGGCGGTTGCCGCCTCCCGGGCCGCGGTGGACAGCGGCTGGATTCCCTATCCCCATCAGGTTGGCCAGACCGGTAAAACTGTGGCTCCCAAAATCTATTTTGCCTGCGGGATATCCGGGGCCATTCAGCATCTGGTGGGCATGCAGTCCGCAGATACCATTATCGCCATCAACCGTGACGCCGATGCCCCGATCTTTGATGTGGCCACCTATGGTATTGTCGGGGATGTTTTAGAGATCGTTCCCAAGCTTATCGAGAAATTCAAGGGAAGGAAGGGCGCATGAGCCTGAGCGGAAAGATTGCCGTAGTCACCGGGGGCAGCAGAGGTATTGGCCGGGCTATTTCTCAACGTCTTGCCGCATTGGGCGCCTTGGTTATCGTCAATTATGTGAGCAATTCTTCTGCCGCAGACGAGACGGTTCAGAGCATCCGTAATGCAGGCGGCAAGGGAGAAGCGGTCCAGTTCAACGTCGCCGTCTCGGAGGAGATTGAAGCGGCTTTCAAGAAGATTCTTGAGGCGCATGGTCAGGTGGATATCCTGGTGAACAATGCCGGAATCACCAGGGACACCCTGCTCATGAAGATGAAGGATGAGCAGTGGGACGAGGTCCTTAATACCAACCTCAAGGGCGTGTTCCTCTGCACCAAGGCGGTGAGCCGGGCCATGATGAAACAGCGCTGGGGCCGGATCATCAACATCACTTCGGTGGTCGGTTTTGCCGGCAACGCCGGCCAGGCCAATTATGCTGCCGCCAAGGCAGGGATTGTCGGTTTTACCAAATCCGTGGCCAGGGAGCTTGCCTCCCGTGGGATTACAGTGAACGGGGTGGCCCCCGGCTACATTGTTACCGATATGACCCGGGATCTCTCGGATGAGGTCACCAATAAGATTATGGCGGAGATCCCCATGGGGGTGTTGGGCGAGGCGGAGGATATTGCCGGGGCAGTGTCCTATCTGGCGTCTGACGATGCGCGCTATGTGACCGGCCAGTTTATCCATGTCAATGGCGGGATGTACATGTAACAGAGGACAGGCATAGGACTTATAAGTCCTATACTATAAAGTCATATAGGCCATATGGTCCTATTTTGAAATAACCAAAAGGAAGGAGAACAACATGTCTGTACAGGAAAAACTTATTGATATCATTGCCGATCAGCTGAGTGTTGATAAAGAGAAGGTTGTGCCGGGCGCCTCTTTTATTGATGATCTGGGCGCTGACTCCCTTGACTTGGTTGAGCTGATCATGGCCATGGAAGAAGCTTTCGATATCGAGATTGCCGATGACGTCGCGGAAAAGATCACCACCGTCCAGCACGCCATCGACCATGTCAACAAGGTTGCCGGTTGAGCTGAGCAGTTTTTCGGCAACAGGTACCTGGCGGGAAAAAATGAGGACTGACCTTGGTGGGTGTGTACCAGCCAGGGCTGTTCTTTCTCTGCATACAGATGGTGAGGATCAGCGTGGGCAGAAGAGTCGTGGTCACAGGAGTTGGACTGGTTACTCCCCTGGGAACGGGCGTGGAGAAAACCTGGAGTGCGCTGTGCGCAGGGGTAAGCGGCATCGGCCCGATTACCCGGTTCGACGCCAGCGAAGTCGGGGTTAACATTGCCGCCGAGGTCAAGGATTTTCAGGTTGAAGACCATATCGACAAAAAGGTCGCCAAACATCTCGACCTCTTTGTCCAGTATGCGGTCGCCGCGGCCGGCGAAGCCCTGCGCAATGCCGATCTGCAGATTACCGAGGAAAACGCGCCCCGGATCGCCAGCATCATGGGCTGCGGGCTTGGCGGCCTGCCCACCATAGAAAAATATCATCAGGTGGCCATGGAAAAGGGAACGAAGCGCATCACCCCCTTTTTTATTCCCATGGTTATTCCTAATATGGGGGCCGGGCAGATCTCCATTATTTACGGGACCAGGGGGCCTAATCTCTGTCTCACCACCGCCTGTGCCGCTGGAACCCATGCGGTGGGCGAGGCGTTTCGCTCCATCGTCAACGATGAATGCGATGTGGCCATTACCGGCGGCAGCGAATCGGTGATCTGTCCTTTGGCGGTCGGCGGTTTTCATGCGATGAAAGCTTTGTCCACCCGTAATGACCAGCCGGAAAAAGCATCCCGCCCCTTTGACCGGGACCGGGATGGTTTTATTATTTCCGAGGGGGCCGGGGTCCTCATTCTCGAAGAATTGGAGCATGCCAAAGCTCGCGGCGCCAGGATCTATGCCGAGGTTGCCGGCTACGGCCTGAGCAGCGACGGCTACCATATGGCCGCTCCTCCTGAGGATGGCAACGGGGCAAGCCGCTGTATGGAGATGGCGCTCAAGGATGCGGGCATGCGCCCGGAAGATGTCGACTATATCAATGCCCATGGCACCTCGACCCCGTTGAACGATGTGGTGGAAACCCGGGCCATTAAAACGGCTTTTGGCGATCAGGCCTACAAGCTGGCCATCAGTTCGACCAAGTCCATGACCGGCCATATGCTGGGCGGGGCTGGGGGGATCGAAGCGGTCTTTACTGCTCTGGCCATCAAGCACCAGATCGCCCCGCCGACCATGAATCTGGAAAATCCCAGCCCTGAATGCGATCTTGATTACGTTCCCAATCAGGCACGCAAGATGAAAATAAGGGCTGCCATGTCCAATTCATTTGGCTTCGGCGGGACCAATGCAGTGTTGATCATGAAGCAGTACGAGGGTAAACCGTGAAGATTGCCATCGGTTGTGATCACGGCGGCCTAAGTCTCAAGGACGAAATTGTAACGCTACTCCAGAGCCTGGGGCATACGGTGGATGATAAGGGCTGTTTTTCCACCGAGTCCGTCGATTACCCGGATTTTGCCAAGGCTGTTTGCACTCAGTTGCAGAACAACAACTGCGAGCGCGGGATTCTGATTTGTGGCACTGGGGTCGGGATGTCCATGGTAGCCAACCGTTTCGAGGGGATTCGTGCGGCTTTAGGCAATGAGCTGTTTACTGCGCAGATGAGCCGGGAGCATAATGACGCCAACGTGCTCTGCCTTGGCGCCCGCGTAATCGGCCCCGGCCTGGCCGCGGAAATAGTCAGGATCTGGGTGAGTACCGAATTTGCCGGAGGCAGGCACCAGCGGCGGATTGATATGTTCTAGAAAACGGGTCTGCCCCTGTGGTGGGCCCCCACACGTTTTTCATTGCGCGGCCGGAATTACCTGGAGTAATTTTTCGGCCGTGATTATTTTACCTGAATATTGTGAGCGCGGTTTTTATACCCAAAGAGTATAAGTTTCGTTTGAGCAGACAAGCTGCTCAACTCAGCTAAAACCTATAAATAACCATGAAGGATACTGCAGTGTCGTATTTGAAAGAGAGTGATCCGGATGTGTACAATTCCATCCGCCATGAGTTGGCCAGGCAGAGTAATCAGCTTGAACTTATTGCTTCCGAGAATATTGTCAGCGAAGCGGTGCTTGAGGCCCAGGGTTCCATTTTTACCAACAAGTACGCCGAGGGCTACCCAGGCCGCCGCTACTATGGCGGCTGCGAATATGCCGACCAGATTGAATCGCTGGCCATCGAGCGCGCCCTGAAGATCTTTGGCGCTGAATACGCCAATGTTCAGCCTCATTCCGGCAGCCAGGCCAACATGGCGGTCTATTTTTCCTCGCTGCAGCCTGGAGATCTGGTCTTGGGCATGGATCTGGCCCACGGTGGCCATCTCACCCATGGGGCAGCGGTGAATTTTTCCGGGCAGCTCTATAAGTTTATATCTTACGGGGTGAATCGGGAAACCGAGCGCATCGATATGGCCGAAGTGGAGCGCATTGCTCTTGAGCAGAGGCCGAAGATGATCGTGGCCGGGGCGAGCGCCTACCCCAGGGTGATCGATTTTGCCGGATTCAGATCAATAGCCGATAAGATCGGCGCCCTGTTCATGGTGGACATGGCCCATATCGCCGGGCTGGTGGCGGCCGGAGTCCATCCCTCGCCGGTGCCCTTTGCCGATTTTGTCACGACCACCACTCACAAGACCATGCGGGGCCCACGGGGTGGCCTGATCCTTGCCAAGGCTGAGTATGGCAAGAAGCTGGACAGCAAGATTTTCCCTGGCATCCAGGGCGGACCGCTGGTGCATGTCATCGCCGCCAAGGCCGTGGCCTTTAAGGAGGCCATGGGGGAGAAATTCAAGCAGGATCAGGCCCAGGTGGTGAGAAATGCCCAGGCTTTGGGGGAAGGATTGGTGCGCCACGGTTTCCGCCTCGTTTCCGGCGGCACCGACAATCATCTGCTTTTGGTCGATCTGACCAACAAGGGGGCCACCGGCAAGGAGTCGGAGGAGGCCCTGGAAGAGGCAGGGCTTACCGTCAACAAAAATGCCATCCCCTTTGACCAGCAGAGCCGCTTTGTCACCAGCGGGGTGCGCATCGGCACTCCGGCCGTGACCACCCGCGGTCTCAAGGAGCCGGAGATGGCCAAGGTTGCCGACTGGATCAACCGGGCCATCGAAAACCGGCAGAACAAGGAGGCCCTTAATGCTATCCGGCTCGAGGTTCGGGCTCTGTGCGATACCTTTCCTCTGTATCCGGACATGGCTCGGGATGACGAGTAAACGGCCATGACAGATACCCGCCCGTCCTGGGACGAATATTTCATGGGGATCACCGAAATGGTGGCCCAGCGTTCGACCTGTCTGCGTCGCAAGGTGGGCGCCATTCTGGTGCGGGACAAGCGCATCATCGCCACGGGCTACAACGGGGCGCCGGCCAAGGTCAGTCATTGTCTGGATATCGGCTGCCTGCGCGAGCAGCAGGGTATTCCCTCCGGGGAGCGGCATGAGCTGTGCCGGGGCCTGCACGCCGAGCAGAACGCCATCATCCAGGCGGCCCTGCACGGTTTCAGCATCGAGGGCGCTACCCTGTATTGCACCAATATGCCCTGCACCATCTGTAGCAAGATGCTGATCAATGCAAGAATTGAGAAAATCTATTATAAAGAAGGATATGCTGACAACCTTTCCTCTTTGCTGTTGGCTGAAGCGCAAGTCCCTGTTCTCCAGCTGGGGTAGCGGCAGGAGGCCGCAATTGTGCTCCGGCGCAGATCTTCTTAAGGCAAAGTTATGAAATGTCCGTATTGCGGTCATCTGGAAAACCGGGTTGTCGACTCCCGCCTGAACAAGGAATTTACCATCACCCGCCGTCGCCGGATGTGCGATGCCTGCGGGCGCAGGTTTACCACCTACGAACGGCTTGAGGTAACCATGCCCATGCTGATCAAGAAGGATGGGCGACGCGAGGCCTGGGACCGGGACAAGGTGGTGGAAGGGCTAAAAAAGGCCTGCGAGAAGCGACCGGTCAGCATGGAGCAGATCGATGAGTTTGTCGATTCCTTGGAGCGGGAGCTACAGGATCTGGGTGAGCGCGAGATTCCGGTGAAGCTCGTCGGAGAGCGGGTCATGGACGGCTTGAGAAAGCTCGACGGCGTGGCCTATGTCCGTTTCGCCTCCGTGTACCGGCAGTTCAAGGATTTAAGCGAATTCATGACCGAGTTGAAGGATATGCTGGGCGGTCAGGAAGAAACTCCGAAATGAAGGATGATCGCGCCTGGATGCAGCTGGCCATCAGGGAGGCGCGAAAAGGGCTGGGTCGCACCTCGCCCAATCCCTGTGTCGGCGCGGTGGTGGTTAAAAATAATCGGTTCATTGTCGCTGGTTATCATCATCGGGTCGGCACCCACCATGCGGAGGTGCATGCCCTCCAGGCTGCCGGGGAAAAGGCCAGAGGCGCCACGATCTATGTGACTCTGGAACCCTGCAACCATACGGGGCGAACGCCGCCCTGTACCCAGGCCATCCTGGCCGCCGGGATCAAACGGGTGGTGGTCGGCATGCTTGACCCCAATCCTTTGGTGGCGGGAGGGGGCTGCCAGACCCTTGCTGCCCAAGGCCTTGAGGTTGTTCAAGGGGTGTTGGCCGAGGAATGCCGGAGTCTGAACCGCCCCTTCAGTAAGCATGTTACTACCGGGCTGCCCTGGGTGATCATGAAGGCCGGGATGAGTTTGGATGGCCGCTTGGCTCTTGCCTCAGGCCAGTGCGCCTGGATAACCAACGAGCAGTCCCGGCGTCAGGTGCATCGCTTGCGGGATCGGGTGGATGCCATCCTCATCGGCAGCGGTACAGCCTTGGGCGATGATCCCGCGCTTACTACCCGGTTGCCGAACCGCAGGGGCAGGGATCCGTTGCGGGTTATTCTGGACACCGCCCTAAGGCTGTCGCCCACTGCGAAAATGTTGCAACAGACTTCCTCCGCTCCCACCTGGATTTTTTGCGGGCCGGAAGCCGACCCGCAACGGGCCGAGGCCCTGATTGCCGCAGGCGCGGTTATCAAGGAGGTCCGGCTCGATGACGCAGGCAGGCTTGATCTTGGCGCGGTTCTCTGTGAACTGGGTCGGGCACAGCTCACCAGCGTTCTGGTCGAAGGGGGTAGCCTGGTGCATGGCGCTTTTTTGCGGGCCGGACTGGTGGATGAAGTGAATATTTTCGTGGCTCCGATCTTTATTGGCGGTGACGGGGTGCCTCTCTTGGACTCCCTTGGTCTGCAAAATGTTGCGGTCGCCCCCGGCTTTACGGTCACCAGGGTGCGGCGTCTCGGGAACGATGTGCTGATCGAAGGGCTGATGAAAAATAGCTGATAGCTAGCAGCTGACAGCTAGGGACTAAAATATGTTTACCGGGATCATACTGGGGCAGGGAAGAATACTGGAAAAAAGACCGGTCGGCGGCGGGATGCTCTTTGCCATTACCGCGGACTTTGATCTGCCCGAGCCTGCGGAAGGCGAGTCCATCGCGGTCAACGGGGTATGTCTCACCGCCAGGGAGATCAGCGGCCGCCGCTTTCTCGTCGATGTCTCGCCGGAAAGCCTGAACCGCACCAATCTCGGGCGGCTGGCCGTCGGGAGCGCGGTTAATCTGGAGCGCGCTCTGCGCCTTGCCGACCGGCTGGGCGGGCATATGGTCAGCGGCCATGTGGATGCCACCACCTCCATGCTTACCCGGCAGCCCCTTGGAGATTTCGTCCTCTTCAGTTTTCAGGTGCCGACTGGATTCGGCAAGTATATCATCGAAAAAGGCTCCATCGCCATTGACGGTATCAGTCTCACCGTCAATAGCATAGACGAGAAAGCCTTTTGTGTTTCCATTATTCCCCACACCCTCGGGGTCACGACCCTTGGGGCGTTGCGACAGGGGAGCGTGGTGAATATCGAAGTGGATCTGATCGGCAAGTATGTGGAAAAATTGCTCTCCGCCAAGGATGCTGACGGCGGGGGTGCGGAATCAAGAATTAATTCCGCTTTTCTGGCTGAGCACGGCTTCTTAAAATAACCGTGCGCCAGGCAGCGAAGGCTTTGAGGTAAATGATATGGCAGTAAGTTCCATTGAAGAGGTGATTGACGAGATCCGGGCCGGGAAAATGATCATCCTGGTTGATGACGAGGATCGCGAGAACGAAGGCGATCTGTACATGGCCGCGGAAAAGGTCACCCCCGAGGCGATCAATTTTATGGCCACCCACGGCCGGGGCCTGATCTGCCTGACCCTGACCCCGGATCATCTCGAGCAGCTGCAGATTCCCATGATGGTGCAGAACAACAAATCGCCCTTTGAAACGGCCTTTACGGTGAGTATCGAGTCGAGCACCGGGGTAACCACCGGCATCTCCGCGGCGGACCGGGCCAGGACCATCCTGGTGGCCGCCGATCCCAAGGCCAGGCCCAGCGATATCGTAAGTCCGGGGCATATCTTTCCCTTGCGCGCCAGACGGGGTGGGGTACTGGTCCGCACCGGCCAGACCGAAGGGTCGGTCGATCTCTCCCGCTTGGCTGGGTTGAATCCTTCCGGGGTGATATGCGAAATTATGAAGGAAGACGGCACCATGGCCCGGATGCCGGATTTGGAGATCTTCGCCAGGGAGCACGACCTCAAGATCGCCACCATCGCCGATCTCGTCGCGTACCGGACCCGCGAGGACAAGCTGGTCCATCGGGCCGCCGAGGCCAAGATTCCCACTCGTTACGGGGATTTTCGGACCATTGTCTACACCAACGATGTGGATGACCTCGAACATGTTGCCCTGGTCAAGGGGGAGATCGACCCCACCAAGGAGATTATGGTCCGGGTCCATTCCTCCTGCCTGACCGGCGACGTCTTCGGCTCCAAGCGCTGCGATTGCGGCGGGCAGCTGCACAGCGCCATGCGCATGGTCGAGCACGAGGGCGCGGGCATTGTTCTTTACATGCAGCAGGAAGGCCGCGGCATCGGCTTGATCAACAAGATCAAGGCGTATGCCCTCCAGGAAGGGGGGATGGATACGGTGGAGGCCAATGTGCATCTGGGCTTCAAGGCCGACCTGCGCGACTACGGGATCGGCGCCCAGATCCTCCGGGATCTGGGGGTGCGCAAGATGCGGCTCATTACCAACAACCCCAAGAAAATCATCGGCCTCGAAGGCTATGGCCTGAAGGTCACGGGCCGTCTGCCCATCGAAATGGTGGCGGAACCGGAAAATATCGATTACCTCAAGGCCAAGAAGGACAAGCTTGGCCATTTGCTGGATCTGTTCCCCGGCAGCAAGGATACGAAAAACAGCTAACGATTGCCCACCATTTGGAGGAGAAACGATGCCGAAATTTTTTGAAGGAAAACTGCAGGCCGAAGGCAAGAAATTCGGGATTGTCATTGCCCGGTTCAATTCGTTCATTGCCGAACGTCTGCTGGAAGGCGCCCTGGACACCCTGCTGCGTTCCGGGGTAAAGGACAATGAGATCGAAGTGGCCAGGGTTCCCGGCGCCTTTGAGATCCCGCTGGTCGCCCAGAAGATGGTCAAGTCCGGCCGCTATGATGCAGTAATCTGCCTCGGCGCCGTAATCCGCGGCGCGACCCCCCATTTCGATTTCGTGGCCAATGAGGCGGCCAAGGGGATTGCCCAGGCCAGTATGGAATCCGGGGTGCCGATCATCTTCGGCGTGCTCACCACCGACTCCATCGAGCAGGCCATTGAACGGGCCGGCTCCAAGGCCGGCAACAAGGGTTCCGAGTGCGCGGCCACTGCCATCGAGATGGTCAACCTGCTGCCGCAGCTCGCCTGATCATTGTTGAAATCGCAAAAAGCCGCGATTACAACGGTTGTTGCTTTGTAACTTGTTGATTTTGTGTCGCGGACCCGCGGCTTTTTTCCTTTTTTACGAGACCATTATTATTCATGGGAAACCGACGCAAGGCAAGGGAGCTTGCCCTCAACGCCCTGTTTCAGGGGGAGATGAACGAAATCTCTGCGGTGGAGAAATTTCCGCTGCTCTGCGAGAATTTCGAGATCAATAAAAAGTCCATCCCCTACGGCCGGGAACTGGTTTACGGCATCACCGACAAGTTGGCGGAAATCGACGCCAAGATTGAAAAAAGCGCAAAGAACTGGCGGGTCAGCCGGATGTCGGTGCTGGACCGCAATATCATCAGGATTGCGGCCTATGAAATGATGTTCAAGGAGGATGTGCCGCCCCGGGTGGCCATCGACGAGGCCATCGAGTTGGCCAAGCGATACTGCGGCGAGGATTCTCCGGCCTTTATCAACGGGATCCTTGACGCCATCCTGAAAAATATCGGCATGGCAAAGTAGCCTGCGCTCCCTTACTGGGTAATCAATCACGGGGTAAGCCCACAAAACAGGGGAAGCCGCTGAATCACCCTGCGGGTATAAGTTTCGTTTTGAGCAGACAAGCTGCTCAACTCAGCTAAAAGCGGCCACAGGGTGCCGCAGGTTGCGGCAAGCGGGACGGCGATGCGTACTTTTGTACGTGAGCCGGACCGATCGCCGCAAGATGCGGTGTCCTGTGGCCGCTTACATTACCGAAAACGATCTGCGAGCATAATGGCATCAGGGAACAATAAGCAGGCAAAACCAACCCTAGGGCGAGAGATACTTTCCGTATGCGGGGTGTCTGCCGCCCTTTTTCTGCTTCTCTGCCTGGTCAGCTATAGCTCGGTTGAACCGTCCGCCCAGATAATCACCGCCAACTGGGGCGGGGAGGTGGGACGATTTGTCGCCGAGCTGCTCATGGATCTGCTGGGAATCACCTCTTTCTGGCTGCCCTTTCTCCTGCTTTTTTTCGCGATACGCATTTTTTCCCAGGACTGCACCCTGGATACCTTGCCCCTGCTCGTCTTCGGCTGCACCGGGATTCTTCTGGCCAGCGCGGGACTTAGCGGTTTCACCTCCCTTGCTTCTTTCACCGCCTTTGCGCACACCTATCCGGTGGCCGGATTCTTAGGTACCTTGTTGGCCCGGCATGCCGAGCTGCTCTTCGGCGGGCCCGGCTCCTTTCTGTTGTTTTCCGTGATTCTGCTTATCTCCCTGATGCTGATCAGCAGTTTTTCCCCCTATTCCCTCGGCAGTCGCCTGCGTGCGTTTATGGCCGACCGCTGGGCAGGCAGGCGAACGGCTGAAACCAGCAGCCCTGCCGGGAAGGAGAAGAAGCAGAAGGCAATTGAAGCCGGGGCAAGCCCGGAGGAAGACGCACTCATCGTGCCCAGGGTGCATGCGCCGATAAAGCTTGAGGCCGGAGGGGAGGACGACTCTTTTCGCCTCTTGCCCGCCGCCAGCGGCGAATACCGGCTGCCGCCCTTGTCCTTGCTGGATAAGCCGGAACACCCGGAGGTGGTCGTGGACCGTGAGTACTACTATGCGGTCAGCGCCGAACTGGAAGAAAGGCTCAATGATTTCGGGGTGGTGGGCAAGGTAGTCGGCATCTCCCCCGGTCCGGTGATCACCACCTATGAATTTGCCCCGGCTCCGGGGGTGAAGATCAACAAGATCATCGCCCTGGCCGATGATCTGGCCCTGTGCCTCAAAGCCGAGAGTGTGCGCATCGTCGGCTCCATTCCCGGCAAGGCCGCGCTGGGGATCGAGATCCCCAACCCGACCCGCAATATCGTCTATGTCCGCGATATCTTCGCCCATGAGAAATTCCAAAAAGCCGCCTCCCGGCTCACCATCGGCCTGGGCATGGATGTGGTGGGCAACCCGGTGATCGCCGATCTGGCGCGGATGCCGCATCTGCTCATTGCCGGGGCAACCGGCTCGGGGAAAAGCGTGGCGGTCAACACCATCATCTGCTCGATTCTTTTCCGGGCCACCCCCGAGGAGGTCCGTCTGCTGCTGGTGGATCCCAAGCGCATCGAGCTTTCCTGCTATGAGGATATCCCCCATCTCCTGCACCCGGTGGTGGTGGACCCCAAGTTGGCCAGCCGGGCTCTCTTGTGGGCGGTGCGGGAGATGGAGCGCCGCTACCAGCTGATGGAAGAGGCCAAGGTCAAGAGTCTGGCCAGCTACAACGCCGAGGCCGTGGAAAAATTACCCCTGATTGTCATCATCATCGACGAGCTGGCCGACCTGATGATGGTCTCCTCCCGCGAGGTCGAGGATTCCGTGGCCAGACTTGCCCAGATGGCGAGAGCTGCGGGCATGCACCTGATCCTCGCCACCCAGCGCCCTTCGGTGGATGTGCTCACCGGCCTGATCAAGGCCAACTTTCCCACCAGGATGTCGTTCAAGGTTTCCTCCAAGATCGATTCCCGCACCATCCTGGACGGGAGCGGGGCTGAACACCTGCTGGGCGCAGGCGACATGCTCTTCATGCCGCCCGGCACCAGCAAGCTCCAGCGGATCCACGGCGCCTATATCTCGGAGAAAGAGACCGAGCGGATCGTCACCTTTCTTAAGGAGCAGGGGGCGGTGCGCTACGATGAAAGCGTGCTTAAGCTTGCCGAGGAAGTCGAGGCGGGCGAGGGCGATGAGGACGGGGATTTGGACGAGAAATATGACGAGGCCGTGGCCCTGGTTTGCGAATCGGGGCAGGCCTCCATCTCCATGGTGCAACGGCGACTGCGGGTGGGTTACAACCGGGCGGCCCGGATGATCGAGCTCATGGAAAAGGAAGGAGTGGTTGGCCCTGCGGACGGCTCCAAGCCGCGTGAGGTCCTGGCTAGGAAAAATTATTAATTTTTTTGTGCTTATCTTGTAATAATTTAACGAATGACTAAATTACTGGACAGCGATGTTTTGTTTTTTATATAAGACGAGGGTGATAAATGAATATGAAAATGGTTGGATCGCCCATTGATATAAGCAAGGTCCGGACGGTTATCTACCACATGCCGGATGGTCAGAAATTTTTTCTCAACATGGAAGGGTTGGAGCAGTTTGTCGAGCTCGGGCCCGGCCGGATTTGCGACACCTCGGAGATCGACGGGGTGCTGCATTTCTTCCCCCGCGGCAACGCCTAGTTTTTAAGAACCCGCGTTCTCCGGCAAACCGATGCTGATCAACCCCAAAAGCGACGGTCATGTCCACACCCGGCTTTGCCATCATGCCACCGGCGAGATGGAGGAGTATGTGGTCGCCGCCATCGCCAAGGAGCTTGAAGAGCTGATTTTTCTCGAACACCTGGAATGCGGCATCCGCTACCGCGAGGCCACCTGGCTTACCGAAGATGATTTTGCCGCCTACCATTGCGAAGGGCAGAGGCTGCAACAGGTTTACGGAGACAGGCTCCGCATCGGCCTCGGGGTGGAGGTGGGTTACAACCCCAGGCAGGCGGCGGAGATTATTGAGTTTCTTCAGCGGTACACATGGGACCGCGTCGGTATTTCCTTCCATTACTACGAGATAGACGGGCACCACTACAACGTGGTGAGCCGCCGCAAGGCTAATCTGGATCCCCTGGGCAAGCAGGGGGTGGAGCGGGTGATCTCCGACTACTTTGCCACCCTGCTGGAGGCGGTGGAGGTCCTGCCCGGCACGGTGCTTTGTCACTTGGATGCGGTGCTGCGCCACCACCCAGAGGTGCATTTTGCCGGGGCGCATCGACGCCAAATTACGGAGATTTTTCAGGCGATGCTCGAAAAGGGCATGGCTCTGGAGGTGAATACCTCCGGGTTTTCCCATCGTGGGGAGCAGTATCCGGCTCGTGAGATTCTTGAGGAGGCTATTGCTCTTGGGGTGCCGCTGGTGGCCGGGTCGGATGCGCATCGGCCGAGCGAGGTGGGGCGGCATTTTGAGAGGTTGCCATAGCCCAGCTCGCTGGGCCGTCAGGTTCTCGCAGACCCCATGCCGAGGTGCAATCCCCACCCAAGCAGCGCGGTGCTAAGTATCTGGACAAGGTGAAAGACCCCATTGTGATCAAAGGGGATAAGCAGGTGGAGCGAGACATTGCTCGCCTGCACCGCGGCTGCTGCCAGATTGAGAAGGATCGCCAGGGCCACGACTGCGGCGCCTTGCAAACGATGGCTGGCGGCGAGAAAGGTATAGATGGCCAAGGCGCTCAGCAGCACCGCAGCCGCGTAAACGATGAAGACGATAAACGGTCCGCCCAGAAGTGCGGTCAGCCCGAAAAAGGCAGCGCTCACCCCAAGGCCCCAAGGGACAAGGCGCATAGCCTCTGCTCGCCCCCGCCAATCAGCAACAGACACCTCACTTGAACGATTACGGTTTCACATATTGCATGAGTAGGGGGTCTGGCCAAGCTATCTATTTGATTATCCAACATTTAAATCCAAATCATACGTGTTTTCAGCGCTTAAAAGCATCTTTTTTAGAGGCAAAATGGGTATTGTAAGTTGCCTTTCAAGAGAGCAACATCCACATAGTCGCTGTCAAGGCAGGGGTGCCGGTGCACCGGCAGTTGTAACACTCCGAAATTAATAATCAAATCAGCACATGTCGAAAGTTTTCTGCCCGTCATTCCCCCACATTTCCCTGCTCTGATGTCTGTGCCAAAATCCAGTGGAACGTTGATTCACAGAGCACTTCAGGGGAAAACCGGGATGGCCAGAATAATGCCACTTCGGTCAACACTTAGTATAAAAGAGAAAATTGCCGACCTTTTTCCTCCCTCCCTTCCCCCTCAAAAATCAATCTGAAAGCTGTACACGTCTTCCTCCAGGCTGCTCTTCACCGTGAAGCCGCAATGGAGGAAGATGGCCTGCATTCGTTTGTTTTCCCGGAGCACCTCGGCGGAAAATCCGGCAATCCCGTTTCTTTTGGCAATGGTGACCAGATGCCGGAAGAGAAAGGTGCCGATCTGCTTATTCTGCCATTCGTCGCGAACAATAAAAGCCACCTCGGCCCGGTTGGTTTTTTCGTCGAGATAGTAGCGGCCGATGGCGATGATCTCCTCGCCGTGCGCCTCGGGCACGGTGCCGACAATGGCCGCGTCCTTGCGGTGGTCGATGTAGACGAAGTTCTGGATCTGCTTGTGGCCGAAGCGCTGGCTGTGGGTCATGAACCGGTAGTAGAGGGTTTCCTGGGAAAGGGCGTAGAGGATGTCCCGCATCCGGGGCTCATCGGTGAGATGCACCGGCCGGAAATTGATCTGGGTGCCGTCTTCTAAAAGCATGGTGGTGTTCATCTCCTGGGAGGCGATCATGAAGCGCCCCTCCACCTCACCGAGATCCTGGCGGAGATATTTGGCCTCGATGGCCTCCCGGAAGAGCTGTTCCCTGAACTTGGGATGGGCGATGCTGATCAGGGCAACGGCCCGTTCCTGGACGCTCTTGCCGTGCAGGTAGGCGATGCCGTACTCGGTGGCCACGTAATGCACCTCGCCTCGGGTGGTGACCACTCCGGCCCCCGGAGTCAGGCGGGTAACGATGCGGGAGATGGTTTTGCCCTTGGCCGTTGATTCCAGGGCGATGATGGGTTTGCCCCCGATGGAGTGAGCCGCGCCCCGGTTGAAATCCACCTGGCCGCCGATCCCGGAATAAAACAGGGAGCCCAGGGAGTCGGCGCAGACCTGGCCGGTGAGGTCGATTTCCAGCGCCATATTGATGGCCACCATCTTGTGCTGCCGGCCGATGATGTGGGCGTCGTTGACATATTCCGTGGGCCGGAAACAGAAGAGCGGGTTGTTGTCGATGTAGTCGTAGAGCCGCTGGGTGCCCATGCAAAAGCTGGCCACGATCCGCCCCTTGTCCGTGGTTTTGCGCTGGCCGGTAACGGCGCCTGATTCCACCAGATCGATGATGCTGTCGGTGAGCATCTCGGTATGGATGCCGAGATTCTTCTTGCCGTGCAAAAACTCCACCAGGGCGTGGGGGATGCGGCCGATGCCGAATTCGATCGTTGATTCGTCTTCGATCAGGGCGGCGATATGCTCGCCGATGCGGCGGGTATCCTCGGAGACCGGCGTTGATTCCCGCTCGAGGATGGGGCTTGCCGCCGGCACCAGAAGATCGAGATCGTAGATATCGAGAAAGCTGTCACCCAGGGTTTTGGGCATCAGCGGATTCACCTGGGCGATCACCAGCGAGGCGTTTTCCGCCGCGCTTTTGACGATGTCCACCGACACCCCCAGGCTCACCTTGCCGCGCACATCCGGCGGGGTCACCTGGATGAGGGCCACGTCTATGGGGAGTTGGCCGGAGTTGAAGAGCTGGGGGATGTCGGAGAGCAGGGTGGGGGTGTAGTTGCCCAGCCCCTGCTGGATATGCTCCCGGATGTTGGCCCCGATGAAAAAGCTGTTCACCGTGAAGCAGTCGGCCAGGCTGCGGCTGGCGTAAGGGGCGTCGCCCTTGGTCAAGAGCTGGATGATCTCCACGTCGGCCAGCTCACAGGCCCGTTCGGTGAGGGCCTTGACCAGCAGCACCGGCTCGGCGCAGGCCGTGCCGATGAAGACCCGCTGGCCCGGTTTGATTCTGGCTGCGGCCTGGTAAGGGGTGGCGAGCATGTCGCTGTATTTTTCCTGCCAGTCGGGATCAAAATCTTTGGAGTTACTCATCGCCCCACCCCCGTAAGCTGCAAGGTCATGCGCGCATCCGCCACCACCGGCTCGGTGCCCATCTCCCCGACGATGAAGGGGTTGATGTCCAGCTCGGCTATCTGGGGGAAATCGGTGGTCAACTGGCTGATTCGCTGCAGGCCGTTGGCAATGCCCGCCAGATCGACACCCTTGTGGCCGCGCTTGCCCTTGAGGATTTCGTAGGAACGGGTGGCCATCAGCATCTGGATGGCCTCGTCGTTGGTGATCGGCGCCAGGTAAAAGGTGACGTCCTTCATCACCTCGACAAAGATGCCGCCCAGGCCGAACATGAGCATGGGTCCGAACTGCGGATCGCGGCTCATGCCGATGATCACCTCCAGGCCGCGAGAGAGCATTTTTTCCACATAGATCCCCTCAATCCACGCCTCCGGCGCTCGCTGGCTGGTGCGGAGCATCATGAGGTCGTAGGCGTCCGCCACCGCCTCGGAGCTGGTCACGTTGAGCCGGACTCCGCCGAGGTCGGATTTATGGATGATGTCCGGGCTGACGATCTTCATGGCCACCGGATAGCCGATGCGTTCGGCTATCTCCATGGCCTCGCCGACATTGGTGGCCAGGTAGCCCTGGGGAATCTGGAAGCCGTAGGCCTGGAGAATGCTTTTTGCCTTGACCTCGCCGATCTGCAGCCGATTGGTTCGCAGACGTCGGGTAATGATCCGTTCCACCCTGCGCCGGTTTACCGGGAAACGGGCCACCATCCGGGGCGGCCGCCGGCGCCAGGCGGCGTACTCCACCAGGGCCTTGAGCGCGGCCACGGCCCGTTCCGGGGAGGGATAATCGGGCAGGCCGGCAGCCACCAGCTCATCGCGCCCCGGCAGGACATCGGTGCCGCCCATGAAGGCGACCACCACCGGCTTGTCCCCTTTGTGGCTTTTGGCAATGGCCCGGGCGGTTTCCGCTGGCCTGGTCATGGCCTGGGGGGTGAGGATGATGACCACCGCATCCACGGCCTCGTCTTCCTGGGCCGCTTCCAGGGCGGCCACATAACGGTCCGGATCGGCATCGCCCAGCACGTCGATGGGATTGCCGATGCCGGCCGCGAAGGGGAGTTTCTGGCGCAGGGCCGAGGCGGTGTTGCGGTCCAGGGTGGCGACCAGCATCCCGGATTTTTCCACGGCATCGGCGGCCATGGTGCCGGGACCGCCGGCATTGGTGATGATCAGCACCCGCTTGCCTTTGGGCAGGGGCTGCATGGCAAAGAGGGCGCCATAATCGGCCAGGGCCTCGAAATTGTCGGCCCGGATGACCCCGGAGCGCATGAAGGCCGCGCCGTAGGCGATCTCCGCGCCCGCCAAAACCCCGGTGTGGGAGGAGGCAGCCTTCTGCCCGGCCACGGTGGTGCCGGCCTTGAGGATGATCACCGGCTTTTTCGTGGAGGCCTCGGTGGCCGCTTTGACAAATTCGTCCCCGCAGGCAATGTCTTCCAGATAAGCGATAATCACCTTGGTCTGCGCGTCCGCAGCCAGGGCGAGGAGAAGATCGCCCTCGTTGAGATCCGCTTTGTTGCCGATGCTTATCATCTTGGCGATCCCGGTGCGGCGGGCCGCGGCCAGGTCCAGGAGAGCGGTACAGATGGCCCCGGACTGGGAGATCACCGAGATGGAGCCAGGTTGCGGCATGCGACTGGCAAAGGAACCGTTCATGAGGTTTTCGGTGTTGATCAGCCCCAGGCAGTTGGGGCCAAGCAAAGGGACCTTGTGGCTCTGGCAAAGCTCGGCAATCCGGTGTTCGAGAGCCGCGCCTTCCTGCCCTGTTTCCTTGAAGCCGGCGCTGATCACGGCGATGGCCCCGGCTTTGGCCTCCAGGCAATCCCGCACCGCTTCCAGCACCAGGACGCTGGGCAGGGCGATGATGCAGAGATCGATTTTTTCTTTCGCCTTTTTTAGGTCGGCCAGACAGGGCAAACCCAGGACCTCCGGGGCCGCCGGGTTCACCGGGATGATCCGTCCGGCATAGCCGCCGGCCAGGAGGTTGGCGACTATATCGTGGCCGACCTTGCCAGGAGTGCGGGAAGCGCCGAGCACGGCGATGGATTCAGGGTAGAAAAGCGGGGTGAGCATGGCGTCTTCCTCTCTGGGGTGCTACTCGACAAATTCGGGAATTTCCGGCAGGACCACGGCAAAGCCTGCCTCCGCGAGGGCGTGATGCACGGCGCTGATGTTGTAAGTGTTGACCCGCAGATAGATACGTTCCGGCGCTTCTTTTTCCGCTTCGGTGCGGATCAGTCGGGTGAAGCGGATGTTGTGTTCTTCAAGCACTTTGGCAATGCGGGAAAGCGGCTTGCGCTTGCCGTCATGCTCCACCACGATCATGGCGCTGCCCCGTTCGCCCAGGCCGAAAAGCCGGCGGTAGGCAGCCATGAGATCGCGCATGGAAAACATGCCGATGACCCGCTCCTCCTGATCCACCACGGGCAGGGCGCCGATCTTTTCCCGATCGAGGAGAATCAGAGCGTCATCCAGGGTGGACATGGGGGTAAGGCTGAAAAGGGCGTGGCTCATGATGGCGCTGACCGGAGTCCGGTCGAAATCCGCAAGGCAGGCCTTGAGCCGCTCTTGTGAAAGCACTGAGGAAGGGGAGGCAGAGCGCAGATCCCGGTCGGTGACCATGCCGACAAGCTGTTTTTTTTCATTCACCACCGGCAGGTGGCGGAATTTGCCCTTTTGGAGAATTTCCCGCACGGCGGGGAGGGTGGTTTCCGGAGAAACGGTTACCGGGTTTCTGGTCATGTGTCTGGTGATGAACATGGCTATTCCTTTAGGCTATTTATGGTTGCTTAAGGCGGTGAGATAGGCGGTCGCGCTGTCGGCCAGGCTTTCCAGGTGGTAGCCGCCCTCGAGAATGGACAACAGCTTGCCCTGGCAGAATCTGTTTGCCCAACCGGCCAGATATTCGCCGAACCTGCCGTAAAGTTCGGTGGAATAGGCAAGGCCGGACATGTCATCGGCGCGGTGGCCGTCAAAGCCCGCGGCGACGATGATTCGTTCCGGGGCAAAGGCGGCAAGGACCGGCGCTACTCTGTTGTGCAAGACCTCGAGCACCAGCCGCTCATCCGCGCCGGGGGGCAGGGGGATATTAAGGGTGGTCCCGCGCCCTGGGCCGGTGCCGGCCTCTTCCGCATAGCCGCTGCCGGGGAAGCTGAAGGTGGGATGCTCATGCAGACTAAGGTAAAAGACCTCAGGGTCTTCCTCAAAGGCACTCTGGATGCCGTTGCCGTGGTGGGCGTCGAAGTCGAGGATCAGAATCTTTCTCCGGCCATACTGCTGCTGCCAGTAACGGGCGGCCAGCACGCAGTTGTTTAAAAAACAGAAACCTAAGGCCAGGTTGCGTTCGGCGTGATGCCCAGGCGGCCGCACCGCGCAGAACACCAGATTATCTCCGCCTTCCAGCAGGTCGATGCCGGTGAGCCCCGCGCCGGCTGAAAGCAGGGCCGCCTCGTAGGAAGCAAAGCAGAGCTGGTTGTCCCGGTGGTCGAGATGGGTTTTGCCGGAAAGGGCGCACTCTTCCAGGCGGAAAAGGTAATGCTCGTCATGAAAGGTGGTCAGCCAGCGTTGTTGTGCCTTGCGGGGTTCAATAAAACTAAGCCGGTTTTTCAGCGGCGAATCCTGCAGTCTGGTCAGCAGCGAGGTGAGGCGGGCTGGGGTCTCCGGATGCTCATTGCCGCCGGTGTCGTGGGCAAGATAAAGGGGATGGGTGACAATGGCTAGCGGACGGGAGAGAGGCACCGGGCATCCTCATCAGGGGGAAAAATTGCGTAGTACTTGCAAATTGTCTTTATAGGTATTGTTGCCTAATTATCTGAAAATCGCACGGGGAAAATGATCAGGTGGGAATTGCCTGGTTTATTGGGGCCTGAAAGCGACAAGGCATTGTGCGGATGGGATTGCTGGGATATACTTCATCACCTTTTTTTCCTGCCCACGTAACCACCGGATCATAACACCATGCGTCATCTGACTACGCCGCATTTACTTGCCTTGAAAAACCAGCTGGACGCCCTTGAGGCCGACCGGTTGTCGCCGCTTGCCACCCTAAGCAGGGAAGGCATCAGGCGGCACCCCGAGGAGGGGCAGGACCACCGCCAACCCTTTGCCGTGGACGGAGACCGGGTTCTGCATTCCCGGGCCTATACCCGCTATATCGACAAAACCCAGGTCTTCTCCCTGGTCAAAAACGACCATATCACCCACCGGGTTTTGCATGTGCAGCTGGTTTCGAAGATTGGCCGGACCATTGGCCGCTATCTGCGACTGAACGAGGATCTCATCGAGGCCATCGCCTTGGGCCACGATATCGGCCATCCTCCGTTTGGCCACGATGGAGAAAAGATTCTCGACAACCTCTGCCGTGAGCATGGCTTGCCGTCGTTCCAGCACAACCTGCAAAGCATCGAGTTTTTGGAACGCATCGAACGGCAGGGGAGGGGCTGGAACCTGACCCTGCAAACCCTGGACGGCATCATGTGCCACGACGGGGAGATCCACAACCGCATGCTTGCGCCCCAGCGCGGCAAGACCTTTGCCGATTTCGACCTGCAGGGCGCGGCCAAGGGTCTTGACCCTGCCGGGGAACTGGTCCCCATGACCATGGAAGGGTGCGTGGTTCGTTTCGCCGACACCATTGCCTATATCGGCAGGGATATCGAGGATGCCATTGAACTTAAGCTCATTCGCAGGGAGGATATCCCTGTGCGCTGTCAGGAAATCTTTGGCCGAACCAATGGCAGCATGGTCTATCGGTTGGTGACTGATCTGCTCGGCAACGGCCTTGAGGATGGGGCCATCGCCTTCAGCGAGGAGGTTTCCGAGGGGCTGAGGGAGCTGAAGGAATTCAATTACCAGCGCATCTACCTGAACCCGGCCATCAAGAAGGGGCTGGCCAGGATCAGCAACTGTTACCGGGTGTTGTTTGCTTCCTGTCTTGAACAGTTTGCCAGGCAGCAGCCCCAGGCGGAACTGTATGAGAATTTTCTCCTGGAACAGGGCGGGGAATACCCCAAGGGGAGGCAGCCGGTTGTCATGACGCGGGATTTTATCGCCGGGATGACTGATGCGTATTTTCTGCGCCAGGCACGACAACTGGGCTGTGAGACCCCGGAGAAGGCATGAAGACTAGGATCAGGAGAATCATGCCGGGCGAGAATTTCCGGGTACTAGCCATTGCCGCCGGTATCGGCCTGCTGGCCGGGGCGGCGAATATTCTCTTTCGCGCCACCGTTGCCCTGGTCCATGAGACTGTTTTTGTCGGCGGCTCCGCCCTGTTGGGGCTGGCCAAGGGCGGGTGGTATCTTTTGCTTTTGCCGCTGATTCCCCTCTGCGGCATGCTGCTGCTCATCCCCCTTTCCCTGCTTTTTCCCGGCGAGATCAACGGCTACGGCTTCCCGAAATTCCTGCGCCAGGTCAACCTGGAGGGCGGGATCATCCGGCTGCGGACCATTCCCCTTAAAATTCTTTCCTGCGCCCTGACCATCGGCTCCGGCGGCTCAGCCGGGGTCGAGGGGCCCATTGCCCAGGTGGGAGGGTCAGTGGGCTCGCAGATCGGTCAGTTTTTCCGGGTTTCCGGCAGCCGGATGAAGGTCTTTATCGCCGCCGGTTGCGCGGGCGGGGTGGCGGCCATGTTCAACGCCCCCATTGCCGGGGTCTTTTTCGCCGCCGAGATCGTCCTGCTGGGCACCTACGAAATCGGCTCCTTCGCCGCCCTGGTGGTTTCCTCGGCCATGGCTACCGTTGTTTCCCGCGGCTATTATGGCGACTCGCCGGCCTTTCCCATCCCGGCTTACGAAATGGTTAACTCCCTGGTAGAGATGCCGCTTTATTCGCTGATGGGCGTACTCATGGGACTGGTGGCGGTGCTGCACATCCAGGTATTTTATACAATCCGTGACCGTTTTGCCGCGCTTCGCTTGCCGCAGCAGCTTAAGCCTCTGCTCGGCGCCCTGGCTCTCGGCGTGCTGGCCATCGGTTTTCCCCAGATCATGGGCGACGGTTATCAATACCTGGAGGAGGTGCTGGCGGGGCATGGGGTACTCTGGGTGATGGCCGTGCTGATTTTTTGCAAGATTACGGCCACCGCCCTTACTTTGGGTTCCGGCGGCGCGGGCGGGGTGTTCGCCCCCGCCCTTTTTATCGGCGCTGTTACCGGCGGAGCTTTTGGCTCCGTAGCCCATAGCCTCTTGCCCCAGTATACCGCCAATCCCGGCGCCTACGCGGCGGTGGGGATCGGCGCTTTTCTCGCCGCCGCCACCCATGCGCCACTTACCGCCATCTTTCTGCTTTTTGAGATGACCGGCAACTATCTCATCATCGTCCCCATCATGCTCGCCAGCATCATCGGCACAGTGGTTGCCGCCCGTCTTAATCCGGACTCCATCGACACCGTGGATTTCAGCCGGGACGGCATTGATCTCCATGAGGGCCGGGAGATTTCGGTGATGAAATCCATCAAGGTTGGCAAGGTTATCAGCGAGGAAGTGGATTTTATCAGCGAACAGGCCAACGTGGATCAGTTGCTGACAATCTTCAGCCTGGCCAAGGACAGCTTTTATTTCCCGGTGGTCGATGAGAGCGGCAGGATGACCGGGGTTGTCTCGCTGCAGGACGTGAAAAGCATCCTGCATGACGAGAAACAGCGGCTTTCCGCCAGGGTGGGGGATATTTGCACCCGCAAGGTCGTTGTCCTCACCCCGGAAGATAATCTCTACACCGCCATGGCTCTTTTTGACACCAAGGGGCTGGAGGAGATTCCGGTGGTGGAGGCGGAGGACAACCGCTGGGTGGTGGGAATGCTCAAGCGCCGCGAGGCCATCGCCGCCTATAACAAAGAGGTGCTCCGGCGGGGGATCAGCGAGAGGATTTCCCCGTCATTCCCGCCTTCGCAGGCATGACGGTTAGTGTCCCAGGTTGCGGCTGACCTCTTCCTGCCAGTGTTCGATCTGCTCTCGATGGAGTTTTGCCGAAGATTCCATTCCGCACGCCGTGCAGAGTACTCTGGCGTTGTGTCAGCGACCGGCAAGAAGCGCCTTGCCGCCGCAGAAGAGGCAGATAAGGCGCGGTTCCGGGCCATCGGAGGCGGTTGGTGTGGTGGTAGACATGATGAGGGAATATGAATCTTTCCCGAGAGATCGTCAACCCTCAAAGTCTGCCTAGAGCTTATGTCACGTGATTCAAAGGATCGCTATTCGTTTGCTGTCCTGACTTTGCAAAAAAAAAATCGATTTGCAAGGTTTGGAGGAGCGTGCTAGGTTGGCGTGGTCGGCTCAGGATGAAATTCCCGCAACTTCCGTCCTCAATATTTTTTTGGAATATATTTTTCCATGGCAGATAACGCCCACCCAAAACCACGCATCTATATCCTTGACGATGAAATCGTCACGGTCCGCCGCCTGGTCCAGGCCCTGAGTAAGGACGGCTACGAGGTGGAGGGTTTTATTTCCGCGGGTGAAGCGTTGGCCAGGATTACCGGGCAGCCGCCCGAGGTGCTGCTCTCCGATGTCCGGCTTGCCGATGCGGACGGCATGGAAATCCTCCAGCGGGTCACCATGCTGGCCCCCCAGACCAAGGTCATCATGATGACCGGCTATGCCGCCGTTGATCATGCGGTGCAGGCCATGAAGGCCGGGGCCTTTCATTATCTGGCCAAGCCCTTCAGGCTTGAGGAATTGCGCAACACCATCAGTGACGCCTTGCACCATTCCGGCAAATCCGGCCAGCCTCTTGCGGACACGGGGCTGGTCGACCGTTTTGCCGGGATCATTGGCCGCGCTTCGGCCATGCAGGAAATCTTCAAAACCATCCGCCAGATCGCGCCGCTCAATTGCAACGTGCTTATCCAGGGAGAAAGCGGCACCGGCAAGGAGCTGGTGGCAAGGGCTCTCCACAGCACTAGCGGCCGCGGCCAGCATCTTTTTATCTCTTTCAACTGCGGGGCTTTCAGCGAAGAGCTGGTGGCCAACGAGCTTTTTGGTCATGAAAAGGGCGCGTTTACCGGGGCGGGGAGCACCAAGCCGGGGTTGCTTGAGGCAGCCAATGGTGGCACGGTTTTTCTCGATGAGGTCGGCGAGATGCCCATCCCCATGCAGGTCAAGCTGCTGCGTGTTATCCAGGAGAGGACCCTGTTGCGGGTGGGCGGTGTCGCTCCGGTCAGCATCAATGTGCGGCTTATTGCCGCAACCAACCGGGATATCGAGAAGATGATCGCCGCCGGTGAGTTTCGCCAGGATCTTTTTTACCGGCTCAAGGTGGTGATGATCAATATCCCGCCGCTGCGCAAGCGGCAGGAAGATATTCCGCTGCTGGTGGAACATTTTGTCACTCTCATCGCCACCCAGTTCGGCAAGCCCGTACCGAAAATCGGCGCGGATTTTCTGGGGGTGCTCTCTACCTACACCTTCCCCGGCAACGTCCGGGAGCTGCAGAACATCGTGGAGCGGGCGGTTGCCCTTTCCCGGGAGCCGGTGCTCACGGCCAGGGATCTTCCGCCGGACATCTTTTTCGCCGAAAACCAGCCGGCGATTCCGGAAAAAAATGCTCAGCATCTCAAGGCGCTGGAACAGGAGCATATCACCGAGGTGTATCGTCGCACCGGCTTCAACCAGACCGAAACCGCCCACCTGCTCGGCATCTCCCGCACCACCTTGTGGCGGCGTCTCAAGGAACTCAACCTGTTTTCCGAGAGATAGCCGCGTTTCGCATGGTTCTTCCTGCCGCGCTGTTTCCCTTTGAAACACTTGTTGCACTTGCTTAAAATCACTAAAAACAATGGGTTACGTATTTTATGTTTCAACTATGAACAGTCGCGAGCCGGTTGTTTTTCTTCCTATTTAATTAAAATACGCAATAACAATAAGATAGTGTCCGTGGCATGATTCCTGCTAGCTTGCGCTGCCGTAACGACCGCTTGAACAGGTATCCGAGGAGCGTCCATGGAAGCTGGTATCGCACTCCTCCTGACTGGCTCCAGCGCCGATCTTTCCGCCACCGTCCATGCCGTTGAACTTGCCCAGCGTACCAATGCAATTCTGCACGCCGTTTGCAAGGCGAAGCGAAAGGGCGAAAGAAAGAGGGTGGGTGCCCGGGAGAGGCAGGAACAATTCGTTGCTCTGGCAACCGGACTTGGTAACCAGGCAGGGGTGGGGATTCATCCACACCTCCTGGAACGGTTGACGGGCGAGCCTCTGATCCGGTTTCTCTGCGCCCAGCGGATCTTTTGCCTTGTACTCGGGGTCAACGACAAAAAAGAGTTTGAGTGTAAGACCGCCTGGGTCAACCTGCTCCGTAAACAGCTTCAAACCAATAAAAATTGGTATTTGCCGGCCCTGTGGTCTGTTGTCATGACTCCATGGGACGCATCTACCCTTGAGCACGCTATTTCCGAGGTTAACAGACGGTCCCGGACCGTGATGCCGGGGGAATCTTCCCTGGTGGATAGTGAAAGGGCCGACATTTTCTCAACAGTATTGCAACACAACAAGAAATGAGTAAGGGAGGAAGAAGATGTATATGTATTTGCCAATAGCCCTCACCAGTGTAAATTATCTGGTGGTGATGGGCCTGGGACTGGCTGTCGGGTTGTTGTCCGGCCTTTTCGGCGTGGGCGGGGGGTTTCTCATGACCCCGCTCTTGATGATGGTCGGCATCCCGCCGACAATTGCGGCGGCAACGGACGCTAACCAGATCGTGGCTGCTTCCGCTTCCGGAACCATTTCCCACTGGCGCCTCGGCAACGTGGATTTCAAGATGGGCCTCTTTCTCCTGATCGGTGGGTTTGTCGGCGGGGCAGCGGGGGTACAGGTGATCAAGATCCTGCGGGCCACCGGCGGCGCAGATTTTCTCATCAAGATGACCTATGTGGTTATGCTGGGTGGAGTCGGCAGTTTCATGTTCGTTGAAAGCCTCAATGCCATGCGGAAAACCAGGAAGGCTTCTGCGACAGCTGCTTCGGCGGCTGACCCGAGGGAAAAGAAGGGCGGATTTTTTGCCTCCCTGCCCATGCAGACCTACTTTGAAAAATCAGGGGTCACCCATTCAGCCCTGGTTCCGCTTTTTCTTGGCACCTTTGTCGGGGTGCTTGCCGCGATCATGGGGGTCGGTGGCGGCTTTCTCATGGTGCCGGTAATGATCTACATGCTGCGGATGCCCATGCATGTAGTGGTTGGAACCAGCTTGTTCCAGATTCTTTTTACCTGCATTGAGGTTACCTATCTCCAGGCCTACTCCAATCACACGGTTGATTTCATTCTGGCCATTATTCTCCTGGTGGGTTCCGTGTTCGGCGCCCAGATCGGCACCGTGCTGGGTCGTAAGCTCCATGGCGATCAGTTGAAAATCCTCCTTTCCATCATCGTCCTTGCCGTCACCGTTAAGATTGTTCTCGAACTGGTGATGGAGCCTGCCATTCTTCTTTCCTATGCGGGAGGCCATTAAAATGAAACGTGCCATCATGAATTCTCCCCGATTTTTCATGGCCATGGCTCTGGCGCTGTTTGGCCTTGCCACCTTGTCTGTTCCCGCGGCCCAAGCGCTTACCTGCTCGGTCACTCCGGACACTATTCCCATAACCTTCAGCTATCATGGCGCACAATTGGCAATCACCGGCCAGAGCGCGAGCACCGACGACCTGGTCGTCACCATCACCAGCGAACCGGTTGATACTGCCTTGAAAAACTATGAAAAGGTAGGCGGTCTGGTCTGGATGAAAAAGGGATCCCTTGAATTCAAGGATGCGCCTCGCGTGTATCTGTTAAGCAGTACCGCCGATCTCAGCCGTATTCTGGACGCGGCAGAACTCAACCGGAATCTGCTCGGCTTTGACGCCCTGCGCGGCCATATCCGGATTGAAGACAGCAAGGGGAATCCCGCGGACGGAAAATGGTTCGACGAGTACCTAAAATTCAAGAAGGAGGAGAATGTCTACGATATGCGGGAGGGCGCCATTGTCCGCCAGCACGGGGAAAAAGGTAATACCTATAAGGTGGATGTTGCCTGGCCGTATCAGGCGCCTCCGGGAATATATACGGTAAATGTGGTTGCCGTCAGGAACGGCAAGGTGGTAGAGCGGGCTTCGGCCAATATTGAAGTCAAGAGTACAGGGTTGGTTGCGGCACTGTCAAAAATGGCCTTTGATCAGGCAGGATTGTATGGGGTAATGGCTGTTATTGTCGCTTTGCTTGCCGGCTTGGGTGTGGGCGCAATCTTCAAGAAGGGTGGCGGTAGCCACTAAGCTCATTTTTTAGTTTTTTTCACTGCTGTCTCATAGTTTTTAAAAAAGAGAAAACTGTCTACATTCAACAAGTTGTGGCTCTGGCGGCTTAAGCAAGGCCAGTAAATCCCGTCGTTCAAAGAGATTGAGCTGAAGTAATCGCAGCATCTGCTGC
>Ga0156780_108_pt1 | contig 69541 bp, 59 predicted proteins | sample RifOxyD3_FD_110730 | JGI IMG/M metagenome (GOLD analysis project Ga0156780, IMG submission 110730) | Deltaproteobacteria bacterium RIFOXYD12_FULL_56_24 | reverse complement strand
TTCACGAAACGCTGGATTACGTCAGTCCGGAACAATATGAGCTTTTGACAAATGCTGCTTAATCAACTGTCCGTGAAAGCGGGGGTAGCTCACACTGACCCCAAGAGCCACACCCCCGTCGAGCTAGATATTAACTTCTTCGGGGGTGACTGTCATCTGCAATAATTCCATGATAGACCCCTATTGTCCCTCTTCAGCGATCCGGTTCGGTTAACATCAATCCTCTGGTTGCACTCTCTAACTCATCATCTGGCAACGATCGGGCAGACATTCTTAGGCCGCGCCACGTTGTCGGGGGTTCTTCGTAAATGGCGACGCCACAGCGACTTCGAGCCTCGCAGGTCACGGATATCTTTACCCGCATGTCGTCGTGCAAAGGGACGGGAACGGGAAAGACGAGAGCAATACCAAGCGAACTCATACGATGCGCAACGACCACCTCGTGAGCCCCAGGAGGTACATAGATACGCGTGAAACCGGGAACATCAGGCAACAAAGCACGAGCCTCTCCATCAACGAACACAACCCAACGAACCTTGCGATCCGGCCCCTCACCCTCGATTCGAGAACGGACGATCACAAGGAGTTCGCTAGCGTCGTATGGAATGCTCCTGTTTGCATTTAGCTCAGGAACTTCGGGTTCTAGAGGGATTTCTGCACAGCTGGCAGTCCATACGACTAGAAACGCAAGTCCAACTCGAGACAAGACTACTTTGACGCGCATTGCGCGTGACACTCTCTGCAACTGAATTGATCGAAACAGCGAGGACAATCGTATCGTTTCCATTCCCGCGCGCTCAAGACGCCCAACGAGTCTGTAGAAAAACCCGTTTTGCAAGGGTTCGCCGAATGAGGGCGGTTTGATTTTCTCGCCGCTCCTGATTTGGTTTCCCAGTTTATCTGTTCTGTTTCCCGCTTCTTTCTTACCTGCTCCTGTCGCCTGGCTCCATTACTTTGCCAGAACCCGCTTTATTGTCAAACAGTTTCAGCTTTTTTCTGCTGATCACGCAAAACTTGGCCCGCAAGGTGAAACGATCCAGGCCCATGATGTGGCAGATGTTGGCAAAGGGCGGCTCCGCGATGGCTACCCGCATGCTGTACAGGACTCGGCCTGCGGTAGAGTCGATCTTTCGCTTCATCTTTTCGATGAAAGTTTCTTTTCCCTTGGCGGACCGGCCATGGAAGTAGGCCACCTGCCGGATTTCCGTCCGCTCGGGATGCCGCAGAGAGTAGATAGGGTACGTACTTCAAGTTATAAGTTTTGATTCACTGGAACCCGTTTACGGCGAAGCATCTAATAAACTGAAGAACATCCTTATTTTACAGAGTATTTTTTGATAACGATTTTCTCTTGACAGGGGGAATATAGGATGTCCCCCATCTGCCCCCTATTCGGTTGGTGACGGCAACGGGGAACGCAAAATAGTAGGACCCTGTTGTAATCTCAAAAGGACGCTTTGTACTTCACCGAACCCGGGAAATTCCTCCGTCAAGAGCTTGCGCGCCCACTCTTCGTCATTCGTTACGCGCATTTCGTCGATTCGGATAGATGTCATTATCCGTCCACCGAAAAGCAACGGAATGCTCTCGCCGGTAAAGCGCAGCGTGCCCGCATAGATAAGCCTGGCATTTAGGGGAATATCCAGCCGCCAACGAGGAGCGTTCTTGAGACCTCGCTCGTAAGTCAGAACGTCTGTGCGCCTGGGTGGGTAAACAGCCAGGTAATGAATGCCATGCGGTAGGACAAAATACGTCCAGCCTTCCTTACGCGACTCCGGTGACAAGAAGCGCAAAAGCGCCAGGCGCTTGGGTTCGCCACCGGTCTCAAAGGATCCCAACCCAAAACTGATATTGTCGTCCATGACGGAATGCTTGAACGCTTCATAAGGCTGTTGGTTCTCTACGACACAATCCACCCTCAACAGCACGATTGCCTTCTCACTAGCACCGACTGCTGTTCTTTCCTTCAAAGTCGGCAAACCGGTGGAGGCACATCCGATAATATAGCTGACGAATACACAGACGATCAAGAGTCTCAAGATGCCGAGACCCCTTCTTTGCCCGGCAACCCGTTCTCGGCTTTGTGTCCTGAGAGGTTGTTTCATCGGCGGTCAATCCTGTCTTTGGTTCAATCTTTCGGATGACTTCTTATAAGAATCACCAATCCATTCTTTGAGGAAATCTCCATAGGACTTGTACGGGGGCCGAACCGCTCTCTCGAAACGCTGCACCCGGTCCTGGTCATCGAATTGAATGAGCAGCATGTAATGCTTTGGAATGTCCGACATGCCTGCGGCGCCGGAATAATAGGCACCGACAGCCCAAAGTAGAATGCCTTGTCGCATCTCCCAGTTGTATGCAAACAGGTGAGCTTCTTCCCAGATGACGTCCGGGCTGCCCAAGCGGACCATGACCTCACTCTTCGTTGTAACGTTGGGGGCAAGGAAAATCAATTGATCCTCTGTTACCGGGTTCCCAGCCAGCACCTTCCGCTCTTGAGTAGGGATCGGAAGGAATACGCATCCGGTCTGCGAGATCAGCGCACAAAACAAAAAAGAAATAATCATCCGAGCGCACATCGCCTGACCTTCATGGGCACGGCTTTTTGTGATCCGCCGGAACTGGGTGCTCATTAACTGATTCGCCATCTTTATCCCCCCGTGCACTTTTTTTGCTATCAAACGGCCAACGAGTCTGTAGAAAAACCCGTTTTGCAACAGCGAACGGTCAGGTCTAGAAAATCAGCTTTTTCGCTCTGCCCTGCTGTCGGAGGGGGACATTGTTGCATAGTATGCAAAAGTTAGCTTTGACGCAACCCAGCCCCTCTGGTTATCGCCCGGCTGATGGAGGAAGTTGCCACCCCGAGAGCCCGGGCGATTTCAGCCGTTGCCAGACCCAGTTCCTCGATGGCGCGGAACGCTATTGCCGCCCTCGCTTCGCTTACCACCCTGCGTCGGCTGCCGGATCGAAGTTCCTTGCCGCTCACCGACCGATTCCGGCATTCTTCCTCGATGATCTCGACCATGGTCTTGCCGGATCGCCTGATGCGCAGTTGCCGCAGTTCACTCTCTTCCGCCTCCCGCAACAAGTCTTCGACAAAATCGCCCCCGCCGAGAATCCGCTCATCCGAACACACCTGCTCGCCACTTTGCCGCAGCCCAAGCACTTGCGACCAGCCTCCCTGGCTGCGCACCAATCCGCCCCCGGTCAACTCCGGTCTCTTGCCCTGCTCCAATCCATCCGCCACAAAAGCGCGGTATTTCTTGCGACCGGCGGCAAGGGTGGTCCCGAAATGGGCCAGTACGTATTCGGTACTCATCCACTCCATGGGGTGCTTCCCCATCAACGCCGCATGGCCGCACCACGGATAGCTGTCAAGTTCACCCAAGGTCGCCGCCAGCCCGGCGCGGACAGGGTTGAGATGGATATAGCGCACGAGTTCGAGCAGATATCGTTCTTCCTCGCAGAGGATTGATTTATAGCGGTTCTCGAACAAATGACCGCTCCGATTATGACGGCGGTTGAAGTAAATGGCATACGAGGTCAGCAGCTTGCGCATCACGGAGGAAATTCCGCCTTCTCCGCTTTTGTAAAGGATGTGGAGGTGATTGGTCATCAAGGCGAAGGCGAACACCTGAATCTTGGAGGCAACGATCAATTCGCCGAGCCTTTTCAAGAACCGGCGGCGATCGTCGTCATCGCAAAAGATCTCGGCCCGGTTGATTCCCCGGACCATATAGGGGCTCCGGGACGTTGTTGCGTACTATGCGTAAATTCACCTGACGCAATCAGACCGACGCACAAAAAAAGCCGCTCCCAGGCGGATCATCTCCCGAAGCGGCTTGCGATTTCCTGATTGTTGACGGCTGTTAGCGATACTCGGTCCCGGCATGCCTTTCCCCCTGGTGGCATTCATCTGAACAGCGAGGATCCCAGCTTAAACAACAGGATAGGGATTGACAAGCAAAAAGTTGTTAGAAAAGTGCCATTCAGGACATCCATGATTAATTTTGCCCCCCACCCTTCCCCGCTTGAACTTCAACCCAGTAATCTGCCCATAAAATTTCCCCCTTCATTGAGCAGTTCTTGCCGGATACAATCTCGTGGCGCATCGCCACCAGCTGCCCATTTTCACCACGAACCAGGATTTCAAACGCTACGCCTCGGTGCTGCCGATCCGCATGTACCAGCCGCGCCTGCGGTAGCGTTGCGGCAGAAGATTACGTTCTTTGAGGAGGCAAAATGAGGACTTGGCCCGGTAGCTAAGTCTGCCTCATTTTTCGACTGATTAAAACCTTGCTTTCTTTCACTCCAAAATCTGGTACTATTGCCCAATGATGCACCGGGGGTAGTGCCTCACCGGAACTTCGACGCAACAAAAAGAGAGGCGCGGCGTGATAGGCGGGAGCGTAATCATGACGAAGAGCCACTGGAAACCAGCCCATGATTCAGCCACAACTGCCCCTAGTCCTTGTCGACAATTTACCTTTCGGAATCTACGCGGTGGATGCGACCAGCTATCGTCTGGTTTATCTCAACCCCTTTATGGCCGAGCGCTACGGCGTTACCGGCGATTACACCGATGCCCGTTGCTGGGAGTTGCTCCACCAGGGTGAGGGCCCCTGTCCCCATTGCAAGCTCAAGCTCCTGATCACCGGTGAGGGGCAGCCAACCGGCGAAGTTATTGTCCACGAACATTACAACGACGTGGACGAGTGCTGGTATCAGCATCATGAGCAGGTCATCTTTTGGTCGGATGGCAAGATCGTTAAATACTCCGTGGTGGTGGACATCTCGTCCATAAAGCAGATTCAGAATTCCCTGGCCGAAGCCCATGCCCAGCTGGCTCTAAAGAGCCGCGAGCTGGAATTGCTCTCGGTGACCGATCGCCTTACCGGGCTCGGCAACCGCAACAAACTGGACGAACGGCTGGCCGACGAATTGGCAAGATCCCGGCGTAACGGTACCGCTTTTGCCTTGGTCATGCTGGATATTGATCATTTCAAGGCAGTAAACGACACCTATGGCCATCAGGCTGGCGACGAGGTGCTGGCGGCAACCGCCGCCCTTCTGCGGCAGCACAGCCGGGCCACTGATGTGGTTGGGCGCTGGGGCGGAGAGGAATTTATGCTCCTCTGTCCCGAAACCGATGCAAACGGGGGCATGTTTCTGGCCGAACAGTTGCGCGCCTGTGTAGAAGAGGCCAGATTCCCGGTTATAGGCCGGATAACCGCCAGTTTCGGGGTTGCCGCCTTTCGTCCTGCGGACGACGAGGAAGCCCTGCTCAGGCGGGCGGACGATGCGCTTTACCGGGCCAAGGGAAAAGGACGTAATCGGGTGGAAGCAGGCGAGGAGATCCCGTGTTGACCGGGACGTGGGAGCAACCAGGTAAAATTCAGCAAGAAGCCGCGCCATGACCACAACCAAAATAACCATTGATCCCCTGACCAGGGTAGAAGGGCATCTCAAGTTCGAAACCCGGGTCGAAAACGGAGTGGTTGCCTCGGCCCGGACTTCGGGCATGCTCTTTCGCGGCATCGAAAAGGCACTTATCGGCTATGATCCCCGCACCGCCTTGCAGTTGACCCAGCGGGTCTGCGGGGTATGTCCGTATGCCCACGCGGAAGCGGCGGCCCTGGCCCTGGAAAACGCCATGGGCATCCATCTCAATGCCAACGGGCAACTGCTTCGCAACCTCATTGTCGGCGCGTATCAGGTGCAGGATTGCCTGCTGCATTTTTACCAGTTGAGCGCCCTGGATTTCATCGACGTAACCGCGGTGCTGAAGTACCGGGGTGCGGATCCCGGCTTAACCACGATGCGCGATTGGGTGCGCAGCGAAACCCGCTCCCAACGGATTTTTCCCGCAGCCCCCTTTCTCCCCCGTTATCAGGGAGATTTCCTCAAGGATACAACCGCCAACCTATCGGCGGTGCGCAATTATCTGGAATCATTTGCCATAATGGCCGACCTGCACAAAATGGTGGCCCTGTTCGGAGGCAAATCGCCCCACCCCGTGGCCATTGAGGCCGGCGGGGTCACGACCCGGCCGACCATCGACAATCTTGCCAAATACCGCACCTTGCTCAATCGGGTCGAGCGATTTGTCCACACCTGCTATCGGGAAGACATTTTGGCGGTGAGCAAGGGTTTTCCAGGCTATTTCCAGGAAGGGCGCGGCTACGGCAATTTTCTCTCGTTTCCCTATTTCCCAGACTCATCCGGCAAGAACCATTTCTTTGCCGGCGGCGCGACCATTGAGGGGAAACGCTCACCCCTCGACCTCAATGCCATTACCGAGGATCACACCTACAGCTACTACCAAAACAAGCCTGGGGCAGGGATCAAACCCTTGGGGGCAAGCCGGCTCGAGCCCCTCGACTGGAAACAGTTCCAGCGAGAGGAACAGCGACCGGACGGCAAATACAGCTGGAGCCGCGCCCCCCGCTATGGGGGCAAGGTCATGGAAACCGGGGCGGCGGCCCGGGTGGTAAACACTTATCACTCCGGTCGCAATCCGGCCTTAAATAAGCTGGTGGACCGACTCAATCGGGATCTCGGCATCGCACTTACAGACTACAATTCGGTGCTGGGCCGCCATTTAAGCCGGTATATTACGGTTACATTGTTGATCGGGCGGCTCAAGGAACATCTTGAGCAGGTCCGACCGGGGGTTCTCGGTTTTATAGAAAAGGAAGTGCCCAGAAACGTGCGGGGAATCGGAATCACTGAAGCTTCGCGCGGCGCCCTCGGGCACTGGGTGGAAATCGACAATAAGGGCTTGATCAAAAACTATGAAATGGTGATGCCCACCACCTGGAATATGGGCCCTCGCGATTCCTCCGGGCAGCCGGGAGCGGTGGAAAAGATGCTGATCGGCACCCGGATCGCTGATCCGGCCAACCCACTGGAACTGGCCCGCATCGTCCGCTCCACCGATCCTTGTATCGCTTGCTCGGTGCATTAAAATGACCATAACCCTGGATCGACGAAAATTTCTGCAAAGAATCTATCAGTTGGTGATTGCGGCCGGGGCCGCGCCGCTCATCTCCTTCGACGAGTTGCTGGCCGCCGAGGCCAAACCCGCGGCTGCCGGCTGGTCCCGACCCAACCTGATCTGGCTGCATGGGGCGTCCTGTTCCGGCTGCTCCACCTCGCTGCTTAATGTCGAGCAGATCACCATTCTGGACTTTCTTACTTATTTCACCCGGTTGGTGTACCATCCTGATCTCTCTTCGGCCTCCGGGGATCAGGTTCCGCAGATCCTGAACAAGCTGGCCGCTTCCGGCAAACCGTACATTTTGGTCATGGAGGGCGCCATCCCCGTGGGCATGCCCCATGCCTGCATGCTGGCCCATAAGCCCATCAGCGAATGGGCAGCTCTGCTGGCCGCCAAAGCCTCGCTCTGTATCGCCGCCGGCACCTGCGCCGTCTCGGGCGGCGTGGCGACAATGGCCGGCACCCTGACGGGCGCCAAATCCCTGGATGATTTTCTCAAACAGCGGGCCATCAAGACCCCCTCGGTCAACCTGCCGTCCTGCCCCATGCACCCCGACCATCTGGTCTACACCCTGCTCTATTTCATCAAGACCAAGAGGCTGCCGGAGCTGGACGACGCCCGGCGACCGCGACGCTTCTTCTCCCATTCGGTCCACGAGCGCTGCCCCCGCTACGCCGCCTTTCAGGCCCGCGATTTCGCCCAGCGCATTGGCGAGGAGGGTTGCCTGATGGAATTAGGCTGTCAGGGACCGGTGACCTACAACGATTGCATTGCCCTCGGCTACAACGGCAACACCAACAACTGCATCCGGGCCGGCCATCCCTGTATCGGCTGCGCCAGCGAACTTTTTCCCCGTCCCCTGCTCTACCACACCCACGCTGAGGCCAAGGCCATGGCAGGGGTCATGCCGAAAGGATCCGCAAAATGAGGCCGGAAATGGAAAAACCGAAACCTGGCAACCGGGAGCCCAACCCCGAGCGGGTGGTGCCGCGTTTTCTTTTGATCGCCTTCTCCTGCCTGTTACTGATTTCGGTGGTGGCAGGGCTGGTCTTTCATTACTACCAGAAGCAGATGATGAATCGCACCATCCGCGAGCAGGGCAGCGGCATCCTCACCAGCTATGTCTCCCAGACCCGCGATTCCATCGAGAAAGGCCAGCGTAAGACCTTTCAGCTGGTGATGGACAACACCGCCCAGTTGGAAGGAGTAACCGCCACCACCCTTTATCCCCGCGAAGGCTTGATGAACTACCGTTCCGGCACGGTTACGGTGGGGCTGCCCTTTGTCCACGATGAAAAAGGCGTCTTGATCAACCCCAACCTTGACCTGTACGAAAAAACCAGGGGGATGTTCCTACGCCGGGACTGGCACCTGGCCGGCCGTTTCGATTCCGCTGCCGGGCAGGCTCATCTGGCAAAAGTACAGGGGAAATCCTGCGCCGAATGCCATTTCGTTTTGGATAAAAATCTCCGCTTTAACGACCGGAACCGGGCCGAGGTGCTGGAAGACCGCGTGGCCCATTTTTACGAACGCATCCCGGTGGAAGGCAAATGCACCGTCTGCCATACTTACTGGCAGATCAGCGAGACCGCCGGGGTTTTGGGGGTGACCATCGACAAAGCCGCATTCTTGCAGAGAACCAGGGAAAGCACCCGGCAACTTCTCTACATTTTGCTGGGCAATGGCACGGTGGTGCTGCTGGTCACCTTTATCATCGCCACCATGTACCGGCGCATTCTCATTACCCGGCGCCAACTTGCCGACAAGAGCGACCGCCTCTCCGGCCTGCTCAACAACTCGGGACAGGGCTTTCTTTCCTTCGGTCCGGACCTGGAAGTCGAGCCGGAATACAGTCGGGAATGCCTGACCTTTTTTAATGGGGAGGTGGCCGGCAAATCCGTGGCCGCCCTGCTCTTTCCTGAAGATGAAGAGGAACGGGAGCGTTTCGGCGCCAATATTCAGCTGATCGTACAAACCGCTGACGAATTTCAGCGCGACATCCTCCTCTCGCTGATGCCCAAGGAGCTATATCTCAACGAGCGTTATCTGGATATCGCCTACCGCCTGCTGGGCGACAGGAGGCTGATGCTGATCATCACCGATATCACCGAGCAGCGCCGCCTTGAGGCCCGGGTGGCGGAAGAGCAGATCCGCCTGCGCTTCATCGTGGCCGCGGCTACCGAATCGGCAGATCTGTTCGAGGTTCTTGACGATTACCAGAACTTCAGCAAAAACACCCTGCCCCGGTTGCTGGCCGCCCCGGACGAGGAACTGGCCGCCGGTCTGGCCGAGATTTACCGCCAGGTTCACACCTTCAAGGGGCTTTTCGGGCAGCTGGAATTCCTGCACCTGCCGCGCCGTCTCCATCAATACGAATCCGCCCTCAACCGGCTGCGCCGCGATCTGGCCAGACAACATCCGGACCGGGCTCTGCTCGAACATGAGCAGGCCCTGGCCGATCAGGCCCTGGCCCAGGAACTGGCCGTGCTTCAGGAGACCCTGGGCGATGCCTTTTTTGCCCGGCGCGGCCATCTCTCCCTGACGCCTGAGCAGACCGAAATGCTGGAGCATTTGGCCGACCGACTCTTGCAGGCCAAGGGGCCGTCCCTTGATTCCGAAGAGACCAGGGAGATGCTGCAACTCATCAAGCGGTTGCGCTATGTCTCCTTCGGCGACCTGCTTTCGGGACACGCCAAGACGGCGGTGCGTCTGGCCGAGCGGCTGGAAAAGGAGCTGGCTCCGGTCGAGGTGGAGGACAACGGGGTGCGGGTCGCCCCGGAGATTTACAGCCCCTTTACCAAGTCGCTGATCCATCTCTTCCGCAACGCAGTGGATCACGGTCTTGAGACCCCGGAGGAACGGCTGGCGCAGAGCAAGGAGGAGGAAGGCCACCTCAGCTGCCGTACTTTTATGGATGATGACCGGATCATACTCGAGATCAACGACGACGGCCGCGGCCTTGATCTTGAGGCGATCCGCCGCAAAGGGGTAGCCGCAGGTCTTTTCACCCCGGAACAGGGTGGTGCTCTGGACGAAGATGCGCTGCGCCTGCTGATCTTTGAAGATGAGTTCTCCACCAAGGAGGAAGTAAGCGAGCTGTCCGGCCGCGGCGTAGGTTTGGCGGCGGTCCGCATGGAAACGGAAAGGTTGGGCGGCATAATTGAGGTGGACTCGACCCTCGGGAAAGGAACCCGGTTCAGATTTATCCTTCCTTACCTTGAATCATTGCAAATTACGGCCAGGGAGAAATAACAATGAGCGATGTTCATGATGACAGACACAGCCGGTTGGTCCAGGCCATCGGCGACCGGACCGTAGGCTACCTGAAAGATGAGCTGGAAATTACGGTCCGGGGCACAACGGCGCATATGCAGGATGTCAAGCGCATGCAATTGCAGCACCTGACCTCGATTCTCTCGGTGGAGGCAGACATCCGCATGTTAATCGCCTTCAGTTTTGACCGGGAGTTGACGGAACGGGTTTTTGTTGCCAGCACCCAGGGGCTGGAGATCTCCGCAGATGAACAGGAGATGATGCGGGAAGAAACCGTCGCCGAGCTGATCAATATCATTGTCGGCAACGCCATGGCTGACCTGGCCTCCATGGGCACGGTCATCCCCATCTCCCCGCCCATTATCATCAACGAGGCCAAAAATATTACCCGTAACAAGGGGGCCACATTTTACACGTTGGATATTATCACCGACAGCGGCATGTTGAGTATTCATTTCATCGGCCCCAAGGAACTCTTTGATCTGAACCTCAATTATGTGGAGAAACTATAATGAGCAAACCTAACATCATGGTTGTAGACGATTCGGCCTTGACCGCAAAACGTTTGGTGGCGATGCTTGAACAGCTTGGCTACGAGGTCGGCAAAATCTGCAAAACCGGCCTGGAAGCGGTCGAGACCATCGAATATATGACCAATAAGGGCCTTTCCATCCCCGATCTTATTACTATGGATATTACCATGCCGGATATGGATGGCATTGCCGCGACTCGCCGGATTCTTGCCTTGCAGTCTAATGCCCTGATTATCATGGTTACTTCCCACGGCCAGGAGCAGATGGTAATCGAAGCCATCGGGGCCGGAGCCAAGGGCTATGTACTCAAGCCGATCAATCTGGACAAGCTGCGGGACAGTGTCAAGAACGTGCTAAGCCGTTATGGCAAGAGCTAGGGGCAATCTTGTTTCCATTTAAGCTCCGGGAGAACCAATTAATACGGGAGCGTCCCGTTTTCGGTGCTGCTCGTAAAAAGGAGACGACCATGAATCCGCGCCTGTTCCTCCTCCTGGCTGTTTTCCTTGTTTCCCTTCCCGTCAGCAGCGGGGCCAGAGAGGTACGACTGAAAAAAGGAGAGGTCTACCGTGACCGGGATCTTACGGTGATCTGCGAAGGGGGGCAGGCCAGGGCATCCGGCCAGACCATGGCTGTGCGCGAGTGCCAGTACTGGGACGATTTTACCAAAAAATGTCTCTTTGAAAAAACCATCCACAGTTATGGCGATCTGGAATGTGTCGAAGAGTGCCAGCATTGGGATTCTTTCGGCAACACCTGCGACTACCAGAGCAAATGCACCTTTTATCCCGGCCAGAATGCTTTTGTGCTGAAAACCTGCGCAGAATTTGATGACTTCAGCCGCAAGTGTCTCAAGATCCGAGAGGAAAAAATTGGCGTCGGCAGATAGGTAACTATCCAGCTCAAGGCCGGAAACGAACAAAAACAACCCAAACCGTAACTATCCAGCAGTGCCGGAGCTGCTAGGCAGAAGCCTGCGACGTGTGCTGGTGCCCATGAGCCGGCTGATAACAACGCAGATGCGGTGCTGCTGGATAGTTACGCAGATAGGTGTAACATAGTGCTTTCATTAAGGATGAGAGATTCGACAACTGTTTTTTGAACTAAAGGAGAAAAAAGTGAAGGAGTACGGAAAAAAAATGTTCATTGGCTGCTTGATGTTGCTGGGTCTGTTTCTGGCCGGCAGTTTGGCGGCTCAGGAAAAACCGGCGATAGCGGCCAATCCCAAGGTGTTTTTTGACATCGTCATCGGCGATGAAAAGGCTGGCCGGATCGTAATGGAGCTGTTTGCCGATGTGGTGCCGAAAACAGCGGAGAATTTTCGGCAGCTGGCCACCCACGAAAAGGGGTTCGGGTACAAAGGAAGCATCTTCCACCGCATTATTCCTCAGTTCATGCTCCAGGGCGGCGATATTACCAACGGCGACGGCACCGGCGGCAAGTCTATTTATGGCCGCACCTTTGCCGATGAGAATTTCTTCCGTCGGCACCTGGGGCCGGGCACCCTGTCCATGGCCAATGCCGGGCCGAACACCAACGGTTCCCAGTTTTTCATCACTACCGCCCAAACGCCCTGGCTCGACGGCAAGCATGTGGTCTTCGGCAAAGTGGTTGAAGGCCTGGAGGTGGTAAAAAGAATTGAAGAGATGGGGACGCAGAGCGGCCGGCCGAAGAAAAAAGTGATGATCGTAAACTGCGGCCAGCTTTAGCAACAAGCCCTTCCGCCAGTCGGGCATATCCGTAATCAATCCGCGCTAACCTTGGTTTTGGATCGTTGAGTATTCCTGTTTCATTAAACCGATACGGCAAGAGCCTGATTCAGATCCGCAAGGATATCGTCCAGATGCTCAATGCCGATGGAGAGCCGGATGAAATCCGGGGACACCCCGGCGGCAAGCTGCTCGTCGGGGCTTAGTTGGGAATGGGTGGTAGAGGCCGGATGGATCGCCAGGCTTTTGGCGTCGCCGATGTTGGCCAGATGGCTGAACAGGCCGAGATGTTCGATGAAGCGGCGGCCCGCTTCCCGCCCTCCCTTGATGCCGAAGCCCACCAGGGCGCCGAAGCCGTCTTTGAGATACATGCTCGCCAGCCGGTGGCTGGGATGGGTGGTAAGGCCCGGATAAAGAACCCAGTCCACCTGGGGGTGATGCCGCAGAAACTCCGCCACGGCCATGGCGTTGGCGCAATGCCGTTCCATGCGTAGGGTCAGGGTTTCGATCCCCTGGAGAATCAGGAAACTATTGAAGGGGGAAAGACAGGCCCCCAGATCCCTGAGCAGGATGGTGCGGGCTCGGATAATGTACGCGGCCGCCCCTACCGCCTCGCTCCAGACCACACCGCCGTAGGAAGGGTCCGGCTCGGTGAACATAGGAAACCGCCCTGCCTCCTTCCAGTCGAATTTGCCGCTATCCACAATCACCCCGCCGATCGAAGTACCGTGGCCACCGCAGAATTTGGTAAGGGAATGGACCACGATATCGGCGCCAAAGTCAAAGGGGCGGCAGAGGACGGGTGTGGCCACGGTGTTGTCGACGATCAGCGGCAGGCCGGCCTCATGGGCTACCCGAGCGATTGCCGTAAGATCCGGCACGTCCAGCCGCGGGTTGCCGATGGTTTCGACAAAGAGGCAGCGAGTCCGCTCGGTGATCGCTCTGGCAAAGGCCTCCGGGGAACCGGCATCGACAAAGCTGGTGGTGATGCCATAGCGGGGCAGGGTGTGATGGAAGAGATTATAGGTGCCGCCGTAAAGGCTGGAGGCCGAGACCAGATGGTCGCCGCTCTGGCAGATGTTCATGATCGCATAGGAAATCGCCGAGGAGCCGGAGCTGGTGGCCAGCGCCCCTACCCCGCCTTCGAGCAGCATCATTCGCCGCTCCAGCACGTCAGTGGTCGGGTTCATGATCCGGGTGTAGATATTGCCGGTGGCCTCGGGCGGGAAATCTTCGGGCCGCAGCCCTTTGGTTGTAAGATTGAGCCGAGGCGCCCATACTTCGGGCTTGAGGGCAAAAAGAGAAGCCGCGTCTTCGGTGTCGGCAAAAACGTAGCTGGTGGTCTGGTATATCGGCACCGCCCGGCTGCGGGTGGCGGAATCCGGGGTATGACCGCCGTGGAGGGCGATGGTTTCGGTTTTCCATTGGGCATTCTTCATTTCGTTTCTTCCTCCCTGTGGGCGATGGTCTTCGGCAAAATCTTCTTCGATACTGTAGCAGGTTAGCACAACGGCGACGCTATTTTTTTGTCTGGGCATTGGGACCCGGTTAGGGACTCTTAGCACACACCCTCTCATCCCTGGGCAAACGCCCACACTTTACAGCAGAGGGGAAGCGATTGACACCTCCGCCATTGGCGAATAGAATAGCGTCCGGCTGAGAAAGAATATGGCAAAAGTCTGAATCAAGTCGCCTGAGCCGCAACCAGCACACTTTATCTGAATAACACAGGAACAGCCGCCCATGCCAGTGTTCGACCCTTACACCCCAATCTTCTGGCAGCGCATCGCCGTTGCCCTTATCTGCGGTGGGATCATCGGCCTTGAGCGCCAGCTGCGCGGCAAACCGGCAGGCATCCGCACCAGCATCCTGATCTGCCTCGGCACCGAGGTTTTTGTCGCCCTTGGCGCCCTGATCACCGAGGGCACGGGCGCTGATCCCAGTCGGGTGGTGGGCCAGGTGGTCACCGGCATCGGCTTTCTCGGCGCGGGGGTCATCATGGCCAAGGAGGGTCTGGTGCAGGGAGTAACTTCGGCGGCGGTGATCTGGATGCTGGCGGCCATCGGCTCGGCCATCGGTCTGGGCTATGAACATGGCGGCGTGGTGCTGGCCGTACTCACGGTCGGAGTGTTGACCGGAGTCGAGCTTCTTGAAACCAGCTTCTTCATGCTGCGCGAAGGGGTGCATGCCCCGCATCTGCCTTTTCGCCGGCGTCGCAGCGATGACAACCACGGGCAGCAATAACTCCGTAAGCTTGTACCTTGCTTGATCAGGAGAAACGGTGATGCATGATGTGCTGACCACCTGTGTTTACTGCGGTTGTGGCTGCGGTCTCTACCTGCAGGTGGAGGAGGGTAAAGTTTGCGGCAGCCAGGCCAGCCGGCACCACCCGGTCTCCCGGGACAATCTATGTGTCAAGGGCTGGCACATCCACGAATCCATCAACCATCCTGATCGGCTCACCACCCCGCTCATCCGCAAAGGCGGCCTTCTCACCCCGGCCACCTGGGAGGAGGCCCTCGATTTTACCGCAGAGCAGCTGGGTCGCATCCGCGACAGCTCGGGCGGCCAAGCCATCGGCGTGCTGGCCTCGGCCAAGTGTACCAACGAGGAAAACTACCTCCTGCAAAAGTTTGCCCGCACCGCGCTTGCCACCAACAACGTGGACCACTGCGCCCGACTCTGACACGCTCCTACGGTGGCAGGTCTTGCCACCTCCTTCGGCAGCGGGGCCATGACCAACTCCATCAACGAGATCGAAAACGCCGAGGTGATTCTGGTCTCCGGCTCCAACACCACCGAGGCTCACCCCCAGGTGGCCCGCCGGATGCTTGGCGCGGTGGACCGCGGCGCCCGACTGATCGTCATCGACCCGCGCCGCACCCGACTGGCTGAGTGCAGCCATCTCCATCTGGCCCTGCGCCCCGGTACCGACATCCTCCTGCTCAATGCCATGATGCGGGTACTCCTGGACGAGGGGCTGGCCGATGAACTGTTCATCGAGATGCGCACCGAAAACTTTCTGGCGCTGCGCGACATGCTCCACCGCCTGGACCTTGCCAAAACCGCCGCTCTCACCGGCGTGCCGCTGGCCCTGATCAGCCAGGCAGCCCTGCTCTATGGCCGGGCCCGCAAGGCGGTGATCTGTTACTGCCTGGGCGTTACCCAGCACGTCTGCGGCACCGAGAATGTGCAGACTATCGCCAACCTGGCCATGCTGGCCGGCCACATCGAAAAGAAGGATACCGGGGTCGATCCGCTTCGGGGCCAGAACAACGTGCAAGGTGCCTGCGACATGGGGGCGCTGCCCAACATGCTGCCAAGTTACCAGCCGGTGCATAACGAGGATTTCCGGGAAAAATTCGAACTGGCCTGGGGGACGAGGTTACCGGCGGCCCGCGGCCTGAATCTGGTGGAGATGACCCACGGCGGCGGCCAGGGAGCGATCCGCGGCATGTACATCATGGGCGAGAATCCCATGCTCAGCGACCCCACCCTGACCAAGGTGGAAGAAACCCTGCGAGGCCTGGATTTTCTGGCGGTGAGCGATATCTTTCTCACCGAAACGGCGCAGCTTGCCCAGGTGGTCTTCCCAGCCGCTTGTTTTGCCGAAAAAAGCGGCAGCTTCACCAACACGGAACGCAGGGTACAGATGGTGCGCCGGGCGGTAGCGCCGCCTGGTCAGTGCCGCGCCGACAGCGAAATCATCATCGCCTTGGCCAACCGTCTGGGTTATGCCATGGATTACGACTCCAGCGCCGAGATCATGGAGGAGATCGCCCTGCTCGCCCCCATCTACGGCGGCATCTACCATGACCGGCTGGACCGGGGCTGGGGCTTGCAGTGGCCCTGCTGGGACCGCGACCATCCGGGCACCCCCTTTCTGCACAAGTACTACTTCACCCGGGGGAAGGGCTACTTTATGCCGACCAGCCACATCGAGCCCGGCGAGCTGCCCGATCTGGATTATCCGTTATTGTTGATGACCGGCCGGATCTATCATCAGTATCATACCGGCACCATGACCCGCAAAAGCGAGCGGTTGAGCAGGGAAAGCGGCCAGGCCCTGCTCCAGATCAACCCGGCGGACGCCATGGCCCTTGGCCTTCGCCGGGGCGAGACGGTGCGGCTTGTTTCCCGGCGGGGCGAGATCAGTCTGGCCACCGAGATCACCGAGCAGGTAGACCAGGGCATGGTCTACACCACCTTCCACTTCCACGAAGCGCCCATCAACCTGATCACCAACAACGCCTTTGACACCGGCTCCGGCTGTCCCGAGTACAAGGTTTGCGCGGTGCGGGTGGAAAAAATGACAGCCGCGTAAAAAAGGAAAAGTCATGCCTCCTGCCGACACCACCGACAGCCACCTGCTCAAAAAGGACCACTTGAAGGGTTTCCTGCGCAAGCTTATCAAGGAATACCGCCTGGTGGCGCCGGTGCGCAACCGCCACGGAGATGTGCTGTTTACGGTGATCGACGACTTGGACGCTGTGGAGATCGAGCTGACCGAGCCGCCGCAAAACTCGCTCAAGCAGTTTTTTTTGCCCCAGCAGGAGCAGCTTTCCACCTATGCCATCACCCCGGAGGGCTACGAATTCCGCCCGACCCAGGCAACCATCCCGCCCACGGTCTACTTCGGGGTCCATCCCTGCGATCTCTCCTCGGTTCTCTACATGGATGTGGTTTTCTCTCGCCGGCAGCGGGACCCCTTCTACCTCCGCCGCCGCCATGGCTCGGTGCTGATCGGAATCAACTGCAACTTTCCCTCCCCAAATTGCTTCTGCAACGCCACCGGTTCCGGCCCCTTTATCGAGATGGGCAGCGACCTGCAGCTCACCGATCTGGGTGACCGCTTCCTGGTGGAGACCGGTCGGGCGCCGGGCCATGCCCTGATCAAACGCTGGCAGGGCTTTTTTTCCCCGGCCGACAACAAGGACCGGGCCGCCCGCTACCAGGCTTTTTTGGAGGCGCGCGGCCGTTTCAGTCGCCAGGTGCATGTGGATCAAGCCATCCGGCGGCTTGAGGCGGGCACGGTGCCGGAACAGATCTGGGAAGATCTCTCCATGCGCTGCCAGGACTGCGGCGGCTGCGCCTACGTCTGCCCCACCTGCACCTGTTTCACCATCTATGACCAGCAACGTGACGCCGTAAGCGGCCAACGGCTGCGAAACTGGGACGCCTGCACCTTTGCCGGTTTTACCGCCATGGCCGGTGGCCACAACCCGGTGCAGACTAAAACCGGTGCCATTCGCCAGCGCTTCGAGCACAAACTCCGCGACGACGTGCGGCTAACCGGCCGCCCGAGCTGCGTGGGCTGCGGTCGTTGCGTGGGGATCTGCTTCGGCGGCACCGATATCGTCCGTTTCGTGGAACGCGCCTGCCAAGGACAGCCTGTAGCGTAAGCGGTCACAGGGCACCACATCTTGCGGCGATCGTGCCGGCTCACGTACCTGATGTACGCATCGCCGTCCCGCTTGCCGCAACCTGCGGCACCCTGTGGCCGCTTAATTCCGAAGTCATTTTACCTTCGGGGATCCACCTCGCTATCAGTTACCCTGGAGCGAACACCCTCAACTCAACCGGAAAGAAACTATGCCGCGGACCATTACCGATATCTACCTGCCCCGACAAGCCAGGGTGGAGCAGATCGAAATCGAGAACTCCCAGATCTCCACCTTTGTCCTCACCTTCTGCGCCCCCCTGTTCAATGAGACCTTCCGCTACCAGCCCGGCCAGTTCATGCTGGTCTCCATGCCCCATTGCGGCGAGGCGCCCATCTCTATCTCCTCAACGCCGACCCGGCCGGGGACCATCCACCTCAGCGTCCGGCGGGCAGGAAGGCTTACCCTTGCCATGCACCGGCTGCGGGTCGGCGACACCATCGGCCTGCGCGGCCCTTACGGGCGGCCATTTCCCATGCAACAGCTGCAAGGACGGGATCTTTTGTTCGTGGCCGGCGGCATCGGCCTGGCCCCCTTGCGGGCGGTGATCAACGCCTGCCTGGATCAGCGGGAGCAATTCGGCGCCCTCACCGTACTCTACGGCAGCCGCACTCCCTCGGACATCGCCTTTCAGTCCGATCTTGGCCAGTGGCGACAACTTGGGGTGGACTGCCGCCTCACCGTGGATGCGGCCGGACCGGGATGGGAGGGCGCAGTGGGGCTGGTCACTTCCCTGATGGACGGCTTGCCGCAAGAGCCGAGCCGCAGCACCGCCCTGGTCTGCGGCCCGCCCCTGATGTTTCGCGCGGTGCTCGGCAAGCTGGCGGACATGGGCTTTGGCGACGAGCAGGTGCTCACTACCATGGAGCGCCACATGAAATGCGGGGTGGGCATCTGCCGCCACTGTCACATGGACGGTAAGCTGGCCTGCGTGGACGGTCCGGTTTTCAGCCTGACCGAACTGCGACAACTTAAGATCATGGAACTGGCGGAATGAAGATCCCCGTCTGGCTGAGACCGGGCGCTGCAATACCTTGCAGGATCTGAGAAGGCTAGCCCGGATATAGCCGGGATTCCGGCGCAGTAATCAAAAAAAAAAAAAACGGGAGGCGCAAATAACTGTCCGCGCCTCCCGTTGAAACAACTTACCCGTATTTTTTTACAGCTGGTTACTTCTTGCCAGCCGCCTCCGCCCCGCCGCCAGCCAATCCGGCAGTGATGGCCTTGCCCAGCTTGTCCTCGATCACCGAGGTGATGAATTCCTGGGTAAAATTCGCCTCCTTGCGGATGGTCTTGGTGGCGTTACCCAGGGCAATCCGCAGCTTGCGGTCGCTAACCAGGGCCAGGGCCTTGTCAATCCGGATCTTCAGCTCTTCGGGGCTCAACCCTTCCGCCTGGCCTATGGGGCCAAGCTCCCTGGTCTTGATGGTAAAATCGGTGATCAATTTGACAAAGCGCGGCGCCTCCGCCGCCGAGGCCCATTGCAGACCAAACCGCTCCGGCTTGATCCCGACTTCGGCCAGAACCTTTTTCACCAATGCACTCACACCCATCGCGTCGTAATTACCAACCTGGTAATGGCATTCACCGAGTTGTCAGCCACCGGAGAAGATGCCGTCGGCACCTTCGGCAAAACCCCGCAGGACAAAAGCCGGATCGAGACGCCCGGTGCACATCACCCGGATGGTCCGCAAATTCGGCGGATACTGGTAGCGGGAAACCCCGGCACTGTCCGCTGCGGCATAGCAGCACCAGTTGCAGAGAAAACCCAGGATCTTCGGGTTGAAATCGTTCTGACTCATAACTGCTCCTCTATTTTGCACCAAAGGCGGTGATTTGCGCGTTGATCTGTTCGTCGGTGTAGCCGCCCATGGAAATGGCGAAGACCGGGCAATGCGAAGCGCAGATACCGCATCCCTTGCAGGAGGCGGTGATGGTCTCGGCCTTGCGCTTGCCGTTTTCGTCCTTGATGATCCGGATGGACTGATAGGGGCAAAGCGACTCGCACAGGCCGCAGCCGATACAGGCCTCCTTGTCCACGCAAGAGATGGTGGGCTCCACCGAAACAAAGCCCTTGCTCAGCGGGATGGCTGCCTTGGCCGCCGCCGCCTGCGCCTGGACGATAATCTCCTCCACCGGCTTGGGCGAATGGGCCAGACCGCAGACATAAACCCCGCTCACCGGCAGTTCCACCGGGCGCAGCTTGACGTGGGCCTCAAGGAAGAACTTGTCTTCGTTAACCGGGATCTTCAAGAGCTTGCTCAACTCTTCGGTTCCTTCGGCCACGATGCCGACACTCAGGGCCAGCACCTCCGGGGTCATGGTGACCTCGTCGCGCAGGATCGGATCGAAAAAGGTGACGCTGGTCTTCTTGCCGCTGCCCTTGAATTTCGGTTTGTTGTCCATGGTGTAGGGGATGAAGACCACCCCTTTTTCCCTGGCCTGACGGTAAGCATCCTCGGCAAAGCCGTAGGTGCGCATGTCGCGGTAGAGCACCACCACCTGGGCGCTCGGATCGAGGGCCTTGATCTTGAGGGCGTTTTTCACCGCATGATTGCAGCAGACCTTGCTGCAGTAGTTGAGATCATCTCCACGGGAACCGGCGCACTGCACCATGACCACCGATTTGGGCGCCGGATTCTTGCCCTTGCCCGCCAGACGCTGCTCCAGCTCGCGCTGGGTAACGATAGCCTCGGAATACTTGATCGGGTTGTCCAGCACCACCTCGGGCCGATACTCTCGGCCGCCGGTGGCGATGATAATCACCCCGTGGTCGAGAGTGGTCTCCGTGGTCTTCTTACCTTTGCTGGTGGTGAGCACCGAGCTGAAGTTGCCGACAAAGCCGCTGACCTGGCTCAGTTCGGTGTTGGTCAACAGCTCGATCTTTTTATTCTTTTTCACGGTGTCAATCAGTTCGCCCAACACCGTGCTCACCGTGTCGCCCTGCAGGGTGTAGGAAAGATGCTGGAGATGGCCGCCCAGGGTACCCTCTTTTTCCACCACCGTGGTCTGAAAGCCCTGCTCGGCAAGGGTCAGGGCCGCGGTCAGCCCTGCCACTCCGCCGCCTAAGACCAGGGCCTTGGCGGTAACCGGCACGGTCTGTTCGGGAAGGGGCTGAATATGACGAGCCTTGGCCACGCCCATCCGCACCAGATCCTTGGATTTTTCCGTCGCGGCCGCAGGCTCGTTGGCATGGACCCAGGAGCAGTGGTCGCGGATATTGACCATCTCAAAAAGACAGCGATTCAGGCCCGCATCCTTCAGGGTTTCCTGGAAGAGCGGCTCGTGGGTTCTCGGAGAACAAGCGGCAATGACCACCCGGTTGAGATTGTGTTCCTTGATTTTGGCCTTGAGCACCTCCTGGGCATCCTGGGAGCAGCTGTACATGCTCTGGGCATGGTAGACGACACCTTCCATGCCTTCGGTGTACTGCTCCACCGCCGGCACATCGACCACGCTGCCGATGTTGATCCCGCAATGGCAGACAAAAACCCCGATGCGGACTTCTTCATCCTTGCCGGTTTTCTGTTCTTTCGGATAGGTTTTGTGCACCAGAGCCTTGCCGCGATCCTTGGCGATCAGTCCGGCTGCTAAACCTGCGGCGGCGCTGGACTGGGTGACGCTTTCCGGGATATCCTTGGGGCCCTGGAAGGCGCCGGCCACATAAACCCCCGGCCTGCTGGTAAGCAGCGGGGCAAAGGTCTCGGTCTTGCAGAAATCGTAGTTATTCAGGGCAAAACCGGCGATCTCGCCTAGATTTTTGGCATCGGCCGGGGCGTCAAGGCCCACGGAAAGCACAACAATATCGTAGGGTTCAAAGCGGTGCATCCCGTCCAGGGTGGAGTAGGTGAGCTTCAGATTATTCTCCCAGGGCATGACATCCGCCACCCGAGCCCGGACAAATTTGATTCCCATGGACTCGGCCTTTTGCTGGGCCGCATCGAAGCCTTTGCCCTGGGTCCGCATGTCAATGTAGTAAATGGTGATCTCCACTTCGGGGTCATGCTCCTTTGCAACCATGGCCTCCTTGATGGAATACATGCAGCAGACCGAAGAGCAGTAGCCGTTGTTACAGCCCAGATCCCTAGAGCCAACGCACTGGATAAAGGCGATCCGTTTGGGATGCCTTCGGTCGGAGAGGCATTTGACCTCGCCCTCGAAGGGGCCGGAGGCGCAGAGCAACCGCTCGAACTCCAGGCTGGTCATCACATCGGGATGCTGACCATAACTGTACTTGGCCAGGGTTGCATCGGGAATGCGGCCAAAACCCGGGGCCATGATCACCGCACCGATCCGGATCTCCTTTTCCTCCGCCTTCTGACTGAAATCAATGGCCTTGCTCTGGCAGGAGCTGACGCAGATCTGGCAGGTGCCATGCTTGAGATACAGGCACGCCTCCGGATCGATATAATAGGTGGCCGGCACCGCCTGGGCATAGTCGATGTGGATCGGCCTGGTAACCGCCAAGCCCTCATTGTAAGGATCCACCAGATGCTTGGGGCAATATTTGGTACACAGCCCGCAGGCCGTACACTTGTCCGTATCGATATAACGGGGGCGCAGCCGCAGTTTGGCGGTAAACTTCCCCGGCTTTCCCTCGAGGGAAAGAAAATCGGCGTTGCTTAAAATTTCGATATTGGGAGACCGACCGGCCTCTACCAGCTTAGGCGCGAGTATTCAAAGCGAACAGTCATTGGTAGGAAAGGTTTTATCCAGCTGCGCCATGGCCCCGCCAATGGCCGCGGATTTTTCCACCAGATAGACATAGTAGCCAAGCTCGGTTAAATCAAGGGCCGCCTGGACCCCGGCGATCCCGCCGCCGACGACCATGACCGTCCCTGATTTTTTATCTGCTGCTTGTCCCATCGTAAACTCCAATTAAATTAAGTAACTACTCAGTTGTTTGAACTTTATCGCGTAGGTTGGGGTGAGTCCGCGAACCCCAACATTTCCACATATCACCTATAAATATAAATCACTCCGGCAGCTCATCTCCCAGAACTGCAACCTTGATGGCGCACAGCTTGTACTCCGGAGTCCGGGAAAGACGATCCAGTGCATCCAGGGTAAGCATGTTTACCAGCGCCTGCAAATGATTATAGGTGCTGAAGATGGTGCCCTCCTGGGTCCGGTCGGTGATGGTGGCTCGCATCTGCACCGAACCGCGCCGCGAGGTAAGCCGCACCCAGTTTTTTTCCTTGAGTCCCAACCGCTCGGCATCACGCGGATGCACCTCGGCAAAACACTCCGGGCTGACCTCGTCGATCTCCGGGGTCTTGCCGGTCATGCTGCTGAAATTATACCGGGCAAGATCGCGGCCGGTGGTGAAAAGCAGCGGATAATCCTCATCGGGCAATTCCACCGGGGGGAAATAATCCTCCGGAATGAACAGCCCCTTGCCCCGGCTGAAGGTGTCAACATGCAAAATCTCAGTGCCGGGATGATCCTGGTCCGGCACCGGCCACTGCAGGCCGACTTTTTCCAGCCGCTCATAGGACAACCCTTTGTACTGCGGCAGTAGCTGGCAGATCTCGTCAAAGATTTCCGAAGCGGAATTATAATGCATGGGATAGCCCATCCGCTGGGAAAGCTGGGAGATGATCTGCCAGTCCGGCTTGGCCTCGCCCGGCGGTTCAACCGCCTTGCGAATCCGCTGGACCCTCCGCTCGGTGCAGGTGAAGGTGCCGTCTTTTTCCGCGTAGCAGGCGGCAGGCAATACCACGTCGGCCATCTTCGCGGTATCGGTCAGGAAAATATCCTGAACCACCAGAAAATCGACCTTTTCCAGGGCCGACTGGACATGGGCGATATTGGCATCAGCCACGGCCGGATCTTCGCCAAAGATATAGAGACCGCGGATATTACCTTTGAAGACATTATCCCAGACCTCGGTGGCCGGTTTACCGGGACGCCGGGGCAGTTTTATGCCCCAGAGCTTTTCATACCGGTCAAAGAGCTCATCGTTTTCCAGGCCGCCGTAGCCAGGAAGGGTATTGAACAGGGCGCCCATGTCACAGGCGCCCTGCACGTTGTTCTGGCCACGGAGAGGATTGCAGCCGGTGCCTTCCTTGCCGATCTTGCCGCAAAGCATGGTCAGGCCGGCGATGGATTTCACCCGGTCCGTGCCGGTGACGTAGTGGGTGATGCCCATGCCCCAGAAAGCAGCGTGCCGCCCTTCCGCCGCATACATCCGGGCAGCCTGGCGCAGCTGGACTTCGTTAATGCCGGTGATCTTCTCCACCATCTCCGGGGTGTATTTCCTGACCAGCCGGACAAGCTCGTCAAAATCCTCGGTCCGCTCCTCGACAAATTTCTTGTCCCAGAGATCTTCCTCGATAATGACCTGCATCATCCCGTTTAAAAAGGCGACATCGGTCCCCGGCTGAATCCGCAGCCAGAGATCGGCCCGCTCGGCCAATCTGGTCCGGCGGGGATCCACCACAATCAGTTTCGCCCCCCGGTCCAGGGCCTGATGAATGCGCAGGCCGATGGTCGGATGGCTGGTGTCCGGGTTGCTGCCGACCATGAAGAAGAGATCGGTTTTTTTCGTATCTGCAATGGAGTTGGTCATTGCGCCGCTGCCGAAGGTGAGGGCCAGACTGGCCACCGTGGGAGCGTGTCAGAGTCGGGCGCAGTGATCGATATTATTCGTTCCGATCGCTGTCCGCATGAATTTTTGCATCAGATAGTTTTCTTCGTTGCTGGCCCGGGCACAGCTGAAACCGGAAATGGCATCAGGACCGTACATGGCCTTGATATCGAAGAATCCCTTGGCCACCACATTCAGGGCCTCTTCCCAGCTTGTCTCCACCAATTGGGAGCCCAGGCGAATCAAGGGCTTGGTTAAACGATCCTTGTGCTGGACAAAATTATGCCCGAACCGCCCCTTGACGCAGAGTGCCCCGTAATTGGGCGCCAGATCCGGATCCGAGGTGACTTCCATCAGGGTATTGCCCTTCACCCTGAGGATGATCTGGCAGCCGGCCCCGCAGTATGGGCAGGTGGAGGGAACCTCGCGGATGGGTTCGTTGACCACCGGCACCAGGGCGTCTTTCTTGTTCAGCGCCCCGGTAGAGCAATTATCCACGCAGGCTCCGCAGTTGACGCACTTTTCATTAAAGCGAAAACGCAGCCCCAGGGGGCGGCCCTTGGCATCGACCTCGTCGGCGCTGATTTCCAGGGCATCATATTCGCAGCTGTTCTGACAGCGCTTGCAATAGATGCACTTGTTCAGATCCACCAGAATCATGGGATGCTTGATTTTTTCCATGTAGGTCGGCTTGGCCGCCATCCCGGTCCGGCTTGGATCCAGGCCGAAGTCCATGGCCTGTTTTTTCAGTTCACAACGGTCAAAGGCCCGACAGCCGCAGGACAGGCAACGTTTGGCCTCGGTGATGGCCATTTGCTCCGAAAAGCCGAGCTTGATCTCGCCGAAATCCTGGGTGGCGATCTGCGGCTGTCTGGTGGGCATCTTTTCCCGCAGCTTGATGTTGATCCCCTCAAAATTCCGCAGATCCACATCATCAAAACTCTTTCCCCGGCTGAAGTTGAAGCGGCTTTCGGCCACGGTCTTGTTGGTAAGGCCCATGACCTGGGCATGAATATTTTCCGCCGCCCGCCGGGCCGCGACCACGGCCTGAATCACCGTGCGGGGACCGCTGGTCACATCCCCGGCCGCATAGATTCCGGGATGGTTGGTCAGAGACGTTCTGGGATTGGCCTTAATGTTGCATTTAGGAGTCAGCTCCAGGCTAGCCTCCAGTTGGTCGCCCTCGAACTTGTCGCGACAGGCGCTCAAGCCTTGCGCGACAATGACGGTATCAGCCTGGATATTCACCGTGGAGCCGGGGATCGCTTCGGGGTAGCGGATGCCTTTCTCGTCCGGCTCTCCGAGTTTGGTGCGGATCAATTGCACATCGATGCCGTGATTGGTATCCCGGAAATTCACCGGCGAGGCCATGAGGAGAAACTGGACGCCTTCTTTCTCGGCCACCCGGATATTGCGCTGGTTGGCCGGCATCTCGGACTGGGCCCGGGGATAAATGATCGTTACCTGGCTGACCTCCTTACGCAACAAGGAGCGGGCAACCTCCATGGCGATATTGTTGCCGCCGAAAACCACCGCGGAGCTGCCGTAGCTGCCGCCTTTACCCTCGGACATGTCCCGCAAAAACTTGGTGGCCGGGATCACCTTGGGCAGGGCGCAACCCGGCACATCCAGGCTCTCGTCCACCGGGGTGCCGGTGGCGATGAGGATGGCCTCGTAGCCTTGATTCTTGAGGGATTGCAGGGTGAAATCTTCGCCCCACTTCTGGCTCAAGCGGACATTGATCCCCATGCGCAAAATGGTGTTGATCTCGTAATCAAGCACGTCCTGGGGAATCTTGTAGTTGGGGATGCCGTAGCGCAACATGCCGCCGAGTTTGGGCGAGGACTCGAACACCGTGACATCATGGCCCTTGCGAGCAAGATAATAGGCACCGGTCAGGCCGGAAGGACCACCGCCGATAACGGCGATCTTTTTGCCGGTGGCCGGGTCGCGGGGAATACGCAGGTCGATCTTGTGGGCCATGCACCAGTCAGCGACAAAGCGCTTGAGATGGTTGATGGACACCGGTTCATCCACGAGAATCCGGCGGCACCTGGTCTCGCAGAACCTGGGGCACACTCTCCCCACGGAAAAGGGAAAAGGGTTGCGCTCCATTACCAACCGCAGAGCCTCTTCGTACTGGCCCTTGGCCACATGGGCAATGTAGCCCTGCACATTGATCTGCCCTGGACAGGTAAGGTTGCAGGGCGCCTTGCAATCGCCGAAATGGGTCTCCATCAGAATGGTCAACCGCTCGGTGCGCTTGGCCTGCAGTTCCTTGGATTCGGTGCTGATCCGCATCCCTTCACAGATCGTGGTTACACAAGAGCGCACCGGCTTTTCCAGCCCTTCCACGCTGACCACGCAGAGCTCACACGGGATGTCCGAGGTACCCTTGTTCACATAGCACAGGGTCGGGATATGGATATCCGCTCGCTTTGCCGCCTCCAGGATGGTGATCCCTTCTTCGGCGGCTATCTGCAAGCCGTTGATCTCGATGTTTATCATCAGAAAACCTAATGGTGATAATTGCCCCTGCAACAGGGCGTTACAGTCGGGCAAAACAGATCATTTAGGATTTATAAGTCTTATAGGACCTATATGAGCTATAATCCCACTGCGAAGCACTCAGCATCCAATACTCGGGATCATGCCGCTGGCTTCCATTCCTTCAAAAAGGCAGGAAGATGTCCGGCTTCGCGGGGACCGATGGTAATGGTCCAGCCGGCCAGCTCTTCCTCAAGCTCGCCCTTCATGGAGGCCAAGTAACCGGGGATAATGAGCTCCCGATGCTTGACCTTGCTCTCGATTCCGGACTTCTTCATGAACGCCGCGATCATGTCCGCGCCGAACTTGCCGGCCGCCCAGGCAGTTAGAACCGAAAGCCCTTCCGTATCCTTAATCAGCAGCCAGGAAGGCACCTTACTCCCCTCAATCTCGCCCGAGACGATGAAGTAGGTAAGGGAGAAATTACAGGTGATCAGCACCGGGGAATCTTCGGTTGGGCCGTTGATGTTGTAGACGTCTTCCTGAACCACCATGGGCCGCTGCGGATCGGTGAAGAGATTGAGCCGCTCCAGCAACAGTGGGAAGAGGATATCGCCCTGAAGGTCGGAGAGAACGATGATCCCGGCGTATTTGGCAATAAGCACCGAGGCGACCATGGCCTCCATCAGCGGATCAGTGGAGATCTCACAGGGAAAGGTGATGGTCGGAAAACCCAGAGGCTTGAATTTGGCCCGGATGGCGGAACGCCGGCCCACCACGCTGTCTTCCATGGCGGCCCGAATGGTGCGGGCGCCGCTGTCGAGCATCAAATCCTTGAGCCCGGCGGCCAGCAGTTTCTCGGAAATCGCCACGGTCTCGTCAAGGTTTACACCCTTGGCAACCAGTGGGCAGCCGGTCTCCTTGGCCACAGCAGCCATGGCCTCAGCATTGGCAGCGGTGGCGGCATAAAGGAGCGGCTTGCGTTCCCCGCAGGCGGCAGCACCTGCCTTGAGGTTATCGGGATTGTCGCTCATCAGGATGAGTCCGGCATCGGGGGCGCCATCCAGTACCATCCTGGTCAGGGCGGTAAAGGCGGCAGCATCGCCCTTGCTGTCCTTGACCGCGATCAGGTCGGCCTTGAGCAGAACGCCGACCCGCTCGTAACGGAGGCTCTTGAACCGGCTGATCCTCCCCTCGACCTCGGCCTCGTTCATCTCCGTGGTAACCAGCACCGCTATGCCGGTGGGGTTCTCGAAACGCTTTTCATGGCGAAAGAGACAGGTTTCGCCGCCGGTGGTATAGGCGCTGTCCCCGGTGCCGATTTTAACAGTCCGGATCGGAGGGGCGGAAGCCTCACCGATCTGCTCCTTGACCTCATCGCTCACATACGGGCATTCGCCAATTTCCATCTGCCCGGCCGCCACCTTCATGGCAAAGGCGAGACAGGTCGGAATACCGCACTCCCCACAGTTTTTCTTGGGGAGCATTTTGAGGATTTGAATACCTGTTAAAGCCATCTGTCTGTTCCTCCAGTATAAGGGGCAAGCTCTAAGCTATAAGCCTTAAGCTTAAATATTAATCATGAATCGTATCGCTGACAGCTTAAAGCCGACAGCTTATATCTGAAAATTAAACAACGGATTCCATTTCCAGAGCCGGATGACCGACCTTTTTCATGAAGGCGAGGATTTCCTCTTCCGTGGTGCCGTTCTCCTCTGTGGCGATCATGTCGTAAAACTCCGGCATGCCTATTTCCTTGCAGCGCTGCATGAGCTTGTCCTTGATCTCTTCCTTCATCATCTTGGGAAGCCAGACCATCCGCTTGAGCCCACCCTCGGCGACAAACAGCTTGGGACTGGTCATAAAATGCTTGGAAACCCCGATAAAACCAGGGGTCTGGGCGCCGCCGCCCGCCATGCCGGCCAAGGTGGTGAACTTCATCCCGGAAGGGGTCATGCCGCTGAAGTCACGGTTGACCACCATGATCCCGTTGCATTGGGGGAGCATGGCGGCAATGGCCTCGAAACAGCCGCAGGCGGTCATCGGGCTGTTCATCAGGGAATAGAGGGCAAGTTCGGGCACAGCCCCGCGGGAAGTCTGCTCGACAAAATCGTTGATTCCCTTGAAGATGCCGAGTTTCTCATCCAGGCAATCACCCTTCTGGATCGGCTGATTGGGACCGGTGGGGTTAATCTGAAAGGAGGCCTTGCCGTCCAGCCAGTTATAAGCGCCGCACATGCCGATCCGCTCCGGGGTGATTACGCAGACATGGCTCGGAGCAAAAGATTGACACAGGGTACAGGAGTAGAAAATCTCCTCGGTCTCGTCGGTCATGGAACCAAGACGCTCATCGCGCTCCGCGTACACCTTGCGGGCCAACTCCTGGACCTCTTCCACCTTGTCCAGTTCGGTGTAAATCTTGACCTGGATTTTGTCGACAATGGCGCCGAACTCCTGATGCAGCTTGCCGTGCAGCACCTTGCCGAGATGGGTGAAGGAAAAGCCCTTTTCCACCGCAGCCTTGCCGATGCGGATCCACATGATGTTCCGCTGGCCCATGTGCATGATGCCCTGGATGTAGTTCATCAGGTGATGGAACTGGCGCTCGAGGATCGGTTCGAAGTCCGACTGCATCCCGCGCCCGGCAACCTCAACCAGAATGGCGATAGGCAGATTTTTGCCCTGCTCGATGTCCTTGATATCCGGGCCTTCGATGGTAACCTTGCCGTCCTCCACCTCAGACATCTCCTTGGAAATCAGCACCTCCACCGCGGAAGTCCGGCCGCCGCCGCATTCCATGAAGAGGTCGTCCTTGCGAATCCGCTCGCCCTCAAAGGCCGGGCCGAAGGACATGGGGATGTCGATCTTGGTGACGTTGACCTTGAGGCCTCGCACCTCAATGGCCTTCTGGACGATCTCCGCGTGGGGCACCTGGCTGACCACGTGTTCGTAGGTGCAGATCCCGGTGGGTAGCACCTGGGGAATATCATAGTCGGAGATGGTGGGAAATCCCCAGTTGATGGCGCCGGCCGCATTGGCGTACCACTCGTCGGAAACCGGTCCAAAGGCCATGATAAAGGCAAAGGTCCGGTCTTTATTGTAGATCAGGTTGCCCCGGTAGTCGCCGGGCTTGATGCCGCCGAAAGCCATGGCCACCCGGCAGGCAAAGCCGATTGCGAAGACCGCCGAGGTGTAACTCTTGCCAAAGGGCACCAGCCTGGTGTTCCAGCCGACCTGCACCTTGTTTTCCATCAACCGTTCGGCCATGTTCTTGCCGTTACTCTGGTCGTGCATGAAGATGTAGAGATTCTTCTCCTGGAGCTCAAGGGCGATCCGTGAGGCAACCTCATTGTCGTCCGGAGTGCCCATGATGGCGGCAAAACCGGGTGCCGTGCCGTCCACGAACTCAACGCCGCGCTTACGGAAGATTACGTCGTCGGCAGCGCCCAGCCAGATGTTGTTCTCCAGCGGATCTTCGGTCTTGGTATAAAAATCCGGGGTCTCGAGATAGCGGATGGCCTCGTACATCTCCTCGGCAAAAAAGGTGGCCATGCCCGCATCCAAGGCCGGGGCGAGGTACGGCAGCCAGGTGTTGTTGCTCACCTCTTGCGGTAAAAGGGTGCGGCATTCCCGGAAAATATCCTTCATGTCGCCGAGATTCTGCACCTTGGCACCCAGCATGCTGTAAATAATCGGCAAAAAGTAGGCGGTGTTGGGAAAACCAACCTCCTGTTCGGGGCCGTACTTCTTGAGGGCCTCTTCGAATTTGGCCTCCGCCATATCCACAATCTTGTGAGCCCCACGAATGGCGGCTGAACAGATGATCTTAGACATTTTGTTTTTCTCCTCTTTAATCCGTTACGCTTTTCAGCGCTACGATCGGTAAGTGCACAATTTCAGAACTCAGCCCATAAGCCCGGTGATCAGCGACTTGGTGAGAGCAACCGCCCGCGGATGCCGCATGATCATCAGTTCGCCGCCCGCCATCAGCATGATGGAAGCGGTAATCGCCTCCATGAGAATGCCGCGGGTCTCCTGATCACCGATCATCTCGTCGGTGGGCAAGCGACATTCCTTGGCCTTCCAGACCTCACGTCCCAGGTTGCAGATAAAAGGCACCTGGAGCTTCTCGTCTTTCTGGGTCAGCGCGGCAAGGCGAATACGTTCCATGACGGAGTAGGTGTATTCGATGCCGTAGCCAAGGGCGCCGATGGAGGGATCGATCAACACGGAATCCAGGGAGACTCCGAGATTCTCCAGCAGGATATTGAGTTGTTTGGCCAGATTCACGTCAATGGGCGAGGCGGCGACCATTGGATACTGGAAGGCCATGGCCGTGGCGCCGATGGCCCGGTAGTTGCTGTCGGAAAGCGGCGCCAGGCAGACCTTCTTGTCGCCGATCAGCGAGGTGATCTCCCGCAGGGTCTCCGTATCCTTTTCGCCGTTGCCGCAACCCCAGACAATGACCGGCACCTCAATGTTTTTGACCACCTCGGCCGCAGCCTTGGCCGCCTCCCCAGCCGGCCGGTTCAAGCCGTTGGGGTCGGTGCTGACCATGGAGAGACAGATGGCGTCCGCCCCATATTCCTTGACGCATTTTTGCGCCCAGGCCAGGGGATTATCCAGAACATCCTGATAATGACGGGCCAGGGTGTCGGGCCATTCGTCTGGTTTGACATCAAGAACATCAAAGGCTATCTGGGGCCGGTTGGGCATGGCGCCTTCAAAGAGATGAAACGACAGGGTATTTGCCCCGCCCACCTTGATGCCGCTCGCTGCGTCGCCTAAAACGGTCTGGCGGATGGCGCCGGTATATGCCTGCTTGTAGGAAGCTTCGGGGACCTTGGCGGCCCGTTCGCGCAAAACCGTTTTTTCCAGGGTGAGCTCAGCCGCGCCAACCGCAGCAGTGGCCGGGCTGGCTTTTTTCGGTGCAGGAGCGGCGGCTTTTTTGACCTCTGCCTCCGCCTTCTCCTCGGCGGCTTTCTTGGCGGCTTCCGCCTTCTTCGCCTCATCGGCGGCCGCTGCCTCGGCAGCTTTTTTCGCCGCCTCCGCCTGCTTGGCTTCTGCCGCCGCCTTCTCCTCGGCTGCTTTCTTGGCAGCTTCCGCCTTTTTGGCCTCTGCCGCTGCCTTCTCCTCGGCCGCCTTCTTGGCTACACTCTCGTCATGGACCGGCGCTGGAGCCATCGGCGCAGGGGCAACCGGAGTGGGTGCTGAAGAAGCAGGCGCGGCGAGTACCGGTTCGCGCTTAAGGATAGCCTCGGCCCCGGCAAATTTCACCAGGGCATCAAATTGATCGTCCGACAAGCCGTAGGCCTTTTTCAGCGCATCAAGACCAAGCCGTACCGAGTCAAGCGCCATTTGCCGTTCTTTTTCGTTCATCGCATCCTCTCCTGCTTCGTCTGTTTCAATCATTGCCTGAGCAACCGCTCCGGCTCCGCTGCCGCCAGTCGCGGCTGACGCACGGAACTGAGCAGCCTCGGCCCTGGCCGCGGCGATAATCTTCTCTGCCTCAATCTTGGCTGCCGCCAAGAGAGCATCACTTTCCTCAACCCCGGCCACCGTGGTCCGAACCTCAATTGGCGCAGCCGGCGTTACCGCCGAAGGCACAAGGGCAAAAGGCTCATCGGCAAAGACCGGGCGGCTGGCGAGCCCTGCCCGGCTGACAATCTCCGGCACAGCGCTCTCCCATTCAATGGCCATGATATGAACCCCGGCCACCCCTTCCATCTCCCGAACCTGGCGGATGATATCAACACAGATGTTGATCCCCTCGTCTTCCTTGTCCTTGGCCCCCTGCATCCGCTTGATCACCTCATCGGTGACATCCATGCCCGGCACGGAACTCTGCATGTAACGGGCCATACCCAAGGATCTTGGCGGGGTAACGCCGGCCAGGATGTGGACTTTTTTATGGAGACCGAGATCGCGGACCGCCTGCATGAAACGAGCGAATCGTTCCACATTGTAGATGATTTGGGTCTGGACGAAATCAGCGCCGTTGGCGACCTTTTTTGCCAGCCGCGCGGCCCGGAACTGCTCGGACGGCCCGGCAAACGGGTTTGCCGCAGCGCCGAGAAATAACCGGGGCTCGTGCGACTTGATCACCTCGCCGGACTGAAATATCTTTTCATCCCGCATGGACTTCACCATGCCAAGCAGCTGGATGGAGTCCATGTCAAAGACGCCTTTTGAGCCGGGATGATTGCCGAACTTCTGATGGTCGCCGGTAAGGCAGAGCAGGTTTTTGAGCCCCAGGGCGGCAGCGCCCAGGATATCGCTCTGCATCCCGATCCGGTTGCGGTCGCGGCAGGTCATCTGAATGACCGGTTCCACCCCCTCGGCCAGGGTCAAAAGGCCTGCGCTGATGCTGGACATGCGGACGATGGCGGTCTGGCAGTCGGTGATGTTGACCGCGTCAACACTCCCTTTAAGCAGCCGGGCTTTTTCCCGCACCAGTTCGGCATTGCCGTTCTTGGGCGGCCCCAGCTCGCCGGTGACGGCGAACACTCCTGATGTTAAAATGCGTTCTAAACGGCTTCCCGATTTCATCGGTTATGATCCTTTTCACCCAAAGGGTATAAGTTTCGTTTGAGCAGGCAAGCTGCTCAACTCAGCTTTATTCTTGCTTCAAAAAAATATTAAGAGACGACACCCGGGCCATGGCAACCAACGTCCGTCAGACCGCCGCCGCCAAGGTCGCGCCGCATGTTCATGTCAAAAAGAACACGCTCTTTCTTCTTGTTGATCCCCAGGGCATCACGTTTTTCCTCGATCTTTTCGATCATGATCCTGGCGATCTCCAAAGGTTCCGAGGCAATATTCCAATGGGCGCCAACCTCGCTCGTCAACCCTTCGGTAAGATACTTGGTGAAATTCTTGGCCCCGGAGGTGGCTAGATTCTGAAACACCACCTGAGCGCCGCTGGCCACAAAATATTGGCCGATGGCCACGGCCTTTTCACTCATCCACAAGGGGGCGGTGCCGATGGCGGGCAAGTCGGAGATATCGTCTCCCAAGCCGCCCTGCCGCACCATCTCGGTGGCGGCAATAAGAATCCGTGAGTTGTCTACACAGGAACCCATGTGCAGAACCGGCGGCATTCCCACAGTCTCGCAGACCTCCCGCAAGGAGTCGCCGCAGAAACGGGCCGCTTCGGGATTGACCAGGCCGGCCTTGCCGAGGGAGGTTGCAGCACAACCGGTGGCCAGAACGAGGATGTTGTTTTTCAGCAACTCCCTGACGATGATTTCATGGGTGTCATCCGCCAGCTTGAAGTTGTCGCAGCCGACAATGGCAGCCACTCCGCGGATCCTGCCATTGATGATGTTATCGTTCAGCGGCCGGTAGCTGGCGCGGAATCGTCCGCCCAACATGGTATTGATGGTTTCGTGACTGAAACCCACTACCACATCCATCTTGGTTTCCTGAGGGATAAAGCACTTGCCGCGCTTCTTGAAGTTCTTGATGGCGTGGGTCAGAATTTTTCTGGCTGACTCAAGCGCTTCGTGCTCCTCAAACTGGATATGAATACCGCCGGGCATCTTGGCCCGATAGTTGGTGGTAATGATGTCGGTGTGAAAATTCTTGGCCACCTCGGCCACGGACTGCATGACGCACTGGACATCAACCACCATCGCCTCTACCGCGCCGGTGGCCAGAACCATCTCCTGCTGGACGAAACCTCCGGCCACCGGAATCCCGCGGCGCATGAGAATCTCGTTGCCGGTGCAGCAGACGCCGGCCAAGTTGATCCCCTTGGCCCCGTTCTTTTTGGCCAGCTCCAGCATTTCCGGTTCCTGGGCCGCAAGGCACAAAGCCTCGGCCAGCAAAGGTTCATGGCCATGCACGGTGATATTGACCTGGTCGGCCTTCAGCACCCCAATATCAACGATGGCGCGACGGGGCACCGGAGTGCCGAACATGATGTCGGTCAGCTCGGTGGAGAGCATCGAGGCCCCCCAGCCGTCGGACAAGGCGGTGCGGGAGGCCTGGAGCATAATGTTGTGATATTCCTGATCAACGCCCATATGGGTGCGATGCATCATTTCAACCACCTCGCGGTCAATGCCGCGGGGCGCGATGCCGAGTTTGTTCCAGAGAGCCTGCCGCTTGGGCGTAGCCCGTTTCAGCATGGAAAGAGGCGCATCGTCCTGCTTGCCGAATTCGGCCAGGGCCTTTTCCCCCAACTCCAAGGCGATGTCCTTTACCTCCCTGCCTTCGGTAACAATATCATAAACCTCGGCCAGCTTTTTGAGCTTGGCCACGTCTTTGATCTGATGCGGCCCCTCACCTTTGGCTGCACCGATGAAGCCCTTTACCATCTCCCGGGCATGATCGGTGTGCGCGGCTGAACCGCCGGCCACGGTACGGGCAAAATTCCTGGCCGCCACAGTATCGGCGGTGGCGCCGCAAACGCCAACCATATCTTCCACCCCGTCGATGATCTGGCACGGCCCCATGTTGCAGTTACGGCAACAGGTTCCGCCGGAACCGAACAAACATGCCGACATCCCCCGCGCCTTTACACGGTCATAGGCAGTCCTGACGTTTTTGGCCACATCATGGGAGATAATCTGTTGCGTAGAAACGCAGGTGATATCCGCGCATCCTTCACATCCATTTCGTTTGATCGCCATCGTATGTCCTCAGCATCTTGGGTTCGCTATGTAACTGTTCAGCAGCACCACATCTGCTTTGTCATCGGCCTGCTCATGTGCAATAGCACACTTCGCAGACCTCTTGGTCGGCACTGCTGCCGACAATTGACACACGCATCTGCGGCACTGCTGAACAGTTACCGTGGGATTGTTTTAGTCTATTTCAGGCTCGCGGTCTGCCTGGCTGCCTGTACGGTATTTTTCATAAGCATGGTGATGGTCATCGGCCCGACCCCCCCCGGAACAGGGGTAATATACGAGGCTTTTTCCTTTACCGCATCAAAATCCACATCCCCGGCAAGAATGGCCTTGCCGTCCGCGGTCTTACCAATCCGGTTCACCCCGACATCGATTATCACCACCCCGTCCTTCACCATGTCGGCGGTCACCATCTTCGGCACCCCGACCGCGGCGATGATAATATCAGCACGCTTGCAATGGGCGGCCATGTCCTTGGTCCGGGTATGGCACAGGGTAACCGTGGCGTTGCCGCCTTTACGCTTCTGAAGCATCAGGTTGGCGATGGGCTTGCCGACAATATTACTGCGTCCGATGACCACCACCTCTGCGCCGCTGGTTTCCACCCCGCTGCGAATCAGCAGCTCGAGGATGCCGTGGGGCGTGCAGGGCAGAAAGCACTCCTCGCCCACCACCATCTTGCCCACATTCACCGGATGAAATCCATCCACGTCCTTGGCCGGATCAATGGCATATAACACATTGGTTTCATTAATATGCTTGGGCAGGGGCAGCTGCACGAGAATGCCGTGGATATTCTTGTCCTTGTTAAATTTCTCGACAATGGACAGAAGATCCTGCTCGCTGGTGTCGGCTGGCAAGGTTACCTGCTCGGAATGGATGCCGAGCGCATGGGCAGTCTTGTTTTTGGCGCTCACGTAAGATTGAGAGGCCGGATCTTCACCCACCAGGATCGTCACCAGGCCAGGGACAATATCATGTTTCTCCTTAAGCACGGCGACCTCGGCCTGCAATTCTTCCCGGATGGCTTTGGCAACTTCCGTCCCGCTGATAATCTTGGCACTCATTCATTTTCTCCTTATATCAAAAAGTTATAGAGTTCTAGTTGATGTGCGTACCACGGGAAAAAAAAGACCTGCCGCCTCTTCTTTCTGACGCACCCCCCCTCGGAGGATGTCCCCGCCAAAGCAGGAAGAGGATCAGAGCTAACAAAACGTAATCAATCACGGGTAAGCCCACAAAGGTCAAATAACCAGGGGAACAAACGGTCACAGGGTGCCGCAGGTTGCGGCAAGCGGGCTGGCGATGCGTACTTTTGTACGTGAGCCGGACCGATCGCCGCAAGATGTGGTAACCTGTGACCGTTTACAACAAAACTACCCAATTCGACACGATATTTCAATAGGTAGATATACTTGCAAAAAGCCCTGCACTATACATTTTTCGGAGGAAAATAGCAGAAAAAAATGAGGGGAAAATACAATTGCAGTAAAGATGACGAGAAAGAAAGCTATCGCCTTATTATTCCTGTTTTCTTGCCCGATCGTTTGCCAGTTTAACAATAATATTGTTGGCCTGGGTCAACCGGTTGACTACGGTTTTAAAAAGATGGCCGGCCACATCGGGATATTTTTGAATAACCTCCTGGAGCTTGTCGCCGGGAAAACGTTTCACCCTGGATCGTCCTTTGGAGGTGATGGAGGCGGAACGGGGCTCGCCGGAAATGGCGCTCATCTCGCCGAAATACTCGCCCGGCTCGGTAATCTCGGCGATCTTTTTACCATCCTTCACTACGGATACGGCACCGATGACCAGTTTGAAAAAATCGGTGTCGTTATTGTTCTGGCGAATGATGAAATCCCCATCCTCGTAATCCTCGATATCCGGATGGACCAGATAGGCGGGCAAACTCTCTTCGGTGATCACGGTACGCCGCAAAATCTCTTCTATGCTGGTGGCGCCTTCGATAACCTTTTTCACCCCGGCCCGCCGCAGGGGGATCATTCCTTCCTGCACCGCGATCTTGCGCAGTTGATCCTCTGGCACTTCGGCGCTGATCGCCTTGGCCACCTCATCGGTGATCTCCATCAGCTCAAAAAGACCTACTCGTCCCTTATAACCGCCGCCGTTGCATTTCTGGCAGCCCTTGGGACCATAGATAACAAAACCTTTTTCAAAATCCTCCTCGGTAAAACCCAGGGCAATCAGCTCTTCCTTGGGCGGTTGAGGAACCTCCTCCCTGCAATGAACACAAAGCTTTCTCGCCAACCGCTGGGAAAGAACCATGGTAACGGCCGAGGCCAGCATAAAGGGCGGAATACCAATATCAACCAGGCGGCCGATGGTGGCGGGACAATCATTAGTGTGGAGGGTACTGAGAACAAGATGCCCAGTCATGGCCGCCTTGATGGCAATCTCGGCGGTTTCCATATCCCGGATCTCGCCGACCATGATGATGTCGGGATCTTGCCGGAGAAAGGCCTTGAGCGCTGCGGGAAAGGTCATGCCCACTTCTTTTTTGACATTGACCTGGTTGATCCCCTTAAAGTTGAACTCCACCGGATCTTCGGCGGTGAGGATCTTGGTGTCTTCGCTGTTGAGCGAGTTGAGCACCGAATAGAGGGTTACCGTCTTGCCGCTGCCCGTGGGGCCGGTAACGAGCAGCAATCCCTGGGGCCGGTCGATGCAGCGCTTAAGGGTGGCAAAGGTTTCCTTCTCAAAACCGAGTTTGGTGAGATCGACATTAAGACTGCCCTTGTCAAGGATACGAAGAACGATACTCTCCCCGAACAGGGTGGGCAGGGTGGAAACCCGGAAATCCACGGCCCGGTTCCGCCCCAACTTGATCCGGATCCGGCCGTCCTGGGGTATCCTCCGCTCGGTGATATCGAGCTGGGACATGATCTTTATTCTGGAATTCAGGGCATTCTTGATGGAAAGGGGCAGGTTCATGGACTTGTACAGGGAGCCATCCATGCGGTAGCGCACCTGAAGGGTTTTCTCATAGGGCTCGATGTGGATATCGCTCACCCCGTCGTTGACCGCCTTGACCAGGATACCGTTGACCAGCTTGATGATGGGTGCGTCCGAAGCGGAATACTGATCAGCCCCGCCCTCGTCTTCCAGCGAGGCAATCTCCATGCCATCGGCCGCCTCGGAGGCCAGGGTGCCGAAATCGTCGATCTGGGTGACAGGCTCCTCGTCCTTGTCATCCGCGCCCACCGAGGTAAAAAAAGACTGATGCTCCTCCTCGCTGATCTTGTAATAGGTCTTATATGCGTCAACGATATCTTTTTCCGTGGCGACACAGACGGTCAACGGCATTTTGACCGCAGCCTGCAAGCTTTCCACCGCCCCGGTATCCGTGGGTTCGGCCATGGCCACCTGGAGGGATTTGCCGATTTGCCTTAACGGAAAAGCCAGATATTTCTTGGCGATTTCGTAGGGCAGAAGCGTCAAGACCTCCGGCTTAGGCGGTTCCCTGCTGATAACAACGGATTGATAGTTGTGCAGGCGAGTTAAAAAATTGAGAATGGTGGATTCTTCAATATGCCCAAAGCGCAGGAGAATACTGCTCAGGCGGCCGCCGGATTTTTTCTGGGCGGCCAGGGCCTCATCAAGCTGGTAGCTGCTGATCTGCCCGGCCTTGCGCAGGAGTTCGCCTATCTTGATCTTTCCGGCCCCGGATTGATCTTTTACCGTGGAACGCAAATTGGATTTATTGTCTGCTACTGCCATGGCTGCGAGGCTACCCTTCAAAGGTTGTTAGGTGCAGGAAGAACCATCTCTACTCAATACTATATCCTGTTGCCCGCTGACAAGCATATCTGTTAATCCCAAACAAAAAAGGCCACTGGTAAGCGATTACCGTTTTCCGCCTGCACGGCAAAAAAATAACTGGCCAGCTTACAGCGGAATATGCCACCTGTTTAAAACAGCCTATTTATCGGAGTTATGGGGGGATTTATTATGGATTGACAAACCGCTCTGCCGTAGCTACAAGACAATGGTTCGATGGTTTAAGGGTTGTTTTTATTCGTTTCCGGCCTTGAGCTGGATAGGCATGATTTTTCAAACGGGATGGCTTTTGCGCCAGGTGTTTTTGCCAGGACATACAGGGGCGATTTCCGTAATTCAAATTCTATGAATATTAATAAAAGCATTGATTCATACACCCGTCTTGCCGCAATTACGGTACTGGTGGTAGTTTTAGTGATCGGCGGGCTATCACTCTTCATGGCCAAAGCCATGCTGGCCAAGATTCATCTGATCGAGACCGAGAGTCGTAATATCAGCCTGGTAAATCAGATTCAAGGCAAGACCAACAAGTTGATCTTTGCCCTTCAGATGTTCATTCTCCAGCCTAAGGCGGAATACAGCTGGCGGGTGATTGAACTCTACGAGATAATTAATCCCAAGATTCATAACTATATCAATTACGAAAAAAACTCATCCTACCCCGAGGCCCAAGAGGAAATTAGGTTGTTGCGGCAGATCGACAAGCAGCTGCATGAAATCATGAAAATTCATGCGGCGGTCATCTCCGGAGAATTCAGCACGAGTCAGTTGGTCCATCTGGATAAATATGTCCACATGCTGGAAGGGTTTACCGGGGAGATCAACCGGCTGCATTTTGAAATCATTGCCCGCAAGATTAAAAAATCAGATTTGCGGATGCGGATTATTGCGATTCTGTATGTATTTTTTGCAATATTCGGGTTGCTGATGTTCTTTCTGCTCTATAAGGTTTATTCGCGCAAGGTGGTCAGCCCGATTAAAAACTTGACTGTCGCCACCAGGCAATTGGCCGCCGGTGATCTTGCTATCCGTATGTCGATCGATTCCCGCACGGAAATCGGGCTGCTTTATCGCTCTTTCAACCAAATGGCGAGTCAAATCCAGGAAAAGGAAAGCCGCCTCCAGGATTTCAACCGGGAGTTGGAGGAAAAAGTACGGGAAAGAACCGGCGAGTTGGAAAACGCTCAACACGAACTACTGCGGCTGGAGCGTTTGGCCACTATGGGGCAGATCGCCACCAGTGTAAATCACGAGATCAAAACCCCGCTTAATGCCTTGTCGCTTAATTTACAATTGCTCAAGCGGGAAAAGAACAAACTCCGAGCAGAATGTCCGGCGGGGCAAGGGCCGGACCCCTTGGACGAACTCATCAGCCTGCTGGGCGGCGAGATTAGCCGGATCAGCGAAATTTTGGACGATTTCGTCAACTACGCCCGTTTCGCCAAACCCAAACTGGAGAGCAAGGAGATCAATCAGGTTGTCGCCGGGGTGGTCGAACTTCTGGGGCAACGGGCGGAAAAATCGGACATCAGGATTACCAGCGATCTGGCGCCGGAGTTGCCGCCGATCATGCTCGATGAAAACAAACTGATTCAGGCCCTGATTAATCTGGGAATGAACGCCTTTGCCGCCACTCCCGCCGGCGGTGAGTTGAAATTTAGCACTTTCCGCCAAGGGCATGAAATAATCCTGGCGGTAGCCGATACCGGCAGCGGGATTGCCCCAGCCGACCTGCCCCGTATTTTTGAGCCGTTCTTCAGTCGCAAACCTTTGGGAATGGGATTTGGGCTGGCCATCGTCCAGAAAATAGCCGAGGATCACGGCGGCCGGATCAGTTGTCGCAGCAAGGAGCAGGAAGGCACCATCTTTGAAATTAGTCTGCCAATCAGTTAAGCAGCCCCGTCGGGCTCCCGTTTTGATGCCAGCGGCAAAACCCACTACACGACGAAACCCATGCTAAAACATATCCTGATCGTTGATGATGACAAACTGAGTCGGGAAACCCTGGCCCGTTTCCTGGCAGAACATTACCAATGTCAGACAGCGGCCGACGGACGGGAAGCCTTACAGATCGTTGAGGGAGGCGAGATCGATATCATCCTTGCCGACTTGATGATGCCGGGAATGAATGGCCTTAAGATGTTGGAGGAAACCGGTAAAATGGCGGAGCCGCCCATGGTGGTGATGATCACCGGGCATGGTACGGTGGAATCGGCAGTGGCGGCGATGAAAATGGGGGCCTACGATTACGTGACCAAGCCGGTGAATCTGGATCGGCTGCTGCTGCTGCTGGAAAAAGCCCTGGAAACCAGACGTCTGCGGCAGGAAAATATCCTGTTGCGCAATAAGCTCCATGAGCGCTACTCCCCCACCCGCATGATCGGTGATTCTCCGATTATGCAAAAGATTGTCGGTCAACTGGCACGGATCGCCGATACCTCTACCACTGTGCTGATTGAGGGGGAGTCAGGCACCGGCAAAGAGCTGATCGCCAACTACATTCATTTTAACAGTTCGCGGGCGTCCGGACCTTTTATCAAGATTAACTGCGCCGCCTTTGTGGACAACCTCCTGGAATCGGAACTTTTCGGTCATGAACGGGGGGCTTTCACCGGGGCGGTGACCGCCAAGAAGGGAAGGTTTGAATTAGCTGACGGCGGCACCCTCTTTCTTGATGAAATAGGGGATCTGCCCGCCACCGCCCAAGCAAGTTTGCTCCGTTTTCTACAGGAAAAAACCTTTGAGCGGGTGGGTGGCACCAAAACCCTTAAGGTTGACATTCGCCTGCTTTCCGCCACCAATCAGAACCTTGAGGAAATGGTGACCAAGGGAGGGTTCCGCGAGGATCTTTTCTACCGTCTCTGCGTGGTCAGGATCAAGACCCCGGCTCTGCGCCAGCGGCAGGAGGATATCCCGCTTTTAGTGGATCATTTTCTCAACCATTACAGCGAGATTCACAATCGACCCATCACCGGCCTGAATCGGACCGCCCGGGACTTTCTCGAGTGCCATCCCTGGCCGGGCAATGTCCGAGAGTTGATGAGCTGTCTTGAGTGTATGGTGGTTTCCGCGGTGCGCCCGCAACTGGCTCTTGAGGACATCCCGGAGCACCTCCGTCGTTTATCGGCACCATCCGAGGATTGCCCTTCCGAAACGTCCGACGGTATTTTGGCCCGCAACGAAAAACAGTTAATCGCCGCCGCCCTTCAGCAAACCAGAATGAATAAGGTTGCTGCCGCCAAGATGCTGGGCATCGGCCTGCGTACTCTCTATCGTAAAATCGATAAGTGGGGTTTGTAGCCCAAAAAGAACGACCTGTTCATCATCGCTAAGGGAGAAAAGCGTTGACGGACAGGCCGTTGTCTAGAATATGCGGGATGGTTTTAATCCCGTGCGCCGCCAGACATCACCATCTTTCGCAAATAGCATGCCAGAGTACCTAAATAGTGTTCATCCGGAAACTCTCTTTCCAGATGAACGCGGTCAGCTTTCTGCGGTCATCTTTCTGCTTAACGTGTTTACTTGATTAAGTTTTGAGCTGAACGCTTATAGCATCTAGAATTAGGCGCATATTTTCTTGAGCCTCAGCTATGGTTTGCTCGAGCAGACAAAACTATTGTCAAAATGACAAGTCCGGGCAAAAGGCAAAAAAAATCCCCGATTTTCATCGGGGATTTTTTTTATAAAGTTTGCCCGCCCCTCGCCTTGAGAGCAAGGGGCGGGGTGGAGTTAAGTTACAATTTAAGGCTGAGCGCCATAATGCGCCTCTTCAACCGGAGCCAGGGCGCCGGGTGCATGGCACAGGCCGCAGGCGGCGAAGCTGCCTGAGCCGATGGTATTGGATTCAATGTGGGCCGTGGCCATTGCACCGTCATGGCAACTGCCACAGGCGCGTCCGGCCGTTTTCCAGTTGGCGGACTCGGTCATCGCCGCATTACTCTCATCATGGCAGAATTTACAATCAGCCGGGCGACCATACGTGGTCCGGGCCGCCGGAACCGTGGTGTTGGTGGCCGGATTAAACGCCGGCAGGCCGGCCGGATACTGGGCCTTGCTGTAATCATGCCCGCCGTTGATCACATACTCGCCACCTTCCTGAACGCTCGGCAGGAAACGGCCCATGTGGATCTTGTGGACAATGGTGCCGATCTCGACCGACTGCGAGCCCGGCAAGGCAGCACTAGCGGTGGTCAGTGCCGGAGCGGTGGTGCTGCTGTACGGATCAAAGGTGTTTCTAGTATGGCAACCGCTACACCGTTCGAGGGAGTAACCGGAGTGAAGCTTGCTGCCACCGTGGCATTTAACGCAAGCGGTATCCCAACTGACGATGTTGCGGGTTTGGGCAGTGCCGCCACCCGGGACAAAGTCGTAAGACGCCTCTTTTATATTGTCTTTCGTGGTGTCGGCGTTAGTAATACTGACGGTTACCCGATGGGTCAGATTAGGTTCATAAGCGACCGTATAGAGCATGGTCGGCAGGTTAGTGCTATTGTATGCTTGGTTAGCTGGATAATCAGCGCCCATCCTGGTGCCGACTTTGGTGATGGTTCTGATGTCACCGAGAACATCACCATTCTTCAAGCCGAATTTGTAAGTATAGTTGCCAGCCCCAAGGTTAGTCAAGGTGCCATCGCTCTGTGATTCAGGCTGCGCTTGCATCACCGGGTGGTTGGCGGTTCTGGTCCGCATCTTCATCAGGTAACTTTCCCAATAGCTGGAGGTACCGGTGGTAGCGGGAACCAGTTTGGCCAGGGTAAAGGATGCGGCAGTAAGATCGGTCTTGGCTGCGCCGCCTTCCGTGACGCCAAAAGCAACCGTAACGCCGCCGTCAACATCTACGGTAACGCCGGTAATCGTGGTCACAACCGTACGCCGGCTGGCGTTGCGATTGGCGGCCGGGGTATGCACGGTAACTATGTCGGTTGCCGATCCCACGGCTCCAACAGAAGAATGGCAAAATGTACAAAGGGTGTTGTCAGCGACGCCGTGTGGCGAACCCGCGCCACCGTTGATCCCGGTAAAGGCCGAACCATCGAATTTGATCGTGGTATGGCAGGAATCACAGGCAGCCATGGTCGGCTTGGTTTTCCAGTTGGTGGCCTGAGCCACGGTGTTATGACACTTGTCGCAGTTGAGCATGTTATCGCGCATTGGGTAGACGAGGGTGGCGACCGGATCCAAGCCGAGGTTGTCCCCGGCACCTACGATACCCCAGCCATCGCCATGACCACCCCAATGCAGGTTGCCAAAGGTCGCAGCCTTACCGCTGTGAATCTGGTGAACCATGGTGACCATGTCCGCTTCGTGGTCGGCGATGGTGGAGTTGTAGTTTGGGCTGTGGCAGACCACGCAGGCCTTGGTATCGTTGCGGCCAAAGGCGTGAATGGTCACCCCGTAGCCGTGACACTCTTTACAGGATGCGTCGTTCACCACTTCTTTGCCCGAAGCGACTTGGACCGCCAGATTGGTGGTGACAAAAGTATAGACGGCATTGGCCCTTTCGTAAGCCGCCCCGTTGTTGAACTGAATCAGCGCCCGCTGGGTGGTGGTATTAGCCGGGGCGTCAGCCACTTTTTTGTTGGAGGTCAAGGTGTAGGTGCCAGGGGTGGCGCTTTCAACCAAGGCATCGGTAGCGGAGCCCCAATAGGTCCACTCGTTAGAAGCGACATCGGTTGCCGGCATAAGGCCGGCGAAAGCGATGGAGGTGACCGAATCGGTCATGCCGGTGACCGCGGTGGTACCGCTGGCAGCGGTAAAGGTGGCGGTGATGAACCCATCGGCATTAGCGCCGAGAACCAGATTGCTGATCGTTAATGGCTTGGCAGCTACCGGAGCAAGACCAGCGCCATCCGCGCCATCGGCACCAGCTGGACCAGCTGGACCATCCGCGCCATCCGCGCCATCGGCACCATCTGCGCCATCTGCGCCATCTGCGCCATCTGCGCCATCCACGCCAGCCGCGCCAGCTGCGCCAGCCGCGCCATCATTACCGGAGGAGCAGCCGTAAAGGCCGGCCCCCAGAGCTAACATAACAATCAAAAGCAATAATTTCAGTTTGTTCATCTTTGTCTCCCTTCTGGTTTGAGTTGGTGATGAGGTTTTGCCTACTTCGGTTCTGGTAAAAAAGTGGCGCCAACGCTGGATCCTGTTTCAGGTGCCTGACGTGGAGCAAACTCATCCGGTCTTATGCAAAACCCAAGCCAGTCTTCGTTTTACGTAAAATCAGCCAGATATTCCGAACCTTTTTGTTTTGCTTTGCCAACTTGGCACAAGTTTGCCAGTTTGGCAAAACGACGATTGGGAAGCAAAAAAAGGTAACCGGGGAGGAGGACTTTACAATGTCCATGTGGCGAAGACGGCCCTGGCCTACCGACCGAGGCCTATGCAGGAATCATAACAGCAATGGCCGAACTGGCCGGGAAAACCATGGTGCGCCCCTGACATTCTCTCGCATTCGGACAAACAAACAGTTTGCTGCCTGCCCGTTCTTTGTGGTATAAAATCGCTAAACTCACATGAAGATCAAGCCATGAAAAAAATCTTGCCATTGTTGATACTGCTGCTTACCCTGGCGATCCCGGTCGAGAGCCGGGCCGACATCTACTCGTACGTGGATGCGGAAGGCACCCTGCACTTCACCAACACCCCAAACGACCCGAAATTACAGTACAAAGTTGTGGTCCGCGGGCTCGGCAACAAACCGCGCTTTGCCCGCTATGGCGCACAGCGTGGCACACCGGTCGATCCGAAGGTTTACGAGGATCATATCCACAAAGCGGCCCTGCGCTACAACGTGAACCCCCACCTGATCAAGGCAGTGATCAAGGCCGAATCAAACTTCAACCCCATGGCCATCTCCGAAAAGGGGGCCAAGGGGCTGATGCAGCTCATGCCCGGCACTGCCAGCGATCTCCGGGTAATGAACCCCTTTGACCCGAGAGAAAACATCTTCGGCGGGACCAGCTACCTGCGGCAGATGCTCATCCGCTTCGGCGGAAACATCTCCCTGGCCCTTGCCGCCTACAATGCCGGCCCGAATCGGGTCGAGGCGGAACGCGGCATCCCGGCCATCCCCGAAACCCAGCAGTACGTTCGTCAGGTTATGAGCCACTACCACAGCATGGCTGGCATCCGTCCATCATCGCACGGCTGGCGGACCTCGATCCCGAACTGACCCCGGCCTACCCCTTGGGTAAGGACACCTTCAAATAATTTTGAAGCCGACATGCCTGGCCACCAGTCGAAACACCACAACAGCCCTCTTCGGCGCACCTTCGTTCTCGGCCTCTTGCCTCCAGTACGAAGGACAACACCTGGATATTCAGAGTTGCTGCGCAATAACTTGTCATCCATTTTCCAGGGAGCAGGATATGACTGAAGCCATGCACAAAACCGCCGATGAGAAATTTTGCTCCGAGTGCGGCGCGATCATCAAAGCACGGGCGGAAATATGTCCCAAGTGCGGGGTGCGGCAGTTCGCACCACCGAACAACTTTGCCGCAGTGGCGCCAAATGGTAAAAGCAAATTGGCCGCAGCCCTGTTTGCCTTATTTCTGGGCGGTTTTGGCATCCATAAATTCTATCTTGGTCGCATTGGCTGGGGCATCGTCTATTTGTTGTTCTGTTGGACAGCTATTCCCTCCATTCTTGGTATTATCGAAGGCATTCTTTTGCTGATCATGAGCGAACATGATTTTAATCGCAAGTATGGCACTGCCTGACATTGCGGTCAAATGGGACGCGCCGCGAACGGAACCATCTAAAGTCTGACCGCGACTTGGCGCGCACAACGCCTTCGAACGCGACAGCCAGGTGCATTTTATGGCGGATTTTTTAGGCGCGGCCCGATTTCCCGCCCGAGACTCGTGTTGAAGTTGAAACTGAACGAACAGGAGAAAAAATATCTGGTGGCCTTCTTTCGGTTACTGCAGGCTCCAGACTAATCTAAAACCTGATGAGGCTTACACCGTGATACGCTCCACAGCTAGTGCTTAATGGTGCGCCGCAGACAGAAAACAAAAAGGCCGATAATCGCCGCCCAGCTTATGCCCATGAAGATCCAGCCGTTAATCGTCATTGGTGCCTCCGTTTTCCAACAGCTTAATCTCCCGCCGCTTCCAGCTCTGCCGGACCATCAGGGCCAGCGAGCCTAAAAGGGAAAACAGCATCAGCCGGGTGCCGATGATATAGGGCAGATTTTCCTCGGAAACCCCCTCGCAGAAGAGCACCGGCAACCAGTCCTGAAACAGCCAGACCCCCAGAATGAGCAGGAGGAAAAGCGGGGTAACGTACTTAATGATCCAGCGGTAGAAGCGGGGGATGATAATGTCCGAGCCTCGGTGAAGCTCCGTCCAGGCCCGGTCCATGCCAAAGACCCAGCCGAAAAGGATGGTTTCCACGGTGGCAAAAACAACCAGAAAAAAGGAGCCGCCCCAGAAGTCCATTTCGTCCACCACCCCCCGGCCAAGGAAAAAGATGGCCGGCTGAGAGAAGAAAAAAATGACGGCCATCAGCCGCAGCACTGCCTGCCTGCGGGCCAGATTGAATTCGTCCTCGAGAAAGGCGATGGCCGGCTGCGCCAGGGAGATCGATGAGGTCACCCCGGCGATGAAGAGGAGAAAAAACCAGATGAAGCCGAAGAAATTGCCGTGGGCGATCTTCTGGAGTACCAGGGGCATGGTGACGAAGCCAAGATTAAAAACCCCGGATTGGGCGACGACCGTTACCGCGCTCGCCCCCAAAAAGGCAAAAGCCGCCGGGATTACCAGGCTGCCACCGAGGACCACCTCGGCAAATTCGTTGGCCGAAGCCGCTGTAAGACCGGAGAGCGCGACATCGTCGTTTTTACCGAGATAGCTGGCATAGGTGAGAATCACCCCGATCCCGCAGCTCAAGGTGAAGAAGACCTGCCCCGCCGCAGCCAGCCAGACCTTGCCTCTGGTCAGCGCCGACCAGTCCGGGTTCCACATGAAGCCCAACCCGCCCAGCACCGAGTTCTCCGGCTGGGCCGGGTCGGGGGCGCCGAGAAGAAAAACCCGGACCACCAGAATCACCGCCAGAATCAGCAGAAGCGGCACCCCGTATTTACAGACCCGCTCGATCCCCCGCTGCACACCGAAATAAAGCACCAGTCCATTAAGAGCAAAGGTAATCAAGAAAAAAGTGTAGGCGGGCCACAGGCTTGAAAAAAACTGGTTCTGCTCAAGCCCTTGGTAGCCTTTGAGAAAGGAGAGCATCAACTCGCTGGTGGTGCAGGCTTCGTAGCTGCCGGCCAGGGCGAAGAAGCTGTAGGCCAGCAGCCAGGATTCGATATAGATGTAGTAGAGGGATATGACAATCGGGCCGAAGATGCCGATCACCCCGAAATACTTGATAAAGCGATTCTTCTCCCACATGGAATGAAACATCCCCGGCGCGGTACTGTGGCCGAAGATCCCGCCGAAGCGGCCGATGGTCCACTCAATCCAGATCAGCGGCAGGCCGAGGAGGAGGAGCGAGATGAAATAGGGAATCATGAAAGCGCCGCCGCCGTGCTGGGCAACCTGCCCCGGAAAGCGCAGGAAATTGCCCAGGCCGATGGCGCTGCCCGCCACCGCCATGATCACCCCGATTCTGCTGCCCCACTGTTCCCGCGCCATGCTTGCCCCCCGGAAAAGATGAGATGTAAGCGATCACAGGGCACCACATCTTGCGACGATCGGTCCGGCTCACGTACAAAAGTACGCATCGCCGGACCGCTTGCCGCAACCTGCGGCACCCTGTGGCCGCTTTTAGCTGAGTTGAGCAGCTTGTCGGATTTTATGCCCTTTAGATGCAAAACGAAACTTATACCCGAAGGGTGATTGCAAAGCCCGGCCAGCAGATTACCAGCCCTGGCCCGAGCTTGCAAGCGCCTCAAAACTTTGGGGCGAAACCTGTAACCGTTCAGCAGTGCCGCAGATTTGGACAAGCGGACCGGCGCTGCGTACCTCTTGTACGCAAGCTGGGCCGATCGTCCGAAGATGCGGTGCTGCTGAACGGTTACCAAAACCTCAGCCGAAACACAGCCCACAGTCCGGGCAGGTAGTGGCGGTGGTGGCAAAGGCAAAGCCGCAGGCCGGACAGACTGCCTCTTCGGCCTCCGGATTAAAAACCGCCTCGGCATGAGCTGTGTCATGTTCGGCCAGGGCACAAGCCCGGCGATGCTCCTCGGCAAGCACCTGCAGGGCATCCTGAATCTCTTCCTGCCGCACCAGAAGTTGAAACTTGGGCGCGCAGCCGCCACTGGCGCAACCCTGGCCGTCCTTGCTGATCATGACGCCGAGCTGTTCAGCCTCCAGCAAGGCCTTAAGATGCTTAAGCTCGGCCAAGGATGCCTGGGAGATGACAACCAGCTGGTCATCCGGGGTCAGGGCTCCTTTCCGCTTCCGGCGAGAACCGCTTTTGTTCTTTTCCATGGCCGCCAGTTCCGAGCCCAGGATGAGGGGCAAAGCGCAGGCCGCGCAGGTCTCCATATCCTGCCGGTACTCGTCCAGGCACTTCGGGCAGTATTTCAAATCGTGTTCAAGCATGCTGGCCTCGTTGATAAATTATGGCAGCTATCAACAGATAGCTGAAAAATAAACCGGCTCAGGCTATATTCTCGCCTTCGGATGAGCCCGATCGTAGACCTCGTTTAAATGATCCATGTTCAGATGGGTATAGCGCTGGGTGGTTGACAGACTTACATGCCCCAGCAGTTCCTGAACCATCCGCAGATCCGCCCCCATTTCCAGAAGATGAGTGGCAAAGGAATGGCGCAGGGCATGGGGTGTAACCCGGGCAGCGATTCCGGCCCGCAGGGCATAGAGTTTCACCAGCCGTTCAATGCTGCGGGTAGTGAGCCGCAGCCCCCGGTGGTTGAGAAAAACCGCCTTGTTTTCCGGCGCATCCCCGCGGGCGATTCGTTCGCGGATCAGTATGGTCCGCTGGGGCAAATATTGGCTCAAGGCTTCCAGGGCCGGTCGGCCCACCGGCACCAGCCGTTCCCGGTTGCCCTTGCCGGTAACCCGGAGCATCCCTTCTTCCGCATCAAGGCGCTCCAGGTCAAGGGCCGCAAGCTCGGCAACCCGCAGGCCCGTTGAATAAAGGATCTCGAGAATCGCCCGATCCCGGAAGGCAAAGGCATCCTCGCTGCCCGGCATTTCCAGCAGGGTAAAAACCTCGTCCACCGTAAGGAAAACCGGCATGTGCTTTTCCTGTTTCGGCGTGGCAATGGAGGCGAGCGGGTCATGGGCTATGACCCCTTCGCGGAGAAGATGCCGAAAAAAAGTGCGGAGGGCGGAAAGCTTCCTGGCCACGGAGCTGCTCTTATTTTTGCCGTTCAAGGCATAAACGAAGGAGCGGAGGGCACGGGCCTCGAGCTGACGGACATCTTGAGCAGCCCCGACAAACGAAGCAAATTCGGCAAGATCCCGACCATAACTCTCAACGGTCTTGAGGGAATAGCCCTTTTCCACGGAAAGCCAGCGGCTGAATTTTAGAATAAGTTCGTGCAGAGAGTATGGCATGAAGTTTTTTTAAAAAAAAGTAACTATCCAGCAGCACCGCATCTGCGTTGTTGCACCCAGAGGGTATAAGTTTCGTTTGAGCAGGCAAGCTGCTCAACTCAGCTATATCAGCCTTCTCATGGGCGCAAGCACACATCGCAGGCTTCTGCCTAGCAGCTACGGCACTGCTGAATAGTTACGGTTTGGGTTGTTTTTGTTCGTTTCCGGCCTTGAGCTGGATAGTTACAAAAAAAATTTTAAGCACGCAAAGATGATTGCACAATGTCCGACAAACTACCATACGCATGTTTTTTTGGAAAGACATTGCCCGGAAGCGCAACTTCATTTATTTTAAATAATTCATTCTTACTTGCCGACAGACGAGGGCCATTCATTTCTTAAGGAACCTCGGGAGAAATCATGTCCAAAAAATCTTTTGAAGAAGCCCTGGAGTCGCTGGAGCAGATCACCAGAGAGCTGGAAAACGGCGACCTGAGCCTGGAAAAATCCCTGAAAAAATTTGACGAGGGAATCAAACTGGCCGAGCTGTGCAACCACAAACTTGAAGAGGCACAGCAAAAAGTTGATCTCCTCCTAAAAAAAGACGGCAAGCTTACCAGCGTTCCCTTTATCGTTCCTGACGCGGCCCCAGATGAAGACTACACCTGACCTCTGTCACTCTTGCGAGCACCGGAAATTTCCCAGCCATGGACTTTAAAAAATACCTGAACGAACAATGCCTGGTTGTCGAACAGGCCCTGGCGCGCTATATGCTGCCAGAAGAGGGGGGGGCTCTGGCCAACCATATCAAGGCGATGCGCTACAGTCTGTTCGCCGGAGGCAAGAGAATCCGGCCCATCCTGGCCCTGGCTGCGGCAAAGGCTTTGCACGCCCCGACTGAACATCTGTTGCCCGTTGCCTGTGCCCTGGAATGCATCCACACCTATTCCCTGATTCATGACGATCTGCCGGCCATGGATGATGACGACCTGCGCCGCGGTAAGCCAACCTGCCATGTGGTTTTCGGAGAAGCCGAGGCCATTCTGGCCGGAGACGGGCTGCTCAGCTTCGCCTTTGAGCTGCTGAGCCATCCCGAGGCCCGGCAGGCCATCCCGCCGGCCGACCAGCTCCGGCTGATCAACCTCATTGCTCAGGCTATCGGCCCCAAAGGCATGGTCGGCGGCCAGTCCCTGGACCTTGCCGCCGAAGGCCAGGCCATCGATTTTGCGCATCTGAGGCTGATCCATGGCTGCAAAACCGGCGCCCTTATCACCGTCTCCGTACAGGCTGGGGCGATTTTCGGCCAGGCGAGCGAAGAGCAGTTTGCCGCCCTGAGCCGATACGGGGTGCAGATCGGCCTGGCCTTCCAGATAATCGACGACCTGCTGGATGTGGAAGGAACCACGGAGAATCTCGGCAAGACTGCCGGAGCCGACGCCCAGCGGCACAAGGCCACTTATCCGGCCTTCTTCGGCGTAACGAAGACAAAGGTCATGGCCCATGAGGCCGTCGAGGCGGCCATAGCCGCCCTGGAGATTTTTGACGCCCAGGCCGAGCCGCTCCGCGCCCTTGCCCGCTATATTTACGAACGGAACAACTAACCGGGTATAACCCCGGAGGAAAAGGCCACAATGAGCCATACCCCTTTACTGGACTGCATCAATTCGCCTACCGATCTGAAAAAGCTTTCCGTGGAACAACTCGGGACGCTGGCCGCGGAAATCAGAGCGACCATCATCCAGACCGTTTCCAAAACCGGCGGGCACCTGGCTCCCTGCCTGGGGGTGGTAGAACTCACCCTAGCTATCCACTATGTTTTTGACACCCCGGAAGACAAGCTGGTCTGGGATGTGGGCCATCAGAGTTATGCCCACAAACTGCTCACCGGCCGCAGGGAGAAGTTCCACACCCTGCGCCAGTACCAGGGAATCAGCGGTTTCCCCAAAAGGGAGGAAAGCCCCTTCGACTCTTTTGATACCGGCCACAGCAGCACCTCGATCTCGGCCAGTCTGGGCATTGCCACGGGCAAGGAACTGAAAGGCGACCGACACAAAAGCATAGCCGTGATCGGCGATGGCTCCATGACCGGGGGCATGGCCTTTGAGGCCCTCAATCAAGCCGGCCATCTCCACAAAAATCTCATTGTCATCCTCAACGACAATGAGATGTCCATCTCCCCCAATGTGGGGGCGCTTTCCAGCTTTTTAAGCAGAAAACTGACCAGCAAAACCGCGGTAAGGGTCAAGAAGGAGATGGAACATTTTCTCAAGTCCTTTTCCAATGTGGGGGAAAACATCCTTTCCGTCCTCAAGAAAAGCGAGGAGAGCTTCAAGGGCTTCTTCACCCCCGGCATGTTATTTGAGGCCCTCAAATTTGAATACATCGGCCCCATCCCCGGCCATAACCTGGAAAACCTCATCGAGGCCCTGAGCAATGTCCGCGATTTCAGCACCGGCCCCACCCTCATCCATGTCCTGACCACCAAGGGCAAGGGCTACGAACCGGCGGAAAAAAACCCGGGCGATTTTCACGGGGTCGGCCCATTTTGCATCGAAACCGGCCACCCCCTCCCCTCGCCACCTGCCCCGCCCAGTTACACCAAAATTTTTGGCGAGACCCTGGTCGAGATCGCGGCACAGGACCCGCGCGTGGTTGCCATCACCGCGGCCATGCCGGCGGGCACCGGCCTGAGCAATTTTTCCCAACGGTTCCCGGAGCGTTTTTTTGATGTGGGGATTGCCGAACAGCATGCCATCACCTTTGCGGCAGGCATGGCTACGGAAGGATTGCTGCCGGTGGTGGCCATTTACTCCACCTTCTTCCAGCGGGCACTTGACCAGATCATCCATGATGTCTGCTTGCCCAATCTGCCCGTTACCCTGGCCATTGACCGGGGCGGCCTGGTCGGAGACGATGGCCCTACCCACCACGGGGTATTCGATCTTTCTTTTCTGCGCTTCATCCCCAATCTGGTGATCATGGCCCCCAAGGATGAAAATGAACTGCGGCACATGCTCCACACGGCCATTCTCCACCCAGGCCCTGCGGCAGTCCGCTATCCGAGGGGAAACGGGGAAGGCGTTTTCCTGGACGAGGTGCGGCAACGCCTCCCTCTTGGGAAAGGCGAGCTGCTGCGGGAAGGCGAGGATATTCTTTTGCTGCCCATCGGCAACAGGGTTGCTGCCGCCCTGGAGGCGGCAACCGGCTTGAAAAAACTCGGGATGGAGGCGGCGGTGATCAACCCGCGTTTTATAAGGCCTCTGGATGAAGAGCTGATCTGCGAATGGGCCAGGCGGACCGGCAAGGTGATAACCATTGAGGATAACGTGAAAAAAGGCGGCTTTGGCAGCGCGGTACTTGAACTGTTTGCCAAAAAAAATCTCTGGGGGGTGCAGACGAAAATACTTGGCTTACCGGATAAATTCATGGAACACGGCACCCAGGCCCAGCTTCGCCATAAGGGAAATATCGATGCCCCGGCGATTATCGTCGAGGCTCTGGCTTTGTGCGGGCAGAATCGGTAGCAGCGCCAGGGAGCTAAACTCTTACCCTAACCTCCCGTCTGCCCCTATCCTTTCCAGTTGCGGACAAAATTAAACAGGGTGCGCACCGCTATTCCGGACGGACCCTTGGGAATATAGGACTTTTCGGTAAAGTCCCAGGCGGTGCCGGCAATATCCAGATGAGCCCAGGGGGTTTCCCCGACAAATTCCTTGAGAAAGGCGGCCGCGGTAATGGCGCCGCCGTCTTTTTTTCCGACATTCTTGAGATCGGCGATCTCGGACCTGAGCTGTTTGCTATACTCCTGGTCCAGAGGCAGCCGCCACAGCGGTTCGCCACTGCGTTCCCCGGCAGCGAGCAGTCGGGCGCATAACTCATCATCATTGGCCAACAGGCCGGTGCGGTGATGGCCAAGGCCTATTATGACGGCGCCGGTCAGAGTGGCAACGTCAATCACCATGTCCGGCTTGTATTTTTTGATGCCGTAGGCCAGGGCATCGGCCAGAATAAGACGGCCCTCGGCATCGGTGTTGACCACCTCCACGGTTTTGCCGCCATACTGGATGATTACATCCCCAGGTTTCAGGGCGGCCGGGCCGGGCAGATTCTCGGTGGCCGGCACAATCGCCACCAGGTTCAACCTCTTGAGCTTCGCCTGGGCAACCGCCTGCATGGCGCAAAGGACCGCCGCTCCTCCGCACATATCGTACTTCATCTCTTCCATCCCGGCGCTGGGTTTAAGCGAAATCCCGCCGGAATCGAAGGTAAGCCCCTTGCCGACCAGCAGCAGGGTAGGCGCGCTTGGCTTTACTGCATACTCGAGAATGATCATTTCCGGCGGCTGGGCCGAGCCCTGATTGACCCCGATAATCCCGCCCATCCCCAGTTTCTGCATCCGGGCCTGATCCAGAATCGTGCATCTCATCCCGTGAATGGCGGCCAAATGCCTGGCGTATTCGGAAAAATGGGCCGGTGTCCAGTGGCTGGCCGGCTCATTTGCCATGTCGCGGGCCAGGCAGGCGGCCTGGGCCGCGATTTCCCCAAGCAGGAGCGCCTTGCCTACCCCCCTGCTGTCCGCAGCATACAGCGCAGCCTGCTGCAACATCTCCCCCGAACCCTCCGGATCTTTCTTGCTTTTATATCTCCTGAACCGATAGGCCCCCAGCACCAGACCTTCCGACAACCCCTCAACCATCTCCGCCATATCACAGACAAGGTCCGGCAAAACAAGCAACAGCTCCTGGGCCTTGCTTTTCATGGCCAGAGAGGCGATGCTTCCGCCAGCCTTGCGAAACAACTCTCGGCTCAACTCTTCTTGCCCCAAGCCGACAACCATTATCCGCTCGACGTCCGGAAGGCCATGCCTTCCTTTTTCCGGATAAAAAAGCAGGTGCTCGCCCTCTTTCCCGGAAAAATCCCCAAGCGCATGCACCCTCCGGATAATTTCATCGACCGTCCCACAGGCACTGCGGGGGGAACCCTTGCCTGGCTGACGCACCAGATAGACGAGAAGATCGCCGGCATAGTTTTTGGGGCCAATCTTACTGAACTTCAACATGTATTTAGTCCTTTTGAATATCCAGTCCGGGACTGGGTAATCTTGCAACTCTTTGATTGTAACCGATCACGGGGTTAACCCACAAAGGTCAAATAACCACGGAATAAGCGGTCACAGGGTGCCGCTGGTTGCGGCAAGCGGGACGGCGATGCGTACTTTTGTACGTGAGCCGGACCGATCGCCGCAAGATGTGGTGCCCTTTGATTGCTTACCTTTGATTTCATGAGCTGCCATGAGATAATAAATTGCCTTGGCCATCGACTTCCGGCACGATCCATGGTGAATGCACCATAACCAGAAAGGAATTCTTATAATACAGCGAAAACTTTCCGCAACGATAATTGCATGAAAAAATCTAATAATTGCATTAGATTCCAGACTGATATCGCAGCCTGGTTTTCAACCCCTCAGAGTCCTCACAGAAAAGCTGGAGATCCCCTTGATCCTGCAATTATGTCTGACCGTAAGCTTTGCCATAATAATCTCCGCGCTCTGCAGTATCTGCGAGGCAGCGCTCTACTCCTTGCAGGTGAGTCATATCGAAATCACCGGACAGAGACACAAACGGATCGGGCGAATCCTCATGGGGATGAAAAAGGATATCCACCGGCCGATCACCGCCATTCTCACCCTGAACACCATTGCCAACACGGCAGGCGCCACCCTCTCCGGAGCTGCGGCCGCCGTGGTGTTCGGCACCGACAGCATGGTCTGGTTTTCCATCCTCTTCACCATTGCCATCCTCCTCTTTTCAGAAATACTCCCCAAAACCCTGGGTGTTTCCTACTGTAAACCACTGGCCGTCTGGATTGCCTATCCCCTTCACTGGATGGTAAAGCTGCTTAGCCCCTTCATTCTGATCATCCAGGCCATCACCCGGCTTCTCCCAGCCAAGGACGACGCTCTTCTGGTCTCGGCCCAGGAAATCCAGGCCCTGGCCAGACAAAGCCATAAATCAGGAGAGATAAGCCTCCAGGAACGGCGGGTTATCACCAACATTCTTGATCTGAAGGACAAAACCGTTCGTCAGATCATGACCCCGCTTACCGTTACTTTCATGCTCGATGCCAACCTGACCGTAGCCCAGGCAATGCAGGCCAACGAGATGCTCAATATGCACAGCCGGATTCCGGTTTATGAAAAAAATACGGACGAGGTGGTCGGCATTATCCTGCGCAAGGATATCTTCAACTGGGGAACCCAGGGGGCCGGGGAAAAAACCTTGCGGGAATTCATGCAGCCGGTGCATTTTGTCCCGGAGACAGGAAGGCTGACCGCGGTCATGCTCGAATTTTTTGACCACCATAAACATCTTTTTGTGGTGGTTGATGAATACGGCTCGGTTACCGGCGTTATCAGCCTTGAGGATATCATTGAAGAAATAGTGGGCAGAGAGATCATTGATGAATCAGATCGGGACACCGACATGCGAGAGCTTGCCAAGCGCAGGCGCCTCTCCTTCCTTACCCAGTCCCAGCAAAGCCGATAAGCAAATAATCTTGCTCTTGCCGATGGGACTGACCAAGATATATCTGCAAGGCTGGAGGTATTCATCTGTTCAGCAACAGCAAAAAGGGTAACGGCTCTTAAAAAACTTAACCGTTCACCGGGGCGGTCACCAAATCACCAATAACCGCCGAACTGTAACCGTTCAGCAGTGCCGCAGTTTTGGACAAGCGGATCGGCGCTGCGTACCTCGTGTACGTAAGCCGGGCCGATCGTCCGAAGATGTGGTGCTGCTGAACGGTTATTAAAAAATCACCGTCAGATAGGAACAGAGCAGGGCGACAATCAACAGGTTAATCCCGAGAAAATTCCTGAAACGGATCCGCCCCTCGAAATCAGTAAGACAGAACTGCCAGAGAATGTAACACCCGGCAATGGCGCCGTTAAGCATGAAGAATGCCGAGAGGATCTGCACCGGAAAATCCGGAATGGTGAAGAAGAGTTTTTCCAGAAAGGTCATGCCAGTCTGACGCCCGAAGGTGGGAATGAAATCGCCAACCCCGGCGGCAAAATATCCCATCCGGTACACCAGCTCTCCAGTGAAGGCCATGGGGATCAGAATGGGGACCATTGGCGAAAACTTGCCAAACAAGGGATCTTCGCTGATGCCAAACAGACGGGTGCCGAAACGTATAATAGTCAGGCTTGCCGCAAAACAAAGCAACAGCAGCAGACTGAAGAGAACCGCATCCGACCAGCCGGAGAAGTCGACAACCTGAGCGTAAATCTCCTTTTTCCGCAAAAAACGGGCAAGCTGAGAGCCTATGAGAAACGGCACGATATATGAGCAGGTAATGTAGCGGCCCTTGTTGCGGATCAGTTCCGAATAAGGGTTGCGCAGGAGCAGTTGCGGAGAGTCTCGATCGCACAGAGGCAGACAGTGGCCGCAGACCAGACAATGCAGGTTATTCTGGACACTATAGGCGCCAAGATAAACAGGACAACCTCGTTTGTCTTCCAGCCCTTTTTTGCAGGCAAAGGTTTCGCAGCCCCGGCATTTTTCGTGATCCGGCCGAAATTCAGTAATGGAGAGGGTTGCAGCCGCGCCGCTGATGCGGCCCAAAGGACAGAGATGCCTGCACCAGGCCTGGCCGTGAAAAAAAATCGAGAGCACGGCCGCGCCGAAAACAATGGCCAGGACAAAAAATGAGGTGCCTACCGGCGAACGGTCAAGTCCGGCAACAACCTCGGTCCAGATGATAAGTGCCAGCAGGATAACCGAGGCATATACCCCGTATTTTTGCAGGATTTTAGGCACACTCAGAGAAAAGGTTATCCCCCGGCGTTGCAGGAAGACGCCAAGCCCTGGAAACGGACAAATCCCGCACCACATCCGCCCCACAAAAAACCAGCTCAAGACAATGCTTGGCCAGATCAAGCCCCACGAGAGAAAAACCGCGACATTGCTGCGCGCCTCGCCTGGTCCGAAGAGTCCTGAAATAACCACCAGAGCAAAGAGGATATCACCGGCTGTCCGCAAATAGGCATAGTGCTGCCGGGCAGCCAGAAACCTTCTTATTCCGGGAAAAACCCGAAACAGATCCAGTCGCTGCTCGTCTATGGAAATTAGACTCTTAAGGGCGCGGGTCCACCAGGTCACAAAGCTATCCCACCTCTTCCAGTACCACTCGCAGTTGCATCTGCCGGCCTTCCCGCTCAATGGTCAGGGTAACCTTATCCCCGACTTTATATTGATCCATGGCATTACGCAAGTCGTCGTAGGAAGAAACCTTGCGATCGTCGACAGCCAGGATAATATCCCCGAAGACTATTTCTCCGCGAATTCGGCGAGTTCCACGCAGTCCCGCGGCCTCGGCAGAGCTGCCCGGTTGGATGTTAATGATCAATACCCCTGTCACCCCTACCCGGCGGGCAATCTGCTCATCGGCCACGGCAATACCAAGACCGGGGCGAATCAGCCGCCCATGCTGGATAATTTCCGGAATCACCTTGGCCACATCGTCCACCGGTACGGCAAAACCGATACCGGCACTGCCGCCGGAGGGGCTATAAATAGCGGTATTCACCCCGATAAGACGTCCGGCGCTGTCAAGGAGTGGCCCCCCAGAGTTACCAGGGTTGATGGCGGCATCAGTCTGAACAACCCCCTGGATGGTTCTGCCGGTTGCCGATTGAATCTCCCGGCCCAAGGCGCTGACAATGCCGGAGGTAAGGGTCTGATCAAGTCCGAAGGGATTACCGATGGCGAAAACCTTCTGACCCACCTGCAAGTTATGGGATTCACCCAAAGGAAGCGGGGCGAGTTTCTCCGCGGGGGCGGAGATCTGCAACACCGCCAGATCCTTGTCCGGAGCAACACCCACCAAAGTGGCTTGCCAAGTTGAACGATCTGCCAGGGTAACCTCGACCCGGCTGGCAGATTCGATGACATGATAGTTGGTCACCACCCTGCCCTGCTTGTCCCAGATAAAACCGGAACCTGTGCCTTGGGGAATCTCATGGATATTGAGGCTGAAGATATTCCGCCGGACCTCGATGTTGGTGATATAGACAACCGCCGGCGAAGCAGAACGGAAAAGAGCGATGGTGCTTTGTTCATCGGCTGCGAGGTCTCCCCGCGCCGTTACCGGGATGGGAACAACTTCCGGAGCGGGAACAGGGGGCTGGTAAGCGAAAAAAACCCACCAGCCAAGGAGGATGAAAAGCAGCAGGACCGCGAAAGAAATACGTTTTTGTCTGGGGGCATTTGCAGGGGGAATAATCATCCCTTGACCTAATGACTCAGCAACTTTTTAAAGAAGGGCATGGCCTGTCACGCCCGGTGAATGGCCATTGCCGGCCTCAACGTTCGATGCGTTGCGCGGTAATCACAAAATTCATATTTTCAACCCGTCTGTGCGTCGAACATCAAAAGGATCAAAAAAATTATAGCTTCTGCCCACAAAAAGCACCAGCCATAATGAAAAACATGCAAAATATGGGGCGCCTCTTTGCTCCCTCCGGGTATAAGTTTCGTTTGCACCCTGAAGGGTATAAAATCCGGCAAGCTGCTCAACTCAGCTTTATTTCAGCCAACCGCTCAAGGCCTCGACAATTTTCTGCGCCTGATCCGGGCTGGAAATATTGAATTTGGACTGCTGGCTGAATTCCCCGTTCACCTTGCGGTAACGGCGGATGGAATATTTGTCCGGGCTGTATTCATTCTTCTTGGGATCCCACTGCTGGTAGCGGAAAAGAATGGTAGCCCAGGCACCTTTGGACAAAATAACCTTTTCGATTTCCTTGACAACCACGACTCCGTCTTCTTCATAATTGATTGTAACCTCATCAACGGTTGCCGCCATATTCCCCCCTTATCGCTGACCATCCAGAAAATTTACGAAACAACACCCGGGTAAAAGTTACACGCGGACGTTGCGCCAAAAAAAAGGACTCGGCGGAGATGCCGAGTCCTTAACATTTACATGGTAGCGGGGGCTGGATTTGAACCAACGACCTTCGGGTTATGAGCCCGACGAGCTACCGAACTGCTCCACCCCGCGTCACTTTTGGCACTTTAATCTTTTTCGGGATAATGTCAAGGAAAATAAAGGGATTAAGACACATCCATCGACTGATTCCGCAAGGCGTCAAGGACCACTGCCGGAAATTTTGTCAATCTGCCATCAAAATCCACAACCGCATGGGCGGTGTATCCCTGGACCAGAATTTTGCCGTCATTTTCCCTGATAATCCGGTAATTGAAACGACAAGTTCTGGATTTAACTTCAACAAGACAGGTTTCAATCAGCAACAGATCGTCATATCGAGCCGAAGCCTTATAGCGGACATGACATTCCACCACCGGCAAAATAAATCCCTGCTCCTCGATCTCTTTATAGGAGAGCGCCAGCGCCCGCATGAATTCAGTGCGGGCTGCCTCAAAATAGCGCAGGTAATTAGCATAATACACGACTCCGCCGGAATCGGTATCGCCGTAAATCACCCGGCAGCGATGGCGATATAACGGTTCTTGCATTTCAAGGGACTTGTCCGCCTTCATGCCCGCCCGAGAACCCGCTTGAAAAACTGCCGGCCATCCGGCAACAGATCCCCGGCCATGACGGCGTTTGCCTCATCGTAGGGCAGACCGCTTCCCGTCTGGACTGCCCGGGAATCGAAAATAGCCACCGGCACCGGGTCGGCGCTGTGTGTTCTGGTGGCAAGCGGGGTAAAATGATCCATGGCCACCGCCAGGCGGAAATCATAACCGCCGGCCAGCAGCGCCTCAAAAATCGGCTTGACGATCTTGCCGTCAAAATCCTCGATGGCCTGAAGCTTGTCTTTCAGGCTGCCCTGGTGCCCTGCTTCGTCCGGCGCTTCAACATGCACGAAAACCAGATCCTTTGTTTTCAAGGCCTCAAGGGCGGCGGTCGCCTTGCCTGCATAATTGGTGTCCAGATAGCCGGTGGCGCCCTCCACCTCAATGATCTCAAGGCCTGCATAGACGCCAAGGCCCTTGAGCAGATCAACGGCGGAAATCAAGGCCCCACCCACGCCAAACTGCGCCATGATGGTCGGCATGGATGGGGCCTTGCCCTCGCCCCAGAGCCAGATGGCATTGGCGGGATTACGCTGCCTTGCCTGCCGGTCTTGATTTACCGGATGGTCTGCCAGAAAAGCCACGGCCTTTGCCAGGGCCTCCCGCAGGTGGGGAATACTGGTATACCGCTGCCAGAATTCCGTCACCTCTCTGCCGGTATAATCATGGGGCGGCACGGTGACCAGCGGCCCGACCTCGCCGGAGTGGACGAGAAGATGACGATAGCTTACTCCGGGGTAAAAACGCAGCCGGTCGGTTCCCGCGGCTTCTTCCAATCCCTCGACCAGGACTCGCGCCTCCTGGCTGGAGATATGCCCGCTGCTGTAATCCTCCATGAATACCCGATCTTCTGCAAAACGCAGGGTGACCAGGTTGCAGCGAAAGGCAATCTGGCCGGGCGCCAGGGCAACGCCAAGGCTGGCCGCCTCCAAGGGGGCACGGCCGCTGTAGCACTCATGCGGGAGATAACCGAGCAGAGAGAGATTGGCCACATCGCTGCCAGGCAAAAACCCCTCAGGCACGGTGCGAACCAGACATAACTCACCATCTCGGGCAATCCTGTCCATTGCCGGGGTCTGAGCAAAGGCCAGAGGGGTTTTGCCGCCCAATTCAGCAATGGGCAGATCTCCCATGCCATCGCCGACCAGGATAATGTATTTTCTGCCGCCGCTATTCTGCATGGGGCTTCATGATGCGAATTTTAACCGTCTTGTCGGTGCAGACATCCAAGGCGTCAATCTCGGCCAGAGCCTTGCGCACCGAGGCCTCCGCCGCCTCATGGGTCATTATTACCAGGGGGACGGTGCCTTGTTTATGCCTACCCTTCTGGACAACCGATTCGATGCTGATGTTATGATGCGCCAGAATCCCGGCAATGGCGGAGAGGACGCCAGGGTTATCCATAACAGTCATCCGGAAATAATAACAGCCGCGCAAGCTCTCCATGGGGGTAATCCCCCTCGGCCGGATCTCCTCCGGCAGATAGGAAAGACAGGGAACCCGGTTGACGCTGTTGCAGAGGATGTTCCGGGCAATATCAACCACATCCGCGGCAACCGCGCTGCCGGTCGGCATTTTACCTGCCCCCTGACCATACAACAGGATATCCCCCACCATGTCCCCGGTAAACTGGATCCCGTTAAAGGCGCCGCCGATGTTGGCCAGCAGATCCTTTTCCGGAATCATGGTCGGATGCACCCTGGCCTCCACCGTTTCGCCGTGATTCCGGCTGATGGCCAGGAGTTTGATGCGATAGCCGAACTCCCTGGCAAAATCAATGTCAACCGGCTCAATCCGGGAGATGCCTTCGATACTGACATCGGCGAGGCTCATCTGCATGCCGTAGGCCATGGTCATCAGGATCACCAGCTTGTGCGCCGTATCGATCCCCTCGACATCATAGGTGGGATCGGCCTCGGCATAGCCTTTTGCCTGGGCCTCCTTCAGCACCTCGGCAAAAGCCATGCCCTCGTCGGTCATCTTGTTAAGGATATAGTTGGCCGTCCCGTTCATGATGCCCATGATCGAGAGAATCTTGTTGGCAACCAGCCCCTCTTTCAGGGCCTTGATCACCGGGATGCCGCCGCCGACACTGGCCTCAAAGCCGACTTCAACATTTTTTCGGGCCGCGGCGGCAAAAATCTCCATGCCGTGCTGGGAGATCAGAGCCTTGTTGGCGGTAACCACATGCTTGCCATGTTCTATGGCCTTCAAAATAAAGGTCTTGGCCGGTTCAATGCCGCCGATCAGCTCGACCACGATATCGATCTCCGGATCCTTAAAAATCAGGTTCGCATCCCGGACCAGCTCCACATTCTTAAATTGCGGGGGCAAGGCCTCAATACGGATATCCGCCACGCAACACAACCGGATGGAGACGCCGGTTTTTCGCCGCAACCGCTCTGACTGCTGCAAAAGAACCTCCGCCAAACCACTGCCAACGGTACCAAAACCAAGCAAACCAATCTTAATTTCTCTCATGGGCCTATCCTGAAAATCTATCCGGAGACAACCCGGGATCCTGACTTAAGCTGGGCAACAACAGCCAGCCACCGTACCGACAATGAAATTTACCAAATTCAATACCTTTTTTGCCTGATGATGTCAAAAATATTCACGCCGGTCATCTGCGGATTTCCCAATAATCTTCCCCTTAAAAACCCCGCAGTCATTAAATGACTCCCATTGACAAGATACACAAAAAAAATTACAAGTAGCGGTGATATTCAAAGGAGCAATTCACCGGGATGCCAACGTATCACTCCCCCGCTTATTTTGATAAGGATCTGCCCCGACTGCTCCACCGATATCTAGTAACCGTTCAGCAGCACCACATCTTCGGACGATCGGCCCGGCTTACGTACACGAGGTACGCAGCGCCGGTCCGCTTATCCAAATCTGCGGCACTGCTGAACGGTTACAGTCCGGTGGTTTTGGTACTTTAGTGACCTCCCCGGTGAACGGTTCACGATATCTATATCTTATGTTAATTGCTTCTGGAGTCTTTTGCAAAATGACGAATAAACCCCCAAAAACCTTCATTCCCGCGCAGGCGGGAATCCATAACAGCCTGAATGTTTGACGATGGATTCCCGACAAAAGCACTCGGGAATGACATATCGGTCATTTTGCAAGAACCTCTCAGGTCTCAAGTAACTCAACCTTAAAAAGGATGCCTGCAAGTGGGAGAGCTTAATATTATTTCAATGTTTCTGGGCGCCGGACTCACAGTCAAATTTGTCATGATCCTGTTGCTCTGCTTCTCTTTGTACTCGTGGTTCATTGTTTTCCAAAAATTTTCCCTGTTCAAGAAGGCAGGATTGGAAAGCGAGGAATTTCTTGAGACCTTCTGGCAGAGCAAAAATCTTTCGGAAGCCGTCCGATTTGCCAATAACCTGACCATGTGTCCCGAGGCAAATATTTTCAGAACCGGCTATCATGAGCTGCAGAAATTAGGCAAAACCACCGCCACTTCCCGCAGTGCCACAGATGAAACCCTGGAAGCACGTCTTGCTGGCATGGAACCTCTGAAAAGAGCTTTGCGCAAGGCGGAAAATCTCGAATCTGCCCGTCTCGCCAAGTCACTCTCCTTTCTGGCCACCACCGGTAGCACCGCTCCGTTTATCGGTCTTTTCGGCACGGTCTGGGGCATCATGTCCTCTTTCCATGAGATCGGCCTGCGCGGTTCAGCCTCGCTGGCCGTTGTGGCGCCCGGTGTTTCCGAGGCTCTGGTCGTTACGGCGGCAGGCCTTGCCGTGGCAATCCCCGCCGTAGTTTTTTATAATTATTATTCCAACCAGATGGCTGAGATCGAAAGCCGGATGCACAGCTTTTCCGTTGACTTCCTCAACCTCGTGGAGCGGGACTTCATTTCCCGCCAGAGCTGACAAGCACTGCGGAGCTGTTACCAACAACCTTGATATTTATTGTCCTTTTGTGACGACTCATATGCCGTTCACGACCTTTCAAGGTATAGTTATTCTTGCACCCAGAGGGTATAAGTTTCGTTTGCACCCTGAAGGGCATAAAATCCGGCAAGCTGCTCAACTCAGCTTTGCACCCAAAGGGCATAAGTTTCGTTTGGGCAGGCAAGCTGCTCAACTCAGCTATAAACTACGATTTACAGGAATTCGCCATGGGTCCGGTCGAAGACGGCAACAGTAAAAAACGACTTGTTTCGGATATCAACGTCACCCCGTTGGTCGACGTCATGCTGGTACTGCTGATCATTTTCATGATTACCGCCCCCATGATGACCCAGGGCGTGGACATCGACCTGCCCCAAACAACCGCCAAACCACTGCAACAGGAAAAGGCCCCGATCATTGTAACGATCACCAAAAAAGGGGAATTTCTGCTCAACAACACCAAGGGAACCCAGGCGGCTATCAAGCAGGAGCTGGCCACCCTTGCCAAAAAAGGCACCAACGAGGCGGTTCTGCTTAGAGCCGACAAAGAAGTACCTTACGGGCTGGTGGTTTCTCTCATGTCGGACATCAAAGCCGTTGGTTTTGACAAACTCGGCATGATAACCCAGCCAGAAATAGATAAACCTAAAAGATAGCATAGACACCGTGCCCTTCCGTTTGCCTATATCCGATCTACCCGACAACCAATGGCAAAAACCCCTGTTTTTGACCGTTGCCGTGCATGTTTGCTTTGTGCTCTTCGGCCTTTTTGCCCCACGGTTTATGCACTTTCAGCAAAAAATACCGGAGGTGTATACGGTCAATCTCTTTTCCGTTGAGGATCTTGGCGGCCCTGTTCCGGCTGCGCCGCGTGAGGCTACCGTCCCGCAGGAGGAACCCCAACAGCAAGCAGCCAGCGATGTGCCTGAACCGGCAAAGCCCACTTTTCCCCAAAAACCACAGCCTGCGCCCGAACCGCCTGCTGTCGCCAAGGACGTTATCTCGCTTAAGCCGATTAAAACGAAAGAAAAAGCGGACATCGAAAAAGTGAAGATGTTGCGCGATAAGCTGCTCCAGGAAAATGCAGACGTTGCGAAGGTAAAGGCGTTGCAGGACAAGCTGCTCGCCGAAGCCAATGAAAAGCAGACAAAGGCCTCAGCGGAAAAAGCCAGGGCGGATGCAGACAAAAAGGCGAAAGGCGCCGTTGACAGCCTGAAGAATGCGCTCAAGGCAGGGCAGCAGCTTGCCGCAGGCAGAACAGCGACGGCCGGCGCATCCTCTGCCGCACAGGCAGGCAGCGGCTCCGGCAGTGGGCCAAGCGGCGGAATCATGGTCGATGAAAATCTCCGACGCTACCTTATTGCCGTGAACAGCCAGATTCAGGAACACTGGGTGTTGCCGGATCTGCAAAATTGGAAGGAAAACATCGAAGCGATTGTCATTATCCGGGTCAGGCGCGATGGAGTTGTTGTGGAGCGCTCTTTCAAGAAAAAATCAGACAATGTCTATTTTAATCAATTTGTGGAAAAGACTCTGAAACTATCTTCCCCCCTGCCACCATTCCCCATCGGCATCAACCAGTCAGAAATGGAAATAGGCCTGAAATTCAAGCCAGGAGAGGTCTTTTAATATGGATTCTTTTATGAAAACCCGCATCTTCGGTCGCGCTCTGGGAATAAGCCTCGCTTGCCTTACTCTGCTGCTCAGTTTCAGCAGCCCTGCGGAGGCCATCGTGTACCTCGACATCACCTCTGCCAACTTCCGCAAGGTGAAGATGGCTGTTCCCTTTTTTGTCGATAAAAAAAACCCAGCCGTCATAAATGACGGCGGCAGAAAGATGGCGGATCTGCTGGGGCGAGCTTTAACCTTTCACGGGTTTGTGGATATCATCCCTGCTGCTGCATACGGCGGGACCCAAACATGGGATTGGCCCGCCCTGGGAGCGGAGTACACTATCCTCGGCCAATATGAAATGACCAATGAAGGCCTTGTCCTGGAAATGCGCCTGAATGAAATTCAAACAGGCAACATGATCCTTGGCCGCCGTTACCAGGCTCCCATCAGCAGGCATCAGGAAAATATAAAAAAATTCTGCGATGAAGCCATCCTCCAGCTCACCGGGGAGCGCGGTGTAAGCCAGACCCAGATCGCCTTTGTTTCAACGGTAACCGGGCACAAGGAGATCTGGCTTGCCGATGTTTTGGGCGACAATATCCGTCAGGTAACCCAGCATGATTATCTGGCCGTTTCCCCGAGATTTTCCCCGGACAACAAATGGCTGGCCTACACCTCGTACCACAAGAACAATCCCAATCTCTATATCACCGAGCTGAGTGTTCTTAAAAGCACCCGCGCCATTTCCCGTCAGAAAGGCCTGAATATGGCGCCAGCCTGGTCGCCGGACGGCAAAGTCATCGCCCTTACCCTCAGCAAATCCGTCAACCCGGATATTTATTTGATTGATATCAACGGCAACGAATTGCGCCGCCTGACAAATGGCGAGGGGGCCAATGTCTCTCCCACCTGGTCGCCGGACGGAAAGAAGCTGGCTTTTGTTTCCGATCGGAGCGGCTCGCCGCAGATCTATGTCATGGACGTTGCCAGCAAAGCTGTACAGCGGTTAACCTATGTCGGCAACGAAAACACCACCCCGAGCTGGTCCCCGAAAGGAGACTGGATCGCCTATACCGGCAGGGTAAGCGGCAACACCCATATCCTGTTGATTAAACCTGAAGGCGGCGCGCCCCTCCAGTTGACGCAAACGGCAGGCAACCATGAATCTCCGAGCTGGGCGCCGGATGGTCGGCAAATTGTCTTTTCCAGAAAACGGAACAACAAGCAGGAAATATGCGCCATCTTCAAAAACGGCATGGGCCTTCGTTCGCTTTTTAGTCTCAAGGGCGCTCAATCCAGCCCGCAATGGTCCCCCTATCAAGGCCTGTAAGCCGTTCATTTTACCAGGAGACATCCCCATGAAACGATCCCTAACCAATCTTGCCCTAGTCCTGTGTTTTTTCCCACTTCTTACGCAATGTGCCGCGGAAAAAGATGTCCGGGGCCTTGACATGCGGCTCCGTTCCACGGATTCAAAAATCTCGGAAATGGACAACACTGTCGCTGCCATGAAAAACCAGCGCGGCTCCCTGGCTGAGCTGGCGAATCAGCTCGACCAGTTTAAGGCGCGCTTGCTGCAGCTTGAGGCGCGGATTGAGGAAAAAGATATTCAGGCAAGAAAAATTCAGAATGAACAGGCGTCCCTGAAAAAGAATACCCATGATAAAATTGAACAATTGCGCAGCCAACTGACGGAACTGAACAGCAAAATAGCCGGCATCAATACCCAGATCGCCTCTTTCTCCGGCGATGTCAGTCGAGCCCAGGAAGACCGGGCCAGAGAAGCGGCTGAGCAAGCGGCCAGCGCTTCCAAAGCCGCGGAAGAAGCGCGCAAAAAAGCGGAAATAGCCAGCACCCCCAAGACAATTGAACCGGAACAAACTAAGAAAAAGCCAGGAAAGACTGAAGAGGCGGCAAAGCCGGAAGAAACAGCAAGGCCGACTCTGGAAAAGACAGCAGTGCAGGACGCCGAAACGAACACCAGCGACGCCGTCTATAATAAAGGTCTTGCCGCCTACAAGGCAAGCAAATACAAGGAAGCGTACAACATCTTTTCGAACTACCTGGAAAAAAATCGCACCTCGCCTCTCGCAGCCAACACCAGATTCTGGCTGGGGGAATCTCTTTTCCAGCAGAAAGAATTCGAGCTGGCCATCCTCGAGTATCAGAAGGTGATTGGCGACTACCCCAAGAGCAACAAGGCTTCGGCAGCCCTCTATAAACAGGGGCAGGCCTTTGAAAAACTTGATGAAAAAGAAACGGCCAAGATCGTTTATAATAAGCTGCTCGCCGATTATCCCAAAAGCGAACAGGTTGAAATGGCACAAAAACGACTGAAGGAACTGAAGTGAATACTCCACCGGCTAAAGCCGGTGGCTTCGGATAACAGCTAAAGCTGGCGGGGTCGGCTACGCCGACTTCTCCGCATCACCTTCAACCTTG
>Ga0156780_165_pt1 | contig 106548 bp, 97 predicted proteins | sample RifOxyD3_FD_110730 | JGI IMG/M metagenome (GOLD analysis project Ga0156780, IMG submission 110730) | Deltaproteobacteria bacterium RIFOXYD12_FULL_56_24 | reverse complement strand
CTCAGTCACGACCTGCAACCAGAACTTGGCGCCCTCGTTTTCGGCAACCCACATTCCAAGGACCTCCTTGACGCCATCCATGGTGATGCCGATAACCAGATAAACTGCTTTGTTGATAACATGACCATTGTTGCGGGCCTTAACCCTGATGGCATCCATGTAAACTATGGGATAAACTGCATCCAGCGGGCGATTCTGCCAGATTTTAACCTCGTCAGCAACGGCATCGGTGACCGTTGAAATCAGGGTGGGAGAAACATCGACTCCATAAATATCCTCCAAGTGTCCCTGAATCTCTCTGGTGGTCATCCCTCGTGAGTAGAGAGAGATGACTTTATCATTAAAGCTGGCGAATCGAGTTTGCCCCTTGGGAATGATCACAGGCTCGAAACTGCTATCGCGGTCACGTGGGATCTCAATCGGCAGCTTGCCGAACTCGCCCTTAATAGTCTTGGCCGATTTGCCATTGCGGGCATTGCCGCCCTGGCTGGTAATCGCCCCATTTTTTTCGTGCCCCAGGTGGGCTGTCATCTCCGCCTGTAGTGCCCTTTCAAAGAGGGCTTTGGTGAGCTGCTTGAGCAGCCCATTTTCCCCGATTAGATCTTCGGGCTTCGTGTAATTGTAGTCGACAAGTAGACGGTCCAGCAGTTCTTTTTCAATGGCCATATGATCTCCTGTTTAGAGTGGGGTCTCGAAGTACCCCTGAATGGCCATTTACACAAACTATTTTATACCCTCGCACGCCGCTCTATCGTCAGGCATTTTTTCTTTCTCCTGGAAACTTTGGGAAGAAAAACGGATACGATTCTATCGACTATTAAAGGGCAGACCACGGTTGTTTTGCTTGAAACTACAATAAACCGCGGTCTGTCCCGAATGCCCCAACAGGAGCAGGCTTGAAATTTTGTTATTTGATTACGTAGAAAGTCAAAATGTCAAGTCTGATCCTTTTCTTTTTCCTGCGCGGCCTTTTGCGTAGGTCGTCTCGAACGAAGAGTTGGCATCATTAACGCTCCCGGCGAATGACATAAGCGTTGTCCGCCAACACAAAGCCAACCTTGGGGTAATAAGCCATCGCCCCGGGCGCAGACATAAGGATAAGGGAAACCTCTTCTCCAATAATGGACTGTGTGCGTCGAATTAACTCCCGGCCGATGCCATGCTTCTGATAGGTGACATCAACTGCAAGATCGGAGAGGTAACAGCAATAGCTGTAGTCCGTCAACGCCCGACTTACGCCAATTAAGCAGGCTCCGTCCCATGCTGAAATGACAACGTTTGCATTCGCAAACATTTGCGCAATGCGAGGAATATCTTTCGTCGGTCTGCTAATGCCCGATGCCTCGAAGACGCGAGCAATTTCGACAGGCTCAAGAGGCTGGTTTTCGCGGTACTCAATCATTCGACATCAATTCCATTGTCTACATCGTGTAACGGGCCAAGTATGATGCCCAACGAGCCTGTAGGAAAACTCGATTTTAAATGGTTTGCCGAATGAGGGCGACTTAATTTTTCCGCCGCTCCCGATTTGGTTTCCCGGGTTATTTGTTCTGTTTCCAGCCGCTTTCTTGTCTGCTCCTGTCGTCAGGCTCCATTATTTTGCCAGAATCCGCTTTATTGTCAAACTGTTTCAGCTTTTTCCTGCTGATTACGCAAAGCTTGCGAAAATGGGGACGTAGCCCGATATTTTTTGATTACTTTCATAAAGCCACCATTAGAAATCGGGCTCCGTCCCGAATTTCGGCCTGTGTTGAGAGAAACTTGGGGACGTCCCGGTCTTCTGTTGTCGTCGCCAAGAAATCTGCGTAAAAAACTTGCATTTCAAGACCTGGTCCCACTGCGCTCCGTAGCGTTCGGGTACATCCTTTTGGAGGCAATTCGGGGTAATTCGTCCCTGCAAACAAAGATTGACTCTCCTTCGCGTTTTTTTATATGCTGTTATTTATATAGCTATGATGCAGACAAATTTTCCCATAATTACCCATATACACGGGGGAGACAAATGACCAAACGATAGGCAACAATAGGCAAGAAAATTGGTTGTGGCTTTGCGGTGGTCCTGCTCATGACTACTATTGGGATGGGTTTTTACCAGTTCGCTCTCTCTTGAAATCCTCCCAAACTCCAAAATGAAGCATGCAAAAGGTGTAAAGAAATAGCCTGCGCTTGTAAAACATTTTATGTTAGGCCAAGCAAAAAACAGCGAAGGAGCTAATGGGGGCAAGCTTAACATTTTGACTTTCTATGTAATCAAATAACAAAATTTCCTATATGCTTCCGATCCACCGCAGCGGGAAAATCACCGAAGTGGACACCTGGAGCCCCCCTTACCCTTCCTACCTGAATAAACACAGATCATTTTCCCTAACCAAGGGAGGGTTTTACTTTTCAGCCGGACATTTCATTTTTGGCAAAAGGTTGGTGCAAAATAGTTATAATTACTATATAGGTAAAAAGTTAAATAATATCTTGTAAGCTGACACTGTCTCTGCCTTTTCCTTAACAGGCAGGCAACAGATACCTTGTCAACCCACGTTGGGAGTGCACTATGAATTTCACGAAGATCTCTCTGGCAAAAAAATTAGCGACAGGCTTTGGTTTCCTGATTGTTCTTTCCTCCATTGGAACCAGTGTAGCCGTTTTCAAGTCCTCAACGATGGTAACTTCCGTTGAAGACCTGAAAAAAACCCACCTGCCCTTGGCCTATATCGGCGGAGAACTGGCCCTGCAGGTCAGCAGCCAGGAACTCGCGGCCGAAAGTTTTGTCATCCATAAAGACCCCGTCTACCGGGAGCGGTTTGACAGCCTGGACAAAGCAGTGGATGAAATCATTACCCGCGCCAGGGTAACTATCCAGGCCGATGACGAACTGGTTCAGGCCGGCTGGCTAGACAAAATCGACACCATCGTCCAATTGCACGACAAGCTGGCCCCGACAGCCTGGGAGATGATGGACGCAGCCCAGGCGGACAACTCTGCCCTGGTCGGGGAAAAGGCGGACGCTCAGGAGGCGGTGACCGGCAAGATCCATGATGCCATCTCCGAATTTGACAAACTCAATACCACGGAGGGTGAGAAGGTCGCCAACAATGCCTTCAAAGAAGGCAATGCGCTTCAGACCATGATCATCTTCATCGCCGTCGGCATCTTCGTCGGCGGCTGCACCCTGGCCGTAGTCATCACCCGCGGCATAACCGGCCCCCTCAAAAAGACGATCAACGGCCTGACCGCAGGCACCAACCATATCTCCGCCGCGGCCGGTGAGGTTGCCGGTGCAGGCCAGCTTTTGGCCGAAGGCGCCACCGAACAGGCGGCCGCCCTTGAGGAAACCTCCGCCTCCATGGAGGAAATTGCCTCCATGACCCGGCAAAGCTCGGACAACGCCCAACAGGCCAATACGGTCATGGCGGAGGTAAACAAAGTCGCTAGCCAGGCCGCTGTTTCCATGCAGCAGCTTATCACCGCCATGGGAGAGATCTCCGCAGCCAGCGAGAAAACCTCAAAAATCATCAAGACCATTGATGAAATCTCCTTCCAGACCAATCTGCTCGCCCTGAATGCCGCAGTGGAAGCCGCCCGCGCCGGGGAAGCCGGAGCGGGTTTTGCTGTGGTGGCCAACGAGGTGCGCAGCCTGGCAATGCGGGCAGCGGAGGCGGCCCGGGAAACCTCTGTCCTGATCGAACAAACGGTGAGCAAGGTGCAGGATGGTTCCGTGCTCGTTGACAAAACCAATGATGAATTCAACAAGGTCTCCGCAGGCACCGGCAAGGTTTCAGTGCTGATAAACGAGATCTCCACTGCGGCAAGAGAGCAGACCGATGGTGTGGGCCAGGTCAACACCGCACTGCAGGAAATGGACACCGTGGTGCAGAGCAATGCCGCCACCGCCGAAGAATCCGCCTCCGCCTCGGAGGAGCTCTTTGCCGAAAGCAACACCCTGCTCGGCCATGTTCGCGAGCTGCAGGCCATGATCACCGGTGGATCAGGCAGCACTCCACTGCCAGGAAAAACAGCGACAAAACGATCGCCACAATTTCAGAAAAAAAGTGAACAGCCCCGCGCCATCTCCCACCAAAAAAAGAGCGCGCCGAAAGAGGTGATACCCTTTGACGACGAAGAATTTGAAAATTTTTAAGGGCTGATGATGTGCAGGGCGGACAACCCCTGTTTAGGAGCAAGCATGGGGCCAGGTCTTGAAATGCAAGTTTTTGAGCATATTTCTTGCCGAATGTCTTGCTTGAGCAGGCCAGACAAAGTCTCCCGGTCTTGAGTTCAACGACAAAGCCAAGCCTTTGCAAGAAACGCACGACAGCGGCACCGAAAACAATGGGCAAGTTAGGCCTGTGTCGTAACTTCGAAGGTTGTCAGAAATGGGCGGCCTGTCTGTGAGAGTGGAAATTATTCTAAATAGAGTTCGGTTGTCTCACGCAAATTGGCAACAGCTTCTTCAACTGTGTCTCCCTGTGAGCTTGATCCGGTTTCCGGATTCAAGGAAATCCACCTTTGGGAGCGGGAATCAATACAGCGGTCATTTCCATGGTGTTTTCATGCAAATGTTCAATGTTTTATGCATGGAATGAAAATTAGGGACTTCCCGTATTTCCCGTTTTCTTCAACATGTTTACGGTCTTCCACGTTTTCGCAGGTTGGCATCATCGGGCCGTTCCTTGCTAAGCTCTTGCCATTGCCCTCGAGCTGCGTCATAAAAGCCCTCGGTTTCAAGGTACACAGCATATACGACCCTGTCTGAAAAAGAGGCGTCAGCAGCAGGACGTCTAGCTTCTATGCTCTTGATCTCATTCTCGTGCGCTATGGTAAAACTGCTCTTATTTGATGAGTAACTCTCGCCCGATTTCATAATGGCGGTCACTTTCCAGGAATAAGGTATGCCACGCTTAAGAGCGCTGGCTCCTGGAACTTGCCAACTGTTCGTCTCGACTGAGACATCATAGGGTGCTGCGTCTATACTGTTCGTCAGGGTCAGCTGGTATTTGGCCGTGTCTTCAATGGCCTTCCATCTAAAGGTCGGAGTGACGCTGCTGATCTTGCTGTCCAGTGGAGATTGCAGGTGTGGTTTAATGGTAGGCAGGCTGCGCATGGCAATGGTTGCCTGGGTTACTCTTGCGGTTTGGATGAATTTTTTTACCGGGGCGCTTTTTTCATTAGCCAGTTTTCGCAGTTCTCCCGTACCGGTAATTGCCTTGGCGCTGTCCGTCTGGATTGCAATGTGCGCGGGGCCTTTGAAGGTGTATTCGGCAGACTGGGAAAAATAGGTCATCACGACATGTGCCCCCTTGTCCAGTTCGATTTCCGAATCTGGGGCAAGATAGGTCAGCACGGCAAGCGATTTAGTCTGCGAGTTTTGTTTTAAACGGGCCGCCCCTTTTACATCGGTAACCATGGCGACGGGTTCGGCTGCCATGGCGAGGCCAGGGATAAAGGTAAGAAGCAGCAATAGGCTCCAGAAATCTTTTCGGCCGGGCAGAGATTTTAACAGGTGATTTTTAAACATTACAAACCTCCTTCTATGTTGGCGGCTGGATTACAGCCATACACATGAACTGCTGAATGCCCTTTTACGGCGTGCTCACCAAGATCTGTTAAACCATGTTTATATTTTACCACCTTTGCCACCTGAGCGGAACAAATGATGGGATATTTTAATTCTTTTGTCAGTCCTTCAAGTCGGGATGCGGTATTGACGACATCCCCGATGGCGGTGTACTCGTGGCGACTGGCTGAGCCAACATGGCCGATTATCACGTCCCCGGCATGCAAACCAATGCCGATGTCGATAGGCTCTATGCCGCGGGACTGCAGGCTGGCGTTTACCAGTTGCAGGCGGGTCAGCATCTCCTGCGCTGCCTGGATGGCGTTTGTCTCCGGGAAGTCAAGATCATTGGGAGCACCGAAAAAAGCCATCATGCCATCCCCGATAAATTTATCCACCGTACCTTCGTGATTGTGTATCGCCTGGGTCATTTCCGTGAAGTATTCGTTGAGCAGACTAATGAGATCTTCCGGGGGCAGTCCTTCGCTGCGGGTGGTGAAATTGCGGATATCGGAGAACAGCACGCAGACTTTGCGGCGTGTGCCGCCAAGGTTCTGGGATAAACGGCCGGCTACGATCTCCTTGAGAATATGTGGGCTTACATAGCTGGAAAAAGTATCGCGGAGGAAACGCTTTTCCCTGATCTGCAAAATGGCATCCAGGCTAAGCCGGCTTGTAAAAGCAAGGGCGCCGCTTCCAATAATGCCGGCAACCGGGAAATGCAGGCCCTTGCCGAGAAGCCAAAAAGAAAAGCCCAGCATGACAAAGGGAAAGATGGCGAATGCCGAGCCTTTTTTAAGGCCGTTGCCGCCAAACCAGAACAGGGCGGCGCAGCCTGCCAGGCAAACAAGATAGTATTGAGGGAAAGGGAGGATCATGCCTTGGGCCATAAGGGAACGCAGTGCTTGGGCGTGGAGGAGCACGCCAGGAACTGCACGGGCTGCCGGTTCATCCCGCAGGAGGGCAACCGGCATGGTCAAGCGGTCCTCATAGGGCAGGATAACCCCGAGCAGCACCGGTTTGTTACGAAAAAGAGCGGTAAGCTGCTGTTCGTTGTGCTGATCAAACCACTCCAGGACCTCGATAAAAGGTACATAAGAAAATGGTGCGCCAACAGAGAAATCAATCAGGCCAGTCTGTTTGCGCTGGATGCCAATCTGGTGCGCCATTTTGCCGGACATGGTGGGAAATTGCTCAAGCTGGGGGCAGGAAGAATGGTCAAGGCGGCGGGCGGCGCCATCTTCGTCGAGACATACCATAACCGAAGCAAGACTGTCTTTTCCCGCAATCGAGATATAGGGCGCGAAAATCTGGTTTAAATTCCCCTCCGGATCCATATTCTGAGCCAGAAAAACCGGGGCCACCGGTTTTATCGCTATCAGCCCCAGCAAGAGAGATTGGTCATATTGAGGAAGTAGAAAATGGTAGGAATGTTTGGGTAAAACAATGTCCAGCCCTAAGGTGGATGGTCTGGCTAAGGCCATGGCGCGCAGGAATTTGCCAAGATGCGGGTGCCAAAGGGCAAATGGTTCTTTAAAGGTCGCGAAGGTTTTTTCGTCAATGCCGACGATTACTACGTCATTAGCGAGCGGCTGTGGACGGTGTTTGCGTAGCAGGGCGAATTGCTGGTCAAGTATTTTGCGGTCAACCCAGTCAAGGGAGTGAAAGAACTGCATGGCTGATCCCAGAACGAGAAAAGCTAGAAACAGCAGCAGGTGTTTTTTTGATGATATCAAGGGCATAGCCGTTGTTTTACAGGAGGAGATGGGGGTCAAGCCTGTCCCCCATCTTTTTATTTGAACTCTTCAATCCTGGCAATCAGGTTCAGGGTGTCCGTAGTGATCTGGAGATTAGCGGTGTGTAGCATGGAGCAATAGTACACCTATTTACGGCCAATTTGGAACTGAAAAATTGGCTCGGCAACCAGTTGCGAAAAAATTAGGAAAATTAGGACATCGCCCTGTTTTTTAGAATTGTTACGCTCCTGCGTGCCATCGTCAGCTCACTCTTTCCCTGGGCAATATTTATGTGTATATTGCGGAGCGTCTTTTCCGAATTGTCCGGGCTGGCGCTTTCGGTTTGGATAAGCATAACTCGGATAAAATTGCCTTGCGCCGCAACCGGGGCGCGAAGGCTTGAAGGAGCGGAGAATTATGATACGGACAGCGGAAGAATTGCAGGCAGCCTGTGCGGCCATTGAGCCGGCCTGCAAAGAGGTCATGGCCCAGGCCCAGGCCAGGCTTGATAATCTGACCAAGCCTCTGGGCAGTCTCGGCAAGCTGGAGATGTTGGCGGCTCGTACCTGCGCCATGCGGCGATCTATTGGCGCCAAGGTGGAAAAGAAGATCATCCTCACCTTTGCCGGGGATCACGGGGTGGTGGCCGAGGGGATCAGCGCTTTCCCCCAGGAGGTTACCCCGCAGATGGTTCTGAATTTCCTGGCCGGGGGCGCCGGGGTCAATGTGTTGGCCCGCCATGTGGGGGCCGAGGTGCGGGTGATCGATGTGGGCGTGGCCGTGCCGATTGAGGCCGAGGGCTTGCACCAATGCAAGATCCGGCCCGGCACCGCCAACATGGCCAAGGGGCCGGCCATGAGCCTTGATGAGGCTGTAGCCGCCATCGGGGTCGGCATGGCAGAAGCCCGCGAGGCCATTGCGGATGGGGCCGAGATTCTGGGAACCGGCGACATGGGCATCGGCAACACCACCCCGTCTGCCGCTCTTTTTGCCGCTCTACTGCCCGCCAAGGCAGCAGAGGTGACGGGGAGGGGCACCGGCATCGACGACGCCATGCTCCAGCACAAGATCGCGGTGATCGAACAGGCCCTGGCCGTGAACCGGGCGCACCTGGATTCTCCCCTCGGGGCGCTGGCCGCGGTGGGCGGGTTGGAGATCGCCGCCATTTGCGGCTGTATCCTGGAGGCGGCGAGAAGCAGGATTCCGGTGGTGGTGGACGGCTTTATCTCCAGCGCCGGGGCCTTGGTCGCTCAGCGTCTGGCGCCCCATGTTCTGGACTACTGTTTCTTCAGTCACATGTCGGCGGAGCAGGGTCACAGGATCTTTTTTGAGAAGATGGATTTGAGCCCCCTGCTGCACCTTGACCTGCGGCTGGGCGAGGGAACCGGCGCGGCCCTGACTATGAATCTGGTGGAGGCGGGGCTCAAGATCATGAACGAGATGGCTACCTTCGGCGAGGCCGGGGTAAGCGAGGCGTAAATGTCCAACAGTACCACATCTGCTTTATACTTCTAGCCAATTCCGGCAGCAAGCTGGATAGTTACCGTGAGGCCTATTGACCACCATGCTGCTCGCCGCAAAAACAGCCATTGCCTTTCTTACCATCCTGCCCGTGCGGCTGCCGGCGGAGCTGCCTGCGGACGGGCTTAAGCGGAGTGCCGCTTTTTTTTCTCTGGCCGGCTGGCTGATCGGCGGCTTTCTGGCCGGGGGGGCCTGGCTGTTGGCCTGGCTCGGTCTTCCGCCGCTGGTGAACGCGGTGCTGCTGGTGGTCCTTGGCGCCTGGCTGACCAGGGGGTTGCACCTCGATGGCCTTGCTGATCTGCTGGACGGCCTGGGCGGGGGGCAGACCCAGGAACGCAGGCTGGCGATCATGAAAGACTCGGCCATCGGCGCCTTTGGGGTGATCGGGCTGGTGCTGCTGCTTGTCCTGAAGATCGCCTGTCTGGCCTCGCTTTTGATCAATGGCGGGGAACTCTTTTTCTTTGTGCTGCTCGCCGCGCCGGTAACGGCCCGCTGGGCCATGGCTGCTCTGGCCTGCGGCGGGCAATACCCGCGGGCCGGCGGCACAGGCCACGCCTTTGTCGGCAAGGTCGGCTTAAGGGAACTGGCGCTGGGCCTTCTCCTGTTGGCGCCGCTTATCTGGTGGAGTTGGTCGGCCGCCCTGATTATCCTCGGCGCCGCAATGCTGCCTGCTTTCTGGCTTAGGTTCAAGGCAACCAAGGCGCTGGGCGGCGTGACCGGCGATGTGCTGGGCGCTTCCTGTGAACTGGGTGAGGCCTGCGGCTGGCTGGCGGCGGTGGCGTTATTTGCCGCAACGTAACTATCCAGCAGCACCGCGCCTTACAGCAGGATGCCGAGCCCGATAATAATCTGGATCGGGTAGAGACACAGGAGGAGGATGCCCATCAGACGATGGCGGTTGCGGCCTTCCGGGCCGCGCCCCTTGATCCTGCGGGAAGCGGCCCAGGCTCCACCCTGGATCAGGACAATCGCCAGCCCGAGGCTGAAATGCAGCGGGTAGGTCATTACTTTCCCCTTGTCGAGCAGCACGATGACCATCCCGGCAACAAAACCGGTCCAGCCGAGCATGACGAGCCATGGCCCTTGTCGGCGGTGTCTGCGCATCACCGGCAGGGGCGCCGGGGCATCGGTCAGCCGGTGGTGCCGGATGACATACCCCAGCCATCCCTGGTAGCAGAAAAACAGCATCACCAAAGAGTTGAAGGTCCCGTGCCCCAGGGCGAGCCAGGGGATCAGCAACCTGATTGCCTGCGGGGTCTCCGCGCCGATTGGAATCATTTGCCTTTCCTCCCTGTCAGGGCATGACCTCAAGCACGCCGTGCATGCCCCGCGCCTTGTGGCTTGCAAAGAAAAGAAACTGCTTGCTGCATTCAAAGGGATAGCTGCCGGTCTTGGTCGGGGTGAAGCGGATGATCTTGATCTCGCTGCCCAGATCCTCGGCAAAATTGATCCCCGCCTCGGGCGCCTTGAGCACGATATTATGGGGCGCGAGTCCCTCAGTCTTCTTGACCCGCAGCTCCACGGGGGTGTTGACTTTAACCACCACTGCCCTGGGGTTGAAATAGTACTCCCCGCCTGTCATCTGCACCCGCTGCACCCCGTCGGGATCAAGGGTGGCGACAACACGTTTTTCCGCAGCCTGGTCGGCAAACGCCATGCCACAGCCCAGCAACAGCATGGCAACAGCAATGATTCCGGTACGCATGGTTTTCAGCTCCTCTTCAGATTGTTGTTTTTTGCAGCAGGGCATGGGCCGACAGGCCGGTGTCATAGGCAGTCAGCAGACTGATTGCCGGCATGACTGTGTTGATCTTGCGATGCCAGTGCCAGGGCTGACCATACGCTTCCGGTCAGCAGAGAATATCCACCACTTTTTGAGTAAGCGCGTAGGTTGGCTTTGTCCCGCCTACGTACGCAATTAATCCATCTTTGATCATTTCGTTAATGATTTCCTCCAGGGTCAGCTGTTCCTTGGCGCTCAGGTTCGCCATGAAATCATCGTAGAGCCAAGTCCCCGGCAGCAGATCACCGGCCCTGGCTTTCATGTTTTTGAAGCGGCCGAGAAACTCATCCCTGATCGCCGTTTTGATTCCTTCCTTATGTTGTCCCATGTTTTTGCCTCAGGGAAACTGTCAAGCCGCAGCTCCTCTGCGTCGCAGTTTTGTTGGTTTTTCAGCTGCCATGCGGTTTGGGCTGAAAAAGAGTTTTTCAACGAGTTATCGGTGTGGACGTCATCGACACCGCCGTCGACTTCCGGTGGGTAGTAGACGTAAAAAATCACCGTGTCATCCGGACCAAAGAGATACGTGGTGTCGAGATCATCAGCCTGGCGTCCGGCGGTGAAGGAATATCGTGCCCTGATTTCGTAGCCGATTACCTGGCCGTTCGGCCCGAGGATCGCCTTTGGTTCCGTGTCGCTGAAATAGTTGTTCCGGCCAAGAAAGTGTCTCGCCTCGGCCTGGGCCTCGGTTATGGTCAGGCCTTCCCTCAAGTTTACACTGATCGCGCCGGAATGGGAAACGAACAGAAAGCGATCATCCTCCCGGTCCAGAATCGCCACGCTTTCAAAGTCATTGGAATCAATCCCGCCGTAAAGGAACAGGCGATAACGCCGTCCGTCCTCTGGGGGGAGAGCGGTGGAAACAACGCGCAGCCCGGTGCCGGTCGCGCAGGCTGCAACCGCAAAGAGCAGGCAGGCAATGGCCGACCAGCGGACAAGCTGCCGCAGGGGTTCTTTTTTTTCCCAGGTTGCATGATGGGACATCTGGCCTCCTCCTGAATTTTCAGCATTTCCTGCCGTAAGGGATAATGGGTTGGGGTATCATGGGTAATGAAAATTATCCAGGATACCCCTTATCTTATCATGTTAACTTAAAAGCATTCCAGGGGAATAATGGTGTTTTCGTAAAGGCTGGGCAGTATCGAATCTGCGGCGTGGCATCGCTTCGCTTGCTTAGCTGCCATCGGCCTGCGCACAAAAAAAGGGGCCAACCGTATAACAACGGCTGACCCTTTCTGATTTTCACTGGAGGCGGCGAGCGGATTTGAACCGCTGAATAATGGTTTTGCAGACCACTGCCTTACCACTTGGCTACGCCGCCTTTTTGGTGGGGCCACATCTTAAACGCAGATCGTTTTTTTGACAAGGGAAAATGTGGGCGGCGCGCGGTCTGCGGCAGGCAAGGAGAAGGGCGGCCGAACTCGCGCCGGGCCGGGTGAGCCGTTGCCCTGTAATCGATCATGGGGCAAACTCACAAAGGTCAAATAACCACTTACGTTGCCCTTTTTCGGAAGCTAGGGTATGGTATTTTTCGGCAGGAGGGCCAATCCCTCACAGATTACTCCTTACCCATGCCTTGACCGTGACTACCTACACCCTTGCCACAACACCGCCGCCGGATTTGCACCTTCTCGAGGAAAGTCTCGGCTATCATTTCCGGGATCGCGCCCATCTGCAGAAGGCCTTGATCCACAGCTCCCACGCCTTTGAACAGGGTCGGCAGACGCAGAAGGACAACGAAACCCTTGAATTTTTGGGGGATGCGGTCCTCGATCTCACCGTCGGCCATGCGCTTTTCCGCCATTTCCCGGAGATGCGGGAGGGCGATCTTACCCGGTTGCGGGCGGCCCTGGTCAACGAGCGGCATCTGGCCCGGATGGCGCGTGATCTGGAGCTGGGCCGCTATCTGTTGCTGGGCAAGGGCGAGGATACCAATCTCGGCAGGGAAAAGGCTTCCATTCTTTCCTGTGCTTTAGAGGCGGTGGCCGGGGCCATTTTTCTCGATGGCGGCTATCCGGCGGCTGCTGAATTTGTCGAACGTCATTTTTATCCCTGGTTTGACGACCGGCAGCAGACCATGTTTCTGGCCGACGCCAAGAGTTCGCTTCAGGAGCTTCTGCAGGAGCGGTTTAATGAGGGACCCCGCTATGTGCTGGAGGGGGACGAAGGTCCGGATCATAGCAAAATCTTCCATGTCTCGGTCCGTTTCCGGGAGGAAATTCTCGGCCAGGGCAGCGCCCGCAGCAAGAAGGAGGCGGAGCAGGAGGCCGCCGCCATGGCGCTCAAGAATCTCGCCGGGTCCCAGGCTGGTCAGTGAGCCGTCGTGTCAGAGCACCTCTCTTTTAAAGCTGAGTTGAGCAGCTTGCCTGCTCAAACGAAACTTATGCCCTTTGGGTATAAGTCGATGGTTTCCCCTTTTGTCATTCCAATCTTTATCGCCCATCAGGGCTGCCCCCATCAATGTCTGTTCTGTAATCAGCGCAGTATAACCGGCGCTGCGGAGGGCATGGTCACCGCCCGCGAGGTGCGGGAGACCATCCTGGGCCAGCTGGCCTGGCCACGCCGCCATCCGGAGGCGCCGGTGCAGGTGGCCTTTTACGGGGGAAGCTTCACCGGTCTGACTCTTGCGCGGCAGCGGGAGTTGCTTGGGGCGGCGCAGCCCTTTCTGGCCGCAGGCCAGGTGCAGGAACTACGGCTCTCCACCCGCCCGGATTATGTGACCCCGGAGATCGCCGGGTTTTTGCGCATGCAGGGGGTGGGCATTGTGGAGCTGGGCGCCCAGTCGCTGGATGACCGGGTGCTTGCCGACAGCGGCCGGGGGCATACCGCGGCCCAGGTGCGGACGGCAGTGGCCTGCCTGAAGGAGGCCGGGATTCAGGTCGGGCTTCAGCTCATGCTCGGCCTGCCCGGCGATTGCCCGGCCACGGCCCTGGCCGGCGGTCGCCGCGCCGCAGAGCTGGAGCCGGATCTGGTCCGGCTTTACCCCTGTCTGGTTGTTTCCGGCAGCCCCCTGGCGGAGCTCTATCGCCAGGGGCGGTATCAGCCTCTTTCCCTGCTACGGGCCGTGGCCTTGGCCGCCAGGCTCAGGGCCATTTTTGAGGCGCACCGGATTCCCGTGGTCCGCATGGGCTTGCAACCCTCGGCCTCGCTGGAAAAAGCTGTGCTGGCCGGGCCTTATCATCCGGCCTTTGGCGAGCTGGTGCTTTCCCGGCTTTTTTTCAAGCAGGTCCGCGCCGTGCTTTTTGCCCGTTCGTCCGGCCAATCTCACCGGTTGTCGCTGGCCAAGGCGGATGAGTCCATCTATCGGGGGAGGGGGAACGGGAACGTAAAGCGGCTTACCGCCTTGGGGCTGCTGGAGGGGGTGGAAACGGTGTTCACCCCCGGCCAGCCCCGGCAGAGCGTGGTTTTGACCCAAGTTGCATCTTGAAAAAAACGTGTTGGTGGCATGGTCAGCGGTTTGGCGCCTGGGGCTTCTTGGCGACAAAGGCCTGGCAATGGATGCCGGAGCTGGCAAAGACCACGACGGCCGGGTACTGGAGGGATTTAAAGCCCAGAACCCGGCAGCCGTAGGGGTGCCGCGGCTGGTGGGTGATGAAGAAATGGAGGCAGGCCAGGCAGTTTGGCCGTTCCGGGGGCGGAGGAGGCATCGGTTGCACCTTAAGCATGGGGCGGTGGGATGGGTTGATGCGCCTCCGCTTCAAGACCGCGCAACAGAACGAAGCGGCCCAGGGGCATTACCTGACAGGGAAAACTGCCCACGAACAGAGGGTTGTCGCACAGCCCGCCGGAGAGGTAGAGGCGGGCGGGCGAACCGGCAAAGCGGTAGGCATTGAGGGCAATGCCCTTGACAAAGCGGGCCACCGCCTCGGCCACCTCCACCCCGGAGATCACCGTGTCGAAGATATCGCTCATCCCCAACACCCCGCAGGTTACGGAAAAGGTCTGCTCCGGCACCCGCAGCTGGGTATAATCCAGCTCGTAATACCGCTCCAGCAGCTCGATGGTGAAGCCCATCGAGGCCCCGCATTCCGCGTTCCAGCCCATGTCCGCCAGCTTGCCCTTTTGATACTTGATGAACTTGATGTCCCGGCTGCCGCAGTCTAGCAGCACATAATCGTCTTCCCGGATCAGGGCCTCGCCGCCTCGGGCCAGGGCGATGAGCTCGTTGACGTAGCGGTCGGCAAACCGTTTGCCCAGGTGGCCGGTGGCGAGCTTCACCCTGGTTTCCCTGGGCAGCTCCCTGGTGGCGATGATGGTCGGCTCACCACCGCCGGGGGCGTCGAGATCGAGAAACTTGCAGTAGGAGGTGCCGAAGTCGCCCAGGATCATGATTTGACTCCGGAAAGTTCAAGAAAAGCCTGCACCTTGGCCCGGGCGCTGCTGGTGGTATGTACATCCACATCGAGGTAAAGAGCATGGGGATGTTTTTTCGCCAGATAGCGGGCCAGGGCGGTTTTCGCGCAAAAGGACTGGGCAAAGAACACTGTGGGCACTTCGGGGTTGAACCGGGCCTCCAGATCGTGGTCGGCCGGGGTCTTGTTTTCCATGCAGCGGGCCCAGCCGTAGAGGTGAGTGGTTTCCGGGAACAGCCCGAGAATGGAGAAATCCCGGGGCGGCACCCCCCAGAACCCGGCGGTTGGCGCACAGGGCGGCGGCTGGTTCTGATAGGGGGCCGCGGATTTGACCCCGGCGGTGATGGCCAGCATCCGCTCGATCAGGGGGAGCCTGGCTTGGCAGAGCGGGGTGCCGAAGGCCACGCTGTCCATGTTCCTGGTGCGGATCACCGGAATGGGCAGGGCCTCGGCCAGAATCGTGGCGGTGTGTAGGGCGCAGTCGCACTTGCCGGGGCCGGTGTCGGCATAGATGGCGTCCAGCTCCAGGTGCAGGGCGTTGACCACGGCGGTGCGGAGGATGGCGCAGTATACCCTGGGAAGAAAGGGGCTGGCCGCCTCAAGATCCTCCCGGACCAGAGGCTCGTCCAGATCATGGATGAGCAAACCGTGCTCGTTGGCCCCTCGGATCACCTCCAGGGGCGGAACGCCGATGATACCGATCTTGCGAAAGCGGCTGAGGGTGGCGATTGAGGGTGGGGGATCGAAGTTCATATTCAGGATGTTACTGGTTGTGCCGTTTTAAAAGAAAGCAGCCAAGGGCTATGGCCAGCACGTGAATGGACCAGGAGGCGAGGCTGGGCGGCAGGATAGCGGTCCTGGCCAGGGCTTGCGTGGCGCTCCAGGCGCCCCAGGCGGCAAAGGCCATGCCGCAGCTGGCCGGGATGGCATAAGCCAGGTCGCGGCCCCCGGCTTGATGCACGGAAAGCAGCACCGGAATCCCCAGGAGAAGCAGGGGAATGCCCAGAAAGACGTAGGAGAACCGGCGGTGAAATTCCAGCAGCGACTCATGGCTTGGAGCCATGCTGTCCATGGCCTGGCGCAGAAGCTTGCTGTAGGAGAGTTCTTCGATTTTGTAGGGCGGGACAAAAAACTCTTCCGGCTGCTGGGCAAAGGGTTGGGAGAGCGTCTTGAAGAGCTTTACCGACAAGGAGCCATTCGCAGCGCGTTCTTTCCGCTGACCGTTCAGCAGTAGCCAGGTCCCGCCTTCCCAGGTGGCGCTTTCGGCGGTGAGCAGGGTTGTCAGGCCTTGTTCGGAATCAAAGGCGGCGAAGGAGAAATTGCGGAATTCATTTTTTTGAGGATTGGGGCGGACAAAGGAGAAAATTCCCTCCCGGCCTCGAAAATAGGTGCGGCCGTCCCGGAGAATGCCCTGAGGAATCTTGTGATTTACTTCTTCGTACCAGATCCGGTTGGTTGCCGCAGTAGTGGCGGGCAGCACCCATTGGCCGATGGCCACGGTGAGCAGGGTGAAGAGGGCTGCCGCAACCAGCAGGGGGCGGATGATGCGGATAACACTGATTCCGCCGGCCATGAGGGCCATGTATTCAAGATGGTGGTTGAGTACCCCCAGAGTGATAACTCCGGCCAACAGGAGACAGACCGGGATCAGTTGGACATACATGAATGGCAGCTTGAGCAGCAGGTATTTGATTGCCAGGCCGATGGTTTTTTTTGCTTCCAGGAAGTTGTCCACCCGTTCAAAAAAATCGACCAGCAGATAGATGGCGATCAGGGAACAGATGACCAGAGCCAGATTCTTGGCGAACTGGGTCATGAGGTAGCGGTCCAGCAGTTTCATCGCTGTTTTCCTCCGGCTTTGCTTCCCGGAAGCCTGGCAAGCAAGGCCAGGACCGGCTCGCCAAATCGGGCAAGGAAGAGCGGGGCAGTCTCGTTTGCCACCTGTCTGGTGAGGAGGGCGGTGAAAAAAGCGAGCAGGATATTGGGCAGCCAGATGCCGAGAGCGACCGGCAGCTGGCCGCTTTCCGTGCTGGCCCTACCGGCGGTGAACAGGATATAGTAGAGGACAAAAAACAACAGGCCCAGCGGCACGCCCAACGGTCTCCTCCCAGGCAGAGCCAGGATGGCCAGGGGCAACCCCAGGATGGTCAGGATGAGGCCGCCCGCCGGCAAGGCCATGCGGGTATGGTACTCAATGAGCATACTCAGGCCGAGGCTGCTTTTGGGGCCATGGCTTGCTGCCTGTTCCAGCAGCTGCCTCTGATTCAGGCCGTTTTTCCCGACCTCGGTAACGGAGGTGCCGGCTATTTCGGCGGGGGTCTTGATGGGCAGGTTGATCTGGTAGCGGTCAAAACGGATGGTCTGGGTGATATCCCCGCTGGCGCGGTGCAGTGTGCCGTCGGTCAGGGTAAGAGTGATCAGCATGTTTTCGGGCTGGGTGGCAAGGCTGCCGGTTTTGGCGACAATGGTAAGAGGAGTGTCGCCGTGGCGCAGGTCGGAAACATACACCCCCTGCCATTGCCGGGTTTCCTGATCAACCGCCTTGATATACAGCACAACATTGGCGAGTCCTTCGCTGAACTGCCCGGCCTGGATACCCTTGTCGATTTTTTCCTTGGCCATTTGCAAAAAAAGAGTTTTCATGGCCAGAGTGCCCTGAGGAATCAGGGTGACGGCGGAAAAATAGGTGAGCAGGGAGGTGGTCAGGGCGATGACGAGCACCGGCGGCAGCAGACGGAGCAGGCCGATGCCGGAGGCCTTGAGAGCCATGATCTCCTTGTCGTTCACCATCCTGGTTATCGCGACAATGACTGCGGTCATGCTGGCCATGGGGATGGAAAACATCATCAGCTTGGGCAGCATGTAGGCGCAAAGACGGAAGAAATCACCGGCAGGGATGCCGAAGTCGAAAATCACGTTGAGCAGGGGAACAAGCCGGCCCAGAAAGAGGATGGCGTTGATGATGAGAAAGCTGGCGAAAAACGGGGCCAGGATCTCGGTGGCGAGATAGGTGTAGAGCAACAGAGGCATGGTTGTAACTGTCCAGCAGCACCGCATCTGCTTTGTTCTCGGTCTGAACGCATACCGATGTATAGCTCTCAGGCCTCTGTCGCGCATATGCGGCACTGCTGAACAGTTACAGGCCTGAGGCTATTAATAATTTCCGACCCTGATCTGGCTCTTTACCATTGGTCATCCTGAACGTCAAGCCTGCCGCGGTTCTGATGCGCTTGGGGGCTGACCGGCCCATTTCTGTAACCGTGCACCGGTTCGGTCACCAAAGCACCAATAACCGCCGGACTGTAACCATTCGGCAGTGCCGCAGATTTGGATGATCGGCGCTGCGTACCTCGTGTACGTAAGCCGGGCCGATCATCCGAAGATGTGGTGCTGCTGAACGGTTACCCATTTTTTTAGGGACTTTTCCCGGTAGGCGGCATAGTATGCCGGGCAGGTTGCCGTTGATATCGTGAATATTCGTGGAGTTTGCTGATGCTGACCCCCCTGGTGCGCGCCATTGCAGTGGCCGCGCCTCCTCCCACTATTGGTGACAACACCGGCGATATCGACCGGTTAAAAAAGGCCCTTGCCCCTAAGCTGAACGGGAGTATGCCGCTGGTACCTTACCAGCGGCTGAGCAAGGTGGCCAAGCGGTTCCGTGCCGCAGGCTTTACCGGCGCCGCCATTGTCAATGAGCTGGCGGGCGGTCCGGTCCTGGTAGATTTTCTCCCCCAGCTGCCGCCGGTTCTTGTCGGAATGGCCCTTGACCTGGGGACCACCCATCTTGAAGCAACCCTGCTTGATCTGACAACCGGCGCAACCCTGGCCCGAGCCGACCGGGAAAACGGCCAGATCCGCTACGGGGCCGATATTCTCACTCGCATCCATTATGCCGGCAAAGGCGATGGCCTGGCCGAGCTGCACCAGGCGATAATCGGCTCGGTCAATGAGCTGGCGGGGGAGCTGGCCCGAAGTGGTGGCCTGGCGCAGACCGAGATTCGGGCGCTTTCGGTGTCCGGCAACACCAGTATGGTTCATTTTTTCCTCAATATTAATCCCCACCATCTTTGTCGCGAGCCATACATCCCCATGGTCAACGCCCCGGACCCCTGTCTGGCCGGAGAACTCAAGCTGGCCATCCATCCGGCCGCGGTGGTTTGGTTGCTGCCCAGCGTGGGCAGCTATTTCGGCGGAGATTTGATCTCCGGGCTGCTGGCCAGCGGCCTGGATCAGCAGGCGGAGACCTGCATGCTCATTGATGTGGGCACCAATGCCGAGGTGATTGTCGGCAACCGGGAGTGGCTCATCGCCTGCGCCGGGGCGGCAGGTCCGGCCCTGGAGGGCGGCGTGGCTCGGATGGGGATGCGGGCAGGCCCCGGCGCCATCGAGCATGTGCAGATCGACCCGGTAAGCGGGGACATCCGTTATCAAACCATCGGCAACGGCAAGGCCAAGGGGCTTTGCGGTTCCGGACTCATCGATCTGGTGGCCGAACTCTATCTGACCCGGCAGATTGATATCCGGGGCAAGTTCCGGCCCCAGGCTGCCGGAGAGCGGCTGATTGAGGGAAAGGAAGGCCGGCAGTTCGTGGTGGTAGCGGGTAAGGATTCGGCGGACGGCCGGCCGGTGGTTTTGGGCCAGGTGGATCTCGATGCGCTCATGCGTTCCAAGGCGGCCATGTATGCCATTCTAACCACCCTGGCCAACCAGGTGGGCGTCGCCTTTGCCGACCTGCACCGCATTTATGTGGCCGGGGCCTTCGGTCGGCATATCTCGCCCAGGCAGGCCGTTGTTCTTGGGATGCTGCCCGATCTGCCCCTTGCCATCTATGAGCCGGTGGGCAACAGCTCCCTGCGCGGCGCTCAGCTGATTCTGCTCGAAAGTCAGGCGCGGGAACGCAGCCTGCAACTGGCCGGGAAAATCACCTATATCGAATTGAACGTCAACCAGGAGTTCATGCTTCGTTTTTCCGGCTCCCGCTTTATTCCCCACACCGACCATGCCCTGTTTCCCTCGGTTCCGTTCTTTGCCGGGGAATAAGCACTGAAAGGCAACCTTTGAAATTTGATGAACTCGTAAAAATGGAAAAAGGTCCAGGTCCGTAAAACAAAATCAAAGAGTTACAAAGCGACAACCGTTGTAATCGCGGCTTTTTGCGATTTCAACAAATTTAGGAGCCGTTACGAAATATTTCGTTACGGCTCCTTATGCCGGTGACGGTATTTTAATGTTATGGTTATTTTTTTAACGGCGGCTTATTTCGGCATGTGTTATAGGGCATCGGTTGTCTCCGTAACTGTCCGGCAGCACCGCATCTGCGTTGTTATCAGCCTGGCTCATGTGCACCAGCACACATCGCAGGCTTCTGCCTAGCAGCTACGGCACTGCCGAACAGTTACGGTCAGTGTTATTGGCCATTTTCGGCTTTGATTTGGATGGTTACGACTGACGCAAGGCCGGTTTCGGCCTGTTTTTATGGGCGGAGGGAATGAGGGTATGAACGGGAAGGGAAACCTTGAAGCTCCCAAAAAACTGGTGTCCAACAAAAAGAAAAGCGCCAAGGAGCGGTTGCTTGAGCTGTTATCTCTTTTTGGCAAGGAAGATCAGGTTTTGGTGGTCATCAATGCCGACCCGGACGCCATTGCCAGCGCCATGGCCCTGAAGCGTTTGCTCCGTTACCGGGTGAGAGGAGTCACCATCGCCTATCCCAATGAGATCAGGCGGCTCAACAACGTGGTCATGGTGGATCTGCTGAAGATTCCCATGGAACGTCTGCATACGATTAAAGTCGGGGATTTCACTAAAAAAGTGATGCTCGATTCCCAGCCTTGTCATCTACCTTGTTTCGAGAATATCACTTTCGATGTGGTTATCGACCACCACCCTGCCACCAAAGGCTGGGTTTCGCCTTTTGTCGATATCCGCAAGGACTTCGGCGCCACCGCTTCCATGCTCGTTGAATACCTGCGGGCTGCCGGCCTGAAGCCCTCGGTGGCTCTGGCCACCGCCCTTTTTTACGCGATCAAGGTGGATACCAAGAATTTTGAGAAAAAAGCCACCCTGGCGGATGCCATTTCCTTCCGCTATCTTTTCAATATCGCCAACCAGAATCTGGTCCGCAAGATAGAGCAATCCTCCTTCCGCCGTTCCGAGTTGAACTATTTCAAAACCGCCCTCAACGAGATGAAGGTGAGCAAGCAGCGGCTCTATGCCCATCTCGGCAGGGTGCCCAGCCCGGATATGCTGGTACTCATTGCCGACTTTCTGAACCAGGTTCACGATATCGCCTGGGTTCTTGTCTCCGGCCTGCATAACGACAAACTGGTGGTCATCTTCCGCTGCGACGGCTACAAAAAAAATGCCGGCCGGTTGGCGGAGAAGATGTTTCAGGCGATCGGCTCGGCCGGCGGGCACCGGGAAACAGCCCGGGCCGAGGTGCCGCTGCGAAATCTGCCGCTTGAGATGCAGGATTTTTCCACCAGAACCCTGATGCGTCTCACCACTAAATACCTGCAATAGGAAGCGATTTTCTGTAGGTACTCCGAAGTCTCGCACGCTCGCTTATCTGCTTTCCCGTCTCGCTTGGCTGTCATCGGTCCGCTCGGGGCACAGCACACTTCGCCGGTCTCTTCCGCGCATTCGTCACCAAGGCGATCGTTTCCCGGGTGCCCGGGTTAGGTAGCCGCTTGGAAATTTTTCTTTCCTCCCCCAATTCCTGTGCTTGCTTTTTGGCGCAACCCTTTTCATAATGGTCTTGCATCCGGAAGCTAACTAATGCCCATCCGGAAATGGCCCTTTCTCCCGATTGCTGCGTTGCTCAGTCGCCGAAAAATGCTCACGTACCGCGTGTATGCTCCGCCTTTTCGTCTTCCTTGCGCCTTGCACTCGAACGAAATTGCTCGTTTTCGGAAGGACACTAACTATAAGTTTATGAGCTGTTACGGACGAGTTGTTTATTGAACACTTCGTTACGGCTCTTTATGCCGCGAGAACGGCGTTCCCTCTCCCTCAGGAATTTCATGAAACTTAAACCGAAGGTTCTGGCCATGATCCTTGCCGGTGGCCGCGTTGACGAGCTCAACGTGCTCACTGCCTATCGACCCAAATCGGCGGTCCCTTTTGGCGGCTTTGCCAGGATAATTGATTTTGCCCTGAGCAATCTTATGCATTCGGGCCTGGAACTGGTCGCCATCCTCAGCCAGTATCGGAGTTTTTCCCTGATCAGCCATATCGGGGTTGGTACTGCCTGGGACATGATCGGCCGCCACCGCGGCGTTTTTATCCTGCCTCCTTCTCAAGGCTCAGGCCAGAGCAGCTGGTACCGTGGTTCGGCCGATGCCATCCATCAAAATCTCGATTTTGTTCAGTACCACGATCCGGAAACCATCCTGGTGCTTTCCGGCGACCATGTCTACCACATGGATTATCGGGAAATCCTGCAATACCATCGCGAAAAAGACGCCGACCTGACCATGGCCTGCCTACAGGTGCCCATGGCCGAGGCCAGCCGTTTCGGGGTTGCGGAGATCGACGACGAGGATGGCGAACGAGGCGGCCGTATCCATCAGTATCAGGAAAAACCTGCCAACCCCAGCTTCAACTGGGCCTCGCTTACCGTGTACTGCTTCAAGCCTTCGGTACTCTATGAGGTGCTGGGGGCCAACGCCCGGGAAGATGACTCCTTCGAGTTTGGTCGGGATATTCTGCCCCGGATCATGGCGAGCCAGCGGAGGGTGTACGGCTTCAAGTTTCACGGCTACTGGGGATACACCCGGACCGTTGCCGAATACTGGCAGACCAACATGGATCTGCTGGGACCGGTTGCAAAGATTCCGCTTGAGGAGTGGGGTATCCGCACCAACCTGGAACATCGGGCGGTCCGGGACTGCCAGCCTCTCAAGGCGGGGCCCGGCGCCAGCATCGAAAACAGTCTGGTTTACAATGGCTGTATTGTGGAGGGGCTGGTGGAGAACTCCATCCTCTTTCCCGGAGTCCATGTCAAGTCAGGGGCGCAGGTGAAAAATTCCGTGCTCTTTTACGATAATGTGGTGGGGTATGGCGCCGTTCTCAACACGGTGGTGAGCGATGTTAACGTGACCTTCGGAGCCAGGGTGCGGATCGGTGAGCCAGGGCCACCGCAGGCTGACAAGGTTACCGTGGTCGGCTGGAATAACCATCTCCTGGACGGGATGGTGATCGGCTCCGGATGCACCCTGCACCCGAATCTGCGCCCGGAGCAGATGAACGGAGAAATCAAGAATGGCGAGGTGGTTCGATGATCCACGGCGATAATACCCTGGTTCTCCTGCTGGCCGGCGGGGTCGGCAGCCGCCTCAATGTCCTGGTGCAGTCCAGGGCCAAGCCGGCCGTGCCCTTTGCCGGGTTCTACCGGATAATCGATTTTTCCTTGAGCAACGTGATGAACTCTGGCCTTACCCAGGTGGGGGTTCTCACCCAGTACAAGCCCCTTTCCCTGATGCGCCATCTCGGAACCGGCGAAGCCTGGGATTTCACGGGCCGCACCAGGGGAGTAACAATCCTCCCTCCACGCACCGGGTTCCAGGATTCCGACTGGTACAAAGGCACCGCCGATGCGGTGCGTCAGAATATCGACTTCATTCGGGCACATCCGGCCAGGGAGACGGTGATTCTTTCCGGGGACCACATCTACCGCATGGATCTTGACGACCTGCTCCGCTTCCATCGCCGGAAAGAGGCCCAGGTGACCATTGCCATGATGGTGGTGCCGCTTTCCGAGATCTACCAGTTCGGGGCGGGGATCACCAACAGTGAGGGCCGCATCGTCGAATGGGAGGAGAAACCCAAGGTGCCCCGCACCGATCTGGCCTCCATGGGGATCTATGTATTTGACACCGAGTATCTGCTTCGGCTGCTGGAAGAAGACCGCGAGGAGGTGGATTTCGGCATGCACCTCATCCCCAAGGCCATCGAGCGGGACAATGTCTTTGCCTATCCCTTCCACGGCTACTGGCGGGATGTGGGCACGGTCCAGGCATACTGGGAGGCGAACATGGATTTGCTGAAAGCCGATTCGGAGATCTCCCCGCAGGCCTGGGGGATCCGGCCAAACCCCTATGCGGACCGGCTGGAGGTGGATCGTTGCCCGGCCCGGTTTATCGAAGGTTGCGTGGTGGAGGGCTCCATGATTTCCGCCGGTTGCGTTATTGAGGGCAAGGTGGTCAATTCGGTCCTCTCGCCTGGAGTGCGGGTGGGGAAGAATGCCTTAGTCAGGGATTCCATTATTTTGCACGACTGTGTTCTGGAGGAAGGGGCGGTGGTGGATCTGGCTATTCTTGATAAAAGAGTCCAGATAGGCCGGGGGGCGGTGGTGGGGCAGGGCGAGGACAAGGGTATGCCCAACAAGGCCTGCCCCAAACATCTTTATACCGGGCTCACCATGATCGGCAAAGAGGCTGAAGTGCCTCCCCAAACCGTGATCGGCCGCAATTGCGTGGTGACCCCTTCCCGCAAAGCCGGAGATTTCCCCTCCCTGGTCATAGCCACCGGGGAAACTATCTGATTCGTCAGGTTTGAGCCGTTGGAAACAGGATGTAGACGAATCATTGCCTACTGCGTAAAAACCGTCGGAGGCAAGACCATCCGACAAGGAGTGGTCGGTGCCGGACGCAACGAGTTGCGGCAATGGATAGCGGACTTGCCCGGCCCCTGGAGGGGGGCGATGGAGGCGGCGCTCTTCACCGGCTGGATTTATGACTTTCTCAAACCCCATTCCGTGGAGTTGAAGGTCGCCCATCCTGAGATGCTCAAAGCGATCACTGCGGCCAAGAAGAAAAACGACCGGGCCGATGCGGAAAAGCTCGCGGATCTTCTGCGGGTCAACCTGTTGCCGGAATGCACCATGATGTCCGAGGAATTACGGGAGCTGCGGCGAATCCTGCGCTATCGGAATCTGGTGGTCCGTACTGCCATCTAAATGAAGAACAAAATTTCCGGGCTCCTCATGGAGGTCGGCGCTCCCCACAACAAACAGCGCCTGCTAACAAGCGGGCTAACCAAACCAGACGGCGGGGAGCAGCGTTGCGCTAATCGTGCGAGTTCAGTGGCCACCGCTGGTTACCCTAGGGGGTATAAGTTTCGTTGGAAGCGATCATATGGCACCACATCTTGCGGCGATCGGTCCGGCTCACGGACAAAAGTACGCATCGCCGTCCCGCTTGCCGCAACCTGCGGCACCCTGTAACCGCTTATTCCGTGGTTATTTGACCTTTGTGGGCTCATCCCGTGATTGGTTACGTTTCGTTTGAGCAGGCAAGCTGTTCAATTCAGCTTTAAGTCGGCAGGGGAACCCTCCTATCCATTTCCCAAATTTTCATTCCCCCTTTATCCCGCCTGGAGCTCCGAGGTGCAGTGCGTGCAACGCATCGCCTTGGCCGGAATGCTGGAGTAGCAGCCGGTCCACTCTTTGCCGAGGCGGTTCAGGCGGAGGAGGTTGTGGGAAAATTGCGAATCAGGGAGCATTCAAAACTCATAGCGGGTCTGGAAATAGATGCTGTCGTTGCGGTCGAGCTGGCCGAACTGGGTCCAGGGCTCGCCGCCGCCAAAGAAGTTGGCCCCCACCGCCAGCCAAAGCTGATCGGTTAAATTGTATTTGACCTCGGGGTTGATCAGGTAATCGGCACTGGAAAGTCCCCGGAAGGCGAAAAGGGAAAGCTTTACGGTCTGATGCCGGAGGAGTTGGGTCAGGCGGACACTGACCAGGTGGTGCAGTCTTTTTTCCGCGGGCATACCAAAGGGCAGGGTGGCGGCATAGTCCCCATAGTCCAGCATCCTTTCTCCATAATACTGCAGGCCGACGGTGAAATCCTCCCAGAACTGACGCTGATAACCGAGGAGAAACCTGGCCTGGCTGTTGGGGATCAGGGGATCGTTGCCAGCCCGATCATCCCGCGAGTCGTAGTAGCCGCCCTCCAGGCTGACCACCCCGTCCAAGGCGCTGCCCTGCAGGCTGGCGCCGTAAACGGCAAGCCTCGGATACCAGAGGGTCAGCCTGGTGGGGGGGGCCGGATCGTCCAGCTGCATGGCGGGCTGCCGAAAAAACCCCCGATAGCCATAGAGCGAGAGGTCAAAGCCGGCGAGGTCGCGGTAGGCGCGCACGGCGACCTCGGTATTTTCCAGGCTTGAGCTTGGCTCGACGGTTTGCCGGTTGCTTACCCCCGGCAGCGGGTCAAACTGCCAGAAGCGTTTAGCGTCTGGAAAGTGGTTGGCCGTAAAGCGCGGGAGGGCGATAACCTCGAACGAGGCAAAGCCGGGATAGAGACCGATTTTTATGCCGTCTACACCCTTTTTCAGATATTCGAGGGGCCGGCCGGCAAAAAAGGCCTCATAATCCTTGGGGAAAACGTCGTTGATGAACACCAGGTCGCCAAGCCCCCAGGTGACCATCTGCCTGCCGAGTTTAAGATCCCAGGATGAGGCGGCATAATCAAGCGTGCCTTCCCGCAGCTCCAGATTCTCCTGGTCATCCAGATGATCCCAGGCCAGGTCGGTTTTGAGAAAAAAACTGAACGGCCCCTGATCCGCCTCAAGCTTGAGCTGGACCCGTTCCTCGGTCAGTTTTGCGTCTCGGCCATCGGGGTTTGCTGAGGCCGTGTTGATCCCGTAATTTCCTTGGATGAATCCGTGCAGGTTAAGCTCCGCCTTGCCGTTTTCGGCATTCAGCAGCAAGGAGATCGCCAGCAAAGCGGCGAGCCATGTTCGTGGTGTCGGCATGGCTACTCGATCCATTTTTTTGGGGGCTGCCGGAGAAAGCGCTCCGAAAAGAGGCTGTCTTCCAGACCAACATTGTAATCCTGACTGGCATAGGAGACCTCGGTCCGGTAGCCGCTCTGGGAATTTTTCATCGTTCGTTTGGTGATGGTGGGGAAACCCTTGACCATTTGCACCTCATCGGCGCTGAAAAGTCGGACGGTTCTGCCGGTTCGATCATAGTATTCTTCTTTCATGGGCAGCCAGGTAGTCTTGTCGATCCAGGCGAGTTTATGACCGTAGCCCGCGCTGTCCGCCTTCTTCGGCGTGCTCTTGATCACGAAACACGCCTTCCCGTTCAGCGTCTCTTCTCTGACCAGTTCGTGCGTATCATCCGCCAGATCCCGGCCGGAGACATCCTCATAGGTGAAATCCGAGCCGACAAAACTTGCCTGCTTGTCCTGCATGGCGATCCGCCGCACCATATTGATGGCCGGAACGAACAACCAACGGTCGTCATCTTTTGCCGGATATTTGAAGACCATAAAGGTCATGTTTTTCACCTCGGCGGGTTGGAAAAAGTACATGAAGTATTTCTGCTCGCCGCCCGCCTCGCCGGTGTTTAAGCGCAGCATGGTCATCTCCCGCAGCCGCTCCTGACCGCTTGGGCTGATCAGCTTCATCATCACCCTGGCCTTGAAGTCCTTGCCGGGATAGAAAAAGGCGGCCTGGGACTTTTTGACGATTTCCTCGGGCGTGGCGGCCAGGGCGCTGGAGGCAAGGCCGATGGTCAGGAACAGGAGCAAGGCAAGTCGTTTCATTTCATTCTCCTTTCAGTAACCAGCCCTGCATCAGGGTAATGAGGGCCGGCAGATAGATGATGGTCATGATGGCGCTTAAAAACATCATGCTGACGATAAAGGCGCCCACGGTGATGTAGGGGGTAAGCGGTGCGAAGAGCATTACCGAAAAGGCGGCGGCAAAGAGCAGGACGTTACGCATGATCCCTTTGCCGGGTCGGGCCGCGGTCCAGGCCAGGCTGTCGGCGAGCGATTCGTCGTCTGTGGCTTCCGCCCGCCGCAACCGGAAGCGGCCCACGAAATGGATGGCAAAATCCACCGCCATGCCCAGCGACAGGCAGGAGAGCACCGAGATCGGCATGTCAAAATCCTTGCCCGCAAAGCCGATCACCCCGTAAAGCAGGAGGATGGTGAAGAGCAGGGGCACATAGCTTATCAAGGCCCATTTGACCGAGCGGAAATTGACGATCAGGATGACAAAGACCATGAGCAGGGCCGCCAGGAAGCCCTTCACCATGTCCCCAAGAACTTCGTTGTTCCAGACCAGATTGAAATAGGCGATGCCCGCCGGTTTCAGTTCGATGGGCAGGGGATTGGCCTTGGCATACTCGTTCATGGTCGCGATCACCTGCCGCATGGCCTGGGCGTCCCAGGTCTTCATCTGCACCCAGATGTTGGCCTGGCGGAAGGGGTAGTCAACCACATTGTCCAGGTCCGAGGGTTTGGCGGACATGGCAAAGAGAAAGAGGTACTGGCCGATCATTTCCCGGGTTTCGGGGACTGCGTCAAACTTTGGGTCGTTGTCGTGGAGCACCAGATTGATCCGTTTCACGTAATCGACCACGGAAAAGGTCTTGCCCACCATGGGCAGGGCCTCAAGGTGGCGCTGCAACCCTTCGAGATAACGCATGGCCTCGGGGCTTTTCATAAAGTCGTCTTCCTTGGCGCCGGCGACGACATAGGCGAGCGAGGTGCCTCCGAGGGCTTGGTTGATCACCCGGTCCGCCGTCCTGACCTCGCTGCCGGCCTTAAACCACTCCACCAGGTTGTTGTTGACATGAATCCGGCTCACCCCGAGCACGGCGACGAGCAGGAGAATGCCGCCCACCACCAGGGTAGCCCGGGGGCGGTAACTGCCGATCCGGCTTAAGTTCATCAGAAAACCGGCGGTCTTGCTGGTGTGGAGGTCCTCGTTGGCGGTTATCAGCTTGACCTTGTCAAGCCGGATAAAGGTGAGCAGGGCCGGGACCAGGGTGAAGCTTAAGAGCAAGAGGAGCATGGTGCCGAAGGCCACGCCGAAGCCGAAGACCTTGACCGGGATGATGTTGGCGAGCATGAGCGAGGCAAAGCCGGCGGCGGTGGTAATGTCGGTGTAGATGATCGGTTTGCCGACCGCCTGCATGGTGTCGAGGATGGCGGCTTTCCGGTCCCCTTTTTCGTGGAAACGGAAATAAAACTCGTTGAAGATGTGGATGCTGTCGGTGGCGATGGCCATAAGAAAGACCGGGCTCATGGAACTCATGATGTGCACCGGATACCCCATGCCGATGATGAGCCCCATGCTACAAATGATGATGACCATGGCCGGGGCCATAATGGCCATGGAGAGAAAGAGGCTGCGGAACATGAAAAAGGCCACGCCGAACATGATCATGCCGGCAATGGGCGCGAACAGGCCCATGAGCTTGAACATCTCGGCGCCGAAGGTATCGCGGGCCACCGGGTCGCCGGCGATGGCATAACGCTCTGCCCCTGTTTCCCCACTGACGATCTCCCGGATGTGGTCGGCAATTACCTTGCCGTTCGCGCCTTTTTCCAGCGGGATATAGATGGCCGTGGTCTTGCCGTCTTGAGAAATGATCCGATTGATGAACAGGGGATTTTCCGCCAGGGCCTGCCGCAGCTTCGTGAGGCCGGGTTCATCTTCCGGCACCTCGGTCATCAGCGGCGCCACCCGCAGGGAGCCCTCTTCCGCAGTCACGTTGTCGACCGTGGTGAAGCTTGCCACATCGCGGGCCGCCACCCCCCGGATCTGCAGAATCGCCTCGGTGATCCGTTTGAGCTTGGCCAGGGTGGCGGGGTTGATCACCCCCTGGTCGTGGCTTACGCCCAAAACGATCATGTCCTCGTAGAGGCCAAAGGTTTTTTCTACCCCGTCATTGCCGACCCGCACCGCGGAAGTGGCGGGGAGCATGTTCTTGGGGTTGGTGTCCGTGGTCATCTTCGGGAACTGGGTCAGGAAGAGCAGGGCCAGGAGCACCGAGAAAAAGACCACGGTTTTGGGATAATCGATTGACAGCGCTACCAGGGATCTTTTACGCATCATTGCCTCCATCATCAAGGTGCCGGCTGAAATCGTGCTTCATCTGTGTGGAACTACGACCTTGGCTCCATCCGGATCTTGATTATGCAGACCCTTCAGGAATATTTCATCTGTCGATAGCATAACATATTCTTTTTTATTCACCTTGGCGATCTTGGCGCCTTTTCTGATCGTCCAGACAAGAAGGGCGACAAGTAGAGCCGTGTAGGCAAGAGCGAACGGATACTGGAAAAAGGCGCTATCCGGCAGAAGCTCCAGCATGTTCTTCTCTTTCATAAAGCCACGCGAGAAGAAGATCTCGTCGATCTGCTCCTTGAAGAGTGAGTAGGGGAGATATCCCAGCATGAAACCGGGGAGAGCGGCAAGACCCGTCAGATAACCCATGCCGATCCGCGCATAGGTGCGAATCTCACACCCCAGCATCATAACGCTGCCGATCCCGAGCATCGGGCCGCCGATCAGGTGGCCAAGATGGAAACCGTACTTGTACCTCCCGGCTTCCGCTACCACCGGCACATCCCAGCCCAGGACGATCCAGGTGAACAGGATCGTCAGATTAAACATCAGGATCGCCACCAGGAGACCGGCAAAAGGCATCATGCCCGTAAACATGGTCTGGGTGATTTTCGCGACCTTCATGGCCTCGAAATGCCTCGGTTTCATAAGCAGCGACTTGGGCGACATCACCGCGCACTCGGTCCCGAATCCCGATTTGGCGATGCCGAGGCCGACAAGAAAACCGATCATGGCCTTCAGCAGGATCTCTCCCCAGGCCAGTCCGCCGATGCTGTTCGGCGACGCCCCTTGAAGCGCTGTCCATCCGGCCGAGGCGATGACCAGAAAAAAGAAGGCGGTAAGCCCGAGCCTGAGCGGGTCTTTGTGCGGCTTGTACTTCGAATCGTAGGCTAGGGTCTCGGTCTGGTATTCAAGTTCAACGCATTTTTGGACCGTTGCTTTCACCTCATGGTGTTTCATGAACCCGCCCGCGTTGAGCTTGGCCATGAGCAGAAAAGCAAGGTACGCGAAGGGGATGCTCACGATGGCCACCACAATCGAGGTGAGACTCATCGCCGGGATGCCGCCCAGGTAATGCCATGCGGTGCAGCCCTGGGCAAGCCTCGTGCCGAAGCCGAAGATCATCGCGCCGATAAAGGCAAGGACCGCCACCCGGGGCGGATACTTGACCCAGCTCCGGCGTTCGCTCTCGATGAGGGTTACCAGAGCTCCTCCCGCGATCAAGCCGATCAGCACCCAATGGATATCGGCGCTGTAGGTCCTGGTGATGAAATCGGTATGGGTAATATTCGCTTCAAGGGTGCCGAACATCTTTGCCAGTCCCGTGGTAACCGGGATGGGGGTCTCGTAATTGAGGAAGTAGAGCACCTCGGCGAGCCCCACCAGGAACCCGCCCCAAACAAAGGACCAAGGCCGTTTAAAAATAGAAGGCATCGATCATTCCTCCTTGAAGATGATGGATTCCGATTGCATCGGGTAATTCTTCTTCGCCGCCTTTTCAGAGACGGATTGTGCCTGCTGCGAACCGAAGGAGTCTTTCTGCCACGCGATATACCCGAGGGTGAGGGTGGCCGCGTCATAGCCGAGAACCCGCAGCCCCAGCACGGGGAGGCTCTGGAGCTGACCGGTATTGCAGACCAGAACGATTTTTTTGTCTTTCGGCAGTTTTGCCAGATTCTCCGGAGTCAGTACCTTGTGATAGGGCATGAAGATGGCTCCGGGTATATGCCCTTTCTTGAAGGCTAGTTCGCTGGGCCGCACGTCCAGGACTATGAAATCGGTCTTCCCGGTTTTGAGCCACATGCTCAGTTCCTCTGCGCTCACCCACCAGTGGCCTTCTTCCGGCCCCTTGCTCAATTCATCGTTCAGTTTCTTTGCGATATCGTCCTGGGCGAAGACCGGGGCGGCCAAAAACAGAGCAACAATTATGATGAATACGCTCACTATGGGTTTTTTCATTTCCTTGTTCCTTATTCAGGGATTTATCTTCTTTCCTGCCATTGCCTGAGTACACTTTCCGAAAGGCTGGGCGGTCCGGGTTAACCTTAGGCCAATGGCGGAAGATGGTCGTCCCCGGCGCGTGCCAAGCCTGATTCTTCTCCTGCACAAGCCCATGTTGATGCTGAGCAGTGAGTGCAGTAACTACAAGGTCAATTTTTGCTTATTCAGGGACACGCCCTGAAATATGCTATTCTCAGCCGATGCCAAGTCTGAAATCTTTCACATCCTTCACTAAATCCTTAAGTTTCACGCCGGTCTCTTGCGCGATTTTCGGCCAGGTCTTGCCCGCTTTATTCATCGTTATAATGTCCTGTGTCGGCTTCCCTGACAGCTTGGAGAGAACAAATACGGTGACAGCCTCGCCCGGAGGAACCTGACCGATCACTTTGCTGATCGTTTCCGGCCTCTGCTCCTCAAAGAAATAGGCCTTGCTCTTCTTTTCGAAGGTTTTTATGTCCTTGGACTGTCGCTCGCTGATCTTTTGGATCAACCTGGTCAGTTCCTCCGCGTCAGGTAGCCGCGCGGCAAAACCTATTGCCGGAACAAGCAAAAATAAAGACAGCACCGCATAAATAATTTTTGTTCTTCCCATTACCTGACTCCTTTCTCACAGATTGCTGATAATCTCCCCGTACCGGAGCTTGGATAGCAAGGGGATGTTCCCATCCGACTGGGGTCGATATTTAATAAGATTCGCCGTGGATACCTCTGGTCTAATGCTTCCGGAACGCGGTCATTGTAGATTTTTTGTTCTGCCTGATAAAGCAGGCACGATATAAATAAAAAGTTGTTTATATGTTTATATATATCTTAGAAGTTATCCGCCATTGAATGTCAAGATAAAAAATAAAGACAGCGCTATCGAGGGATTCTTTACACGGCGTTGCCGCCAAGATTACGGCAACTGGCTTAATCCATGCTTCATCTTGAAGAGAAAATAACTCTCGAAGGAGAGTTTAAGCCACTTTGCCCACATCCCTTTGCGGGTGTAAGACTCCTGCCGGGGCGGGAGGAGCGGCCAGGCCTTCATCAGGGCTCCGGTGTTGCCCATGTCCATGAGGCAGATAACCGCCAGCTCTTCCGGGCCGGGGAGCGGTGCGCCCTCTACTTCGGCAAAAATGGTGGCGGCGGCGACCTTGGCCATCTTCACCGTCATCGAGCCGGTCTTGGGCACACCCACCGGTACCGGAGTGGGTTCCGGCGGAGCGATGGCCATGGCGACCCCGATGACGAAGATGTTGGGGTGGTTGGTGTGGCGGTAATGCTGATCAACCGGGACAAAGCCCCGAGGATTACCGAGGGGCGCCACTGCTGGCACGCCTTTGAAGGGCGGGGCGAGCATGGCCATTTTGAAGGGGATTTTTGCGCCTTCCTTCAGGCGGATCTCCCCCGGCGCCACTTCGTCGATGGCCTGGCCGGTGACGGCCTTGATCTCCCGCTTGGCGAATTCGTCTTCCATGAAGCGTTTGGAATTGCCTAAGCCCCCAACCCCCATGTGCCCCAGATAGGGCTCGGAGGTGAGATAGAGAAGCGGCACCTTGTGCCGCATCTTGAGCCGCCGCAATTCGGCATCCATTTCAAAGGCCAGCTCGTAGGACGGGCCGAAGCAGCTCACCATCTGGGCCGAACCGACCACCACCGGGCCGGGATTCTCCAGGATTGCCTGCCAGTTCCGTCCGGTTTGCAGAGCATGATCGAGGGTGAAGGTGCAGTCCGTGTAGCCCTTGTCCGGGCCCAGGCCGGGGATTTCCTCAAAAACAAGCCGGGGGCCGGTGGAGACCACTAAGTAGTCATAGTCGAGTTCGCCGGCTGCGGTCCGAACCCGACCGGATTCCGGCTGCACCTCCAGGGCTGCGGCGTGGACAAACCTGATCCCCCGAGGCGCCAGGATATCGGCGACCTGCAGAGTAATGTCCGCGGGTCTGCGCCAACCCATGATCAGCCAGGGGAGCGAAGGAAGAAAGATAAAGCGGTTTTCCTCGCTCACCACCGTCACTTCAGCCTTCAGACCCAGCAGTCTCTTCAACTCCAAGGCCGCAGTCAAGCCGCCGAAGGAACCGCCCAGCACTACGATTTTTACCATGACTGTTTCTCCTCAAAAGACCAGGTTCATATCTGCCGGGATGACGGTGCCGGTGTAATAGGTTTCAGGATCGGCCAGCACCACCCCTTCGACGAAATCATCATCCTGAAATTCGAAAACCGCTTTGTTCAAGGGGCAAGCCAGTAATTTTGCCCCCTCCATGTGCAGCATGAGCAACATATCCTCCGGCATCGGCAGGTTCATGGCCTCCATGCGGTCCATCACTCTTTTCTGCTCCTCCTCCGGTTGATCGGGCAGGCATTTGAGTTGGTGAATCTTGTCCTTGTGTACGGCATTGATCCCCCGCGAGCCAAAAAAGACCGTGACTTCGGCCCCGGCCCGTTGCAGGCTGACGGCGGTCATCAGGCCGTTAAACACCTGACAGAGTTCATCGTGGAAGATCATGATGGATGCTTTTTTCGCGGTGCTCATGGCGGTGCTCCCGGCTGTTAGTGATGCGGCTGTGGCGTTTTCAAAAAGTCAGAACCTTGTCCGCCTCCCGGATCAGTTCGTAGAGGTCGTCCATCCAGGCGATTGGACAGGAGCTTGATCCCACCAGACCGTGGGACTTGAGGCAGGCGCCTCAGACATAGAAATCGCCGGTAAATTGCTCGACCTGTTCCCGGACGTTAAACTGCTCAGTAGTGGTTTCTTCGTAGCAAACCGCTTCGCCCAGCATGAAAACGCTCACCTCGTCGCCTTTTTTTACCGCCACGTTGGCCAGGCGCATGGCATTGAAGATATTCTCACTGTTCTTGGTTGAGATGACGATTGCCAGATTCATGGGTTCCTCCTTTTCATGTTCTGGTTATGATTCGGGCAGTCTGGACAGCAAACCCCATTGGGTGGTTAAAGGACTGGCGGGCCAAGATGACGGCGAATGGCCATTTCAAGCGCCGATTCGTCAATGTCTCTGCCTTCGGCGATAATTTCGCCGCCCACCATGATGGCTGGGGCCTTGGGCAGGCCAAGTTCGGCATAGGCCACGGTCTGGTACTCTTGGCGTGGTTTTGAGATCATTTCAATGGCATTATTGGGGAATAGCTCGCCCAACCTGGGCAGCATAGTCGTGAAATGGCTTCAGGTCTTGCCGCATGGTTCATTGAGGAATACGCGAATTTTCGGCATCTCATTTCTCCTTTGTTGATTTTTGGTAAGTGTCCAGCCTCACCGCATCTGCTACGGCACTGCTGGAGAGTTACGACTTTTGCAGATTTATCTTGGCTAGCAGAAAATCGGCGCCACTTTTGGAAAGCCCCAAATCGGCAGCCAGGGCCGGGGCTTCCGCCCCAGGGTGTTTTTTTAGATACGCCATCGCTTCGTCTTCCAGTTCGTCCAGCCAATTTTCAAAAAATTCCAGGATGGCCGGGTCGGCCACCGCCAGAAGCTGCTTGGATTGGGCTACCTTGTGAACCAGACTTTGACACATATGTGTTGGATCGACACCTTCGTCCATGCACTCGGCCAGTCAGAGATGCACCATGCTGGAGAGTTTGTCCCCGTCCGGATCATTGATCATGTCCGTGATAAATCTGACCCGCTCCTCTTCCGCAAGATGCGCCAGGATATTTTTCAGGGCCGGGGCCAGGGCTGAAAGTGCAGCGGCAGGTTCCAACCTGGCCAAAATTTCTTGCAGTTCCTTCATGGAAGTCCTCCTTCTTAACGGCCTCTAAAAGGTTGTTCGATTGGCAAGCAGGTGGGCTGCCAATCCACCTAGATCGCCGGCAATTGTGGCAATGCGTGGGTCGACCAACTCGTAATAGATAAAAGGGCCGCTTCGTTCAACAGTCACCAGGAGCGCCCGCTTGAGTTCCTTAAGGTGATGAGAGGCCAGGGGTTGTGAAATGCCCAGTTCCTCGACTAGGGCGGAAACCGTTTTCTCCCCTTTAGCAAGCGACATGATGATCCGCAGCCGATTCTCGTCAGCCAGCGCCCTGGCCAGAAAAACGATGGAACTCGGAATGATCTCGTCCGGTGTCTTGGTTGTAGTCAACTGCTGCCCCATCAGGAATAAGGTTTACCATTCGTTATATAAACTATTGTTTATATATAAATCTTCTATAAGAAGTCGCCACCACCTGTCAAGCGGAAAAAAATCAGGGGCAGGAAAGACAAAGATGCAAAGGGATGGAGTTGCCCGGCAGAACCGGGACGAGAGAGGGAGGGTGCGCGCCGGGAAAGCTATCCAGAACGTCCAGCAGTTGACGGTTCTTGCCGATGGCTTTGCTCTGGTTTTCGATTTCAACCTGAGGGCGGGGTGATTGCTGCAATGTTTCGGAAGGGCAGAGGCTGTCGGTCATGGTTGGAGGCATGGTGTTTCGCTGGTTGGGGTTTGGCCACGGAGGAATTCTGCCGGCGTGCTGAGTTTTGTTCGTCGGAAATCTGTAATCGTTCACCAAGGGCACCCCATTTCAGGTAAACCCGGGACTGTAAGCGTTCAGCAGTGCCGCAGATGCGCGAAAGAGGCCTGTCCGCTATCCCAGCGAAGCTGGATAAAAGCCCCTAAGCCCGATGCTCGGGCAGGGGCTCTAAACATACGGTATGCGGACCAGGCCGATGACAAAGCAGATGTGGTGCTGCTGAACGCTTACGGAAATCTTACGCCTGAAATATTATAGGCATAGCTTTGTACTGCAATAATAGTTTTTTTTGTGATGCGCCAGGCAGGGGGGCTGTCAGGAGGCTTGCCCCTGTTGCAGGATGGTGGCGAGATAGGCTGCATAGAGCACCAGAAGCAAGACCCCCCGCCTTCGCTCAATAAAGCCTGTGCGCGTAGGGTAAGTAAACACCAGGGCCACGAGACCAAATACCAGCGCAATGGCTATTTCGCGCCAGGCAGCGGTAATGGGGTGGATAAGGGCCGCGACGGCGACGATGAAAATGCCGTTGAAGATATTGCTGCCAAGGATTGTTCCCAGACCGACCTCGTCGTGTCCGCGAAGCTTGGCGATTATCGTTGTCGCAAGTTCGGGCACGGAGGTGCCGATTGCGACCATGGTTGCCCCAACGGTGAATTCATCGATGCCAAAGGCAAGGGCGATCCCCCTGGCTCCCCCCACAATGAGATTCCCGGCCGCGACAAGAAGGGCCAGCCCGGCGAGGGACGAAAGAATAATCAGCCATACCCGGTGTTCGCCAAGAATTTTTTCCGCCGCGCTTCGTTGCCTTCGTGCCTCCATGGCCGCCGCCACAAGCCAAGCCAAAAACATGCTCAGCATCAATACCCCGTCGATTCGGGAAAGCTCGCCATCCAGAAACAGAACCCCCGTGATTATGGGGATCAGCAGCGCCACCGGAAAATCACGCTTGACGCTGTGACGGGGACTGTGGATTCCGGAAATTACTAAGGCAAGACCAAGAATCAGGGCAACGTTCACCACATTGCTGCCAAGGGCGTCGCCAAGAGAGATTTGCGGCTTTCCCGCCAGAGCGGAATTTATGGCGACGGACAATTCCGGGCTTGAGGTGGCGAAGGCGGCCACGGTTGCGCCGATAATGCCAGGGGAAATCCGCGCCCAATGCGCCAGACCGACCGCGCCGCGCACAAAAAGCTCGCCGCCGACGCCGGCGCAGACAACACCCAAAGTCAAGGCAAGATAATCGTTCATTGCAACCCGAGCTGAGTTAGGTAGAATAAAGAAACGGATCTGCTTGGAACAGGGGATTTTCTCGGAGGATTGTGAGGATCATCCGAAAGCGGTAATTATATTATATCGGGCTCCGTTCCTGCTTTTCAATCCTAATTCGAGCGGGCTTAATACAATTTGCAAGGTGTTTTCCGATTGGCCGAGCGATCTTGATGTCGCGAAGTGCAAACAAATTGGGCTTCAATGGCTCGGTACTTTTATTGCGTCGCCCAACCTTCCGTTCCGGATGACGTTGTGGCACACAAAGGAGACAGATGAAAACTATCGGCATACTTGGTGGGCTTGGGCCAGAATCAACATCCGACTATTACAGGGAGATTATCTCGGCTTTTAACGCCCAATATACCGAGCGTGCCTATCCGGAGATTATTATCTACAGCGCCAATATTAACGAATTCATGCATATGGTAAAAATATCCGCCTGGGACAAGCTTATTGAGTGGCTGGGGGGAAAGATACAATGCCTCCACAACGCCGGCGCGGAATTTGCGGTTATCGCTTCCAACACCCCCCATATCGTTTTTGATGAAATACAGGCATTATCTCCCATTCCCCTGTTGAGCATTGTGGAGCAAACAAGCAAAAAAGCACAACAAATGCGCTTGGGAAAACTTGGCCTCTTGGGAACCAAGCTCACTATGGAATCGGACTTTTACAGGAAGCCTTTTATGCAAAAAGGGATGTCTGTGGTTGTCCCTGCCGAGAACGAACAAACACTCATCCACCACAGATTGTTTTCAGAAATTGAGCTGGGCATATTCAAGGATTCAACCCGGAGCGAGTTGCTTGATATTGCGAAACGGATGGTAGATCAGGACAAAATAGATGCATTGATTTTGGGATGTACCGAACTTCCACTGATTCTAACCAAAAACGAATTCGGGATACCCTTTTTAAACACAACCGCGATACACTGCGAAAGTATCATTGAATACTGCATAGCCGATTAACTGCTATAAGAAAAAAAGGAAATGCGAACGGAGCCCGGTTTTCCAGGGGGGTAGGGCTTCTACGGCAAAACGAGCTTTTTCCCTTCCACCGCGATCAATTCAACCATCGCCGCGTTACGATGGCATAGATCCGTTCTTCAAGGGGCGGCATGAACGGTCCGTCATCAACAAGGAGAGGTTTGCTGCCAAGTTTGGGGCGAAGAGAAGACGATGGTAAAAACAGGAGGGCAACAGATGCAGGCACGCGGACCACTCATGATAGAGCACCGGCTCATTGAACGGATGCTCGTGATTATTCAGGAAAGGCTGGGAGAGGTGGAGAAAACCAGGAAGATCGATGCCTCGTTTGTCGACACTGCCGTGGATTTTGTCCGGAGCTATGCCGACCGCACCCACCACGGAAAAGAAGAGGATATCATGTTCCGGGTGTTGAACAACAAGGGGCTGTCAGAGCCAGACCGGCGGGTGATGAACGAGCTGATTGCAGAGCATGTCTTTGGCCGGAGTACGACCAGGGAGCTGGTTGAGGCCAATACCAGGTATCGCAATGGCGACTCCGCTGCCCTGGACGATATTGTCAGGAGTTTGCGCACCCTGGCGGATTTCTACCCCAGGCATATCGAAAAAGAGGATAAGGTTTTCTTTCCTGCCGTCCGAGCGTATTTTTCTGAAGCTGAGGATCAGGCAATGCTTGCCGAATTCTGGGAGTTCGACCGGAAAATGATTCACGAGAAGTACAAGTCCGTGGTCGATATCCTGGAAGGGAAGTAATTCTGGTTACTCAGTATTTTCTTCGTAAATTGCCTGACTTCCAAAGCTGACCTAATTACCCGGTAAGGCCGGGACAGGCTGACGAACCGTTTTACATCCCCCTCTTCAGCCCCGGCCAGAGCAGGGTATGAAGCTGGAGCTGGAGCCGGGCCGGGAGCGCGTCGGCCAGGAGCCACTCGGCCAGCAGGGCGGGGGCAAGGCGGCCGATTACCGGGGAGAGGATGACCTTCGCTTTTTCGGCTAACCGGTGTTGGGCCATTATGGCCTTGGCCCAGTCGTAGTCGGGCCGGGAACTCAGCACGAACTTGATCTCGTCGTGGGGGGCGAGCAGGTCTAGGTTGGCCAGCTCCATCCTTTCAGCCATGCCGCTGTCCGGACATTTGAGATCAATGATCTTCACCACCTCCCGCGGCACTCGGGCAAGGCTGAGGCTGCCGTTTGTTTCGAGCAATACGGTGCGGCCCGCCGCGAGCAGCCCCTCCATGAGCGGGTAGACCTCCTCCTGGAGCAGGGGTTCGCCGCCGGTGAGCTCGATGAGGGCTTTGGGGTAGCGTGCCGCCTCGCGCAACAGGGTGCTGAGCGGGGTGACTGTGGCCGGTTCCTCATAGGTGTACTTGGCGTCGCAGTACGAGCAGCGCAGGTTGCAGCCGGAGAGGCGGAAGAAAAGACAGGGGTAGCCGGCAAAGGAAGACTCCCCCTGGATGCTGTAAAAAATCTCGGAAAGTTGCAGGCAGGGCTCAGCCTTCACGGTAGGTCACGCAGCAGTTCTCCGTTTCGCAGACCGTGACGCTGTAAGGCCGGTAGCACTCGGAAGTCAGCGACTCCTTTAAGCGGCTGAAGATGTAGGCGGCGATGTTTTCGGAAGAGGGGTTCTTTTTCTTAAAGGCCGGCAGTTCGTTGAGATTCTGATGATCCAGCTCGTCCATGACCACCTGCACCGCCTTTTTCAGATTCTTGAAGTCGATGCCCATGCCCAGTGAGTCAAGCTCGGTGGCGCGGACCGTTACTTCCACCTGCCAGTTGTGACCGTGCGGCCGTTCGCAGTTGCCGGGATAGTTGCGCAGATGGTGGCCCGAAGAAAAATGGGTGCGGGTGAAGATATCGTACATTTTAACACCTCTTCGATACTGGAAAGTTCGTTTGGAAAAGAAAGTGGACCGGGTACAATGTCCACTTGAAATATGGCTGTTTTTTTACTATGTAATGGCTCAACTCTTGAAACATATCTATTCCCCCTGGGGAAGTCAACCGGTTCATGTGCGCCGGAAAAATTTAGGAGCCGTTGCGAAATACTTGTATTTTCCGGCTTGATCGTTACGGCTCTTTATGCGATTACGACAGGCGAAGGTGCAAGTTATTATATTACAACGGCTTGCCGGCAAGGAGACAAAACCATGGCTTTGATCGCGCCCTTTCGCGCCCTTCGTTATAATTCGGCCAAGATCCAGCATCTGGAAGAGGTGGTCACCCCGCCCTATGACGTGATCGATCTTCAGGCCCAGGCTGCTTTTGCCGGCAAGAATCCTTACAACATGATCCATCTGGACTTAAGCAAGAATTTCAGCGCCGAGCAGTTGACCGAGGCGAGGTATCGCCAGGCCAGGGAAACCTTTGTCAAGTGGCAGGAGGAAGGGGTGCTGATCCGGGACAAGGTGCCCACCATCTACCTCTACCATACCGAGTATTCCCTGCCCTCCGGCAAGCGGCTTACCCGCAAGGGCTTGCTCTGTCTGGTGCAGCTGGCCGAGTTTGCCGAGGGCATCGTCAAGCCCCATGAGAAAACCTTTTCCGGGGTTACCTCAGACCGGCTCAGCCTGCTGGACACCTGCCATGCCCAGTTCAGCCCGATTTTTTCCCTGTACCCCGATGCCCAGGGGCAGGTTATGGCTCTGCTGGAATCCGGCCGCTCCGCGGAGCCGCTCGCCGCCGCCACGGATCACGACGGCTGCAACCATACCATCTGGGCGGTTACCGAGCCGGCGATCCTTGCCCAGGTTCGCGCCCTGTTTGTGGAAAAATCCCTCTACATTGCCGACGGTCACCACCGCTACACCACCGCCCTCCAGTTCCGCGCTCTGATGCGGGAGAGGCTGGGCGAGGTGCCCGGTGACAGCCCTTACAACCATACGATGATGTATCTCTGCGGCATGGAAGACCCCGGTCTCTCCGTGCTTCCCACCCATCGGCTGGTGCGGATGCCTGAGGCTGTATCGTTGGCCGGGCTGATGGCTAAGCTTACCCAGAGCTTTATCGTGGAGGAGATCATCGGCGGCTCCCGCGAGTTCCTGGTGGCCGAGGTTTTGGCCCGCATGGCGGAAAACCTTCAGGGGGCCACGATGTTCGGAGTGTACCATCCCCAGGAGGATCGCTGTCTGCTTCTCACCCTGCGGGACGGGGTGATCGACGAGGCGCTCGGCGCCAAGCAGCCCGCACCCCTGCGGGAGCTGGACGTGGTAATCCTCTCCGATCTCATCATCGAGCGGCTGTTGCAGCTTGATCATGATCGGTGTGTAAAGGAAAGCCTGGTGGACTATTACAGCGACCCGGATACCGCCCTCGATGTGGCGATCAAGGAGGGCGAAAGCCGCGCCGATCGCAGCCCCCTGCTTTTTTTGATGAATCCGACCCTGGTCTCCCAAGTGAAACGGGTGGCGGACGAGGGGCTGGTCATGCCCCACAAGTCCACCTATTTTTACCCGAAACTGCTCACCGGGTTGCTGCTCAATAAGATCGTGCCCGAAGAGAAAGTCCCCTCCTGAGCCAAAGCCGGATGGCCATTGCCGAGGAGTTCAGCGAAGAGCCCCTGTTTGGTGGCAAGCTGCGTTGTCTGCAGCCCCGGCAGGGCTACCGGTTTTCCGTGGACGCCGTTCTTCTCGCCCATTTTCTCGCTCCGGAACCAGAGGCCCGCATCCTCGACCTTGGCGCCGGTTGCGGGGTTATCTCCCTGATCCTTGCCCACCGCCACCCCACGGTCCGCCTTGCCGCCCTTGAGGTGCAGCGGCGCCTGGCCGAGGTCAGCCGCCGGAATGTGGCCCTCAATGGTCTTGCCGGCCGGGTCACGGTTGTCGAAGGCGACTGCCGCCGGATTGCTACCCTGCTGGCCAAAGGCTCCTTTGACTGGGTGGCGGCAAATCCCCCTTACCACCCGACGGGCAGCGGTCGATATCATCCGGCAAGCGAACGGAGCAAAGCCCGGCACGAGATTTTTGGCGGGATCAGCGAGATGGCCCAGGCAGCGGCCTTCGCCCTTAAGAGCGGCGGAAGGGCGGCCTTTGTTTATCCTGCGGCCCGGCAAGCAACTCTGCTTGACGCCTTGCGGGAAAACGGGCTGACGCCGAGGCGGTTGCGGCTGGTGCATCCCTGGCCGGGCGCGGAGGCCAGGCTGGTGCTGGCGGAGGCGGTTAAGGACGGCGGGGAGGGGCTGGAAGTTTTGCCGCCGCTTTTTCTCCGGCAGGAGAAGGTTGGCGCGGACACGGCGGAGATGGCGGCCATGTACGCGAAATAGTTAGCTGCTATCAGCGGTCAGCAAAAAACTTAATTAACTAAACACGTTAAGCTGAAAGCAGATTGCTGAAGGCTGACCGCGGTGGTTCCGCAGGTTAGCAGAAGAGGACCAGAATCCAGACCAGCGCCACGTTTGCCAAGGCGATAAACACCGCGGCCGAGCCAATATCCTTGGCGCGGCCGGACAGGGGATGGATTTCGTCGCCGAAGCGGTCCACCACCGCTTCGATGGCGCTGTTCAGCAACTCGACGATCAGCACCAGGGAGAGAGAGCCGAGGAGCAGGGCTTTTTCGCTCCCGGTTTCGCCCAGCCAGAGGGCCAGGGGCGCCAGGATGAGGCAGAGGCCAAGCTCCTGCTGAAAGGCCTTTTCGTGCTTCAGGGCGGCGGCGAGTCCTGCCATGGACCAGCCGAAGGCGTTTCGCAGGCGGGTAAGGCCGGTGCCGCTTTTTTTGCCCATGGGATTTTCCTCCGAGGTTTTCTTGCCGTAAGCCGCCAAAACTGTCACAATATAGCCGGGATCAGGAAAAAGTCCATCCCTTCGTCATTCCAGCTGAGGCCGGAATCCTGTATGGGCACAGCATGCCGTGCCCATACACATTGTTTAAAAAACAAAGGAGAAAATCATGGCTAGACCAATAGTGGATCAGGATACCTGCATCGGTTGCGGGGTGTGCGTGGAGTTGTGTCCGGCGGTTTTTGAACTGCGGGATGACAAGTCATGGGTGATCGGCCCGGACCAGTGCCACACCTGCGACTGCGAGGATGCCGCAGCCTCTTGCCCGGTCAGCGCCATTTCTTTGTAAACGATCACCGGGCACCTCATCTGCTTTATCGGCACTGCTGTCGATGATTGACAGTCAGCGGCCAGCTCATGTGCGACTTGCACACTTCGCAAGCAAGCTTTGTCGGACACTTCTGCCGACGACTGACACGCGCATCTGGGGCACTCGATAAACGTTTACTGTCCGGTGAAATTTGCACGTTCAACGATACTGGTGAACGATTACATTTCTTTCAGTTAGCGCTGGCTGGCTGCTGATCCAGGACCTCCCGCACCTTCTGCAACAGCTCCGTGGGCGAGAGGGGCTTGGCCAGCATGGGCACGGAGTCATCCAGGGTGGTCTTCTCGCGGATCGTGTCAGGCGCATAGCCGCTCATGAAGATGGCCTTTATCCCTGGTTGGATATGGTTGATCGCTTCGAAGGCCTCCTGGCCGTTCATCTTCGGCATAATGATGTCGAACAGCAGCAGCTGGATGGCGGCCCGATTCTCCGCGAATCTTCGTACCGCTTCCTCCCCGTCACCCGCCTCGATCACTGTGTAGCCGAACTGAGTAAGGACTGTTTTGGTAAGAGCTCGCAGGGCTTCATCGTCCTCGGCTACCAGGATGACCTCTGTTCCCTGGGTAGGGGTTTCTTCCTCTACAGGGCTTTTCTCTGCCGGTGCCCCCGCGCTGAGCAGCGGCAGGTAAACCCGGAAGGTGGTGCCCTGCCCTGGCTCGCTGTACACGTTGATGTAGCCCTCGTGCTGTTTGATGATTCCGTAGGTCACGGCCAGCCCCAGGCCGGTGCCCTTACCCACCTCCTTGGTGGTAAAGAAGGGTTCGAAGATCCGGTTGCGGGTTTTTTCATCCATGCCGTAGCCGCTGTCGGCGATGGTGAGCAGCGCATATAGGCCTGGTTTGCCGAAACCATGGGCGGCGATGAAATCCCGGTGCAGGATGGTCTCTTCCGCAGTGATGCTGAAGGTGCCGCCTGCGGGCATGGCGTCGCGAGCGTTGGTGGCGAAGTTCATCAGCGCCTGCTCGAGCTGATGGCTGTCGGCCAGCACGGTGAGCGGCCTTTCCGGGAGCTGGATCTGGCAGGCGATGTCTTCGCCGATCACCCGAACAATAAATTTTTCCACGGTGTTGATGATTTTGTTCAGGTTCACGGGCTGGCGCTCGCTGATCTGCTTGCGGCTGAACAGCAGGAGATCCTTGGTGAGATGGGCGGCCCGGTCGGCTCCCTCCAGTATGTGCTGGATGTTTAACCGCTGGGGGTCGTCCGGGGCCATGGCCATGAGGGTCAACTGACCGTATCCGATGATCGCGGTGAGGATGTTGTTGAAGTCGTGGGCCACGCCTCCGGCCAAGGTGCCGATGGATTCCATCTTCACGGCATGGCGCATCTGGTTTTCCAGATTACGGTGGTCGCTGATATCCAGGCAGGAGCCGATATAGCCCGCAAAGGCGCCGGAGGCATCGTAGCGCGGCTGACTTTGGTTGAGGAGCCAGCGGTATTCGCCGTCATGGCGTTGCAGGCGGTATTCGAGGCTGAAGGGCTGCCGGGCCTCGAAGGCCTCGTTGTAAGTTTGCAGAAAGCGGGGCAGATCATAGGGATGCACCCCGGCGGTCCAGCCATTGTCCACCGCCTCTTCCTGGCTGAGGCCGGTAAAGCCCAGCCAGGGCTGGTTGAACCAGATGCGGCCTTTGTCGAGGCCGGACATCCAGAGCAGGGCGGGCGAGGTGTTGGCGATGCTGGCAAAGAGCTGCTGCGACTCGCGCAGAGCCTCCTCAGCCTTGCGGCGGCTATCTTCCTGTTTGGAAAACTCCAGGGAAAAGGAGATGTCGCGAGCCAGCTCGTCAAGCAGTTGGACTTCGTTGGCATTGAAAAAATGGGGTTCGTCGGCATAGAAGCTGATGACTCCCCGGACCTCGGCAAAGACGACCAGGGGGAAGGCCGCCAGAGAGCGGTAGCCGCAGGCAAGCGCCTCGGCCCGCCAGGGGGCCGAAAGTTCATCATGTTCGATATCGTTTACTACGCTGTACCGGCCTTCCCGTACCGTCGAGCCGGTCGGCCCCTGCTCGGAGAGGATGTTTTCCGGAGTGGAGCAGAGCCGGGCGAGGTAGCCGTCATCCTTCCCGGCGCCGGCCTCCTGGCGGAAAGTTCCCGACTCCTTGTCAAGCAGGCAGATTCCGGCCAGACGAAAGCCGCCATCTTCCACGGCAATGCGGCAGGCTTCCCGAAACAGCTCCTGCGGGTCGCGGACCCGGACGATGGCCTGGTTGATGTTGCTCAACACCGCATAGACCCGGTTCAGTTTCTTGAGTGCTGCCGAGGTTTTAAGCCGTTCCCGGAAGAAAGCCACGCGCTGGCGCTGCCAGACAAAGGCCAGGATCGACCCGAGTCCGAAAAGCAGGACCAGAACAAAGCCGCCCGTGAGCCACAACTGGGTCCTTAGCGGCGCATAGGCTTCCAGGATGTCTATCTTGCTGACCAGAAACCAGGGCGAATCAGGGATGGCGCGCACATCGGTTACCACCGGCTTGCCGCGATAGTCATACCCCTTGAAGGCTCCGCTCTGGCCCAGCACCGCCTGGGTGGCGGGAAGATCGGTTTGGCTCAATGGGAAATGCAGGCGCAGGGCGGCATCTTTTCGGAAACGGAGTTCGTTTAAAAAGACAACCTTCCGGCCTTCCCGGCGAACCAGCAGGGTCTCCGCCGTCTGACTGGGGATGGGCCAGCGCTGGAGAAAGGGGTAGAGGTATGTAGCCGGATCGATGCGCAGGGCGATCAGCCCCAGCGGCCGGCCGCCGTTCTCGGGGTCGAGAATGGGCGCCAGGATGGCAAGATAAGCCTTGCCATTGTAGTCGTGCCGGTAAAAATCCTGGATGGTTTCCTGGCCTGAGCGGAGAATCTCCGGCAACCGCTGGGCGATAACCGCCGAAACCGGCTTTAAATCGGCCGGGATCGATTGGCGGGTTATCCCTTGGGTATCGAGCAGACGGATCTGGTCGTACTGGTCGTGCGTCTGGATTTTTTTCAGCCATTCCTGAAGTTGCCGGGTGTTGCCCGTATCTTCAGGGTTTTTTAGCTGGCGGCGGACCAGGGCGGCAATGGAGGTGTTGTTTGACAGGAGCTTGGCATCCTCAAGCCGTTCCCGGCGATATTCCGTCAATTGGTTTACCTTCAGCTCGGCGATGGCCGAAAGCTGATGTGCCACATCCGATCGGTGGTGAAGCTCGAAGTTTCGGTAAGCGAAAAAACCGATACCGATGATGACCGCAGCTAAGCAGGAAAAAAGCAGAGCCATTTTAAGCGCGATGCGGGGGGGCGACTCTGTTCGCAGGCGGGTCAGCCAGACAGGTGACAGGGCAAGGACGAACAGGGCGCTGCCCAAAAAGAAGAAGGCCAGGCTGGTCAGGGCCGCGGGCGGAATGTAGTCGCTGCCGTAGAGCAATGGCGCTCCATATGCATAGGCGATGGTGAAGACGAACCCGCCTCCGGCCAGAATCACGGCGAGCAACCCCGCTATTTTGGCCGACCAGGGGTATTTTGTAGACGAGCAGAGAAACGAAAGGGAAGCAAGCAGGAAGCCGAGGGCAGTGGCCGGAGACATATGCCCGATGGGTGTTTTCCCGGCTGGATGAAGGATGGCAATGCCGAGGTGTTCCGCCTCCAGGTGTATGCCTTGAGAGGAGAGAGTGAAAAGCAGCAGGGCGATTGTAGCTCCAGCCGAGGTGATGATCAGGCCTGCCCAATAAGTCTTGCGGTGCGGAGGGCGGGAGCGGAGGTAGAGGGCCAAAGCGTACAGCACGAACAACGGGGCTGTGCTTGGCGCCACCGGGATATTGCCGGAGCCGAGGCTTAAGAGAAAAGGCGAGCCGAGCAGCCAACCTAAAATAGCGCCGCTTCCAGCTAGGGCTATAAACCCGGCACAGATGCGAAGCAGAATTTGAAATGGGGGGGAGTCGCGGTTTTTATCTCTGTCTGGAAGCTCAGCGGCCATGGCTCATCTCTGGTAGTCCTTGGGGCGGGCAGGTGGCATGATAAGGCGGATGGCGACTGCCCATCACTATTGCACAAGGAATGCGGGAATGTCAATATGTATCGGGCGAGGTAATTATGGCCGCTTGCCGGCTGGTTGGTGCTTGTTTATGGTTCAAGTTCCTCGTCCATCTCCGGCAGCTCGATGGTCAGATCCCGCAGAGCGTGGCTCTGGCAGGAAAGCCGCCAGCCTGCGGCGATCAGCGTTTCCCCCAGGCGGGCTAGCTCGGCGGGGCGCACCGGGCTCAGGTGAGTTCTGCCGGCAAGCACCCGGAACCGGCAGCGGCCGCAAGCGGCCTTGCCGCCGCAGAGCGTCTGCACGGGAATCCTCTGCATCAGGTAATTATTGAGCAGGCTGTAGGCCGGGTTGACCGTTATGGTGAGGGAGCGGTTGGCGATGAACACCTGGGGCTGGTTCGGCATGGCGGTTCTCCCGTAAAGGCGCTAGAGCTTATCCGTTAAGGGGTTGGCTGGCGCGGCGCGCAGGGTGAGGACCGCGATCTCGCCGGGGCAGTTGAAGCGCAGCAGCGCGCCGGAAGCCCCGACCCCCCGGCTGGTGAAGCCCTGCATGCCCTGGTATTGCCAGCGTCCTCTGGCGGTGAAACGGGGGGCGCGGCTGTTGGTGTAGATGGGTCTGCCCGATGCAAGGCAGATCTGGCCGCCGTGGGTATGGCCGCAGAGATACAAGGCCGCCTGGTGCCTGGCCCCCTCCTGGTATGCCTCGGGCGAGTGGGCGAGCAGGATGCTGAAGGCATCCGGCGGGACCGGCGCGAAGGCTCTGGCCGGATCGTGGGTCTTGTAATAGTTGGGATCGTCGAGGCCCACCAGCCAGAGGCTTTCGCCGTCTTGTTCGATCCGGGCCGCATCGTTGACCAGCATCAGCATCCCTGCCTCCTCGAAATCAGGAACCATTTCGATGCAGTCGTGGTTGCCCAGCACCCCGAAGATTCTGTGCTTCGCCCGGATGCGCGGCAGCAGGCGGCGAAGCTCCCTGAGGCTTGGGGCGGTGGGGCCGTAGGTTTGCATGCGGATGTCGCCGCCGATCAGGCAGAGGTCGAATCTTCGACCTTCGATCCGGGCGAGAATGACATCGACCAGCCCCGGCAGGCCGTCGAGATGCAGATCGGTGAGTAGCAGGATGGTCAGGCCGTCAAAGGATTTGGGCAGGGTGGGGCAGACGATCTCGTGTTCGTTAAGCTCCAGTTTGAGGGCGTTGGCAACCCCTTGCTCGTAGCGGCCCAGAAGTCGGAAGACGGTGGACACCAGCCCCCGGTTGTAGAGCAGGTTTGAGAGATTGAGCCAGACATGCCAGCGGGCCAGGGGCTGGTGGCAGGAGCGCCATTCCCGCAGCCGCACGGTGGAGCGGACAATGCGGGAATAGTTTTCCATGGGAGGCCGGGAGAGGACGTATTTCCAGAAGCGGGCTCCGGCATGAGCTACAGGCATGAAGACGGCCAGAATCAGGGCATTTGACCAGAGATGGGCCTGCATCTGGCTGCCCAGATAGAGGGCGGGCAGCAGCGATTCGAAAATTTGGTCCAGAACGAAGACCGACTCGCCGCTGGCCATCCGCAGCCGCCGCTTGATGAAGCTGGAGAGCAGGTCGCCTGCTATGAGCAGGGCTGCGGCGTAAGCCGCCACCTGCCAGGAAACTCCGAGCAGCGGGAAGACCAGGGTGGAGCCGGTAAAACATACCAGGATGCCCCGGATGGTTTTGTGGGGGCCGAAGAGCGGCCTGCCGTCGAACCAGGTTGCCCCGAAGTCCACCGGCCGGGCGAAGCGTTCGCCCATGATCAGGCTGGCCAGGGGCGGCAGCAGGTTGCCCCAGAAGAGAAAGAAAAGGATCTTGAGCGCGTCGGTCATTTTGGTTCAGCGCAGGGGCGGGTTGAAATAGCCGAAGCGCAGCCGGGGAAAGCGTTGCTTCAGCTGTTTTAGCCAGGCGAGGATGCCCATGGGCGCGCCGGCCGCTTCGAATTGCAGGGATTCAAAATACCAGTCCGGGTCCATGTTGAGGTTGCGGAGTTGGAGAAAATCAGGCTGGTATTCCGTGATCAGCTCGCAAAGGGCGGCAAACTCCGCCGGGTCGTCGGTAAATCCCGGCAGGATGAAATAATTGAGCGAGACAAAGCGGCCATGCTGCTTCATTACCCGGATCGACTGCCTGACTGAATCCAGGCTGAACCCCTTGGGCCGGTAATAGCGCTGGTGATAAACGTCTTGCGCGCTGTTCATGCTGACCCGCAGGCTGTCCAGCCCGGCATGGGCCAGACAGTCAACGGCCCTGGGCAGGGAGGCGTTGCTGTTGAGATTGATGGTGCCCTGATCGGTTTGCTTGCGGATTAGTAAGATGGCCTGTTCGATGGTCTCCGCCTGGAGCAGGGGTTCGCCCTCGCAACCCTGGCCGAAGCTCGCCACCCCGCCCTTGACTGCCTTAAGATGGGGCACCGCGATCTCGGCGATCTCCCTCGGCGTAGGGACAAAGGTGATCCGGTCCTGGGTGGAGGGGCAGCAGCCCGAGGGCTGAAGCGAGATGCAGCCCAGGCATTGGGCGTTGCACACCGGCGAGCAGGGCAGGGGTGCCTCGAATTGGCGGAGAAAATAATTGATCGCCGCCGGACAGCGGTAGGTGAGGCAGCACTTGCCCAGGTGCTGGATGAGCCGGTTATGCTCGTGCTGCCTCAGCCACTGCTCGGTGCGGCGGACGAGTTTTTCCGGCTGAAAGCGGTTCATCTCCTGGCGCCGGTCCGGGTCGCTGCGAAAAGCGCTGACCCAGAACTGGCCATCGTGCCAGCCCACCGCGGTGTAGGCGAAAAGCGGCAGATGGGCAAGGTCGGCTTTGGGCTTTTCAAATCCGGCCCAGTGGATGGCGGTGTGGGCCGGGGACATGAAGGCCGCCACCGCCTGGAGGCCACCGTCCGGATCCAGCGGGTTTTCCGCCACCAGAAGCGGCTCGCCGGTTTTCGGGTCGATGCCCACCGGCAGGCGGCCAGGCAGGACGAAGATGTCGCTGCCTTCGGGCAGAGGGATAAGGTCTTCGAGGCTGGGTCGGGAAAAATTGCTGCCGCTGCGCCCTGCCATGTCGAGTTTGGGGAAATCCGTGATCTCGCCTGCGGCGTTGGCAAAAACCAGGCTGGGGATTTTGTTTGGGTGTCGGGGGCCGCTGCTCACGGAGCTTCCACCTGGCAGGAGGAAAGACCTTTGGCCTTACGGGCAAGGCGTGCGTCAAAGGTCAAAAATCTCGATTGTTCATGGCAGGCCGCCAGATGGAGGGCATCGGCGAAGTCAAGCCCTTGCCGGTGCCAGTCCATCGTCGTGGCCATTGTTTCCGGCCGCGCCACGCGGATATTCGCCAGACCAAGCAGCTTGGTGAAGGCGGTATTGATGGCGGCTGGCTCAAACTTGTAGGCAAACCGCAGCACCCACTCGGCCTCAAGAATTACCGTGTCGGGGATGAAGATGTCCTGGCTTGCGAAGACCTGCCGGGCCTTCTGGAATTGGGCCGCATCATCTCCGGTGAGCAGCCGGACAATAATATTGGTGTCAACCGCGGTCACGGTTCGCCTCCTCGACGCCTTCCCGGATGGCTTCATCCATTTCGGCAAGGGTTTTGGCCTTGCCGTGGTATGGCAGGCAGGCGGCAACCTGCTCAAGGATTGTTTCCGCGAAAGGTTGTGCGGCCTTGAGCATAATGCCATCCTCCATGTCGATTACCTGTAATTTCTGGCCGGGACGCCAATTGTGCAGCGACCGGAGCGGCTTGGGGATGATGACCTGCCCCTTACTGGAGAGGTTGGTGGTCGGCATGGGAATTCTCCTGTTGTCAGGCGCGGGGAGGTAAGAAATCAGTAAGACATAAAATATGGCAAAAGAGCGGGGTTGTCAATACGCATGTATGTCCAACAAACATGTGATAATCTGGGCAGGGTAAATCAACCTCACTGCCGCCAGGCCGCGCTGCATAAATCTGTCTTGGTAACAGGCAGGTGTCCAGAAATATATTCTTTTTCCACTTATCAGCAAAAGAAAAAATACGGGCCGCCCCCCAGTTTCATTGTCAACCGGCCTTCAGAGATAATAGCAATTTGCTCAATCTGGTTGCCTGCGGCAATGGAGCCCGGCTTTCTTCCTGTTTCCTTGATACCACCAGCCCCCTTTTAGCTCTGTGCCAATCGTTGCTGTAACCCTGTCTTGACTGGATTTTTGCGGTAATAATAATCGGAGGAATCGAGGGCAGACCAGAATGGCGCTAATCAGGAAGGTTTTTGGGGTTGAGTAATACCCATCGTTCCCAAGCTCCAGCGTGGGAACGGGATTTGGCGATGCGTCCGCTTCACCAAAGGTCGAAAGGACGCTGGAGTTTCCAGGGCTGCGTTTCCACGGAGACCGTGGGAACGATAGGAAAAATCTTAAACTAGCGCCATTCGGATCTGTTCCTGATTTCTTTGAGGACGTTCATGGCGCTCTGGACAGTCCGTGAGGCGGAAGACTTCAAGTTGGCGAGCAGATTCTGGCCGGGCGTCATGGCTATTTTAGGGCTGGATGTCAGTCAACTCAAACAACAGGGATCTTTATGGTTAAGGTGGTGCCATGCCCGACTTCGCTGCACACCTGCATGGTGCCATTGTGTTTTTTGACAATATCGTAGGCGATACTCAATCCCAGGCCGGTCCCTTGCCCCACCTCCTTGGTGGTGAAAAAAGGCTCAAATATCCGGTTGAGGTCTTCCTGCCGGATGCCGCAGCCGTCATCCGCTATCGAGATAAAGGCACTGTTGTGGTCGCTCCAGGTCTCGATGATAATTTCTCCCTGCGGGGCTATTGATTGGGCTGCGTTCGTCAAGATGTTCATGAAGACTTGATTGAGCTGGCCAATATTACAGCGGATCAGGGGCAGGTCGCCATACTTCTTGATAACAACCGCCTGATTCAGCACGTTAGTCAGCATTCTCAGGGTGCTATCAAGGCCGGCATTGATGTCTTGGTCGCCCCATTTTGCTGCATCGATATGCGAGAACTCCTTCAGGTCCTGGACGATCTTCTTAACCCGCTCCGCTCCTTCCAATGACTCCCGGATAAGGGCGGCGGTATCCTCAGTAATGTAATCCATTTTGGCCTGGCGTTTTTTTTCATTCACCCGCTTGGATACCTCGGTGAGCTCCTCCGATCCATTGGCGGCAAGGCCCTCCAAGGCCACATCTTGAGCCTTCATTACTTCAAAGATTCGGCCCATATATTTTGCCAGGGTGTTGAGGTTACTGATGATGAAGCCCATAGGATTATTGATTTCGTGGGCAACACCTGCGGCCAGTTGGCCAATGGAGGCCATTTTCTCCTGCTGGAGAATCCGTGATTGGGCAGCCTTAAGATCGGCGTAGGTTTTCCCAAGCTCGGCATGACTTTTAATGAGCTGGTCCTTCTCGTCGAGCAAGGCGGCGGTAGATACTTCAAGCTGAGCGGTCTTCTCCTTGATCTGCTTTTCCAGGTCTTCCGCTTTGATCAGGATTGCCTTGGTGAGCGGCCGGAGTACAACAATCATCCCGTAGTACCCGATCAAGAGCAGCAGCAGAATGATTGCGACCATCATCAAGATCTCATGGTACATTGGGGCGTACAGATCATCTTTATCCATCCGGACAGCCAGCGCCCAGCCGGGACGGGGGAGGGGGCCATAGGCGATAATGGATGTGGAGTCCGGGATCAGGGTGCCACTCTTGTTTGCCAAGCCACTCCGCAAGGCCTCGGCCACCGGAGCCGTGGGGGAAAGAACAATGGGGGCGGCAAGGTGGCGTCTCTTCATCTCGGCCCGTAAGGGGACGAGGAGGTTGATGCCGCCGTTACCGGGGAGGCCGAGAATCGTCTCTCCCCTTTTTCCGAGGCCGGTATAGTCCTTGAGGAACTCTTGCAGCTTTTCGGTGTTGAAGAGGACGATATCCGTCCCGGCCCGTCGGTTCTCCTGGCCGATAATAGCCGCCCCCAGGACTAAATACGAGTTGCCCTCCAGGATCAGCGGCCCACGGAACCGTACTTTTCCGCTCGTGGTTTCCGGAATCGGCCATACTGCTGGGGGGATCGGGATGCCGATGCTGACAGCAAGCTCTCCCTTGGCGTCAAGCCTGCTGATGCCGGCAATTTCCGACGATTGGCGCATGGCGTCGGCGAGCAGCGGGGCGCTGAAGGATGCCAGTTGCTCACGGCGAATCTCACCTCGATTAAACTCTTCCAGCTTTTCTCTGATCTTGGTCCTGCTGGTGATTTGTAAAGTGATATCCTGGGCCCGGTTTGAGAACTCGTCAACGGTCATACTCTTTATCCGGAGGGAGTAGGCCAGCTTGTCGATCAATTCGGATCTGAGATTGAAGTAGAAGAAGGCGATGCTGACAATGGAGACGGTCAGACCTATGGTCAGGATCCCCATGGTGGAGTGGACAAGGATGGACCTGCGCAGCTGGCTGGAAAAATTTGGGCTTTCCATGCGGGGACTCCTGGATTGGCTGATTGGAGAGCAGGCTTTAGTCATGGCAATTCAGCGAATGCTCGCCGGGAGTTCCTGCGTTCTGTCGGCAAGTCCTTGATCGCACTTGGTGCGAATCTGGGGTATCGCGGGGGGACATTTTATCTATTTTTCTATTGCGCCCATGATTCTCTCAAACAGCACCGAATCTGCCTTCAGGATCTTTTCACCGCGCCTTGAGGCCAGGCTGACTCCTGTCGGACCCAGGTGGAGAAACTTGCCGACTTCACGACCGGTATAAGCTAGTTCGTATATGGCCAGATGGCAGATTATCCCCCGCGCCGCAGCCGACGTCCTGTTTTTGCTTGGTTTCCTGATTAAATCCGGCTCAAGCGCCAATACCGCCGAAACAATCGCCAGCAGTTGCGTGAGAGCGACAACCCTTTTCATCCTGCCCCGCAGCTGGAAATCCTCTTTAAGGCTGTCAACGAAATCACCGCTCCCCAGTACCCTTTCGTCAAAGCTTTCGTATTCGTGATTTTGTTTTTCTCCCTGGCTCCGTTTAAGGCCGCCGCCGATAAGATCATTGCGGGCACTATTTACGGACAGGCTCTCAGGCAATGCGAAAGATCATGGAGCTATTTCATTTTCTCCGGTTCCAAGCAAGCTCCGGACCTGATTGCGACCAGCATTCTTGGCCAGATAAAGAGCTTTGTCCGCTTCTTCCAAGGCAAGTGAGAATCCCTGCTCATCGCTTCTCTCAAGACAGGAAATACCCACACTCACGGTAATCGGCAGGTGGTGCCCTTCACAGATAATCGGATTGTCTGCAATGATTCGCCTGATCCGCTCCCCTGAAGAACGGGTTGTTTCCAGGGAACTATCCGGCAGCACCACGAGAAATTCCTCGCCGCCGTATCGTCCGACGATATCATCCTGCCGCAGAGCTGCGATAAGGCGTTGAGCTAACTCTGCGAGCACAAGGTCGCCCACCAGATGGCCGTATGTATCATTGATTCTTTTGAAGTGGTCGATGTCCAGCATGATGATGCCATCTGTCCCCTCATGGCGAGGATCGTTGCATCGCCGGTGTGGACCGACAATCCTGCCGCGCGCCTGCGCCAGAATCTCACTGCGGGACAAGAGGCCGGTAAGAGAGTCAACGCTGGCTTGTTGCTTAAGTCTCGCCTGGATAATAGTCAGTCGTCTGGTCAGCGATCTGACTATTAGCATGGACGGCGTAAAGACCATGAGCAGAACTATGGCAAGAATGCCGATATTTTTCTTGATCAGCGAAGAAATGGTATCCCGGTAGCGCGTTATGTCCTTGTAAATCTCGAAAGAGCCGATCACCTTACCCTGTTTGATGAAAATGGGGACATACGTTTCCACCACGTCGACATCAAATATCTCTTCCATTGACAGATCGACCATTGACTCCTTTCGCTTCAGAGTGGAATTGCTGAAGCCGGCCATGGCCATTTCCAGCCGATGATTATCCCTGTCTGTCATGCCGACGATGGAGAGATCAGTGCTGTAAATCACCGTGCGATGTTCGTCATATATTTTAATCTTGGCAATTTTAAACAACATTAAAAAATGCCGCATTCTCTCATCGAAGGCCTTCAGGTCGGCTTTGTTAATCTGCATCTGCCATTTGTCCGGGCTGTTCTCTTTGAGAAAGCAGGCCTCCTCAATACGCATAATGGCCTGACTGATATTAATGGCATCATCCTCTGCGTCGATGTAAATTTGTTGGCTTATTGTCTTCTGCAAACCATACGTCGCCAGAAAAATAATTAGCCCGATGGAAAGCAGCCCGAGAAAAACAATAAAAAAGAAAAAATGGCCAGCGGAATTTTCCGGCTGGCGCCAAAATAATTTGGTTCTTAAACGGTTCATGTGGCTTTGAGTAACTCCTGTAAAGGGGAGCCGAGTAAATGAATAAAGGTTACCCAGGGGTCGTTTTATCTGTAATGTATATAGTGAATGGATTTTCGAAGGCAAGCATAAAATTTTTTTCTGTAGACAACTCTGCCGCGAGCGTACGGCAATCAGGCAAAAACCTGTTGAGTTTCTGTGATAATTGTGTATTTTGTCCCTCTTGATTTCGGCAACAAGCCGTTGTCCGGAAAGTGAAACAATTTGGGATAATCAGTCACGGGGCAAACCCACAAAGGTCAAATAAACACGGAATCACCCTTCGGGTATAAGTTTCGCTAGGCAGGCAAGCTGCCAAGCTCGGCTATAAGCGGCGATGCGTACTTTTGTACGTGAGCCGGACCGATCGCTGCAAGATGTGGTGCCCTGTGACCGCTTACAATTTGGGATGCAATGATCGGCATAAGGAGCCGTAACGAAAAGGTACGGCAAGTACAGATTTTTCGTAACGGCTCCTAATCTACCGAGGAGGATATCAGATGCAGCAGACGACAGCGGAAACAAAGGCCTGGAGTATCGACCGGGCCAGGGAGCTGTATGGCGTTGCCCGCTGGGGCCTGCGTTATTTTGATATCAATGGCAAGGGACAGGTGACTGTGGCCCCTCTTAAGGAACAGGGCGGCTCCATCGCCATTGTTGATGTAATCAAGGAAGCGGTGGAGCAGGGCCTTCATTTTCCCATGCTCATCCGATTTCACGATCTTTTACGCAACCGGGTGGAGCGGATCAACAAGGCCTTTAACGACGCCATTATCGATCTGGAATACAAATCCATCTATCGTGGCGTCTATCCGGTTAAGGTAAACCAGCTGCGGGAAGTGGTCGAGGAGATCATCGATGCGGGCAAGCCCTTTCATCATGGTCTTGAGGTCGGCTCCAAGCCGGAGCTTTTTGCGGTCCTGGCCTTTCACGAAGATCGGGAAAGTCTGATCATCTGCAACGGCTACAAGGATTCCGTATATATCAAGACCGCGCTTCTTGGCCGCAAGCTGGGCAAGAAAATCATCCTGGTGGTGGAAAAAGTCGAGGAAGTTAGCAACATCATCCGCTACGCCAAGGAATTAAAGGTGGAGCCGATGATCGGCCTGCGAGTTCGCCTGATGAGCGGCGGCAAGGGCAAGTGGGAAAAATCAACCGGCGAGGATGCCAAGTTCGGCCTTTCCACCCAGGAGATTATCCAGGTCTCCGACCTGCTCAAGAAGGCCGGCCTTGCCGATTGCCTCAAGCTGGTGCATTTCCACAGCGGCTCCCAGATCCCGGACATTCTGACGATCAAGAAGGCGGTGCGGGAGGGGGCCATGTTTTACGCCAAGATCAAACAGCTCGGCCATGCCCTGGAGTACATCGATGTCGGCGGCGGCTTAGGTGTTGATTACGATGGCAGCCGTACCACCTTTCATTCTTCCATCAACTATTCCCTCAACGAATATGCCCGGGACATCGTCCACAATATCATGGATGTATGCGATTCTCAGGGGGTCGAACACCCAGTAATCGTCAGCGAGTCGGGCCGAGCCGTGGTGGCACATCATTCCGTGCTGGTTGTGGAGACCTTCGGCGACATCAAGAAGATGGAGCATGCCCGGGAGCCTGCCAAGCCGGAGATCAGCCACAAACTGGTTGACGAGGCCTGGTACAACTACACCCACGTCAATCCCAGCAACCCGCTGGAGGCCTACCACGATGCCCTGCACAACAAGGAGGAGACTCAGGTCCATTTCGAGCTGGGCCTCATCGGCCTGGAGGTGAAGGCGGAGGTGGAGAAACTTTTCTGGCTCACCGGCGCCAGGGTGCTGGAGCATTTCAAGGAGGCCGAATACAAGCCTGACGATATTGTCGAGCTGGAGAGCAAGTTTTCCGACCAGTACCTCTGCAACTTCAGTGTGTTTCAGTCTCTTCTCGATCACTGGGGCTACGGCCAGCTTTTTCCGATCATGCCCCTGCACCGGCTGAACGAGGAGCCCCAGCGGCGGGGAACCCTGGCCGACATCACCTGCGATTCCGACGGCAAGGTCTCCAAGTTCATCAACCTGTACGAGGAGGGGGTGGATACCCTGCCGCTGCATGACTTAAACGGCAAGCCCTATTATCTCGGGGTTTTTCTCACCGGCGCCTACCAGGATATCATGGGCGATTTGCACAACCTCTTCGGCAGGGTAAACGAGGCTCATGTCTTTCTGGATGAGGATGAGGATTCCGGGTACTACATCGAGGAGACCATCGAGGGCACCACCATGGAAAAGGTGCTGGCCCTGGTCCAGTATACCGGCACCGATCTGAAGCGGAAGATGAAAAGTCAGGTGGACAGCGCCATTAAGGAAGACAGGCTGCGGCCCAATGAGGCCATGCGGCTTCTGGGCGAGTATGAGAAGGGGCTGAAGGGCTACACCTACCTGGACCTCAAGAAGGTGCGGAAGAAGGGCTGATCAAAAAAACGGACTCGGAATAACCGGGAAAAGTCACAGGTCCACGCTGCAGGAGCGAGAGGCGAATTAACAACCGATGTAATCGCGGCTTCTGGCGATTTCATCAGTCCTGGGGGCGGAGAACCTTGAATACGGATTCAACGGCCTGGTAGATTTCCAGGTCGTCGCCATAGACGTCCTGAACCTTGTCGTTTTCCACCAGATCCTCGCAGATGTACTGGGTCACATAGAGGCTCAGGAAACTGGGGTCGGCCACCAGCTGCCGAAGCGGGGCGATCTTGTACAGCATGTCGAACTCTTCCATGTTGGAGAGCTTTTCGAACAGCTCGCTGAAGAGTTTCCGCATCGCGGTTTCGTCGGTGATCTCGAGAATCTTTTTGTCCAGCAACCGCTGTACCATCTTGGTTGCCAACTCATCGGCGTTCTTGTAGAGCAGCTGCATCATATAACGCCGTTCCCGCTCGCGTTTACGGTCGATTGCTCCACCCGCCGTGTCGTTGTGAGGTCTGCTGTGACTGCCCATTTCTTTTTTTCTCCCGCGCCTGTGCAATGCAAAATGATGTTTGGATGAATTTTAGTTAAATAACGGAAAATTACATAAAGGGAAAGGGTAAAGATAAGAGAATTTTTGACTTAGGATAAAAATGTTTGCTAAACAACGGGAAGATGAATGTTTCTTTTCCGTTCCGAATCCGATTTCTTCTGCAACGATGAGGTGAGAGATGACAAACGCTATTGCTTCAACCCGGCTGACTGTCCTGCTGCCCGCAGGCCGTCTGCCCCTGGCGATTATGGCCAAGGCATATGAGCTGGCCAAAAAATATCAGCTGGAAATTTATCTGAGCACCCTGCAGAATCTGCGGCTCATGGGCATTCGGGAGGAAGATTTGCCCGTGATCCGCGGGGAGCTGGCCGCATTGGGCGCCCAATTCAAGGGTCCGGGCAGGTTTCCGGTGCCAAGGGTTTGCATCGGGGTGCGCGACTGCACCATGGGCGTCGGCGACCCGGAGCGGATCTCCGCCCTGATCCTCGATCATTTCAAGGGCAGGGAGAAAACCAAGCAAAAGCTCAAGATCGCCATTTCCGGCTGCACCCTGAGTTGTTCCGGGGCGGCGACCTCGGATATCGGCATCATGGCCACCCGCAAGGGCTTTGATCTTTACGTGGGCGGCAAGGGCGGTCCCAGCCCCAGGGTGGGCCGCAGGATTTTGCGGGATCTCGACGAGCAGGGGGTGGTGGCGGCAGTGGCGGAGTTGGTGGAGTTTCACGATGCCCATACCGAGAGCAAGCAGCGAATGGTAAAGCTGATTAATCACCCGGAGTTCCCGTACAAAGAGGCGGTGTAGTCAGTAGGTCGGATAGAGCAAAGCGAAATCCGACATCGTTCTAGGGTTCAAAAGGGGGCCGCCTTCCTTTTTCTCAGGTCATGCCGGTAAAGAAAAAAGCCGCTCCTCTTGCCCTCGACTGTCGGAATTGCCTGATTTTCCTACTGCGATGGAGCTATTGCGTCGGATTTCGCGTTGCTCTATCCGACCTACCAACTTGCATGAACCAAATTTTGATGGACTCGTAACAACTCATTTTTTCAACGCAGAGGCGCAAAGTCGCAAAGTTTTAATCCTTTTATTTCAAAGACGTTGTCTTTGCGTCTCTGCGCCTTTGCGTTACGTTTTTTAGTTGTTGCGAGATCATCAAATTTTTTTGCAGCCACAAAAAGGGGTGTTGACCCGGCATGACTTATATTTCGATGGTGCAGCCCGAGATCTTATTTGCTACAGGGGTGCTGTTTTTCGCCTATTTTATCCGCGGCATTGCCGGATTCGGCTCGGCGCTCATTTCCGTGCCTCTGCTGGCCCTCTTTTTCCCGGTTGCCCAGGTGGTGCCCCTGATCGGGCTGCTTGATTGGCTGGCCTCGGTTAGCCAGGGGCTGCCCAACCGGCGCCTCATCCGCTGGCGTGATATGCTGCCGCTTTTGCCTTTTACCGTGCTGGGCGTTGCCGCAGGTATCTATCTGCATACGGTTGTGGCCCCGGCCAGTCTGCTCCTCGCCCTCTCCATTTTTGTCCTGCTCTACGCGGTCTATGCCCTGTTGCCCTTTCCGCCTTTGCATGGCGGGCGGTGGCTGGCCGGGCCTGCCGGTTTGTTCGGGGGGGTGGTGGGCGCTCTTTTTGGCACCGGAGGGCCGTTTTATGTGATTTACTTTACCCTGCGCCAGCCGGACAAAACCGAGTTCCGCGCCACCATCGCCACGATCTTTGTGGTCGACGGGCTCTGCCGGATTGTGGGTTTTTCCCTGAGTGGTTTTTATACCCTGCAAACCATGGCGCTTTGCGCGGCGATTGTGCCCGTGGGTGGCTTGGCCCTCTGGCTTGGCGGGAAGGTGCATCTGCGGATCAGCCATGCGGCTTTTGTCCGCATGGTGAGCATGATTTTGCTTGGCAGCGGGATCGCTCTGCTGGTGAAGGCGTTGGCGGCCTGACTTGGGGACAGCCAGGTCAAAGCCCCTGGCTGAGATGTTTGATAATCAAAGGAAAAAAGGGAGGACGCAATGGAAACCCTAACCCAACTAAAAAAATATTCCGCCGAACTTGTTGACCTGCACCATACCCTGGCCCTCATGCAGTGGGATCAGGAAGTACGCATGCCCCGCCGGGGTGCGGAAGAGCGGGCCTGGCAGTTTGCCACCTTGAGCGCTCTGGTACACCGGAGGGAGGTGTCCCCGGAGCTTGGCGCCCTTCTGGCGAAGGCCGAGGCGCAAAAAGATGGGCTGTCCGTGGAGGAGCGCGCCCTGCTGCGGGTCATGAGGCGCAGCTATGACCAGAACAGCAAACTGCCCGAGGAGTTTGTCTCCGAGTTTTCCCGCCTCACCTCCCAGGCCCAGATGGCCTGGCTTGAGGCCCGGGAGCAGTCCGATTTCGCCATTTTTCAGCCTCTGCTGGAACGGCTCGTGGCGTTGTCCCGGCAGCAGGCCGAATACCTGGGCTACCCGGCCCATCCCTATGACGCGCTGCTCGATTTGTACGAGGAAGGGCTCACCACCGCCAAGGTGGCGGAGATGTTCGCTGAGCTGCAAGCGCCCTTGGTGGAGCTGGTCAAAAGGTTTGCCGGCCGCCTGACTCCCTTGGCCTTTGCCGAGCCTTTTTCTCAGCCAGGTCAGGAGCAGTTTGCCGAACACCTTCTCCAGGCCATGGGCTTTGATTTCAGCCGGGGCTGTCTGGCCCGCTCCCCCCATCCCTTCACCACCACCCTGGGGCACCACGACCGGCGCATCACCAACCGCTATGCCCCCAGGAGCCTTGATTTTATCTTCGGCGCCCTGCACGAGGGCGGCCACGCCTTATACGAGCAGGGCATCGACGCGCGTCTGGCCCACAGCCCTCTGGATGACGGGGTTTCCTTAGGCATCCACGAGTCGCAATCGCGTTTTTGGGAGAATGTCGTGGGGCGGAGCCGGCCATTCTGGCAGCGATTTTTCCCGGAGCTGCAGCAGGCATTTCCAGCCCAATTTGCCAGCCTCGGGTTCGAGGATTTTATCCGGGGCATCAACGCCGTTACTCCCGGCCTGATCCGGGTGGATGCCGACGAGCTGACCTACAACCTCCATGTCCTGATTCGTTTTGAGATTGAAAAGGGGCTGATCGAGGGGAGCCTGGAGGTCGGGGCGCTGCCCGGGATCTGGCGGGAGAAGTACCGGCAGTATCTCGGAGTGGAGGTCGAGTCGGACGCCGACGGGGTCTTGCAGGATATCCATTGGTCCCACGGCAGCTTCGGCTATTTCCCTACTTACACCATCGGCAATCTGGCCGCCGCCCAGATCTGGGAGGCCTATAAAAGATATGATCCAGGCTTCGAGCGGACCATTGCCGAGGGGGATCTGGCCAAGATCCGGGAGTGGCAGGGACGGGAAATTCATGGCCACGGCAGTATCTATCTGCCCGAGGAGCTGCTGGTACGGGTGACGGGCGCCCCCCTTGCCGCCAGGCCATTTCTTGCCTACCTTGAGGAGAAGTTCAGCACCTTGGCTGGTTGATCCTTGGAGGTGAGTTGGACGGTTGGTTTGTTTCGCCCCTCCCTCCCCCCATTTGTCCTGCCGCGCCTCGCAGACGGGGGCGGAAAAAAACGCGGGAACTGTCTGAGGGCGAAGCCCAAGTTTTTCCGCGTCCCGCCCTCGGCGAGAAGTAAGGGAAGCCCGCAGGGCCAAGACTGGTTGGGGTGCCTTTTTCTTGTTTCTTCTTTTGGGCACGCAAAAGAAGAAAAGATAACAGCCGAAAAACTCTTCCCGCCCCTTGCCTGAAATTCCAGGCTGAACCTGATTTTAGCGGCTAATTACGGCGGGAGAGAGTACACTGATCTCCTCGTGCGTTGTGAATTTCCGGCTAAAAATAAGGGTTATGAGAGCGGTTATGGTGCATCTTCGTTTATTGGCGGCAACGCTGTTTTTCTGTCTGGCCACCCTTGGTGCCTTTCCGGTCCGGGCCAGCCAGGATCCCTTTCCCCTCTACGACTGCGTCACGCCCAATGTTGCCTTCTGGATGGATATTTACGGCAGGTATCCTTCCAGCCAGGGGGTGCTTCACGATAAGCGGAACCTGCGCATTATCTATGAGGTGCTGGATATCGAGGGAACCTGGGAAAAGGGTGCCAGGGAACGGGACAGGGAGAGGATAGAGCGGGCCAAGGAGAGGTATCTGGAGATCTTCGATGCCCTGGCCGCGGGTGCTCCCCCGCAGACCAGGGAGGAAAAACGGGTTGCCGCGCTTTTCGGTCCCAAGGCCACGGGCGAGGATTTCCTGCTTGCCAAGGACAATATCCGTTTCCAATCCGGCCAGAAGGATAATTTTCGTAAGGGCTTGATCCGTTCCGGTGCCTATCTCGAAGAGATCAAACAGATCATGGCGAGCTACGGGGTGCCCGAGGATCTCGCCTATCTGCCTCATGTGGAATCATCCTTCAACTACAAGGCGTACAGCAAATTCGGCGCCGCCGGCATCTGGCAGTTCACCGAAGCCACCGGCAAACAGTTCAAGCTGGAGGTGGACTATGCCATTGACGAGCGGCGCGACCCGCTCAAGGCTACGCATGCCGCGGCCAGGATGCTCAGGCATAATTACGAGAAGCTCGGTACCTGGCCCCTGGCGGTGACCGCCTACAATCACGGGATCAATGGCATGCTGCGGGCCAAAGCGGCCAAGGGGGATTATGAAAAGATCTTCCAGGAGCATGAAAGCGAGTTGTTCAAGTTTGCCTCGCGGAATTTTTATTCCGAATTTCTCGCCGCCAGGGAGGTGGCCAAAAACTACCAGGCGTTTTTCGGCCCAATCCCCATTGAGCCGCCGGTCAACAGCAAGGCTGTGATCCTGCCCAACTATGCCCTGGTGGATGATCTGCTCAAGCATCTCAAGGTTGATCTGGCAACCTTCAAGGCCTTGAATCCAGCCCTGCGCGAACCGGTTTATCTCGGACAGAAGTTGATTCCCAAAGACTACGAGGTTCGGGTGCCGCACCAGGGCAAGGTTGTGCGGCTGGCGGACAATATCCCTCCGGAGATTTTCAAGGAGGATCAGGCGCAAACCAATATGTATCAGGTGCGCCAGGGAGATAACGCCAATTCCATCGCTTTGGCGTATGGGATCACGGTGGCCGATCTTTTACGGGGCAATGGACTTGATGAACAGGCGGTACTCTGCCCTGGTCAGAATCTGCGGATTCCAGGGGTGGATGAGCGAGGGGTGCAGCTGGCCGCCGGCGGGAAAAAGGTGGAAACCCCGCAGCTGGCTGCCCTGAAGCCGCTGGTCTCTGAAGAAAAAAAGGCAACGCGGCTTGGTAGTGAATTGATGCTCCCGGCTAAATCAGAGGGCGTGCCGGTTATAGAGGCCTTACAGCAAAGCAAGGTGAAAAAAGCCCCGGAGCCGGTGGTTGCGCCGGTCAAGGGGGCGCAGTGTCCGCCCCTGACTCCGGCCAAGGTTTTGGGCAATCTCGGGGTGGAGTTGGTCAAGAAGCAGGGCAAGTTCTACGGCCTCGTCCGGGTGGAGGCCGAGGAAACCCTGGGCCATTATGCGGGCTGGCTGGGGGTGCGGGCCTGGGATCTGCGCCGGCTGAATAACTTGCGCTACGAACAATCCCTGACGGTGAACCAGCAGGTCAAGATTCCCCTGGGTAAGGGCGACAAGAAACGTTTTGAGTCCCAACGCTATGAGTTTCACAAGGAAATGGTGGAGGATTTCTTTGCCGCTTACCGGCTGCTGGAAGGCACCAGCAGCTATCAGGTTAAGGCGGGAGATACCATCTGGTCCCTGTGTCACAAGGAATTTGAACTGCCTTTCTGGCTGATCAGGAAATACAATCCTGCTATTGACTTTACTCACCTTAAGTCCGGTCTGCGCTTGGTAGTGCCCCGGGTTGAAGCAGTCCGTTGAGTTATTCCCTGATTGATGATGCCATGACTGCCAAGCCAAAAACCATTTTGCTCAAGGATTACCGTCCGCCCGCTTATATGATCGAAGAGGTGGCCCTTTGGGTAGACCTGTTCGAGGAGCGGGCGGAAGTCCGTTCCCGGCTGATCTGCCGCCGCAATATCCAGACCGCGCCGGAGGCTCCCCTTGTGCTGCAGGGGAGGGAACTGGTACTCAAGTCCCTTGCTCTGGACGGGGTGGCTCTCCCTTCGGACCGGTACCGGCAGGGCGATGAAACCCTTACTATTGAAACGGTGCCGGAGAGGTTCGTCCTTGAGGTCGAAACCGAGCTCTATCCCCAGCGCAATACCTCCCTTGATGGTCTGTACCGCTCAGGCGGCAATTTCTGCACCCAGTGCGAGGCCGAGGGCTTCCGCAAGATTACCTGGTTCCTCGACCGGCCCGATGTGCTGGCCCGCTACGAGGTAACGATCACCGCCGAGCAACAGCGCTATCCGGTGCTTCTCGCCAACGGCAACCTGCTTGAGACAGGAGAGCTGCCGGAAGGCCGCCATTACGCACGCTGGCAGGATCCTTTTCCCAAGCCCTCTTATCTCTTTGCCATGGTGGCCGGCAATCTGGTCAAGATCGCCGAGACCTTCATCACCCGCTCCGGCCGGCCGGTGGCCCTGGAGATCTATGTACAGGCGCACAATCGAGACAAATGCGCACATGCCATGGCCTCGCTTATTAAGGCCATGCGCTGGGACGAGGAGACCTTTGGCCTGGAATACGACCTCGACCAGTACATGATCGTGGCGGTGGACGATTTCAACATGGGCGCCATGGAAAACAAGGGGTTGAACGTTTTCAACTCCAAGTACGTGCTGGCCCGGCCCGATACCGCCACGGACGCGGACTACGAGGGGATCGAGGCGGTCATCGCCCACGAGTATTTCCACAACTGGACCGGCAACCGGGTCACCTGCCGGGACTGGTTCCAGTTAAGCCTCAAGGAAGGGCTCACCGTGTTCCGCGACCAGCAGTTCACCGCGGATCAGATCTCTGCTGCGGTCAAACGCATTCACGATGTCCGGCTCCTGCGCAACGTGCAGTTTCCCGAGGACAACGGGCCCATGGCCCACCCGGTGCGGCCCGATTCCTTCATGGAGATCAACAACTTCTACACCGTCACCATCTACGAAAAAGGGGCTGAGATCATCCGGATGCTCCACACCCTACTGGGTGCTGAGCTGTTCCGGCAGGGGCTGAACCTGTATCTCACCCGGCACGACGGACAGGCCGCCACCACCGATGATTTTGTCCAGGCCATGGCCGAGGTCTCGGGCCGCGAGCTCACCCAGTTCAAGCGCTGGTACACCCAGGCCGGCACCCCGCGGCTCACGGTGCAGGGCGAGTATGACGGCCAGGCCCGCAGCTATACCCTGACCCTCGGGCAAAGCACTCCTGCCACTGCCGGTCAGCCTGGAAAGGAGCCGCTCCATATCCCGATTGCCCTTGCCTTGCTCGATGGCGATGGCAGGGAGATGGAACTGTCCTGCCCGGAACGGCAGACAGAGGCTTCGCGCGGCCTGTTCGAGCTGCGCGGGGCCGAGGAGACCATCCGCTTCAGCGCGGTACCGGAAAAGCCGCGCCTCTCGATCCTGCGCAATTTTTCCGCGCCGCTCAAGGTGGAATACCCCTGCGAGGATGATGAGCTGCTTTTTCTCTTTCGCCATGACCAGGATCCATTCAACCGCTGGGAGGCTGGACAGTGTCTGGCCAGCCGTTTGCTTCTGGGGCTGGTGGAGGATTTTCGAAACCAGCGACCTTTGGCACTGGACCAGAGGTTTATTGAGGCCTGCGCTAGGTTGCTTGAGAGAGAAGGCGGCGGGGACAAGGCTTTTCTCGCCCTCTTGCTCACCCTGCCTTCGGAGGAGTATCTGGCCGAGCAGATGGGAGTGGTGGATGTCGAGGCAATCCACGAGGCTCGTACCTTTGTCCGGCAGACCCTGGCCCGCTCCCTGCGTCTCATGTGGGAGGAGGTTTATCAGGCCAACCGGGCCGACGGGCCATACCGTTACGAGCCGGAGCTGGCAGGGCAGAGGGCGCTCGGCAATCTCTGCCTTAGCTATCTGATGAGCCTGGAGGATGATGCGGCGGTTCAGCTCGCCCTTGTCCAGTTCGCCAAGGCGGACAACATGACCGACCAGCTGGCCGCCTTGGCGGCCCTGGCTCATTCGGCCCGCCGGGAGCGCCGGCAGATTATCGCTGATTTTTACCGGCAGTGGCAGGGGGATCCCCTGGTGCTGGACAAGTGGTTTGCCGTCCAGGCCACGGCCCCGCTGCCGGATACCTTGGGTGAGGTGCAGGAGCTCATGCGGCACCCGGACTTTCAGTTGAAAAATCCGAACAAGGTCCGCTCGCTGATTGGCTCCTTTGCCGGCGGCAACCCGCTTTGTTTTCACGAGGTGTCAGGCCGGGGTTATGTTTTTCTGGCCGAGCAGATTCTCGTCCTGGACCGGCTTAACCCGCAGATTGCCGCCCGTCTGGCCGCCCGGCTCGGGCGGGGAGGCCGCTATGATGAGGGAAGGCGCGCTTTGATGCGGGCTCAGCTAGAGCGGCTTGTCGCAACGCCCTCGTTGTCTCGGGATGTGTATGAGGTGGTGAGCAAGAGTTTGGGGTGAAAGAGATTTAAATTATATTGCTACTGAGGTGCGCTGATGGATATTTCCAAAACGATTGCCGAGATGAAGAAAAACCCCGCCTTTGCCGAGAACGTGGGGATGGTCCTGGTTCATAACGGCGTGGTCCGGGCCTGGTCGCGCAAGACCAGGGAAGGGGTGACCGCCCTTGAGGTCACCCCGGATCAGGCAAAGGTCGAGGAGATTCGCCGGGAATTTTTGCAAAGGCCAGGGATCTTCGCCATAGTGGTCGAGGCCAAAAGCGGCAGCTTTCAGCCCGGCGATGATCTGTTGTTCATCATCGTGGCCGGCGATATCCGGGAGAATGTGAAGCCGGTGCTGGGGGAGCTTTTGGATCGCATCAAGGCTGAGGCCATCAATAAAAATGAAGTGATGCTGGCCTGAAAGCTTGTTCGTAAATAAGCCTTGTTGGGATCGCGCCTGATTTTGAGCCGGATTTGACCGCGACGATTGAGCAAACCCGGAGGCGTAGCAGCGCTACGGCGAGGATTTTGTGATTAAGGAGCGGACAAAGGCGGCCAAAAGCAGGATGCGAGCATAAAGGATTTGTTTACGAACAAGCTCTCACTTCACCCTTGCAAAAATGCGTCAATCCGGTTAGTAAGGTGCCGCACCGTATTTTTTGACTTTGATTTCGATTGCCACAGGGAGAAAACGAGTATGTATTCCGCTTCTGATTTTCGCAAAGGGTTAAAGGTTCAGATCGACGGCGAGCCTTATATCATGACGGATTTTTCCTTTTCCAAGCCCGGCAAGGGTCAGGCCCTGTACCGCGCCAGGCTGCGGAACATGATCACCGGCAATGCCTTTGAAAAGACCTTCCGCTCCAACGACAAGCTGGAAAAGGCTGCCCTTGAGGAGCGGACCATGCAGTACCTTTACAGCCAGGGGGATGACTACATCTTCATGGACAATGTCTCTTTTGAGCAGCTGGAGATCTCCAAGGCGCAGTTGGGCGATTCCGTCAACTTTCTTACCGACAACATGGATGTGGAAGTGTTGCAGTACAATGGCCGTCCCATCGGCGTCACCCTGCCCAACTTCGTTAACCTCAAGGTCACCCAGTCCGATCCGTGGGTCAAGGGGGACACCAGCGGCAGCGACTCCAAGCCCGTAACCATGGAAACCGGGTATGTGGTCCAGGTGCCGCCCTTTATCGAAGAAGGGGACAAGCTGCAGATCGACACCCGCACCGGGGTGTACGTTACTAGAGTAAAAGAGTAAGCTGTAAACGTCCATTAGGAAAGGGACTCCCGTGAATTTATCACTGAGAGGTAAACGTCCAGCAGTGCTGCAGATGCGCGGAAGAGGCCGGCGAAGTGTGCTGTTGCACATGAGCAGGCCGATGACAAAGCAGATGCGGTGCTGCTGAACGTTTACCCATGATCCCCCCTCTCCACGGCCTGCGATTGCGGGCCGTTCTCAGTCAAGCCCTGCGCACCTTCTTTATCGACCGAGGCTATCTTGAGGTCGAAACTCCCCTCCGTATCCCTGCCCCTGCCCCGGAAGCCCATATCGTGTCCCTGACCAGTGAAGGTTGGTATCTGCAAACCTCGCCGGAGCTCTGCATGAAGCGGTTGCTGGCCGCGGGTATCCCCAAGATCTTCCAAATCTGCAAATGCTTCCGCCATGGCGAGCGCGGCGACCGCCACCTGCCCGAATTTACCATGCTGGAGTGGTACGCAGCCGGGAGCGACTACCTCGACCTGATGGCGGATTGCGAGGCGCTGCTGCGCTACCTGGCTGCGGCCTTGGGCAAGGCCGGGAAGGCTGGAGAGCTGGAATGGCAGGGGCGCAGGATTGATCTTGCCCCGGACTGGGAGCGAATCACCGTGGCTGAGGCCTTCCGCCGCTATGCGCCCTGCGCGCTGGAGGAGGCGCTGGCCAAGGACCGGTTTGATGAGCTGCTGGTGGAGTATGTGGAACCGCATCTGGGCTTGATTACCCCAACTTTTCTCTACGATTACCCGGCGGAGCTTGGCGCCCTGGCCCGGCTTTCTCCGACCGATCCCACAGTGGCCGAGCGGTTCGAGCTATATGTGGCCGGGCTGGAGCTGGCCAACGGCTTTTCCGAGTTGGTTGATCCGGTGGAGCAGCGAGCCAGGTTTCTGGCGGAGCGGGAGGTCATCCGGTGGCAAGGCCGTGAGCCTGGCCCCATGCCGGAGGTGTTTCTTGCCGGTCTTGAACTCATGCCCCCGGCTGCGGGCATTGCTCTGGGGGTAGACCGGCTGGTTATGCTCTTTGTCGGGGCGGACAATATCGATCAGGTGGTGGCCTTCACGCCGGAAGGGCTGTAAGAGATTTTTTGCTTCTTGCCTAAATGGCAAAATAGGGTAAGTGTTTTAAACATCAACCTCGAAAAATGACGGAAGGTTAATCGCGACCGCTCTGCCACGTCCCGAAAAATGGTCCGCCAGGTTTCATAAGCACCAAAGCAAGTCAAGGGAAGTCGGCTTGCTGCTGCTGGAGTAGTGTGGATGAAAATCAGCAAGGAAAAGAGCGAGCAACGAAAAGAGGTGCGCGCCCGGACAGGGCTTACTCCGCGGTGGAGAAGCAGCAGCTGGTCCAGGCTGTTGATCGAAAACACCCTTGATCTCATCACGGTGATGAGCAACGAGGGCAAGGTCGTTTACCAGACCCCCTCCGTGGAGCGCGTCCTGGGATATCTCCCCCGGGAGTTGCGCGGCCGGAATTTTCTGGATTTTTTCCATCCTGATGATCATGACAAAATTCTGGCGGCCCTTGAGGATGACGGAACACATCCCGACCGGGTTCGGAGTGTCGAAGTTCGCTGCCTTCACAAGGACGGCTCCTGGCGCATTCTGGAGGCGGTGGGCAAAAGGGTTGACGGTCAAAGCCCGGGCAGAATGGGCTTTGTGGTCAACAGCCGCGATATTACCCAGAGAAAGCTTACGGAAGGCCGGCTGCGCAGGTTCCAGGACATGCTCACCGCCTCCAAGGAGCTGATGGCCTTCGTGGATGACCGATATGTCTATCAAGCGGCCAATGACACCTATCTGGCCTATCATGGAAAAGAGCGCACCGAGATTGTCGGGCGCAGCGTGGCTGAGGTGCTTGGGCAGGAGGTCTATGCAGATCTGGTCAAGGCGAATTTGGACCGGGCCTTGGGGGGGGAACAGGTCCGTTTCACAAACTGGTTTTCTTTTGGCGGTATGGGGAAACGGTATATGGAGGTGACGTACTACCCTTCTTTTTCCGAAGATATCTCCATCGCCGGGGTGGTGGTAAAAATCTGCGACCTCACCGAGCACCATCAGACCGCCCGCTCCCTGCAGCTCTTCCGCAGCCTGATCGAGAAACTCGATGACGCCATTTTTATCATCGACGCAGAGCGCGGTCAGATCCTCGACGTCAACGAAGAGGCCTGCTTCAGCACCGGCTATGACCGGGAGGAGCTCCAGGGAATGGGCATCGCCGCCCTGCTCAATCTGCCGGAAGGATTTTTCTGGCGGGATCAGGTGGCCAGAGTCCGGGGCAGTGGCGCCGAAGTGAGGGAATTTCCGCAACAGAGAAAGAACGGCACCGTGTTTCCCGCGGAAATAAGCCTTAAATTTGTTGCCCAGGACGATTGCAACTATATCGTGGCCGCAGCCCGGGACATCACCGACCGCAAGCAGGGGGAAAAGAACCTGCTTCGCTACCAGGAACAGCTGCGCAAGCTGGCCTCGAAACTTTCCCGGGCCGAAGAGCAGGAAAGGCGGCGGATCGCGGTGGGGCTTCATGATCAGATCGGGCAGACCCTGTCCGTGGTCAAAATGAAATTGGGTCGCATGCAACAGGATAACAGCCAGAATGCCGAGTCTTTTGCCGAAATCCGCGAATTTCTTGACCGGGCCATCCAGGAAACCCGCTCCCTGACCTTTGAACTGAGTCCGCCGATTTTACACGAACTTGGCTTGAAGGCGGCCCTGGAATGGCTGGGCGAGCAGTTTGCCGGCCTGCACGGGCTGCATTGTCATCTCGTTGACGAAGACGGCGAAGCAAAGACGGTGAGCGGCGAATTACAGATGGTTCTTTTCCGCTCCATCAGGGAGCTGCTGGTCAATATCGTCAAACACGCCCGAACTTCCCAGGCCTGGATACGCATGCAGAAGGAGAAGGACCGCTTGCGCATCGAAGTTCGTGACCAGGGCGTGGGTTTTCTTTTGGATGAGGCCATGGCAACCAGGGACGGCTTCGGGCTTTTCAATATCCGGGAAAGGCTCGCCCATTTTGGCGGCGATCTGGCCATCGATTCGCTCCCCGGCAGAGGGACGGTCGTTATTCTGCATGTTCCAGTGTAACCGTTCACCGGTGGGTCACCAAAGCACCAATAACCGCCGGACTGTAACCGAATGCTGCGCAGGGAAGAACAGATGAAAATCAAAGTCATCATCGTTGACGACCATCAAATGGTGCGGGAAGGACTCCGCTCTCTTTTGGTTGGGGAAAAGGACATGGAAGTGATCGCCGAAGCCGGAGACGGCTGGGAGGGGGTCCGCCTGGCGGAAAAACTCACCCCGGACGTGGTAATCATGGATATTGCCATGCCGGAATTGAACGGCATCGAGGCCACCCGGCAGATACTGGCCAGAACCACCGGGGTCAGGGTTATGGTCCTTTCCATGCATTCCGACAAGCGCTTTGTCGAACGCACTCTCAAGGCCGGAGCCTCCGGCTATCTCCTGAAAGATTGTGCTTTCGAGGAGCTTGTCCGGGCCATCCGTACCGTCATGGCCGGGCAGATTTATCTGAGTCCCGGCATTGCCAGCCTGGTGGTGCGGGAATACCTCGAGAACGGTCTTGATTCTCCTCCGGTCCTTTCCGCCCGGGAGCGGGAAGTGCTCCAGCTGATCACCGAAGGCAAATCCACCAGGGAGATCAGCCTCCTGCTCCATATCAGCATCAAGACCGTGGAAACTCACCGTCAGCAAATCATGAAGAAACTCCACCTTCGCACCGTGGCCGAACTAACCAAATATGCCATCCGCGAGGGGTTGACCACCCTGGATTCGTAGAGAATATCCCCCCCGCTCATCCTTTTTGTGCCACATCCCGGACCTTGGTTCTCCGCTGTCCGGAAAGCCGGCACCCTCAGATATCCAGGCCTTTTTTCTCTCAGGGAATCCCCAGGCAAAAATAGTGGTCTCCCTGATTGAAGGGAATCGTACATTCATGCTACGTTAGCGCCCGCATCTCATTAGTATTCGTTTTTCTGGAATGATTGGAAAAAATTCATGTTGTCAGCCGGAGGCTCGAGTCTCCCTGGGTATTTCCCCGGTTTGATGGCAATAATGCTACCTGAAACAGGTGATTGATGACGCTGACAGCTCTCAAGTCTTTTCCATCCTGTGACCCTCTGCCTCTAAACGGCCAGCCCGTGACCTCTGCCAAGTTTCATAAATCCCTGACGATTCATCCCGGCTCTTTGCCTCTCATCGAGATGTTGGGGATGATTTCCGATTTCCTGGATCCGGCCATCGTGGAAGAACAGTTTTTTCGTCTCGTGGATGAACTGTTTCCCTTCGACCGGGTAGCCTTCTTTTTTGTCAAGCATGGCAAGGGGGTGCTGCAGGGCAAGTTGAGCCGGGGATTTGCTGCGCCCCTTCCGGAAGAGGTTGAAGTCCCCTTGGCCGCGGGGCAACCGCTCGCGGAGCTGCTGACCTCAGGTCTGCCGTATCGTTCCGCAGCCGGGAAGGGCGAGGTGGAAATGGGTGTGCTGGAAATTCTGCAGCTGCGGAACTTTGCCTTCATTCCCATCATCAAGCGCAAGAATCTGCCCTGCTGGAAAATTGAGGAATGCACCGACACCGATTGTCCGGCCCACGGGAAGAGCTGGCTGCGCTGCTGGCATATTCCTGGGACCAGATGCCCTCTTTGCCGGGATTCTTCTTCCGCGGGTACGGCGGACGGCTGTGCCGTCTGTCCGATTTTTTCGAGCTTTGAGAGACTGGAAGGCATGCTGCTCGTGGATAATTCCCTTTCCGGCAATCCCATCAGCAACGAAGCTGTTGCCGCTCTTTCCGTGGTCAGCCAGATGGTAGCGCTGGCGGTCTGCAATTCCAAACAATTCCAGAAAACTCTGGCCTCTGCCATCCGGGATGAATTGACCGGCCTCTACAATCGCCGCTATTTTAACGAGCGGTTGCAGGAGGAGAATGAGAGGAGCAGTCGTGATGGCGGGATTGTCAGCCTGATCTCCTGTGATATCGACCAATTCAAGCGCGTCAATGATACCCATGGCCATCCGGCAGGCGATCGGGTGCTGACCTTGCTGGGCACCCTCCTGCGCAACAGCTTGCGGAAGAGCGATGTCATAGCCCGTTACGGCGGAGAAGAATTCATGATTCTCATGCCGGATACGCCCAAAGAACAGGCGTGGAAAACGGCGGAAAAGCTGCGCCGGCATATTGCCGCGATGGAAATAGATCATGGCGGGATCTTGTTCAAGATCACGGTAAGTTTTGGCGTGGCCTCTTTTGACGGGGATGGAGATTCCATCGAGAAACTTCTAGACAAGGTGGACAAGGCGTTATACACGGCGAAATTCCTGGGTCGCAACCAGGTTTGCGTGGTTTGACCATCCGGTCCGCCCGTTTCCGAACGCACACGGGATCAAGGATGGGGATAAAAATCATCATTGTGGACGACCATCAGATGGTGCGGGAAGGAATCCGCTCTCTGTTGGTCGAGGAAAAAGACATGCGGGTGGTCGCCGAGGCAGGGACCGGCCGGGAGGGCGTGCGCCTGGCGGAAGAACTTGGCCCTGACATGGTCATCATGGACATCGCCATGTCGGACCTGAATGGTATTGAAGCCACCCGGCAGATTACGGACAAAACCCATGGCCTCAAGGTTCTTGTCCTCTCCATGCATTCCGACCACCGCTTTGTCGAGCGCGCTCTTAAAGCCGGGGCCTCTGGTTATCTCCTGAAGGATTGTTCTTTTGAGGAGCTTGTCTTGGCCATCCGCACCATTATGGACGGAAAGATTTACCTGAGTCCGGGGATTGCCGGTGCGGTGGTCAGCGAAGACCTCGAAACTTCATCCTCCGGGGCCACGGCCCTTACCTGCCGCGAGCGGGAGGTGCTTCAGTTGATCACCCAGGGCAGATCAACCAGGGAGATTGCCGACCTTCTCTTCATCAGTATCAAGACCGTGGAAACCCATCGTCAGCAGAGCATGAGAAAACTCCATCTCTACACCGTACCCGAACTCACCAAATACGCCATTCGTGAAGGGCTGACCACCCTGGAGTCCTGACCGGTATCCCGGAATTGTCATTGCCTTGAGCCGCTCCTCTTTGTATATCATACCGGGACATCAAGTAAAAGTGCGGCTGTGAGGTCCGGCGTATCTTTACGGGATCCCAGGGAACTCATACCCTTACAACAACAGGCAGGTCTGACCATGGCTCGCATGCACATCAATGTTTCCGGCATTGTCAAGGAACTGTTCGAAAGGAACAACATCCAGGTTCATTCCCTGGACGCCCTGGATGCCGATCTGCGTCAGCAGTTTGCGCATGGGAAGAAAAAGGCCCTGATTTTTTTCCGGGGCACTGTCCTGCAAACGATCATCTCCGAGACCGGAAACAGGCGGCTGCTTCTACCGCCTGAAGTGCTTCCGGCAGGCAGCAAGGCCGGGGAAAAGATCATCGTTATCCTGCCGGCTGAGCGTGATAACATGAGGTACGTTCTGCAGGCCTTCATCAAAAACGTCTTTATTGACAGAGTCGATCTGCAGATCATGGATCCCCGCTATTACAGACGGGTACGGCCAGTAGCGAAACACAACATTCTTGTTCGGAATGTTCCCCCTCAGCTTCTTCTTGAGTTGCAGGCGGAGAAATTGCAGCTTGTCCGTGAAATGGAGGGGCTGAGGGAGGACGAGGAAACCACGGTACAGGAAGAAGCGCTTCCGCCGGAAGAAGGCAAAACAAAGAAGCGCAAGACAGCCGCGAAGGACGTTTACGAGGATCCCGTCCAGGAACAGAGGATTACCGATCTTCTCTGCGAGGAGGAAGGAGAGATTGCCGCCGGCTATAAAGCCTTGCTTCAGGATTCTCCTCTGTCCGGAACTCTGGTTGATTTTTCCTGCGGCGGAATGAGTATAGCGACAAAAAACGGGGACGGGGCCGAACTGCCGAATGGCTTGCTGTACTGTAATTTTGACCTGTCGCGGAGAGATGGCATCGGCAACACCATAAGTCTTGAAGTCAATATTTTTGCCATAGTCCGTTCACATAAAGCCACCGCAAAGGGCCATCTGCTCAGCCTCATGTTCCTGTCCCGCCTCCCTGAGGATATCCTGCTTTTTCTTGAATAGTTTCAGGGCGACTTCGGGAAAGATTGTCCGCAGGATTGAATGATTTACTCTCCATGAAAGGGCTGTCACCCCAAGCCAAAGTCATCCCCGCTGCTCCTTATTCAGGGTTGCTCCCACTCTTGCCTTGCGATAGTATGCATAGCCGCCCCCGCCGTGTCCCTTGACGGAATACATGGCCATGTCCGCATATTTTATGAGGGCTTCCGGGTCGTCGCCGTTGTCGGGAAAGATTGCAATCCCGAGACTCCCCTTGATGTCAACCTTCTGCCCTGAAATCTCCAGCGTGCTCTCCAAGGTTTTAATAATTTTATCGGCCGTGATTGCGGCATCCTCGAAAGAGGAAATGGTTGGCACAAGAGCCAGAAATTCATCGCCGCCCAGGCGCGCAACCGTATCGCTTTCCCGCAAGATAGCCTCCAGGCGCCTGGCCACGGCTCTCAGCACCTCATCGCCCGCGTCATGCCCCAGCGTGTCGTTGATCTCCTTAAAGCCGTCCAGGTCTAAGAGCATTACCGCCAGTTGGTTTTTATCCCTGATCGCGTGCTCAATTTCCAGCCTCAGGCGGATATTGAACAGGGCCCGGTTCGGCAGATCGGTCAAGGCGTCATGGGTTGCCAGATGGGCAAGCTTTTGCTCCGCCTGCTTCCTCTTGGTTATGTCGAAGCTATATTCGACCATCTCAATAACCTCACCCAGCTCATCAAAGATAGGGAAGCCATGGACCTCTACGCAATGTGGTTCGCCCATCCTGTCATAATGAATGTGTTCAACCAGGGCGGGTTTTTTGGTTTTCTTCACCACCTCCAGGGGGCACGGATGTTCCGTGCTCAGGCAGGGGCTTGTCCGGTTATGGGTCAACTCATAACAGGTAAGGCGAGCTCCCTTTTTCTGTCCGTCCAGCGCGGCCTGGTTGGCAAGCACAATTGAATAATCAAACGCATCGATCACGTAAAATGAATGCGGCAGGGCGTCCAGAATCCTGTCAAGCTGGCGTTGCAACACCACCTGATCCTTGACCATTTCGAGGTCGGATCTTTCTTTCTCGTACTCGTCGATTGCCTTCCGGGCCTGATCACCGTTGTTTTCTTTCATGCATGCTCACTCAAATAAGGGGTATCTTTTCCGGAGTCCGATCCTTATTGTTTGAACCCCTGGGAAAATTTTACCGCGTTGCCTCAAGTACCTGTCGCACTGCCTGGGCCAGCTCCTTCACGGTAAGAGGCTTCATGACGAGTTTGTTGATCTTGAGCCGGTGCGCTTTTTCTTCATTCATGATCTCACTGAATCCGGTGCACATGATGACCGGGATATCCGGCCGCGTCGCCCTGATCGCCGTTATCAGCTCGGCGCCTGAGATCTTGGGCATGTTCATGTCGGTGATTACCAGATCGTAGGCCTCGGAATGTCGAAAGAATTCCGCCATGGCCTCAGCGCAGTCCGTAAAACCGCGCACCTTATAGCCCAGGCTCGTGAGAATCCGCTGTTCCGCAACCATCACCCCTTCCTCGTCATCCACCACCAGCACCCGCTCATTACCGGTGGGGATCTGCACCGCCGTCACGGCGCCGATCGGCAGAATGTCCGCCTGAGACGGCAACCCCGGCAGGTAGACATGGAAGGTTGTCCCCTGGTCCGGCTCGCTGTACACTGAGACATGTCCGCCCAGCCCCTGGATAATGCCATGCACCACCGAGAGACCCAGGCCGGTGCCGTCGCCTTGCTTCTTGGTGGTGAAGTATGGTTCGAAGATGCGTTCAAGGATTTCCGGGTCGATGCCGCTGCCGGTGTCGCTTATGGAGAGGCGCACATATTTTCCTGGTTTGAGGGCCATCTTGTTCGTCACATCAGCCGGGCCCAGTTCCACCGGCTCCAGCACAATCCCCAGGACGCCGCCCAGTTCGCGCATGGCCTGATAGCCGTTGGTGCAGATATTCATAACCACCTGATGAATTTGGGTCGGATCAGCAACTACCATCCCACACTTCTCCGCAATCTGCTGCCGTAGTTCAATGGTGGTGGGAATAGAGGCGCGCAGGAGTTTGAGCGCCTCTTTGACGATGGGTTGCAGGGTAAGCGGCTGTACCTTCTGCTCGGTTCGCCGACTGAAGGTCAGGATTTGCCTGACCAGTTCCTTGGCCCGCAGGCTGGCCTGCAATACCTGTGCAAGGTCGGTCTGCGCCGCAGACTCGGTCGGGATTTCCCGCATGGCCAGTTCTGAAAAGCCGATGATCGCCGCGAGAATGTTATTGAAGTCGTGGGCAATGCCGCCGGCCAGGGTGCCGATGGCCTCCATCTTCTGCGCCTGGCGAAGCTGCTTCTCAAGGTTCCTTTTCTCCGTCAGGTCGCGGGCGTAATGAACCACCTTGACCACCTTGCCCTCCTGGTCAACCAAGGGCGAAGCGGAAACGGCAAACCTCTTCTTCAGGTTGACATGCTCGATCTCGGCCACATGCACCTCACCATTTTTCAGGGTGGCAAGTTCCGGACAGTTCGGGCAGGGCGAAGCCGCACCCCGGAACACCTCGTAACAATGCTTGCCGATCAGATCTTCCGGCCTGGCATTGAACATGGTGCAGGTGGCTCTATTGACTCCGGTAATCCGCATCTCGGGGTCCTGAATCGTGATGACGTCCCCGATGGCGTCGAAAACCTTTTCCAGTTCTTCCTTGGCCGTGCGCATTTCCTGTTCCGCCAGAATAATTGCCGCGTCCCGCCTTTGCATCCCCCTGAAAGACCAGAATATCCCGGCCATTCCCAGGAGCCAGAGGATGCTGTGCACCAGAAAGGTAATCCGGCTGTGTTCCTGCCGGACGCCCTCAAACATCGCCATGGGCAGGCGGATGCTGAGTCCGCCGAGGAGATCGCCGACCTGCAGATTTTGCTCGGGCCTGTTCTTTACGCATCCTGGGGTGGCCGTTACCGGAGACATAAAGCGGAGATATGATTCTCCTTCCAGGGAGACCAGCGCGCTCACCTCGGGACTCCCTTGTCTCAAGAGGGCCAGGGCCTGCTTCTCCCAGCCATCCGGGGTATCGGCTGCGCCAAGGGGCTGAAAGGTTTTTATCGAGGATTGAATGGGACTTTTTTGTGAATCGCCGTCATGAACCAGGGCGAGCAGCCGGGGCGGAGTGACCAGGGTATAGCGCCTGCCGTCCGGCGCCGGGAACAACAGTAAAGCCGTCGACCGGCAGATAGGCGCCGCCGGTCATCACGAACAGCTCTCTGTACTCCAGACTCTCGGTCGCGCTTGTTCTGGCCGTTGTCTTGGCCAGGGTTCGGATATTTTCTCCGCCGTAACGGAGATTGAGCAACAGGGTGATGGAAAGAAGGAGGGTAAGGCTACAGATCTGGAAAAGGGTGACGAAGAAAAGGCGGGAAGACAAAGCAGGTCGTATCATGTATCCGGCAGGCTCCTTTGCGGGGTCAGTTGGCTTCCCCTAATCGCCTGCACTATTGAAGCAAAACACAGCTTTGTCTGTCAGGAAACCTTGACAAAAGAAAAAATATTTAAGCGTATAGCTAAATACCTAAGGATTTCTTTTTTTGTGGAGAGTGGGGTGCAGCTCCTGTCTACCCCAGGGTGGTGAGGCCATGCTGGATGGCGAACTTGACCAGGGCGGTGATATCGCTCACCCCTAGCTTCTGCATGAGCCGGCTGCGGTAGGTTTCCACCGTTTTTGCGGAAAGGTCAAGCCGAGCGGCGATCTCCACACTGGCGTGGCCTTCCACCACCAGTTGCAGCACCTGCCGTTCGCGCCTGCTGAGACTTTCCAGAGGGGATTTCGCCATCCCCGACGCCACATACCTCCAGCCGGTCGCCTCGATTTTCTCGCTCAAATAACGTCTTGTGCCATGGGCCGCGCGGATGGCCATCAGCAGTTCCCGGCCGATGGACTCCTTAAGCACATAGCCAATGGCCCCGGCGGCAAAGGCCTGGGAAACATGCTCCGTCGTGGAATGTACCGAGAGGATGACCACCTTGACCAACGGCCATTGCCGGGCAATCTCCCGAGTCGTCTCGATGCCGTTCAGATCGGGCATGGAGATGTCCATGATCACCACCTCCGGCCGCCAGGCCTCGAGCATGGCCAGACATTCGGCTCCGGTCGCCGCCTCGCCGACCACTTTGAGGAAAGTATTTTTTTCCAGAAAGGCACGCAGCCCCTCTCGGATCATGGCATGATCGTCAACCAGCGCTATCCGGATGCTCATAATTCGATCTCCAGTAAGCGATCACAGGGCACCACATCTTGCGGCGATCGATCCGGCTCACGGACAAAAGTACGCATCGCCGTCCCGCTTGCCGCAACCTGCGGCACCCTGTGACCGCTTATTTCGTGGTTCTTTGACCTCTTGGGGATACCTCGTGATCTGTTACGATCTCCACCGAGATGATCGTCCCTGAGCCGGGAGCGGAGGTCACCGCCAGCGTTCCGCCGACCGAAGCAATCCGTTCCCCCATGGAGACGAGCCCCAGCTTAAGGGCCTCCGGCAGGTCCGCTTCAGCCGCCTTCGGGAAACCCCTGCCGTTGTCCTGCACCACCAGAGAAAGGCGATTCCCGGCAAGGGTGCTTCTGATTTCGACCCTGCTTGCCCGGGAATGCTTGGCCACATTGTTCAGCGCCTCCTGGACAACCCGGAAGAGCGTCATTTCCGTAGGCGGTGGCAGGCGTGGGATGTCCGCTCCCTTGAGCACGCAGAAGATGCCGCTGCGCTTGCTGAATATGCCGCCATGCCAGCGCAGGGCGGCGGCCAGACCGTAATCGTCCAGCACCGGCGGCCGGAGATCCGCAGTGATGTCGCGGACCTGTTCGGTCATTTCTTCCAAAAGATGCAAGGTGTCGGTTATGCGTTTTTGCTGCGCCATGATCTGCTTTGGCGGCAAGCTCTGCTCAATAATATTGAGGTTGAGGGCAAGGGCGGTCAGCTGCTGGCCGAGCTTGTCGTGCAGTTCCCTGGCCAGCCGCCGCCGCTCTGCCTCCTCCGTTTCAACCAGCCGGGCAGATAACCTTCGTAGCTGCGCACTGTGGTCTGCCAGTTTGTCTTCGGTGTTTTTTCTGGCCGAAATGTCGGTGAGCGAAAGGATGACCCGCTGGTAATTCTCCTCGTAACCGGGCACTACGTTCCAGCGGAGGATGCAGGATATCCTGGCCCCGGTCAGGAGGTGTTGGAGAACTATTTCATGTTCGAAAGATGTTTCGCTTCTCCCCAGCGCGCTCATACCTTCGGCTGTCTGCCCCGCTGTTTCCGGCCCGATAATCGTGCATAATCCTGCAAGCAATTCTTCCTGCGAAGGTGCGCCAAAAAGCGCCAGGGCAGCCTGATTAACCCTGGAAAGCCGCAGCCGCGATAAACAGGCGGCCAGTTCCTCTGGGTTTTTCTGAAAGAAAGCCTCGTAATCCGTCGCGCCGCCTGCGGCTATAGCGGCAAGACATTCCCGCATTCCGGAAAAATCGGCCACGCAGAGGACGTTGGGCGAATTCTCGAACAGAGCCTGATAGTAGTTCTCGCTTTCCCGCAGGGCCTGTTCGGCGCGTTTCCGTTCCGAAACGTCGCGGACCAGATTCAGCATGGCCGGATGCCCGTCGATCTCCATCTTGCCGAGATGGATTTCCACGGGAATGAGGGAGCCGTCCTTTCGCCGGTGCCGTCGTTCGATGGTGATCGTCTCCTCGCCGAGATCAAACGCTTTCCAGATAATCCCCCTGTGCCGGGGCATGGAAAAATCCGGGTCGATATCCTCGATGCCCATCCGGAGCAGTTCCTCGCTGCTGTAGCCGAGCGAGAGAATGGCGCGCCTGTTCATGTTGACAATGCGGGCGTTTTGGTCAGTGACAAAGATCGCGTCCGTGACGCTGTCAAGGATGGTGCGGAATCGTTGCTCACTTTGTTGCAGGGCAACTCTGGCCCTATGGCGTTCGGTGATGTCGTAGCCGATTTCCATGGCCCCGATAATCGTACCATCGGCATCGCGTACCGGGTTGCTGATAACCTCAATTATCCTCCCGCCGACCCTTCTTTCATGACTGTGTTTTTCTCCATCAAGCAAGGCACTCGAAACCTGGCAGCCATCGCAGATTCTTTCCCTGCCGCGCCGGTCGGGATCGCGGCTATACTGCCCCCAGCAGTCATAGCAGTGCTTTCCCCTGGCCTCCTCACTCTTGATTCCTACCAGGGCTTCCAGGGCCGCATTCAGTTGGATTATCCGCATCTCCTTGTCAACGAAGCAGATGACAAAGGGGGCGTTGGTGAATATCAGCTCAAGGTTATGGTGACTGACGGCGAGCTCCTGGCGCAGCTTTTCTTCCACGGTGATGTCCCGCAGGATCTGAATCAGCCGGTCAACCGTTCCATTTCCATCCCGGAGGGGAGAGGCGGAAATTTCAAGGATCCTGGTTGAACCGTCCGGCAGAAGATGATGATGCTTCAGGGTGACGGGCTGCTCTTTGCTGAATACCTCCAGATGGGAACACCGGGCGCCTGGTTCGCAGGGGGTGGAGCTGGAGTGAAAGACCGCGTGGCATTTTTGCCCGATTATCCCGCCGGTTGGGCTCCCGCAAAATTCCGCCACCTTTTCGTTGGCATAAATAATCGTATAGTTCCGGTCAATGATCAGTATTCCATCATTGAGGCTGCCCAGAATATCATCCGTGTGTTTGGTCATGCTCATTTTTCCCAAGGGAAAAGATTGTTACCGGAGTTGGCGTAAAAATCAGGCGGAACCATGCCGCGTTTTGCCCGCGGACTTTATGCCGATGGGGCGGCTATAAGATTTGGAGCTTTTTCTGGATCAGTTGCAGGTCCAGCCAGGTTGCTTTTTTCATCTCCGGGTTTTTCAAAAGAAATTCCGGTGAGAAGGTGGGCATCAGCGCAATGCCCTGGAAATCGTGGAACCTGCCGCGCAGCCGGCTCAAGGGTTTGCTGGTATGGAGCAGCTGCTGGGCGGTGAGTACCCCCATGGTGCAGATGATCTTGGGGGCCACGAGCAGGATCTCCTTGAGCAGGAAGGGCAGGCAGGCTTCCACTGCCTCTTGGTCCGCAGGCTCCATGGCATGGCATCTGGTGAGCAGGCTCAGGTGGACGTCTGCCCGGCTCAGGCCGATGGCGGCCAGCATCTTGTCGAGGAGCAACCCCGGCTCTCCGCTCATGGGCAGGCCGGAAAGGTCATCCTCGGCAGAGGGCGCATCGGTGATGAGCATGAGTTTGCCCCCGGTCGTGGCTTCGCCGGTGATTACTCTGGTTTGGCGCCGGCAGCGTTGGCAGGCTGCTATCTCGGCATACAGCACGGTCAGGGTGGCGTTCGGCATGACTGCGGTCGCAGTCCGGGGCCGGGCTGCTGGGGTTTTGCTCATCTCCGGCTTGCAGGAGGCTAAGGTCTTGGCTTGGGCAGGTGGTGGAGCTTGCTGCTGACCGGCAATAAACCGGGCAATCCCAGGGGTGCGGGGATAGCCTTCGATCCCGATTGCCTGTTGGAAGGCGACCAGCTGCCTGATATCCTGGAGAAATTCCAGGGCGGCCTGGGCAGGAATCGGCGAGGTTGCGGGATATTTTTGCTCTGGCGTGGTCATGGGTGCTCCTTGATTTTTGCCCATTATAGCCCGGAGCATGATTTAGGCCAAAAGAAAAGACTCCTGCAGAGGGGCATGGCCGGTTGCCGACTCCTGCTACAATTCTACCGGGATGGTAAGAATAGACTCCTCCGGCTTGAACCAGGAATCGGATTTACGTTTGATCCGGACCATCACCGGCTTGCCGGTTTCTTTGGCCAGCAGAATGATCTTCAGATCGTCGATGGTGGCCACCGGTTCCTCATCCAGGGCCAGGATCACATCTTTTGCCAGGATGCCTGCCTCTTTGGCCTTGCTTTGCTCGGACAACCCTTCCACCTGCAGACCCCCGGAAGTGTTGGCCAGCATCACCCCTAGAACTGCGGCTGGGGGCAGCTCGACGGGCCTGGAAAAGATCAGATAATCAGCCTCGGTCTGCTCAAGTTCCCCGCCTCTGCTGTTTAAAATGACGGCCTGACTGATGGCCGGAAGGCGACGAGCGACTCTTGGTGGGATGGCCGTGGCCTTGTCGGTGTGCCCGTGACCGGCGAGCACCACCATCCGGCTCTCCGGATTGGCGTTGAGAAAGTCGGCCACGGATTCGGCCATGCTCTCATCCCAGAGGGCCTGGGCCTGAAAAAAGCCGTTGAGCTGCCCTTTGGCTGGGCTGCCTTGCTGACCGTGCATGGCAAAGACCTCGGTTATCCGTTGGCGATAGCCAGGGATGGCAAGATCGCGGTCCGCAGGGATTTTGCCAATCTCCTCGGCGGTCAGGACTGAGGTGCCCTCCTTGAAAATCTTGCCGACAATCGCCTTTTCCTGGTTCAGGGCGACAATGGGCAGCCGGTGGCGACGGGCAAAATTGATGATCTCTCGGTACAACCGGTAATCGAAGCCCCACTTGGAAAAATATCCCGACTGCTGCAAGAATTCCCTTTCGTTCAGCTCCCCGGCCACATAGCGATCGAGAACGGGCTGCGCCTCCCGGCTAAACATCTCCATGCCGATGGCAAGTTTGGGGTTCTGGGCGAAGAGGGCCCGGATCACCCGAAGTTGCAGGAGATGGTCTTCATGCCGGGTGTGGGTTTCGCCCACATACACCAACCGTTTAACGGCGAGCTGCTCCATGATTGCGGCAAAGGAAGATGCCTGGGGCAGGCCGATCCCCATGGGCGGGGTGTCAATGGTCAGGCGCAATCCCTGGTCGGTATCGGCGATGATTTTTCGCTCGATTCGTCCCAGGTTGAAATGAAGCGCGCTGTATCTGCCGTAATGAGCGAGCTTGGGCGCGGCCGCTGTGGTTTCCGCCGCGCTGGCTGAGGCGGTCAGCACCGCAACCTGACCGGGGGCAAGGGGGTTTTCCTTGGTCTCCAGGGTGAAACCTTGGGCTGCTTGGGGCTGCCCGGCAAAGAGGGAGCGGGCCAGGCGGCTGTCGCTGCCGAGAAAAATTACGGACTTGTCGGCCAGATCCTTGTCCGTGGCCTCGCTTGCCCCCTTGGTCGGGCAGTTCAAGGCGGCCAGAAGGTCGCTGAGCGGGGCATAGATCTGCTTTGCCTCTCCCTCCGGGATAATGGCCACCTTCTCACGGGCGCCGAGGAAGCGCGCCCAGGCGGGCGGTAATTCTTCTGGGGCCAGGGTTCGCAGCAGGTCATAGTCGGAGTCGACAATCACCCGTAAGGGATAATCAGCCAGGCTTACGGTCAGTTTGGTCTCTGGTTCGGTCAGGATCACTTCCAGCCTCTCCTGGTCCGTGGCGGTTGTGATATCCAGGGGCAATCTCAGCCGGTAAGGGTTTTTCTGGAGCTGCTTGATGGTGAGGGCAAGTTGCAGTTGGCCTTCTTTTTCCGTAAGGGGACCGGCGGTGATTTGCAGGCGGGGAAGATCGGGCCGGTTGAGCCATTGGCTGAAAAACGGGGTAAGATCCCGGCCCGCGTTTTTACTGAAACTTGCGGCCAAATCCTGCCACCCTGCCTGTTGATGCCGGAAAAGGGCATAAAAATCACGGAGCCCGGCATAAAAAGCGGGATCGCCTATCTCCCGGCGCAACATGTGAAAAATCATGCTGGTCTTCTCGTAACCTACAGCCCTGGCCACCTTGTTCCCGGAAGCAAGATGGCTGCCTGCCCCGCTGAAATCCTTGATAGCCATGGTGTTGTCGGCGGTCACATAGCTCTGGTAGGTGATAAGCTGCTGCTTCCTGAACGCGGCCCCGGTCCCGGATTCCGCGGCAAAGGCCTGATCCGCCAGGTAGGTGGTCAGCCCCTCGCACCAGTTGCCCTGGCTGGCATCCACGTCAACCGCGTTGCCGAACCAGCTGTGCAGCACTTCATGGCCCAGGGAGGTCTCGGTGATAAAAGGCAACCGAACCACGGCCTGGCCGAGCAGGGTGAAGGTGGGCATGGCGTAGCCGGTGGGGAGCCGGTTTTCCACGATGCTGAAACGCTGGTAGGGATAAGGGCCGATCAGTTCCTGGTAGCGCTTGAGATAGGCAAGGGCCTTCTTCCGGTATTCTGCGGCCAGCTCCCGATCTTCCGCAAAAAAATAGGAATAAAGGGCCTGCCCAGGGCCGAAGGACTCCTGCTCCACCACATAGGGCCCGGCCACGAAGTTGAGACCGGCAAGAGGATGGTCGAAGCGGAAGCGGACGGTGCGGATATTTCCGGTCACCGTGTCGCTGATCTCTTCGGCTTCGGAAACGGCGGTAAACTGTTTGGGGATCGCGGCGGTCAGCGCATAATGGCAGTCGGTGTCAAGCCGCGGATGCCAGAGACCGGTGAGGGCGATGCCGTTTGGCCCGATGAGTCCGTCGGCTTGCCCCTCAGCGTAGGTTTTATGAAAGCTGACAACCAGCTGCTGCTCTTGCGGGGAGAAGGGAATGGTTATCTGTCCCGCGTCCTGGAGGGGGATTCCATCCAATTGCAACCCGGTGATCTCCAGGCCGGCAAGGATGACGGTGATTTCAATCCGGGCGGGGATGGTGATCAGGGATCTGCCGGTGAGCCGGCGGGCTTGAAGATCAAAGGCGATATCGAGCTGTTGCCGGGGGCGGGGCGGGGTTGCGGCGGAAGAGTGGACCACGGAGAGAATCAGCAGACCGACGAGCAGGAGAAGGCAGAAAAAATGGTGGCCATGCTCAAGCCGGTTCCAGCTTTTCCGCGTCGCAGAACTGTTTAAGGGCAGCCAGGGCTGTTTGGGCACGGTGTTGTCCTCGCAGTTTTTTGGGGAGCTTGGTCTCCCAGGCAGGGAAAAGACCGAAGTTAATGTTGGAAGGCTGGAAATGTTTTGGATCGGTCCGAGTCAGATGGCCGAGCAAAGCGCCCAAAGCGGTATTGGCGGGCAGCTCAAGAGGTGCTTGGCCATTGGCCAGCCGCCCCGCGTTGATCCCGGCCAGCAAGCCCATGGCCGTAGACTCTACATAACCTTCCACCCCGGTGAGCTGTCCGGCCAGCAGGAGATCGGGCCGGCTTTTCACCTGCAGGCTGGGGAGCAACACCTTGGGTCCGCAGACAAAAGTGTTGCGGTGGATACTGCCGAGCCGGGTGAACTCCGCCTGGGCCATGCCAGGAATCAGACGGAAGACCGCCTGTTGCGCCCCATAGGTCAGTTTGGTTTGAAAGCCCACCATATTGTAGAACAATCCGTCTTTTTTTTCCATGCGGAGCTGGACCACGGCGTACGGGTCGCGGCCGGTTCGCGGGTCGGGCAATCCCACCGGTTTCATGGGGCCGAAGCGAAGGGTGTTTTCGCCACGCTCCATCATAACCTCGATGGGCAGACAGCCCTCGAAGTATTTTTGTTCCTCGAATTCCTTGAGTGGCACCTTGTCGGCGTTGCGCAGGGCCTCGATAAAGGCGGCGTATTCATCGCGGTTCAGGGGGCAGTTCAGGTAGTCCCCCGGCCCGTCGTCGTAGCGGGAGGCCCGATAGACGATGCTCAGGTCCAGGGATTCGACGGCAACGATGGGGGCAATGGCGTCGTAAAAGGACAGGTGTTCTTCCCCGGTGAGTTGGGCCAGGGATGCGGCAAGCGGGCTTGAGGTAAGCGGGCCGCTGGCCAGGATGACCGGCCACTTGCCGGGCTGGGGAATTTCGGTGATTTCCTCCCGGACCACGGTGATGTCCGGATGCGATTGGATTTTTTCGGTTATGAACCTGGCGAAGAGGTCGCGGTCCACGGCCAGGGCCCGACCGGCCGGAACCTGGGTCTGGTCGGCCGCGGCCATAATCAGGGAGCCCAGGCACCGCATCTCTTCTTTAAGCAGACCCACCGCGGAAGAGACATCAGCGGCGCGCAGGGAGTTGCTGCAAACCAGTTCCGCCAACTGCGGCGACTCGTGAGCCTGACTGAAGCGCACCGGCTTCATCTCGTGCAGCGTTACCCGGCCGCCCCGTTGAGCGATCTGCCAGGCGGCCTCGCATCCCGCGAGGCCGCCGCCGATGATGGCAATCTCCGGGATATTAGAGGCCAAGTTGCTTCTTGATGGCGTCAACCACCACATCGCTGGAGGTGCCGACGATGGATTTCAGCAGGCCCGCCTTCTCGTAGAAACCGGCGAGGGGGGCGGTTTTCTCGTTGTAGGTGTCAAGCCGGTGGGCGATGGCTTCCTGGGTTTCATCCTCGCGCTGGATGGCCGGGCTGCCGCACTTGTCGCAGATCCCTTCCACCTTGGTCGGGTTGCTCTTGGTGTTATAGATCGCCTGGCAAGTTGGGTTGGTGCAGGTTCTTCTCGTGCAGAGGCGGTCGAAGATCACATCGCGGGGAACCTCGATGGAGGCGACCATGTCCAGGGCGATGCCCAGTTTTTTCAGGAGTGCGGTCAGGGCCTCGGCCTGAGGGATGGTGCGGGGGAAGCCGTCCAGCAAAAAGCCCTTGGCACAATCCGGCTCCTGAAGACGATTTTCCATGATTCCCATGATAAGCGAGTCGGGAACCAGGTCGCCCCGATTCATGTAGCCTTCCGCTTCCTTGCCGAGCGGGGTGCCGGCCTGGACTGCGCCGCGGAGAATGTCGCCGGTGGAAATCTGTACCGAACCGTCAATGGCGGTGAGCAGCTTTGCCACGGTGCCTTTACCGGCGCCGGGAGCGCCCAAAAGAATAAGTTTCATGTTGTGTTTCTCCTGTTTTTTTTATGAAGGTACGCCGCAAGAGACGGCAGGGAGCCGTAATGGGGCAGGACTGCCGGAACGTCACTGGTCGCGGCATGAATCGGGTAGCAACTATAGCCGATTTTTATTCTTGGGGATAGGGGAAACATCGTTGTTTGGCAAAGATGGATCCATGGGGATGGAAACGTTGGCGCAGCTGGAATCAGAGCGTTTCAATTTCGATGCATTTTTCCGGACACATGGCTGCGGCCCGATCAAGAGATTCGCTGCACTTTACGGTATCGGAGGTGGGTTCCGCTTTTTCCAGGGCCGGGCTCATCCGGAAGACCTCCGGGCAGATGATCACGCAGGTTTCGCAACTATTGCAGCGGTAAGTATCGATGTTTACCCGGCAGTTCATGGGGAGCCCTTGGGGTGGATGGATAGTGAGAGGGGCCGGGGGAGCGAAGCTGGCTGCTCCCCGGCCCGAAGCGGGATCGCTTATTTTATAACCGTTCACCGAGGCGGTCGTCAAAGTACCAAAACCACCGGACTGTAACCTTTCAGCAGTGGTGCAGATTTGGATAAGCGGACCGGCGCTGCGTACCTCGTGTACGTAAGCCGGGCCGATCGTCCGAAGATGTGGTGCTGCTGGACGGTTACCTTATTTTACGCCCTTGCTGTTCAGATAGGGGCCGTATTTCTTGTCCGTTTCCATGATATGCTTGTCCAGCCAGTTCTTGAGAAAGTTCATCACCTCGATACTGATCGTGCTTTTGCCGCTCTTCACCTCGCCGATGAGAGCCGTGACTTTGGCGGTCATCTTGTGGTGTTTGTCCAAGTGGTCGGCGGTTTCCGGGTAGGCATGGGTGGCGAACAGTTTTTCCTCGACGGCGAAATGGCTCACGCAGTAACTGGCCAATTTATTGAGGACCGGCAGTAGGAGTTCCTTCCCCTTGCCTGCCAGCATGGCGTCATTGAGTTCGTTGATCATGTTGATGAGCTGCTTGTGCTGGTCGTCGATTTCTCTGATGCCGACGGAATAGCGGTCCTGCCAGGTTATAAGTGCCATGCTTGACTCCTGTTCGATTGATTGTCGTTTTAGCGGATAAAACTGTTGTGCGATCAAGATACTACGTTTTGAGAATTTTTATCAACTGTATTTTTTGGGGGGCTGGCAAGGATTGATGGACTCGTAATAACTTATTTTTTACACCCAAAGGGTATAAGTTTCGTATGAGCAGGCAAGCTGCTCAGCTCAGCTTTAACGCAGAGGCATCAAGTAGCAAATTTTTTATCTTTTTATTTCAGCATGTTGCCTTTGCTCATCTGCGTCTTGGCGTTACGTTTTTCAGTTGTTACACGATCATCAGGATTGGCTGGTAATTTCAATCCTCGCTGAAAACGCGAATAATTGTTGCTTCGACAAAACCATTTTTTTACGAGAAAGGAGGAGGGACTTGGCTGGAAAAAACAGAGGCCATTTCCGGAGGGGGGGAAATGGCCTCTGTCTGCCGCGTGTGGCGGCGTAGAGGAGAGAGGGGAAAACCAGGCAAGTGAAAAGAAACCAGGTGGGAGATTTCCGATCTTTCACCTTGCCTTTATAATACAGACTGTCCCTTCGTGGTAAAAGTTCCCTTTTTATTAAAAATAATCAAAAATCCTCGAAGTCATCGCCCATGGGGATGATATCTTCTGGTTTGCTTCCCTTTCCGGACAGGCTTTTAGGCGCAGGGGGCAGAGCTTTTCTGGCGGGAGGAGCGATTTTTTTGGTGCTGGCCAATGCCGGGGCGGGGGGGCGGCGCAATTTTTTCGTCTCAGGCCGTGTATTGCTCGGCCCTTCCGTGCCGCCCACCATTTCCAGCAGATAGCCAACCGAGCCTTTCATCATTTCCGCCTGGGCGCTCAGTTCTTCGGAGGCGGCCGCAGATTGTTCCGCGGCCGCTGCATTGCTCTGGGTCACGGTGTCGATCTCATGGATGGCCTTGGTGACCTGGACGATGGCGCTGGCCTGCTGGCTTGCCGCTCCTGCCATCTCGGTGATGATTGTGCCGATGCGGCTGGTGGATTGGGCGGCAATGTTGAACGACTCGCTGGTTTCCTTGACCAGGGTGCTGCCGGTGTTGATTTTCTGCACCGTGCCCTCGATGAGGTTCGAGGTGTTTTTCGCCGCCTCCGCCGCCCGCATGGCCAGGTTGCGAACCTCGTCGGCCACCACCGCGAAGCCTGCCCCCGCCTCACCGGCTCGGGCGGCCTCGACCGCAGCATTCAGGGCCAGCAGGTTGGTCTGGAAGGCGATCTCGTCGATGGTCTTGACGATCTTCTGGGTTTGGCTGCTGGCGGCCGAAATCTCCTGCATGGAGGCGGTGAGTCTTTTCATGGATTCGTCGGCGCTCAGGATAACCTTGTTGGCTTCCTTCATCAGGTCATCAGCCTGTCTGGCATGGTCGGCATCCTGTTTGATCATGGCCCCGACCTCTTCCAGAGAAGCGGAGGTTTCTTCCACCGACGCCGCCTGTTGGGAAGCGCCTTCTGCCAGGGACTGACTGGAAGAAGAAACCTCGCCCGCCGCAGCGGCCACTTGATCCGCCCCGTCGTTTAAGGTGTGACTTACCTGCTTAAGGGAGGTGGAAATCCCCCTGCTCAGGAAAAAGGCCAGGGCAGCGCCGCTGACCATGGCAAGGGCGCTCACAAGCAGAGCCAGCCAGCTGAAAGTCTTGGCTCGGTCCTTGGCGGCAAACTCATGTTTGCTTGCGTCTTCTATGGCATGCTCGTACAGCTCACGCAAGAGCACTTCCGCTTCGCTTGAGGGCTTCGGAAGCTGCGCCGCGAATTGCATCTCGTCCGCCTGTGGAGCTGCAGCCATGGCTTCGAAGATTTTTTGGTAAGTTTGCGCCAGCGCACTGATTTTTTGAATTTTATCCGCCATTTCGGCCTGGTTGTCTTTTTTGGCAATGGCCAATATGGCGTCCAGATCCCCTTGCAGGTCATTCATGCTGGCTTGCTGTTTTTTGGCATAGTCCATTTCGTAAGTGAGGCGAAAATCTTTTTCGTAGCGGCGGCACTTGTTGAGTGCCGCAAGGGAGGCGTTGGCGCGAGCGGCAATGGTCATCTCCACTCCAAGGAGACTGGTGAAGGTGGAGGTGACGGAGAGGAGGGCGAACTGGTAGACCCCGGTGAGCAAGGCGATCAGGGTCAAGGTAACCGCGAAGCCGCAGCCGATTTTTTTGCTTATTGTTAGTTTGGGCACTTGTCGTCTCCTCACCGCTGGTTAACCAGAAGCAGTGGTAAAATTTAGATGATCTACCTTATGCTGTTAGGATATAGAAAAAAATAATAGAGCGTCAAGAGTTGTTTGCGCGGGCCGCTAATTTTTTTCACTAAACTACTCTCAATCGCGGCTGAGTACGCGGCCCAGGGTGGCGTCCACCGCCAGGGCCTGCTGCATTCTTTCCTTGAGGAACGGTTCGCTAAGATATCGCCGGTTATCTTCGATCAGGGCGCAGAGCGTTTCGATCTCGCCGGATTCGGCCAGTCTGGTGATCCGGTTCAGGTTTTCGGCAAAGCTTTGGACAATGCGGCGCCCTTGGCCGCTGGTCGCCATGATCTCCGCATAGGTGCGGGGGTTTTGCCCATGCACCCTGGCCATGGAGAGGATAGAGTAAAGCGAGGTGAGGGTGGCGTGGCTGCCGATGGCCTCCGGGGGGATGCCGTTGTCCTTGAGGGCCATGGCCAGGGCCACCGAGATGGAGGTGGGCAGCTTTTGGCTGACCCCCATCAGGAGATCGTGCCGACCCGGGGTGTCGAGGGAGATCTTGGCCCCGTGCTTATAGAGAAAGGCTTCGAACTCGCTGCTTAAAACCCCGCTTCGCACGGTGCGGACCACCGAGACGTTCTTGTCTTTCATCGTGGCGGCGGCCGGCCCCCACAGGTTATGGACCAGCAGCACTTCCACCCCTTCCCTGGTGTGGGCCAAGGCGGTATCCAGCACGTTTTCCGCCTCGCCGGCCAGCAAAATCAGCCCCTGGTTTTCCGCCAGCAGCGGCCCGTATTCCGTCACCGTTGCCGGGGTGGCGCTGATGGGTACGCAGATCACCACCACCTCTACCTGGTGGATCATCTCTTCGGGCCGCAACGCGCTGTTCCGGCCGGTGATCATCGTTTCGTAGCCTTCGCTCTGCAAGCGCTCGGCGAACCAGAGACTCATCTCACCGCTGCCGATAAAACCAAAGGTCTTGATGCGCTTGACCCTCATGTCCACCCTGGGGAAGCTGCCCAGCACCCTTACCGAGCCTGGCTCTTCGATGATTTGATGCTCGATGCGCTCGATGGCCGCACGAACCCGCTCGTCAGAAAGATGCCCCTCGAATTCGATAAAAAATTGCAGCTTCTGGCTCTGGGGGTCGGTTTCCGTCTGCAGGTCGATGAGGTTGATGCTGCGTTTGGTGAACTCATGTAAAATGTCCGCCAGGATGCCGACCCGGTCCTTGATGGGGGTGGTAATCATGGTTGTTGCATCGTAACCGGTGCGGAGGGCCGGGGTCGAGCCAAGCACCGCGTAGCGGGTCCGATTATGGGGGACGATCTCCCTGGCGCGGATGGCCAAACCGTAAGTGCGCAAGGCTTCCTCCGACTCGATGACCCCATGGCCGGCAAGGCCTTTGGCCTTGATTTCGCGCACCGCACCATCCAGATCATGCACAGAGGTAAGAGTTGCCTCCGGGTAAGCGCTGGTGATGTAATCCTCGCATTGCCGCAGTACCCCGCTCTTGCCAAGGAGCATGGTAATGGGTTCGTTGGCGGAGATGGTCCCCAGGGAAAGATTGATGGGCAGAACGATATTGCCCATCCAGAAGCCCTTGTCCAAACCTTTGACCAACCGGCTGTATTCCTTTACTTGCCCTTCGCGAGTATTGTAAACCGGCGCCAGAGCCAGATCGGCCTCCCCGGCGGCAAAGGCCTTGAATACCGCGACCAGATTGGGGAATAGCCTGATTGTCGCCTCGGGGCTGTACTGGCGGGCAGCCTGCCAGGCGTGGGAGCCTTCCGGGCCGATGGTGGCTATGGAAACCATATGAAGGCCTTATCAGTTTGTGAGGTTACGATTTTGCCCATCCTTGAATCGGGGGTCAATTGGGCCAGAGCAGCTTGCTGAATATCCAGCCGGTGGTGCCGTCCGCATGTTGGACCTTGACCCAGTCTCCTTTGGTAGTCAGGAGCTTGAACACTACGCCGTGTTTGACATCTGCAACGGTTTCATGATCTGTTCCCGCTCCCCCCCGCAGGTTGGCGCTGTCAACCTTGACAATGACGGTTTTCTCTTTGTTGATTAGTTCAGTGAAAATCCAGCCTTTATCCCCTTCGAAGTCTTCCACCTGAGCCCATTTCCCCTTGCGGGTGCTGACCTTAAGCGGAAAATCCTTGAATACCGTCCAGAGGATTTCCTTATTTGTATCAGGGCCTGAGCGAATATTGACCCCATCTTTCAGGACGCTGACGTATTCCGTCGCGGTGATGCTGGCCTTTTTCGAAGTCGTTTTGGCGGTGGATTTTTTGGAGGAAGTCTTGGTAGAATCCTTTTTTGGGGCGGCGTTGGCGCTGACTCCGAGCGTCAGGAGAAAGGCGCCCGCAAGACAGCAGAGCAGAGATGGTCGGAAAAGGGGATGTTTTTTGGCCATGATAGAAAAACTCCTGGAAAAATTGGAGAATAATATGGTCCGCACAACGCATGGAAGTGCTGAACAGGTCTGAGGTCGGCACCCAGCCAAGGTAGCATTTTCACTCCGGCAAGTCAACCGTCTCCAAATCCCTTTTGCTTTCCGGCAGAAGGCCGGCGCTTGGCTACAGGCGGTATTTGCGAATGCTGATCGGGCCGTACCAGGCAACGGCGCTCTCCCCGGTGTTGTCGGTGTCGGTCATGATGGCGATGGCGCCCACCCTGGGAGGCTCGGTCTTGAAATATTTTTTGAAATCCGCATAGATGTTGCGTTCTTCGTTCAGCCACTGACCGGCGCGCTCGTTGCCGCTCTCCACCGCGATCATCATGGCGTTGGCGGTGAAGGCGTTCGGTAGGGCCTCGCCCTTGGGCAGCTTGTTGGCCCAGATATAGTTGAGCGCTTTGGTGTTCCAGAACAAAAGGGAGGGGAAAACCACGTAGACCCTGGCCGCATAATCGTCCCCCGCCTTGGTGCGTTCGTCCCCCTTGGCGATGGTGCGCTCGATCTTCCAGCTCCAGCGAAGGAGCGGCTGTTCTTTTGCCTCATAGGCAATCTTGAAAAAAAGACCGGAGGCAGCCGCAGTGCTGGTCGCCTTAATGGAGGGGTTTTTGCCATCGTGTTCGACTGCATAATTGGTCTGGCCGACAAAGTACTTCGCTTCCCAGCCCGGCCCCAAGCCTTTTTTATAGTCGTCCAGGATCTGCTCCCTCGGGCTGGAGCCTGCGGCCGAGAGGGTGATGCCAAGAAAGGCTGCGGCGGTCAGGAGTCGGTTAAGGTATCTGGGCATGGTCAATGGTCCGCTCTTCCGTTCCGGCAACAAGATAGATCAAAAACTCCCGGTTGCCCTTGGGGCCAAGAATCGGGGAGGGGCTGACGCCAATCGGGACAAGACCAAGCTGGTCGGCAAATTCCCTGATTTCGTCGATCACCTTCTCGTGGAGGTCGCGGTCGCGGACAACCCCGCCCGTGCCGAGCTGACCGCGGCCGACCTCGAACTGCGGCTTGATCAGGGCCAGCATCCGGATTGCTCCCGGGAAAAAAACCAGCAACGGCGGCAGCAGTGTTTTGAGGGAAATGAAAGAAGCATCAATCACCGCCAGATCCAAGGGGTCGGCAAGATCGCCGGGTTTCAGATTTCTGGCGTTGGTTCTCTCCATAACCGTCACCCGCGGATCCTGGCGCAGTTTCCAGGCCAGCTGACCATAGCCGACATCAATTGCATATACCTTGGCGGCGCCACGCTGCAGCAGGCAGTCGGTGAAGCCGCCGGTGGAGGCGCCGATGTCGACGCAGACGAAGCCGACTGGGTCGATCTGGAAATGGTCCAGGCCAGCCGCCAGTTTGAGGCCGCCCCGGCTCACATAGGGGCAGGCTTTTCCCTTCAGCCGTATCTCGCACTCCTCGGCAAAGAGTGCGCCGACCTTGTCGGCCGGCTGGTCGTTTACCAGCACCTGGCCTGCGGCAATCAGGGCTTGGGCCTGCCGGATGGTAGGGGCGAATCCCTGAAGGAGGACAAGCTGGTCTAGTCTGGTCTTCATGATTTGCCGGGCAAGAGGCTGGGGTTAGACTCGGACGGTGTCGGCCTTGCGGATCATCTCGCAGAGTTCGTCGGCCATGGTGTTGATCAGCCCAGCGTCCCTGCCTTCCACCATTACCCGGATAACCGGTTCGGTTCCTGAGGGACGGACGAGGATTCGGCCATCCGTGCCCAATTTTTTTTCCAGGGTCTGGATCTTTTTATTAAAACCCGGGATGCGGGCGGTGTTGATCTTTTCAGCGGTCCGGACGTTCTTGAGCACCTGGGGAAAGCTTTCCATGATGGTGGCCAGCTCCGACAGGGGTCTGCGCTTTTTGATCATCACCGCCAGCAGCTGGAGCGCGGCGAGGATGCCGTCGCCGGTGGTGTTGTGCTCCAAAAACACCAGGTGCCCGGATTGCTCACCGCCGAAGTTGTAGCCGGATCGGCGCATCTCTTCCACCACGTAGCGGTCGCCGACCTGGGTGCGGACCATGGCCCCGCCCATTTGCTGCATGGCGATCTCCAAGCCGAGGTTGCTCATCACCGTGGCCACCAGGGTTTTCTTCTTCAGTTTTTTGCGGCTGAGCAGATCGGCGGCGCAGATGGCCATGATATGGTCGCCGTCCACGATGTTGCCGTGTTCGTCCGCTACGATGATCCGGTCGCCATCGCCGTCCAAGGCGATGCCGATGTCCGCCCCGAGTTCCCGAACCTTGGCGGCCATGTGTTCCGGGTGCAGGGCGCCGCAATCGCGGTTGATGTTGGTGCCGTCCGGCTCCGCCGACAGGGTGGTGACGGTGGCCCCCAGTTCCTCGAAAACGTGGGGGGCTATCCCGTAAGTGGCGCCGTTAGCGCAGTCCAGCACGATGTGGAAGGCATCCAGGGTGTATTTCTGGGGGAAGGTATTTTTTAAGGAGACGATGTAGCGGCCCTTGGCGTCATCAATCCGGGTGGCGCGCCCCACTTCCTCGGCCACCGGTCGCAAGGCCGACATCTTCTCGGAGAATACCAGGTTCTCGATTTCAAGCTCCAGCTCGTCCTTGAGCTTGAAGCCGTTTCTGGCGAAGATCTTGATGCCGTTGTCCTGGAAGGGGTTGTGGGAGGCGGAGATTACCACCCCGGCGTCGGCCCGCATGCTGGTAGTTATGAAGGCGATGCCCGGAGTAGGAAGCGGCCCGACCAGGAGGATATCCACCCCCATGGAGCAGATGCCGGCGGCCAGGGCATTTTCGAGCATGTAGCAGGAAAGACGGGTATCCTTGCCGATGACGATCCGGTGGCCGTGCCGCATGTCCCTGACCAGAAAGGCGAGGGCGCGGCCTATCTGCATGGCGATTTCGGTGGTCATGGGATAGATGTTCGCCACCCCCCGGACCCCATCGGTGCCGAATAGTTTTTTCATGGTGTTCCTGTTTTTTCGCGAATCACCACATTGGCGGTGACCACGGTCTCGCCCATTAGTTCGAGCAGCGCGGGACGCAGTACCAGGGGAACCTGGATGGCTGTCGTCTCTTTCAGACCGCTGATATTAATGGCTTTTGCGGTCAGGAATTTTTCGTGGCCCAAAATAGCCTTGGGGCCGGAAATCTTGATGGTCTGGGGTTCGAAAATAACCTCCACCCTCTCATGGCCGTTGGCCGGGGTACCTATGACCTTGGCCTGGACCGGCAGTTCCATTTCGACCAGTTCGTCGAGGAGCAGGGTAATGTGGCTGGGCTGGATGCGGGAGATGGTGATGCCCCGCGGAAACGGGATCGTTTCTGGTTCGTTGCGGATGACAATGGTGCCTGGGGTGGCTTTGTCAAGGTTGACGGTTCTTGTGATCCGCTGGCGGTTGAGGCTGCCGATCAGGCCGCGGGGGCCGCTGACCGTAGCTTCCAGCTGTTTCTTGAACTGGTTGGCGATGATCAGCTCTTTGGGCAGATTGACAATTTCCACCGGAATGAAGACCGTGGTGTCAATCTTGTCCTCTCCTACCACGAAATACCAGAGGAGAAGCGCAAAGATCAGGGAAAGGAGCTTCAGTCCCCAATTGTTCGGCCAGTTGAGGAGGTTTGGGATGGGCAAGCGCCGGATTATTTGTTTAACCAGTTTTTCCATAGCAGTGGGGTTGGATTTTCCTTGGGGGCAAAGATTGAGTCAAGTCGTCTTCTGAGGGCATCTTCGTCGAGATCAGAGGTTATGGCCCCATGCTGGACCAGGGATATCTTCTGGGTTTCTTCCGAGATCACGATGATCACCGCATCGGTTTCTTCGGAAAGGCCGATGGCGGCCCGATGGCGGGTGCCAAGCTGTTTGCTGATGTAAGGGTTCCTGGTGAGGGGGAGCAGGGCTCCGGCCGAATGGATCCGGCCATTATGAATGATTACCGCTCCATCATGCAGGGGGGCGGTGGTCTGGAAAATGCTGACCAGTAATTGTCTGCTGACGATGGCATCCAGGCTGTGGGCCGCCTCGATGTAGTCATTGAGTCCGGTTTCCCGTTCGATGACGATTAGGCCGCCGATCTTGCGCTGGGCCATTTGCTGCGCTGCCCTGACAATTTCGAGCAGAATGTGGATCATGTTTTCCTGCGGTTTGGAAAAGGTGGTTTGTCCGACCTGGGTGAGGGCCCGCCGGATATCCCGCTGAAAAATGATGATGATGATTAGGAAAATCGAGCTTAAAAAGGTTCCCAGCAGCCAGTACAGAGTCAGGAATTCGAACTCTCTGGCGGCAAAATAGAGGACGATGAGGACAGCAATGCCAACCAGCATTTGGACGGCGCGGGTTCCCCGGATCAGCAACATGATACGATAAATGATGAACGAAACGATCAAGATATCGAATATGTCTTGCCAGCGGAGTGATTGGGCAAATTCCAGCATCGTGGTTTTGGTTCCGTAATAAAAAAATGGGGTAACTATCCAACTCAAGGCCGGAAAAGAACAAAAACAACCCAAGCCGTAACTATCCAGCAGTGCCGTTCACCCAAAGGGCATAAGTTTCGTTTGGGCAGGCAAGCTGCCCAACTCAGCTATAGCTGCTAGGCAGAAGCCTGCGAAGTGTGCTGGTGCCCATGAGCAGGCTGATAACAACGCAGATGCGGTGCTGCTGGATAGTTACAAAATAGGATGGAATCGTTGAGCATATCTGCATCTATAAGGTAAACGAAAAGCAGGGCCAGAGGCAAGGGGCATGAGTGAATTTTTTAAAAAAAATTAAGGAGATCTGGCATGGCACGGCGCAAAAAGATTTGTGTTTTACACAGGGGTGGCGCGTTTCTGAAGTTTCCGGATGGACACTAACTGAATGGTTATGGAGATATCTCAGTATTGCAGCGGTTCTTTTAAAATATCGAAACATACGACCCAGTTGTTGCTTGACAAGGCCGGAGAATTGATTTAACTTCACAAAATTTTCCAGCATATTTCTGTCCGTGTTCCCGGAAAACGGTAGCCGTGCAGAAAACCTGCCAGCCGGGAAACGGCGCGGGCAGAGTGTTTGATTCAATCAACAATACAGCAAACAGGAGTTGAGAATTGGCTAATCATAAATCCGCCGAGAAAAGGAATCGTCAGAACCAGTTGCAACGGCTTCGTAATCGCTCCAACAAGAGCAAGATGAAGGGCGTTGTAAAGAAAGTTCTTGAAGCCGTTGAGCTGAAAGCCGGGGATCAGGCGCAGGAAGCACTGAAGTTGGCGATCCCCATTATTGAGAAAACAGCGGTGAAAGGTTCCATCCACAAGAAGAATGCCTCCCGCAAGGTTTCCCGTTTGACCAAGCGGGTAAATGCTTTGTTGGCCGCAGTGTAATCAGGCGATAGCCGAAACGGCTGGAGTCCTGATGCGGTTGTTCTCCCGAGGGAGAAGGCTTTGTCCGGGACTCTCCGATTGGCCATCCGGGTTGCGTCGCCTCTTCCGCCATGCGCAGGATCAGACCTGTTATGATGAAGAGTGTTTTGCGGTAAAAAAATAAAAAGCCATGGGACGCTATTGTTCCATGGCTTTTTTTATGAGTTGAGGAGCCATCATGTTCCGACCTTCCCTGCAGGAGTTTGAACACCTGGCGGTCGATGCCGGTCTGGTGCCGATCTATCGGGAAATTATCGCCGATCTCGATACGCCGCTGACCATCTTTGCCAAGGTGTCGGGCGGGGAGTCGCACGCCTTTCTTTTTGAAAGCCTTGAGGGCGGGGAGAAATGGGGGAGGTATTCCTTTATCGGCTTTAACCCCATCGTTACCTTTGCCAGCTGCGGCACCCGGATCACCATCATCCGGGAGGGAATGGCGGAAGAGCAGGAGGGCGACCCGCTTGCCGCCTTGCAAAGTCTGCTGAAATCTTTTAATGCCTGCAATGCGGAGATGGCCTGCGACCCGGAGCTGCTGCCGCGTTTTTTCGGCGGGGCCGTTGGTTTTTTGGGTTACGACATGGTCCGTTTCATGGAGCGGCTGCCCGAGCGCAATCCGCCCCTGGCCGAGTTTCCCGAAAGCGCTTTTATGGTGCCGCGAACCGTCTTGATCTACGACAACCTCAGGCAAGTGCTCACCGTGGTCAATCTGGTGCAGACCTCTGGTGCCGGGAGGCAAACGCTGGATATCCCGGCCTTGTACGCAAAAGCGCAGGCCGAGATCGAGGAGATCATCCTCCGTCTCCAGGCACCCATGCCCACGGAGTATCTCGGTGGCGCAGGCTTAAAGGCCGCCACGCCCCACGCCTTCACTGCCAACATGAGCGAGGCGGCTTTTGAGAAAATGGTGGAGGCGGCTAAGGAGTATATCCAGGCCGGCGACATCATCCAGGTTGTGCTGTCACAACGCTTTCACACCAAAACAGCGCTGGAGCCCTTCAAGCTTTACCGCGCCCTGCGCCATATCAACCCCAGCCCCTACCTTTTTTATCTCAAGCTCGGAGATCTGGTCCAGATCGGTTCTTCCCCGGAGATCCTGGTCCGCCTGGAACAGGAGGATATCGAGCTGCGCCCCATTGCCGGGACGAGAAAGCGTGGCAAAACCCCGGAAGAGGACGCGACCCTGGAGCAGGAACTGCTGGCCGATCCCAAGGAGCGGGCCGAACATCTGATGCTCGTCGATCTGGGCCGCAACGATGTGGGGCGCGTTGCCCGCTATGGCTCGGTGGAGGTTCGCGATCTGCTGGTGGTTGAGCGTTACAGTCATGTCATGCATCTGGTTTCCGGGGTGCATGGCACCCTGGCCCCTGGCAGGGATCAATTCGACGTCCTGCGCGCCTGCTTTCCCGCAGGTACGGTGAGCGGGGCTCCCAAGATCCGGGCCATGGAGATCATCGAAGAGCTTGAACCGGAGCGGCGCGGCCCCTATGCCGGCTCGGTCGGCTATTTCGGCTTTTCCGGGAATATGGATTTTTGCATCACCATTCGGACCTTTGTCATGCAGGGCGACGATCTCTGGGTGCAGGCCGGGGCGGGAATTGTCGCCGATTCGGTGCCCGCCCTGGAGTATCAGGAAACCATCAACAAATCCATGGGGCTGCGGCGGGCGGTGGAGCTGGCGGAAAAAGAATTTTAGAAGCCGTTGCGAAATAAGTGTTTTTTTTGTCCATTTCGTTACGGCTTCTTATGCCGATCACGATATTTCAAGGTTACAGTTTTTTTGAACAACGGCTTAGGCAACCGGCTTGCTCCGGCGGAGCGCGAGAAAGAATATGATCGTTATTATCGACAACTACGACTCCTTTACCTACAACATCGTCCAGACCCTTGGGGGAATGGGCGCCGAGATGAAGATCTTTCGCAACGACGAGGTGGATCTTGCCTTTCTCGCCGCGCTGGCGCCCGACCGGCTGCTGATCTCGCCTGGCCCCTGTTCGCCGGCCCAGGCAGGCATCTCCATCGAAGCGATCCGTTTTTTCAGCACCCGGATTCCGGTGCTGGGCGTCTGTCTGGGGCATCAGTCCCTGGGCGAGGCCTTTGGCGGACAAACGGTGCGGGCCGGGCGGCTGATGCACGGCAAGACCAGCCCCATCAGCCACGACGGTCTAGGGGTGTTCACCGGCCTTCCCAACCCCTTCGAGGCCATGCGCTATCATTCCCTGGTGGTGCAGGAATCCGACCTGCCCGGTTGTCTGCTGGTCTCGGCGCGTTCAGACCAGGGCGAGCTCATGGGGCTAAGACATCGGAGCCTGCCGGTGGAAGGGGTGCAATTTCATCCCGAATCCATCATGACCCCGGCAGGGGTGCAGTTGCTGAAGAATTTTCTTGATCCGGACTACCCGGAAATCCTTGCCAGGCAACGCCGGGAGATGCCGTCATGATGAAAGCGGCCATTGGCAAAGTGGTGGCGGGTACCGATCTTAGCGAAGCGGAGATGATCGGGGTGATGGAAACCATCATGGGCGGCGAAGCCACCCAGGCCCAGATCGGCGCTTTTATCACCGCCCTGCGGATCAAGGGCGAAACCGTGGACGAGATCACCGGCGCGGCCAGGGTGATGCGGGCCAAGGCCACCAGGGTCGAGGCGGGCGCGGAGGGCGGGATTCTCGTCGATACCTGCGGCACCGGGGGCGACGCCTCCGGGACCTTCAATGTTTCCACCACCACGGCCTTTGTCGTGGCCGCTGCGGGGGTGCCGGTGGCCAAGCACGGCAACCGCTCCGTCTCCAGCCATTGCGGCAGCGCCGATGTGCTGGAGGCTCTGGGGGTGGACTTAAGCTTGAGCCCGGAGCAGATAGGCCAATGCATCAGGGAGATCGGCATCGGTTTCATGTTTGCCCCAGCCCTGCATGGGGCGATGAAGCATGCCATCGGCCCGCGCCGCGAAATCGGCATCCGGACGATCTTTAATATCTTAGGCCCCCTGACCAACCCGGCCGGAGCCAATGTTCAGGTCATGGGGGTGTATGATCCCTCCCTCACCGAAACCCTGGCAAGGGTGCTGGGGCGGCTTGGCACCAAGCGCGCTCTGGTGGTCTGCGGCGAGGGCAATCTCGACGAGATCACCATTACCGGGGCGACCAAAGTGGCCGACTGGGCCAACGGCGAACTGACAACCTACCGCATCCATCCCTCGGAGCTGGGTATGGCTACGGCCTCCCTGGCCGAGATCAAAGGTGGGACAACCGCGGCCGAGGCGGCGGTGCAGCTGCGCCTGGTGTTGGGCGGCGAGGCCGGGCCCTGTCTCGACATGGTTCTGCTCAATGCCGGCGCCGCCCTGATGGCGGCCGGACGCACCGCTGATCTTGCCGCCGGCGTGGCTCTGGCCCGGGAGGTGGTGGCCAGCGGCGCGGCGCTCAACAAGGTGGAGGCGCTCATCGCCTTTTCCCGCTCGGTGCGGAAATGATCCTCGACACCATCGTCGCCCGAAAAAAAGAAGAGGTTGCAGCCCTCAAGGCCCGAGGCCTTGTTGCACCCGAACTGGAGATTGAGCCGCCACGCGGCTTTATCCGGGCGCTTATCGACTTTGTCGGCGTGGCCGTCATCGCTGAGGCCAAGAAGGCCTCGCCCTCCAAGGGGGTGATCCGGGCCGACTTCGATCCGGTGGCCATCGCCCGCAGCTATCAGGCCGGTGGGGCTCAAGCCTTGTCGGTGCTGACCGATGTGGATTTTTTCCAGGGCTCGCTCGCCTATCTCACCGCAGTGCGGGCGGCGGTCGCTCTGCCGGTGTTGCGCAAGGATTTTATCATCGATCCGTTGCAGATCAGGGAGGCGCGGGTTTACGGCGCCGATGCTATTCTCCTGATTGCCGCCATTTTGGAGACTTCCCAGATCCAGGATTATCAGGCCCTGGCCTTGGAGCTGGGCATGGATGCCCTGGTGGAGGTGCATGACGAGGCGGAGGTCGAAAAGGCTGTGGCTGCGGGCAGCCTGCTGATCGGGGTCAACAACCGCGATCTCCGCGATTTTTCCATGGATCTGAATACCACCTTTCGCCTCCAGAAGATGATTCCGGTGGAAATCCCCTTGGTGAGCGAATCAGGAATTCGTGATCATCGGGACATGGTACGGCTGGCGGCGCATGGAGTAAAGGCGGCCTTGGTGGGGGAGACCCTGATGCGGGCCGCGGACCCGGCTGAGGCCCTGCGGACGTTGGCGGGTAGAGAGCAAGGATGAAAAAGATGATTGGGCGAACGCGGATCAAGATATGCGGGATGCGAGAGCGCACGGAGGTCGCCGCAGTGGTGGCCGCCGGAGTGGACGCGATCGGCCTGATCTTTGCCGGGCAAAGCCCCCGGTACATTGAGCCGGAGCGGGCTCGGGAAATTGTCGCCAGCCTGCCGCCCTTTGTTGATGCGGTGGGGGTTTTTGTCGATCAGCCGCTTGATGAGGTGAACGAGATTGCCCGCTACTGCGGTCTGACCATGGTTCAGCTGCACGGGTCAGAGACCCCCGACTATTGCGCGGCAATCGCCTGCCGGGTGCTGAAGGCTTTTCGGGTGAAGGACTCCCTGAGCACGGATGACCTGGCGCCCTATGCCGGAAAGGTTGCCGCCTTTTTGTTTGACACCTTTCAGGAGAAGCTTGCCGGTGGCACCGGGCAGACCTTTGCCTGGAGTCTGCTGAAAAAACTGTCGCCTGTAAGTCCGGTTGTTCTGGCGGGTGGCCTCACCCCTGAGAATGTGGGTGAGGCGATTCGGCAGGCGCGTCCCTTTGCCGTGGATCTGAATTCCGGGGTGGAGTTTGCTCCCGGTCGCAAGGATATTGATAAGGTAAGGGCAGCCATTGCCCAGGTAGCGGCGGTGGATGCTGCTGTATCTCGTTTGTCAGCCGACAGTTGAGAGACGCATGCCCAGTTCCTGAGGCCACCTCGGCTTGGGCTTCCATCGCCCTAGAGATGCGCCTGAATTGAAGTTTAGTCTCAACAGATGCCATGTTGATATTCCGCAATACTCATGAGTTCGCTCGATGTCGAAGGAGCCGTATAACGTAAAGTTGAGGGGCGCCGCGATTTTGCGGTGTCCCGCTCGAACGCTGGGTTAGAACTCTTCACTTTGGGCGCTCCGAAAATCTGAACCACGCGACATTCAGGAATGACTGAGGGACGATGTAAAACACTCTCGCATTTGTTTCGTATGTGGTCTTGATATAAAGATGTTCGTTCAGCTTATAGATCGTGCTGTGCCGTATCGTGTGACCCTCATTCGGCAATTTATCGAGAACGTCACCTGATCGTTTGAGAGTTGTGATCGTGAGTCCGTCCTTTCCACATGACAATTTATCTTTAGTGAAAGATCTCGACGCGACTACTTTTTCATCAATCGAGTATCTGACAGTTACGGATTTATCGGGATCAATCGAGATTGTGAATACCCGCGACTTTACCTTTTTGTCTTCCGAGCGAACGTCTTGAGCGGGTAGGCCAAATACAATCCAAGCTGCCTCGCGGGTTCCGCCGTATTTAGATCCTAATGGAGAACCAGGATTCTCCTCTCGCTCCCATCGCCAAATATTCGGATCAACAAAAGTACCTTGGACTTCAACGCAAGTGTCTGACATGCCAGAGAGCTTTGGCCAATCTGATGGATAAATCTGCACATGTTCCGTAGAGAAGACGCCAGCATTGGCGAGAGGAGAGAGCAATCCGACGAGTAGCACCAAGAGTTTCATGAGAGTTCTAACCAGTAAGGAAAATAAGTGGGGCCAGAAAATAAGTGGGGCCAGGTCTGGAAAATCAGCTTTTCCTGCCGCCATGATCTGCACCTATGGGGACTTTGTCACGCATTATGCAAAAATCCCCTCTGATGCAATCAGGGCAACGCACAAAAAAAGCCGCTCACGGGCAGATCATCTCCCGAAGCGGCTTGCGTTTTCCTGGTTGTTGACGGCTGTTAGCGATACTCGGTCCCGGCATGCCTTTCCCCCACGATGGCATTTATCTGAACAGCGAGGAGGCCAGCTTAAACAACAGGGCAGGGATTGACAAGCATAAAGTTGTTAGAAAAAAAGTCAGCTACCCAACGGCAAAGCCGGTGACTCAGGGAACAGCCAGAGGACGTTCTTGATTAATTGGGTTATGGGTGCCACTTCGGCATGGGAATGTTCACTTGGAGATGAAATCTGTTTGGCCGAACACGCAGGCAGGTCGCGGGGTACTCTCGCTAACCCGATCTTCGTCTCCAGATGGCGCTCAAATCGCGGGCGTCGTGGACAAAAACAAGGATAAATACGTGATCGGTCGTATGCCGATAGATAAGGCGGTAGTTTTTGACGAAAAGTTCGCGGATCGTCTGGTCCTCACATTCAGGCACCACTCTGCCGCGTTCGGCAAAATTGCCAAGGGAACGGGAGGCGGCCCTTGCCTCTCGGACAAGGGATGAGGCGTAATATGGAGAGTCCTTGGGCGATGAATTCGGCAGCCTCGGCCAAATCCTCCATGGCGGTGGCGGTCCATCTTACGATTCGAACCACTGGGCCATCCTTTTGTCGAACCCTTCCGCGGAGAAAGTATTCCCGGCTTCGATGTCATTGAGACCGTGATCTATCTTCTGGCGGATATAGAGGTGATACTGGATGTCCTCAATCGTGGCGTCATTCGGTAATTGATCCAGAATAAGCTTCACTTCTTCTTTGGCGGCCAGCATCGGCAAACCTCTTGCGGCACATGGTGTGACCCGATAAAACGGGCCGGAACACGGACGATATCATTCTTTAAAGACCTTCAACGGGGAAACCACTTTCTTTTTATCGGGGGTTCAATTGTATTATGAACATTAATGCCCCACAAGGCCCGGAGCAATGAGGAAACGGGGAACGCCTAATACTTAATTCCCAGACAAGATGGTATTGGCCGATATTTACCCGAGTTACTTGGCTCGTGTGTCCTTCAGCCATCGAAGGATTTTTGTTCACGGTCTTCCCAGTATCGGGGGTCTTGCCTGAGATGCATGACAGCGCCGACAATGATACTTTCGGCGCG
>Ga0156780_113_pt1 | contig 114904 bp, 91 predicted proteins | sample RifOxyD3_FD_110730 | JGI IMG/M metagenome (GOLD analysis project Ga0156780, IMG submission 110730) | Deltaproteobacteria bacterium RIFOXYD12_FULL_56_24 | reverse complement strand
TGCCGCATTGTCAGAGATGATACCGGATGCCGTGTCGAGGGTACTCTCAAAGGAGGTTGTCCCCGTGCTGTTGATCGTCAGAGCTGCGCCCACGGCATCACCAATCGGAGTGGCAGAACCTACAGCCGCGTTGAATACTGTCGTGTCGGTTACGGTCAGCGTCAAGTCCTGAGCGCCATCAACCATAGAATTAACCGTCAGACCATTACCGGCGCCATTGTAAGTATTGACAATGGCAACCGCGCCACCGCTCAGGGTAACCTGATCGGTGCCATCGCTACCAAAGGTAACCTGGCCGTCAGAGGTGAAAGTCATACCGTCCAGGGTGACATTGGCGTTCATCGTGGTGGCGGTGTCGCCGCCTGCGATCGTCACGTCATCCTGGAAGGTAACCAGGCCAGCGCCGCCAGCCTGTGTGATGCCGGAAGCTGCCTCAACCGTGCTGACGAAGGTCGTTGCACCAACGCTGTTGATCGTCAGGGCTGCGCCTACGGCATCACCAATCGGAGTGGCAGAACCTACCGCCGCGTTGAAGGTTGTGGTACCCGTCACATCAAGAATCACATCCAGAGCACCATCTACAGTGCTAGTGAATGTAAGGTTATTGCCTGCTCCACCTTGGGTAGAGAATGTCGTGGTGCCACCACCCAGCAAATCTACCGGACCGGTAAAAGTAATCGAACCACTTGTCGTGGTCTTATAAGTAGCTGCATTCAAATCAATATTCGTACCAGTCACCGCGATGTTACCGCCGGTGACTTCAACGATACCCAAATCAACCTGGGCCGCATTGGTAACGGTAAAGCCGGTCAAGTCATTTGCTGCTGCGCCGTTGACGGTGTCTGCTGCATCACCGATATCACCGATCACGTTTACTGCGGCCGTGCCGCCGTCGAGAGCCAGGGAATCCCCGGTGGTATCAACCGAACCAATCGCCTGCCGAAGAGTGATGCCGCCGGCGGTGCTGGTAATAGTCCGCACACCACTGACCAGGATAGTGTCATCGATATCAATAATATTTGCGGTGATATCGGCGTTGAGCAGGGTGGTGGAGCCGGAGCCGAGGATATAAAAATCGGTGGCTCCAATACTGATGTTGCTGTCGATGGTGATATCCGCACCGGCGGTGTTTGCCCGCAGATAGAGGGCATCGGCGCTCAAGCCGGTCAAGCCGCCGGTGTCATTGACGACGATATTGCCTGTTTGCCCGGCATTGCCGACATAGATATCCATGGTCCCATCGACAGTAGCGAGTTCCCCTTCGCCGAGGTTCAAGGTTCCTGCCGCACTATCGCCGATCCCGATGGTCGTGCCTGCCGTTTCACCCCGGAAGGTGACGGTGGCCGCCCCGCCGCCACCTGTTGAAGTGATCACGGCATTGGAGGCGATGGTGATATTGTCTGAGGTAAAGGTCATATTGCCGGCGTTGGCATCCAGAGTCACAAGGGCCGCGATGGTGATGCTGTCGGCGTCTCCGCCTTCCGCAGCGGTGACCGTGATGCTGGTAGCGTCAACATTGGCGTTCAAAGCAATGTCGTTGCCGGTGATGGTGAGGGCGTCGATGGTATCGAGGGTGCCGATGGCGCCGTTCAGGGTGACATCGCCGCTACCGGCGGTCAGGGTCAGGGCCGTGTCGCCGCCGACATCATCATCGTTGACCACGGAACCGATAGTGATGCTGGCATCGGTGCCTGCGGCATCAGTATCGATAGTAATAGTCCCGGCACCGTTGCTGAGGATGATGCTGCCGCCGATACCGGAAAGATTAACCGCGCCGGCGTTGGTGCTGGTATCGCCATCGGTGGAAAGGTTGCCGTCAAGGGTCAGGTTGCCGGTGGTGGTGGCGGAAAAAGCGGTGCCGCCATTTCCGGCGCCATCGCCAAGCACGGTGGTCCCCATAGTGAAGCTGGCCGCAGTCACGACCAGATGATCTAGCTCATCAAGGATAGCCCCGGTAATATCGATGGTGCTGCTACCCGCGTTCAGGGTCAGACCATCTTCCCAAGCCGTGGCGCTGGCCAGGGTGCCTGCCGCAAGCGTTTCCAGGGTAATGGTACTGTCGGCGCCGCCCGCGCTGTTGGTGTTGAGGGTAATGGAACCAGCCCCCGCGCCAGCCGCATTCAGACGAATATCATCGCCATAAATGGCGATAGCCCCAGCACCACCACCAAGCCCGTCATGGGTGGTGAGGTCGCCTTTCAGAGTGACCGTGCCGCCGATGCGGTTACCGTCGCCGGTGGCGCCCAGGGTGATGGCGCCTGCCTCGGTGGTTACGTCAAGCAGGGAGACATTATTGGCGGTGGTGATCACAAAGGATTTGATCGCCTCAGTTGCGCCAACCGCAGCCTGCATATCAACATCGCCGGTAGCCGCCACCAGTTGAAGGGTGGTGTTGTTGGCCGCGTCGTTGACCGTACTGGTAAAGATAATGTCATCGCCGCCGCTGGAGGTCACGGTCGTGGTTACTCCGGCTGCGTCCAGATCGACCGCGCCGGTGAAGGTTACCGACCCGGAAGTAATCGTGGAGTAGGCTGTGCCGTTCAGATCAATATTGGTCGCGGTAACTGCGATGTTGCCGGCCTCGGTGGTGATATTGGCCAGATCAGCCTGGGACGCGCTCACCACAGTGAAGCTGTTCAGAGCGTTGGCCCCGCCAGCAGTATTGCCCAAGGTCACGCTGCCGGAACCGGCAGTAAGGCTCAGATCAGAGTCTTTGCCGGTGTCATCAATGGTGCTGGTGAAAGAGATATTGTCCCCAACCCCGCCGGCGGTGGTCACCGCCAAGGCGCCGACACTGTCGAGATCGACCGCGCCGGAAAAGGTGATGGAACCGGAGGTGGTCGTGGTATAGGAAGCACCGTTCAGATCGATGCCGGTCGCGGTAACCGCGATGTCACCGGCCTCGGTGGCGACATTGGCCAGGTCAGCCTGGGCCGCGCTCAGCACGGTGAAGCTCTTTAAGGCAGTAATCGCGCCCACATTGCCGGTTACCGTCACATTGCCTGCCGCGCCAGCGGTCAGGCTCAGATCGGAGTCCTTGCCGGTATCATTAATGGTGCCGGTAAAGAGAATGTTGTCTCCTGCCCCGCCGGCGGTAGTCACCGCCAGAACCCCGGTGCTGTCCAGATCGACCGCGCCGGTAAAGGTGATGGAACCGGAGGTGGTCGCAGTGTAGGACGTGCCGTTCAGATCGATATTGGTTGCGGTAACATCAATGTTGCCGGCTGCGGTGGCGACATTGGCCAGGTCAACCAAGGCCGCGCTCACCACGGTGAGATTCTTCAGCTTGTTGGTCGCGCCGGCATTGCCGGTTAACGTTATGCTGCCAGTGCCCGCGGTCAGGCTGAGCGTGGTGTCACTGGCGGTGTCGTCAATCGTGCTACTGAAGATAATATTGTTGTCAGTGCCGGCAGTGATGGCGGTGGTAGTCGCACCTGCCGCCAGATTAACCGGGCCGCTGAAGCTGATTGCGCCATTACTGGTGATGTAGGCGGTGCTGTTGAGATCGGTGCGGGTGACCGCCGTTACATCAATGGCTCCCACGGTGTAAACATTTGCGAGATCAACAATATTGGCGTTGGTGATGGTCAGGGCGGCAATATCATCACCAGCGGCAGCGGTACCAACCACGCCCTGCAGGTCAATGTTGCCGTTGGCGCCGGCATTGAGGGCCAGAGTGGTGTCTTCGGCCGCATCCTGGATAGTGCTGGTGAAGGTGATGTCCTGACCGAGACCGCCGCCGGTGGAAACGGTGGTGGTAACCCCAGCCGCACCTAACGTAACCGGACCGGTAAAGGTTACATCTGCACTGCCGGTATAGGTCGTACCATCAAGCCTGATATTGGTGCCGGTCACCGCAATGGCGCCGGTGGTCGTCACGTTATCCAGATCGACATCAACGGTTGCGCTGCCCTCCCCGATGGTGAGGTTAGCTGCGCCCAAGGCGAGGTTGTCGGTTGCCGACAGGGTATCGTTTGCCCGCAGGGTTACCGTGCCGGTGGCGCTGGCCAGGTCGGAGGCGGAAATGGTGTTAGCCGCTGCAACATCATCAATGAGCAGGGTATCCGGGGCATTGGCGGCGCTGATGGTGAAATCATGCATCGCCATGGTCAGACGAGTCGCATCCATCTGGATGCCGCCACCCCCAGCACTATTCTTGTCTACATCAATGGTAATATCGCCACCACCCGCATTAAGACTTACCAAGGCACCTGTGGCGATAGAAATCGTATCACCGGAAAGGGCGATATCCTGCCCGCCGCCACTGGAATTCAGCGTTGCCGCAAAGGCTGCACCGATCGTCAGACCGCCGGCTCCAGACGTATCTGAATCAGCGGTCAAGTTAATGCCGCCGGTAAGGGTACTCAACGACTGATCAATAGCAATATCGCCAGTGGCAGTCATGGTGATGGCGCCACCCACATTAATAAAACGGCCATCGATGTTTATATCGCCGGCCACCGCGCTGCCGTTACCGATGATAAGATCGCCATCGATTGAATGATCTGTGCCCGGGGACTTGACCACCACACTCGCCAGGCCAGCGCCGGTAACCAGCACATCACCGCCGGCAGCAGTGATTAATTGGACATCCTGCCCCAGAGTCAGGGTATCGGCGGTCGCACCTGCAAAAGTAATATCCCCGCCGTTGACGGCGCGGATGGTGGTCGTGAAGACATTATCCCCAAGGGTAACATCACCGCCCAAGAGGCTGATCGAGCCGCTACCGTCAGCCCTGATCGTTGAAATTGCCGAGCCGCCAATAGTGAGTGCTCCCCCGCCGCCATCGTTGTTATCAGCCTTAATGGTGATGCCCGTGGCGGCACCGGTGGTGCGCACTGTGGCATCGATTGTTACGTCATTCTCCGCACGAATCGATATATTGCCTGCCGTTTGGATGGTGGCATTGATGTCAACATTATTGCCGGCCGCACCTCCAGCCCCTGGGCCGCTGATGTTGATGTCTCCTGCGCCTGTGTTGGTGATAGCGGCATCGACCGTGACATTATTATCGGCGTACAGCGTAAGGCTATTGCCACTAGCCCAGGTAATGGTATCAGAGACGGTGATATTGCCGGCACCAGCCGCACCACCAGGGTTATCGGTGGTAACCAGCACGTTGGCCAAACCAAGCTGTGTTTGCAGGTCGTCTCTGTCAACAACAGCGTCCGTGTCTGCCGCGGTAGTTTCCTGGAAGGTTGCCCCCGCTAAATCGGTATCAGTCGGCCCGGCGGCATTGATAACAATGTTGGTCGGATCAAGCAGCAACGTGCCGGTCGCGCCATGCGGAGCCCGTGCATCGACCAGACCTTTGTACAAGAGATATTCCTTGCCGGACACCTCGACGAAACCGCCGTCGCCGCCGTCGTCGCCGCCACGAACAGAAACATAACCGCCGAAACGGGTATCGCCATCGGCCCAAACGATGACCTTGCCGCCGTCGCCATTTGCGGTGGCATCGGCGTTAATCTGGACATCCTGGCCAACAAAGGTACGGCTGGCATTCTGCACATTCGGGTTCTTGCCCTGTAAATCACCGCCGATCAGCACTTCCCCGCCGCCGGTGGCGCCGGAGGCGTCGATCCGGGTGCCGTCAAGCAGAGCGACCTTGTCACCGAGCACCTGGACGCTGCCGCCATTGCCGGTGGCGCTGGAGGCATCCAGACTGCCGCTGTTGGCGACAATGCCCTCGTCCCCGCCGGCCAGGAAGATCCTGCCATCCCGCTCAACCAGGCCCTGGGCCTCGATAATCCCTTCATTGTTGACCACAGTGGCTGCCAGATCGCCGGCGCCGCGGGCGCCCATATAGACCAGACCGCCATCGGCCTTGAGCAGCCCTTTATTACTGGCCAGGGCGTTTGCCGCGGCTTCGTTGATCACGATGTTGATCAGGCCGTCGCCGGCCATATCCATGGTCATCGCGTTACCGGCAGCCAGGGCCACCGTGCCCATCCTGGCGGTAACGATACCTTCGTTGATTACTTCGGGGGCGAGCATCACCACATAACCGCCATCAGCGGCGTTGATCTCGCCCTGATTGAGGATGGAGCCGGCCGCACCGCCGTTGGCGAAACTGTAGTTGCCGGAGAGGAAGTCGGAATCGCTGATATTGAGGGTCGAGGCCACCAGGCCCTGAACATCGACCTTGGCGGTGGAGCCGAAGATCACCCCGCTGGGGTTGATGAGAAAAACCTGACCGTTGGCGGTGAGCGAACCCATGATCACCGAGGCGTCGGAGGAGGAGACCCGGTTTAAGGCCACAGCCTGGGCGTTAGGCTGGACAAAGGCCACTGCGGCGTTGCTGCCGATATTAAAGGTGCCCCAGTTGGCGATCATCTGCTGGGTCGCCTGGTTCACCGTCATATTGGCCCCGGCCTGGCTGATGCTGCCGGACCCGGAGGTAATGCTGCCATCGGTGGGCAGGGCATTGGGATCAAGAGCATAGGCCTGCCCGCTGAGAGAGGCGGCGAGCAAGCCGACCAAGGCTCCGGCAACCGTGCCATGCCGCCGCATGGAAGAAACATTGGAAGCGTGAAGACTGGAATTACCCGCGTTCTTCTTTTGGTTGATCCGACTGCTCATTCTTTTGATTTTTCTCACGGTGTCTCTCCTGTTAAATCGCCCTGGTCTTGTATGGGTGAAAAGGCCCGGCGGCGTGAAAGCCGCCCCCAACCTGTAAATTCCTGTTTCTTTACTTCCCTAGAATTTAAAACTGTTTAACCATCTGCAACCAGAAACGATTGTCATCGTTGCGGTTATCGGAATCGTTGCCATTGGCGTCAGCGCCCGAGTTGTCGCGGATCTTTCTCGCATAAATGGCCCGCAGCATATAGTTGTCAGCCTTGGTCAGGTTGAAACCGAGGCCGGCGCCGTCAATGCTGTAGCTGTTGAGCAGATTGGCGTTGCCGCCCTGCCAGCCGTACCAGGGGCCGTCATGCAGGTTGAGCACCCGGCCGAAATCATAGAAAAAGATCATCTGCGGGATGCCGTACTTTTGATCGAGGGGGAGATCCCAGCGCAGTTCCAGATTAACCAGCAAGGCCTCGTCAGCCGCGGCCTCGCCCTGCGGGTAAGCGCGGACCGCGTAAGGGCCGCCCAGGATGAATTTTTCGGAAGAATCAAGATTGCCGGAGGCAAACTGGCCTTGCAGGGAAGCGAAGGCGGAAAGCATGGGGGTAATATACTGCATCCGGGAGAGATTGTAGCGGATCTTGGTGTAGCTGCCATCGGTCTGGGCGGTTTGGGCATCCGTAGCCTTGGCCACGACATCCTGAATATCAAGATCGCCACGGGAAAGGCTTAAGCCCGCGACATTGACCGCGCCGCCGCCGAGCCCATCGCGCCAGTCGCCGCTCAGGCCAAAGGCGAGCACATCAACCTGCCGGTCGTTGATGGTCAGGCCAAGGCCTTCGTCCTTCATCCGTTTGTAATCGTAGCCGCCCGTGCCGTAAAGGTTGGTCCGGCGGGAGCGGATAAAGGGATGGGCGGCGTAGAAGCTGAGGACGCTGGAATTACCTTCATAGTCAAGAATTTCGAGATCCTTGCCGAGTTCATAGGTCATATCGGTATAGGCGATCCCCAGCTTGGTGCCTTGGCCGCCAACCGGTATGTTGTAGGCGATCCGGGCCAACAGCAGGCCGCTGCCGGCGGTCTGCGCCCGCAGAGAAAGCTGATCGCCGTAGCCGGAAAGATCGTTGACATTGAGAGAGGCCCCGGCCCGGTAAACACCGGTATAACGATTGCCGAAGTTGTCAAGATCGACCCCGCCGGAGAAGAGGCGGCCTTCCTTGACATTAATAAGAAGGTCTGCTGCGCCAACCGAAGCACCGGGGGTAAGGGTCGAGTTTACCTTGATCCCGGGCAGATCGTTGAGCAGCAGCAGGCTGCGTTCGAGCTTGCTGTCTTTGGCGACAGCTTCTTTTTTGATATCAGCAATCAGTTTGTCAACCTGGGCGCGGCGCAAGCGCTTGGCCTCATCCATGTTGACCTTGATCTCGCCGATTTTACCTTCGAGGACCGCGACCTCGAGGCTGCCGTCCTTGATCTCCTGCTTGGGCAGGTAAGCGCGGGCCAAAAGATAACCCCGGTCGCGATAATATTTACTGATGTCGCCGGTGAGCTGGTTCAGCGCGGTAAAGTCAAGGGTCTTGCCTTCGTAGCCGGAAAGAATCTTGGCCAGATCGGCCTGGCTGACCACGGTATTGCCGCGCACTGTGATCTTGCTGACCTTGATCTTGATATCCTTGCCCATGGCCAGGCCGGGCCGAACAGCCTCCTTGACATCAATAGTCGGGCTGGCGGCGGGCTTGGTCATGGTCGGCGTTTTAGTCGAGTCCATGATGGTGCCGGCATCGGGAGGCGAGGCGGCATGGGCAGCGGAAAGTGAAGCGCCCGTAAGGATTACGGCGCTCAACAGACTTAGACGGCAGGAATAGCGCTTACTCGATTTGTAAGTTTTCATAGGCTGGCTCGACCCTCGATTCTCCCGCGCTACGCAGCGGTTTTGTTAATAAAAAGGCACTACTACACAGTAGTTTTAAGACTGTATCAATTGCAGCATCGTTGTGTCAATTTTTTTTGTTATCTTTAACGAAAAAAAAATAAAAGGGGAAAATGGGGAAACTCGGGACTGTTTCCGCCCCTATCGGGGGTTGTCCCGGAAGTTTACGGGTTTGATACAACCATGATGGCCAGCACTGGAAGTTATTGCAAGAAGCCCCAACGACAGGGGCAATGGTAAGGACCACTAATTTCCCAAAAATTCTTCAGGGGTAACCGCCGCCTGTTTTAATATTGCCCGAAGCGTACCTTCCGGCATCTCACCAGGATGATTGGGGATCGTGGTATAGCGATTTGACGATGCACAGTACCATATCTCATGGCTTCCCGCTGCCTGACGATCAAACAAAAAACCAAGCTTAATCAGTCGCTTAACATTCTCGCGATATTTAAACCCGGAAAGCCGTCCCATTTTAGTTGGCCACTACAAGTTGCATATCGAAGCTTTTTTTTACCTGTGGTAATTTGATGGTTTCTTTTCTCTCCTTCTGCGCTTCCAACAACCTGCGGACCACATCTCTGGCAATTTCCATCGCTTCCGTCACAGTTCTGCCTTGGGCAACCAACCCTTGAATATCATTTGAGGTAGCCAGGTAAAATCCCTCCGGTAATTTTTCAATGTGAATATTTATGATTCTTTCCATACGATCACCTCTTGTCAATAATGGGTGTAATCCCAAGTCTCTTGCAAAATGAGATCGGGATAACTTCAACAACCCGGCAAAAGGAGGGACAGCCCCCGATGGGGCCGGAGACAGTCCCGGTTTTTTTCGCTTTTTGCCTGCCAGTTTTAATATAGGCCGGAATTATGAGCTTGTGCAAGGGAGAAATTAAGGCGCAGAAGGGGCAGGAGATGCTTGTTTTTTGCGATAATTGATGCTATATTAGACATTAAGTAATGCATCAATTTATTGGGGGGTACGACAATGGACACCATTTTTGCCAACACCACCGTTAGTGTCACCGAATTGAAGCGGAATTTTGCCGCCATCCTTCAGCAGGCGGATGACTCGCCGGTGGCCATTCTGAACCACAACCGGCCCGAGGCATATCTGCTGCCGGCCGCCTATTACGAGCGGCTCATGGCATATCTGGAAGATATGGAAGACGCAAAGCTGGTAAGGGAGAGAGGTGACGGCCCCTTTGTCGAGGTGGGGCTGGATGAGCTATAAGCTGCGTTTTCACGAATTGGCTCTGGTCGAATGGCACCGCCTGGATGCCAGTATTCGCGAACCGCTCAAAAAGAAGCTGACCGAACGCCTGGTAAATCCGCGGTTTCCGTCCGTCGCGCTTGCCGGTATGCCGGACTGTTACAAAATCAAGCTGCGGAGCGCCGGGTATCGGCTGGTCTATCGGGTAGATGACCAGTTGGTGTTCGTTACCGTTATCTCCGTGGGCCGCCGCGACAAACAGAAGGTGTACGAAGCGGCACGCTCACGGCTGTAACGCTTCCTCTACGCCACCCGCCAGCGGGCAAAAGGGTAACTCGGGACTGTACCCGGCCTTATCGGGGGCTGTCCCAGGCTTTTGCGAGTTGAAGCCGCAGTAGTTGCAAAAAGCCTAAAAATCAGACTTTTGCGGCGCTGGCCACCTCTCAGGTAGAAAAACAGCTCAGACAGTCAGATCGTTGCGCACCGTCTTGCGCGGGCCGCCGTGCCCTGCGGTCCGCCAGTCCCGGATCGGGACGATGGCTGCAAGGTCGTCCGCCTGGTTGATCCGGACCAGTTTGTCGTGGATGGACTGCCAGATGCAGGGGACATCCCGGTGAATCTCGCAGCGGCCGCCCACCGAACCGCCGCAGGGGCCGTTCATCAGGCTTTTGGCGCAACGGGCCACCGGACATAAGCCGCCGGTGAGGTGGAGGACGCAGTTGCCGCAGCCGGCGCACTGTTCGGTCCACACGCCCTGTTCGGCGGAGCCGCCGAAGGAGGAGGTGTTGACCCCCGGATAGACCTTGGCCATGGGGCGCAGATTGGCGATGAAGTTGACCCCCACCCCGCAGGCGATGGAAACGATGGCGTCGTACTGGCCGTCCCACTGGTCGAGGGAGTCGATATATTCCTTGTCGCACTGGCGGACCAGGGTGGCCTCGATGGTTGAAACCTCTTGGCCTGCCTTCTGCTTGCCCAAGCGGATCAGGGAGGCCAGGATCTCCACCTCGCGTTCGCCCCCGGCGGAACAGACCGTGACGCAGCCGCGGCAGCCCAGAACCAGGATGCGCTTGGCGTCCTTCACCATGGCCATGATTTCATTGAGTGGTTTTCTCTCGGCAATAATCATTTCGCGCCTCCTTGAAGCCGTCGCAAATAAAAATTATACCTGATTAGTGCTAATCTTCCGCAAATTCCCTCGCCCTTAAGGGAGAGGGTGAGGGAGAGGGTGAAAAACCACCGTTTACCCCCTCTCCCCAGCCCTCTCCCCCACTGAAGCGGGGGAGAGGGAGCTTTCGCAGGGCTCTCCTCATGTACAAATCACGTCTTGCGGAAAATTAGCGCTAATCAGAAAATTATATGGGCACCAAGATGCCCAAAACGGCATAAGGAGCCGTAACGTCATGGGTTAAAATGTATAGATATAAATTATTAACGGCTCCTAAACGGGCTCGGGCCCAGGGTTGTAATCCGTTCATTCATCTCCTGGGCCGCCTTGACAAAGCCGGGGTGGAAACCGCGCTCCAGGTGGTACATCTCGATGCGTTCCGGCTCGACTCCCAGTTCTTCAAGAGCCTTTTTGATGGCGGCCACTCTTTTTGCGGCCCGCCGGCTGCCCATGAGGTTGTGGCATTTGTCCAGGGGGCAGCCGGCCACGTAGACGCCGTCCGCGCCGTCTTCAAAGGCCTTGAGCAGGGTGCTGACCTCGAGCTTGCCGGTGCAGACCAGACGGTGGATGGTCACGTTTGCGGGGAAGCCGTCGGCCCGCAGTCCTTCCGGCCCTTCGGCCAGGGTCTGCTGGGAGGTGTAATGGCAACAGAAGGCTTGGATATTCGGGGTAAAGGGCATGGGGTTCACCTGCTACTGATTTGCGCCGCAGGCGGCGATCAGTCGCTCGTCCTCGGACTCGTTTAAGCGGATGGCCTGGGCCGGACACTCGGTGGGGCAGATGCCGCAGCCCCGGCATTCCAGGGGGTCAATGGCAGCCTTGCCCTGGTCGTCGATCTTGGGAATCCGCCAGGGGCAGACCCGGACACAGGTAAGGCAGGAAACGCAAAGATCGCGTTCCACCCAGGCGGCCTTGCCCTTGTCCAGCAGATCTTGAGGGGTGATGTAGCCCGCCTTCATGGCCAACTGGCGCAGGGCAACCATGATCTCGGCAAAACGGACGTCCTGGGGGCAGACAAAGATGCAGCTGCGGCAGCGGGAGCAGAACCAGAGCAGCTCTGATTTGAGCAGCGCCTCTTTCAGGCCCATCCGGATCATGTGGATGATCTTGCGGGGATCGAAGTCGGGGATGGCCTGACTGACCGGGCAGATGCCGCTGCAGGCGCCGCAGGAAAAGCAGCGGTTCAGGAATTCGCCCCCCGGAATCGCCGTTACCTCGGCGCTGAAGGCCGAATTGATATCCTTGCTGGAGATTGCCATAACAAAACCTCATCATAAGGTAAGCGACCACAGGGCACCACATCTTGCGGCGATCGGCCCGGCTCATGTACAAAAGTACACATCGCCGTTCCGCTTGCCGCAACCTGCGGCACCCTGTGATCGCTCGTTTCGTGGTTATTTGACCTTTGTGGGGTTACCCCGTTAGCAGTTACATCATAAGGTATGAAGCCCGGCGCTGGGCGCCGGATTAATTTTTTCCCTGATTAGCGTTAATCTTCCGCAAATTCCCTCTCCCTTGAGGGAGAGGGTCAGGGAGAGGGTGAACAGCCGCTGTAATCCCCCTCTCCCAGACCCTCTCCCCCACAAAACGGGGGAGAGGGATATTTTTGTAGGGGCACGGCGGACCGTGCTGCCCACAAATTACGTCTTGCGGAAGATTAGCGCTAATCAGGATTTTTTTTAAGCTGATCCGCGAGTATAACCCGTTAAAGCAAAACAGCGTCGGCCATTCTAGCATAAAAAAAAGCGCAGCCCAATAGGTATATCTACTGGAATAAGCGGTTTTTTTCAGGTTGGCCAGAGGCCGCCGAATTCCTGCCTACACCAGAAAGCGAAACTCCCCCTTGCCCAGCAGATCCTGAAGATGGAGGACGCCCGCCAGCCTGTCGTGCTGATCGGTTACGGCCAGAAAGGTGATTTCGTGGCGCTGCATGATGCTCAAAGCGTCGGCGGCCAGCAGATCCGTGCTAATGGTTTTGGGCACCCTGGTCATGGTGTCCGCCAGGGTGAGACCGGTCAGATTGTCGCCCCTCTGGCTGAGAAAGCGGCGCAGATCGCCATCGGTGAGGATGCCGACGATTTTTTCCTGTTGCATGATCAGAACCGCACCAAGATTTTTGGCGTTAAGCTCGGCAATGGCCTCCGGCAGGGTGGCGGCTTGGGAAACCATGGGGACCGCGGTACCGGTGAGCATGACCTCGGCGACATTTACCTTGAGGCGTTCGCCAAGGCTGCCGGCCGGGTGGTTGCGCCTAAAATCGCTTTCTTTGAACTGTTTGAGGTTCAGGAGAACCACGGCCAGGGCGTCGCCCATGGCCAGGGCGGCGGTGGTGCTGGCGGTGGGAGCCAAGCCCAGGGGGCAGGCCTCCCGCGGCACCGCGACCTTGAGTACCGCGTCGGCGCCCGTGGCCAGGCTGGAGGAGGGGTTGCCGGTCATGGCGATGATCTTGGCCCCGCGTTTTTTCAGGTTGGGGAGCAGGAGGCTGAGCTCGGCCGTTTCGCCGCTGTAGGAGATGGCCAGAATTACGTCGCGGGGATCAACCATCCCGAGATCGCCGTGCATCGCTTCCACCGGGTGGAGGAAAAGAGCGGGGGTGCCGGTGCTGTTCATGGTGGCGGCGATTTTCTGGCCGATGAGTCCGGATTTGCCGATGCCGGTGATCACCACCCTGGCCGGGCAGGACATGATCATGGTCACCGCCTTTTCAAAATCGGCGTCGATCTGGTCGAGCAGGGCGATGATGCCTTCCGCTTCGATCTTGAGAACTTCCTTGGCCTGTTCAATGCTCATTTCTTGTCCGGCTTGTTTGGTGTTGAGAGGCTTATATTCGGTTCATCCGGGAATTCCGGGGAAAGTGGCGAGGCCTTTTTGCTGTTCTCTTTTTCTTCTTTTGCGTGCCCAAAAGAAGAAACAAGAAAAAGGCACCCCAGCCAGTCCTGGCCCTGCGGGCTTCCCTTACTTCTCGCCGAGGGCGGGACGCGGAAAAACTCGGGCTTCGCCCTCAAACAGTTCCCGCGTCTTTTCCGCCCCCGTCTGCGAGGCGCGGCAGGACAAATGGGGGAAGGAAAACCCCATTGGCACGCAACCGAGCACCGGAGAAACTGCTGAATAGTTACGGTTTGGTGGTTTGTATCCAGCAGCACCCCAGCTGCGTTGTTATCAGCCTGCTCATGGGCACCAGCACACTTCGCAGGCTTCTGCCTAGCAGCTACGGCACTGCTGAATAGTTACGGTTTGGTGGTTCGAGTTATTTCCGGCTTTGAGCTGGGTAGTTACATTATTTCTTATCCGTGATTCGGCAGGCGTCCCTGGTGCCGAGGAGCATCTTGCAGAACTCCTTGTCCGGCGGTACCGGGTAATCCCCGTCAAAGCAGGCCTTGCAATAGTCTGCCGGCGGGCCGCCGCACGCTTCCAGCAACCCCTCCAGGCTTAAGTAGTAGAGGGAGTCAAGCCCCAGGTGCTCGCGGATCTCGTCAACGGTTTTCTTGTTGGCGATGAGCTCGCCGCCCGAGGGGAAGTCGATCCCGTAATAGCAGGGATTGCGGGTGGGCGGACAACTGATCAGCATGTGGATCTCTTTTACCCCGGCTTCGCGCAGGAATTTGACCCTGGAGCGGCCGGTGGTGCCGCGGATGATCGAGTCGTCCAGAATGATGACCCTCTTTCCCTTGAGAAAGGAGCGGATGGGGTTCAGTTTGACCCGCACCGAAAAATCACGCATGGATTGGGTGGGTTGGATAAAGGTGCGGCCCACGTAATGGTTGCGGATCACCGCCATTTCGAGGGGGATGCCCGAGGCCTGGGAAAAGCCGATGGCCGCGTAGTTGCCGGAATCGGGAAAGGGCATGACGAAATCCGCCTCGATCTTGCATTCGCGGGCCAGGATCTCGCCCATGCGCTTGCGGCTCAGGTAGACGTTCTTGCCGAAGATGTCGCTGTCGGGACGGGCAAAATAGACCTGCTCGAAGATGCAAAAACTGCGGCGCTGGCTGGTGTTGAGGCTGAGCGAGCGCTGCCCGTCGCGGTCGATGATCAGGATCTCGCCGGGCTCGATGTCGCGGAGGTACTGGGCCTCGACCAGATCGAGGGCGCAGGTTTCCGAGGCGATAATGAAGCCGCCGTTGTTGAGCTTACCCAGGCACAGGGGGCGGAAGCCTCCGGCATCGCGCACGGCGATGAGTTTGTCCTCGGTCATCAGCAAAATGGAGTAGGCGCCCTTGATGCTTTCAAAGGTCTCGATGAGCGCCTGGTCCAGGCCGAGATGGGAGCAGCGGGCGAGCAGATGGACCACCACCTCGCTGTCCATGGTGGACTGGAAGATGGAACCCTTTTTCTCCAGCTCGTCGCGCAGGCTGCGGATATTGACCAGGTTGCCGTTGTGGGCCACGGCCATGGTGCAGCCCTGGTGGTTGGCGGTGAAGGGCTGGGCGTTGACGATGTTGGAGGCGCCGGTGGTGGAGTAGCGGACATGGCCCACGGTGAGGTGGCCTTTAAGCCCTTGCAGGTCGGCCTCGCTGAAAACATCGTGCACCAGCCCCATGCCCTTGTGCTGGGAGATCCGGCTGCCGTCGCTGGCCACGATCCCGGCGCTTTCCTGGCCCCGGTGCTGGAGGGCGTAGAGGCCGAAGTAGGTAAGCTTGGCCGCGTCTTCATGGCCGAAAATTCCGCAAACGCCGCATTCGTCCTTGGGGCGTGATGCGTCTGAGTATGTCATGGCATATTCCTTATGGTGGTAAGCGATCACAGGGCACCACATCTTGCGGCGATCGGTCCGGCTCACGGACAAAAGTACGTATCGCCGTCCCGCTTATAGCTGAGCTTGGCAGCTTGCCTGCCTAGCGAAACTTATACCCTCCCTCTGGGTGCGCCGCAACCTGCAGCACCCTGAGACCGCTTGTTTCGGGGACATACTCCCTTCCGGGGTTCCCCCTGTGATCAGTTACAGAGTATGTCATTGTCTGTTCCTCATGATGTGCTTTCCGGCCATCCGGAAAAAAGGAGAAAATATACCTCCTTATTATATGGATGGGAAATGTTTTTTTCCGCCGGCGTGGTCCAGCCCCCGGAAGAAGTTGAGCCAGGAGGAGGTGTTGTTGAGCGCCCAGTTGCGCGGGGGGACAAAACCTTGGCGCATGGATTCCGGCAGACCGCAGGCGGCAAGGCGTTCGTAGACCCGGACGAAAAGGCAGCGCTTTTTGCCGGGGTACACCTCGCACCAGCCGTCGCGGCTGCCGCCGCAGGGGCCGTTCAACAGGTATTTGGCGCAGCCGGCTTGCGGGCAGACAAAGGCGAGGTCGGCCAGGGTGCAGTCGCCGCAGTTCTGGCAGCCGAAGAGGAGAAATTTGGTCACGTGTTCCAGATGGGTGAGGCTGTTATCCAGCTTGCCGCCTTCCAGGGCAAGGCAGATTTTTTTGCCCGCCGGGTAGAGCGGCGCTTCCTGGGTAAAGGCCAGGTTGTGGACCAGCCGGGCCAGCCGGTAGTTGAGCTGCAACCCGGCCCACCCTTGGGCCAGGGGTGCCGGCTCGCTGGTGTTCAGGCCGGTTTTCTCATCTTTTTTATAAAGATAAAAACCGTCCTGGTGCCAGTAGCCCATCTCCGCTGCCAGTTCCCGCCAATTTTCGGCCAGGGAGTCGGCGGTGGTGAGGAGAAAGTCGATGTTGTCATAGCTGAGTCCCGGTCCGCCGAGATGGGCGCCCGCGTAACCCAATCCCTTGAGGATGGCCAGAAGCTTCGCCCCCCGGAGCAGCCGGGCTTGCTTGCCCTTGTCCGGGCCGGCCGCCTCGCGGCGAATCTCGGTATACAGTTCATCGGTGATGATGCAGCCCGGGATCTTGCCGGTGTGCATGAGGGCGGCGACCGTGAGGTTGGGGACAAAGACATTGCCCAGCACCGGCAGGTTAAGGTCATTATGGCGGACATACTGGAGCAGTTCGTGGAACTTGCGGGTATCGTAGCCCACCTGGGTGATGATGTAGTCCGCGCCATGTTCGGCCTTGCGGTGGAGCTTGGCGTACTGCATCAGCAGTTCCGCTTCGAGGCGCTTGAAGGGAGAAAGGGCCACGCCCATGAGAAAGGAGGTGGGCCGGATGGCGTCCCGATTCGAACCGTAGTTGCCTTTGTTCATTTTGGAGATGAGATCCAGCACATGCACCGAGCCAAGATCGAAGACCGGCTTGGCGCAGCCCTGATAGCCTTCCTGGGGATAATCACCGGTGATTACCAAGAGGTCGCGGATACCCAAACGGTCCCAGGCAAAGAGCAGGCTTTCCATCTGGTTGCGGTTTTTGTCCTTGCTGGAGAAATGGACGATTACGTCAAGGCCCATTTCCTGGATCTCGCGGCCCAGAACCTCCGGGGACAAGGCGGCATGGCCGCCGGCGTTTTCGGTGATGCTCACCGCCTGGATGCGCGGGTCGCGGGCCAGCTTTTCCGCCAGCTCCAGGGTGCGGTCATGCTCACGGCTGTGGCCGCCCCGGCTGGGCACCAGTTCGAGGGTGATGGTGAATTGCCCGGGATTGCGGAGCGATTGCCGGAAAGGGGATGTTTTTTCAGCCAGCATGGGAAGGGTATCCGGGGGGTGATTATTTTCTTGCTGATCAGCATCCCATGCCACCTGCGGCGGCAGTTTATCAACAAGTAAGCGTTTCGCTCAGGGGGATACTTTCTCCTCATTCTCGGCGGACATCCTATCCGCCTCCGAGGCGTCTGCTGTCCGGTCCGTCCATGGACCGGACGACGCAGCCGATACCGGAGAAAGCATCCCCCTGACCGAAACTCGCTTCAGTGTCTTCGATGTTACTTGAAAGAAGCAAAGACAAGTAACCATAACCATTATTTCGGAAAAAGGAAGCAGTCTGGCCGAGGGGCGGGTTTGTCTTGGCGGAAAGACGCTTCCCGCCTTGATCCGGCAGCCGGAAGTATTGCGGAAGATGGAATGCCCGAACGGGGTGGTCAGTCAGGCGGGTTTTGCGGTTTTTGCCGCCGGGTTGGTTCCGTGAGCCAGTTTTTCCGCTCTTCCAGAAACTCGGCGGCGAGAAAGGCCGCGCCGCCGACGATGACTCCCGCGGCGATGATCGCCGCCAGCCAGCCGTGGGAGTTTTTCCTTTGGCTCTGAACCTTCGGGGGCAGGTCGCGGGTGCAGTAACGGCAGACCAGGGCCTGGTAATGGATTTGTTCCTTGCAGAATGGGCAGTAACGTGTACGCATGTCGATAAGCATATAGCGACTGCCGGTTGGTTGTCAAGAAGGAGGTGTGGTTCTTATCAGTTTTTGCCTTTTCTGCCCTTGGCGAAAAAGGGGCGGCCAAAATTTTCCTTGTCAGCGCAGGGTTCACTTTGTAAGATGTTTTAATTATTCTCTGAATGCAATTATCCCCATGAAATACAAGGAGAAGACTATGGCAAGCGATAAGGTTATCCAGGTTTCCGACGGCGATTTCGGCGTCAAAGCTTTGCAGTCCGAGGTTCCTTTTCTTTTGGATTTTTGGGCGCCATGGTGTGGGCCATGCAAGGCGATTGGTCCGGTTATCGATGAGCTGGCCACCGAGTTTGAAGGCAAGGTCAACATCGGCAAGATGAATGTCGATGACAACCCGGTCACTCCCGGCAAATACGGGATTCGGGCCATTCCCACCCTGATTCTTTTCAAGGGAGGGGAGGTTGTCGATCAGGTGACCGGCGCAGTTGGCAAGCAGCAGCTCAAAGCCATGCTCGAAAAGGCTCTCTAGGCTTTGGTTTTACTGATGGTTCCGGGCTCGGTTCTTCTTTTCCGGGTCTTTTCTCTTTTTGGTAGAAATGGACGAGCGGGACATGATTTTGCTTAAACGGAATTGTCGGCTTTTTCGGACCTGTGTCCTGGCTCTTCTCATGATGACCGCCGCCGGCGGACTCAGCGGCTGTGCGACCCTTGACACCATGCTGGACTGGGCGGGCTTCGGCACCGGCTCCGGGCCGGCAACCCCGGAAGATTTGGCCATGGAGGGGATGGAGGACTTCAACCGCGGGAAATACAGCGCGGCCTTGAAGCGTTTCGTGGAGATAAAAGACCGGTTTCCCTTCAGTGAGGTGGCGCCGCTGGCCGAGTTGAAGGCGGCCGATGCCAATTACCACCTGGACAAGTTCGGCGAGGCCAGAATTCTCTATGAAGAGTTCGAGGCTAATCATCCTACCAATGAGGCGGTTCCCTATGTGCTGTTTCAGATTGCCATGTGTTATTACCGGCAGATCGGCACCGCTGACCGGGATCCCGGCAACGCCCTGAACGCGGGCCAGGCCTTTGAGCGCTTGAACCGCGCCTATCCCCAATCGCCCTATTTTATCGAGGCCTCAGCCCGGATTCTGGCGTCCAGGGATTTTCTGGCCCAGCACGAGTTTTCGGTCGCCACCTTCTATCTGCGCACCGACGAAGACAAACAGGCCCAGGGGCGGCTGGAGTATCTGCTTGCCAAATACCCTGAAGCCAGCGTCGCGCCCCATGCCACGGAACTGCTGGCCCAGTTGAAGTCCGGCAAGGGTATCGAGAAAAGCTGGCGCCGGTTTGTGCCCACCCTTTCCCTGCCGGACTGGAATTCCTTTTCCTCAGCCTTCGGTATCCTGCAAGGCGGCAGCGGCGCGTCTACGCCGGCCCAGGAGTAATCTCGGCGTAAGCGACCGCAGGGCACCACATCTGGCGGCGATCGGCCCGGCTCACCTACTTGATGTACGCATCGCCGTCCCGCTTATAGCTGAGCTGGGCAGCTTGTCTGCCCAAACGAAACTTATACCCTTCACTTTTTCTCCTTGCGAAACTTCTTGTCGTAGCGTTCCTGTTCGCTGTAGATGCAGCCGCAGTAGGCTTGACGGTAGAGGCCCATCTCAAGGCTTGCCTCAATCCCTTCCTGCCAGCCGATGCGAAAATCCTCATAATGGAAAGGCACCCCGAATTGCGCCGCCAGCTCTTCGCCAAGCGCCCGGATGGTTTCGTGGCGCTGGTAGCGGCTGTAGAGCAGGGTGGTGCTGAAGGCCTCCGCCCCGATCTCCCTGGCTTTTCGGGCGGTCGCCTCAAGGCGCAGTCGGTAGCAGAGCGGGCAGCGTTTATCCTCATGGAACACCACCCGCCGCAGGTATTCCCTGAGGCCGTACTCCCGTTCGTACTCAACCGGCAGGGCCATTTTGTCTGCCAGCTCCTCCAGGGCGGTGATTCTGGCCTTAAATTCCCGAAAGGGATGAATGTTGGGGTTGTGGAAATAACCCCGCACGTTCAGCCCCTGTTTGCGCAGGGCGGCAAGGGGATAAATGGCGCAGGGTCCGCAGCAGAGGTGGAGGAGAACGGTCATGGTCCTCCCTATGGCTTGGCGATCTTGAACTGGCGGGGATGGATGTCTAGTTTGGCGATCTTGTAGTTGATGATCCTCAGGCTGGTGTCCAGCAGCTGCGCGGCCCTGGTCTGGTTGCCCTGGCATTTTTTCAGGCTGTCGATGATCAGCTCCCGTTCGAAATTGTCCACGGCCGCGGCAAAGGAAAGCGGGTTGCTGCGTTCGTTCACCGAGTCGGAGGTTTGCAGCGACGGCGGCAAGTGGTAACTCTTGATCGAATCCTCATCGCAGATCAGCACCGCCCGTTCGATGCAGTTCTGCAGCTCCCGGACATTGCCCGGCCAGTGGTACTGGACCAGGAGATCGATGGCCGGGGTGGAGATGCGACGAATCTGCTTGCCGTTTTCTTCGTTGTATTTCTGGAGGAAAAAATCGGCCAGAAGCATGATGTCGGTCCGCCTTTCCCGCAGGGGCGGCAGATAGATGGGGAAGACATTGAGCCGGTAGTAGAGATCCTCGCGGAAAGAGCCTTCTTCCACGGCCTTTTCCAGATCCTTGTTGGTGGCGGTGATCAAGCGGACGTTGCATTTGAGCGGGGCGATGCCGCCCAACCGCTGGAACTCGCGGTCCTGAACCACATTGAGCAGTTTGATCTGCACGGCCTGGCTCAATTCGCCGATTTCGTCGAGAAACAGGGTGCCGCCCTCGGCCAGCTCGAAGCGGCCCTTCTTGGCGGTCTGCGCCCCGGTGAAGGCCCCCTTTTCGTGGCCGAAGAGCTCGCTTTCCAGCAGGGTTTCCGGCAAGGCCGAGCAGTTTACCGCCACGAAGGGCGCTTTGGCCCGTTTGCTGTTGTGGTGGATGGCTTTGGCCACCATGGTCTTGCCGGTCCCCGATTCGCCGCGCAACAGGATGGTGGCGTTGGAGTCCGCCACCCGGTGAATCATCTCGAATACCTCCTGCATCCGGTTGGAGTTGCTGACGATGCTGGCCACCCGGTATTTTTCCGTAAGTTCCCGTCTTAGCTGGGTGTTTTCCTGCTCCAGCCGCTCCCGTTCCTGATTCACCGCCTGGATGCGGACCACGGTTTGGGCGATGAGTCCGGAGAGCACAGTGAGAAACTGGAGATCCTTTTCAAAATCTAGGCCCTCTTTATAGCTGCGGTCCACGCTCAGGGCGCCGATGGTGTTGGCCCCGTGCTTGATGGGCACGCAGAGAAAAGAAAGAGACTCCTGATTTTTCTCGGCTCTGGCTCTGGTTTTGTTCAAAAAAAGCGGTTCCTGGCTGATCTGGGGCACCACGATGGGGGCGCCGCTGGCCACTACCCGTCCGGTGATGCCTTCGCCGAATTTGTAAATCCCGCGTTTTCTGGCTTCGGCGGTCATGCCGGGGGCCACTTCGGTTTCGATCTGGCCGGTGAGCGGATTGGCGATGGTCACCGCTCCGTTGCCAAGGCTGGTGCGCGCGGCCAGCACGGTAAGGCTTTCTTCCAGGCATTTGCGCAGGTCGTCCGACGAGGCCAGTGCCCTGGTTATCTCGTACAGGGTGGCCAGATCGATAAGTTCGCGGTTGTTTTCAGGCATTGGGTGCTCCCAGTTACTTTCTTACGTAAGCGATCACAGGGCACGACATCTGCTTTGTTATCGGCCTGTTCGCATACCATATGTATTGCTCTCAGGCCTCTGTCGCGCATCTGCCGCACCCTGTAATCGCTTACAGTTGGGGGGCAGCGCTAAACTTGGTCGCCTATCCTGTGATCAGTTACTTTCTTACGCTTTGGTATGCGCATTTTTGCAACGCGCCAGCCATTGTAACAAATTTGTCTGATATTGCATCTGAAAAGGTGCAGGAAAATGGGAGCCGAGGGTTGCCGGACTTCAAAAGGCCGGAAAGGCAGACAGCCGTCGGGATGCAGCAGCCGGTCTTGACTTAAATCTTTATGGTTACTTCCGCAAGCAGCTAAAAAACAGGCGCAGTCCGGGGAAGGTTCTCGTGTAGGATCAGGGTGATTTTGAAATGAAGACCATGGCCGCCATGCTGGCCACGGAGATTGCCGTGCCGTGTACCTCTTGTCCTCCCTGCGGTTTGCTTACGATATCCCGCGGCGATGCGGCGGCGGTATCGATCAGCCGATGCCAGAGACGACCGGCAGGCGGCGCCGGGATGATGAAGGCGGCGGGGGTGTTCCCGCCATTGAGCATCACGAAAAAGTCATCGTCGCGGCGCACCCCGGCGATGGTTCCATGCAGGACAAAGGCCAGGGTCTTGCATAATGGCGACCAGTCCGGGCGGCCCGGGGTGGTGGACTGCCATTCGATTTCCGGGTTTTTGTCCGTGGCGGGGAAAAAGTCGGTGCGGAGGAAGACCGGATGTCTTTTCCGGAGGGCGATTATTTGGGTAAAAAAGTGCAGCAGGTCCTGGTTTTGCTCCGTCAGCTCCCAATTGAGCCAGCTTATCTCGTTATCCTGACAGTAGGCGTTGTTGTTGCCTTGCTGGCTCCGCCCGAATTCATCGCCTGCCACCAGCATCGGCACCCCCTGGGAAAGCATGAGGATGGTGGCAAAGGTCTTGATCCGCCGCCGCCGCAGCCGTTCGATGATCGCATCGTTCGTGGGGCCTTCGCAGCCGCTGTTCCAGCTGAGATTGTCGTTGCCGCCGTCGCGGTTGTCTTCGCCGTTGGCCAGGTTGTGCTTGATGTTGTAGCTGACCAGATCGTAGAGGGTGAAGCCGTCGTGGCTGGTGATGAAGTTGATGCTGTTGCGCGGGGTGCGGCCGTCGTCCTGGTAGAGGTCGGCGCTGCCCGCGATGCGGGTGGCGAGCGGAGCCACCATGCCTTCATGGCCGCAGAGAAAGCGGCGGACATCATCGCGAAATTGACCGTTCCATTCGGCCCAGCGCCGATTGGTGGAAAAACTTCCCACCTGATAGAGGCCCGCGGCATCCCAGGCCTCGGCAATGATTTTGGTGTCGGCGAGGATAGGGTCTTCGGCGATCTTTTCCACCATGGGCGGATTGCTCAGCACGTTGCCCTGCTGGTCGCGGCCCAGGACGCTGGCCAGATCGAAGCGGAAGCCGTCCACATGCATCTCGATCACCCAGTAGCGCAGGCAGTCCATGATCAGGTGGCGGACCAGGGGATGGTTGCAGTTCACCGTGTTGCCGCAGCCGGAGAAGTTGAGATATTCCCGGCTCCGCTGGTCCAACAAGTAATAGATGATATTGTCCAGCCCCCGAAAGCTGACCACCGGACCGTCGCCGCCACCTTCCGCCGTATGGTTGAAAACCACGTCGAGAATAACCTCGATCCCGGCCCGGTGCAGCGCCTTGACCATTTCCTTGAACTCTCGCACCTGATTGCCGTTGCGGCCATTGACCGCGTAAGCGGCCTTGGGAGCGAAAAAGGAGATGGGGCTGTAGCCCCAGAAATTCTTCAGCTTCTCCCCGGTGAAGGGGTTGCGGTTGGTGAGTTCGTGTTCGTTGAATTCGGTGACCGGCAAAAGCTCCACCGCGGTGATGCCCAGCTTCTTGAGATAGGGGATTTTTTCCACCACTCCCTGGTAGGTGCCGGGATGGTTCACCCCGGAACTCGCATGCCGGGTGAAGCCCCGGACATGAAGCTCGTAGATGATGCTCTTTTCCAGAGGGATATTAAGGGGCCGGTCGCCTTCCCAGTCAAAATCGTTGCCGATGATGCAGCAGCGGTGCTGAAAGGAGCTCAAGGGCCCGCAAAGTCCGGTGCGGCAATAGGGCACCCCCCACTCGGAGCCTCCGGTAAGGGCCTTGGCGTAGGGATCGAGCAGCAGTTTTTCCCCGGCAAAGAAGTGGCCCGCTCCTTTGGGGTCGTAGGGGCCGGACATGCGGTAGCCATAACGGAGATTGAGGTCAAGGTCGTGGAGGGTGATATGCCAGATATGGCCGGTTCGGTTAATCTTGGGGTCAAGGGGTATTTCGGCGAAGGGATTTTCGGAACCGGACTTGAACAGGACCAGGGTTACTGTTTCCGCGTGCCGGGAGAAGACGGCGAAATTGACCCCTCCCGGCTTCAGGAATGAGCCCATGGGCAGAGGGTATCCTGCGCTGGTGGTAAATTTTTTGGTGCTCATTTTTATTTCCCCTTGCGCTGAAAGAAAAGCCCAACTATTATTGATAATAATTATTAATAAAATTTATATTGAGAAACTCTCTTGTAACCGATCACGGGGCAACCTCACAAAGGTCAAATAACCAAGGAACAAGCGGTCGCAGGGTGCCGCATCTTGCCTGGCCCTTTTCGTCATTCAGCACGGTGATGACGGCTTTTGCAATAGTCTCATAAATAAATAAACGATTTTATTATATCGTTCCCTGCAAAGGATGACAATCAAACTGAAGGTAACCAATCACGGGGTAAGCCCACAAAGGTCAAATAATCACGGAACAAGCGGTCACAGGGTGGTGCAGGTTGCGGCAAGCGGGACGGCGATGCGTACTTTTGTACGTGAGCCGGACCGATCGCCGCTGTCAATCGTCGGCAGAAGTGCCGACAACATGTGGTGCCCTGCGATCGCTTACAACTGAGGAGGTGTGTGCCATGGGGTTAGCAGAAAAGTTGGGTATGGCTGGTCAGCCGGTGTCTATCGACTGGGATCTTACTCCCTCGGATACCTTTGCCATGTTCGAAAGCTGGGGCGGCAAGAACCAGGAGCGGATCCGGAGCAACGCGGAACTTCACTATTATTTTTATATCGATAACGGGAAGTCGCCCGCCCGGCTCTGTTTGATGGAGCGGGGAGTCAAGCACGCCAAGATCCTTGCCATCATCGACTGCCCGCAGGAGATGCTGGTAAAATGCGTGGCCCGGCAGGGAAAGGCCGCCGGCCTTGACCAGAGCTATGCCATTGATGAGGTGATCAAGCAATGGCTTCTGGAAATGATTATCGAGAGCGATGATTCCTCCCGGATTGTGCTGGTGGACAACTCCGTAGAGCAGGAGGCCATGGGGACCGGGCTGCCGCAGCAAGGCGACAAGCTGCCCTCCTTTAAGCAGGTCAGCCTGCGTGCCGCCAGCACCGTGCTCACCGAGCAGGAAGCGGCAGAGCTGGCGGCGCGGCATGGATTTTACGACAGCCGCCACAACCCGGGGGGCGTTTTCCCCAATATCCTGGTGGACAACGGCGACGGTCTGACCGTTACCGACCACCTCACCGGGCTCATGTGGCAGCGGGGCGGCTGCGATCTCACCACCATCCGCAACGTGCAGCAATATGTAGAGCAGCTCAATCAGCAGCGTTTTGCCGGATTTGCCGACTGGCGGCTGCCCACCATGGAAGAGGCCTTCTCCCTTCTGGAACCGCAGGTTAATGCCAAGGGCGCCCATCTCCATCCCTGTTTTTCCCGGGAGCAGCCTTTTATCTTTCTGGCCGACCAACGCAAACCGGGCGGCTATTGGTTTATGGATTTCAAACAGGCTACGGCGTTCTGGGCCTCCGGCTCCATTCCCGGCGGGTTTGGTCGGGTGTGCCGTTCCGTCTGACAGGGAAAACGCTACGGCAAAAGAAAAGGGCTGCCCGAAGGGCGGCCCTTTTCTTTTGCGGGCAACGAGGCAAGGCAGACCAACAAATTCTTGCAATTTATCCGGTCGAGTTATAAAGAATCTACTCTACGAAGTAAATGTAGCTCAAGTATTCCCGTCTTTGTCTTGACGCGGAAATTTTTATTGAAAAACCGACCTGGAGGAAATACCCATGCCCGAGTTCAACAATGTCAGCATCGTGAAAAAGGCCAATGTCTACTTCGACGGCAAGGTCACCAGCCGGACGGTGGTGTTTGCCGACGGCTCCCAGAAAACCCTGGGCATCATGCTTCCCGGCGAGTACGAATTCAACACGGCTGACAAGGAGCTCATGGAGATCATGGCCGGCGAGCTGGAGGTTTTTTTGCCCGGCGCATCCGGCTGGCAAACGGTCAAGGGCGGCGAAGCCTTCGAGGTTCCGGCCCACGCCAAATTTGAGCTTAAGGTGAAAGCCCTTACGGATTACTGCTGTTCCTTCATAAAATAAGCGTGACAACTCATCAGCAATCAGCGGCGGAGAGCGTGATGTCCCCCCTGGGGCTTATCCGGCCCCGTATCCGACAATACTCCTCCCGCCTTGTCGGCGGCCTTGTTGCCCTGCTGACCGTCGATCTCCTGCAGCTGGGCATCCCTCGGCTGGTGAAACGGGCGGTGGATCTCCTGGCCCAGGGAGAGGCCAGCCAACTGGCCCTGGCGCAAAGCGCTTTTGCTATCTTCCTGCTTGCCCTGGGTATTGCCGGCTGCCGGTTTGTCTGGCGCTATCTGATCCTCGGCTTTTCCCGGTTGGTGGAGCGCGACCTGCGCGATGATTTTTTCCGCCACCTGCTCACCCTGGACCGGCCCTTTTTTCAAAAAAAACCGGTGGGCGCGATCATGGCCCTGGCCACCAATGATCTGGCCGCGGTGCAGCTGGCCGGGGGCATGGGGCTGGTCGCCTGCGCCGACGCCGCGATCATGGGCTTTGCCGCCCTGGCCTGCATGGCCTATATCAGTCCTTCCCTCACCCTGATCGCCGTTATCCCCATGCCTCTGTTGGCCCTGCTTACCAGGGTGCTGTCCGCCCGGCTGCATCGCCGGTTTCTTAAAGTTCAGGAGCAGTTTTCCCACCTGACCGAATTTGCCCGCACCACCATCACCAGTATCCGGCTGCTCAAGGCCTACACCCAGGAAGTGGTGCAGGCCGAGGGATTCGATCGCCTCGGCCGTCAATATCAGCGGGACAACATCCGTCTGGCCAGGGTACACGGCACCTTGTTTCCCATCTCCGGGCTGGTGGGCAATACCAGCCTGCTGCTGGCGATTTTTTTCGGCGGGCGGCTGGTGATAGGCGGCGTCATCACGGTGGGGGATTTTGTCGCCTTTATTTCCTATCTTTACTTGTTGACCTGGCCGATGATGGCGGTGGGCTGGGTGACCAATCTTTTCCAGCGCGGGCTCACCTCACTGGGGCGGCTGAACGAGGTCATGGAGGCCAGGCCCACTCTGGCTGACCCTCCGCAGCCCGCCGCCTTTCCCGCAGGGCCGACGGAGATCAGTCTGCAAAACCTCCATTTTCGGTACGAGGGCCAGGAGCAGTCGGCCCTGGTAGAGGTCAGCTGCGTTATCCGGGCCGGGGAGATTGTCGGCCTGGTCGGGCGAAGCGGCTCGGGAAAATCAACCTTGTGCCATCTCCTGGCCCGGCAGTATCCCGTGGCGGACGGGGGTATTTTTCTCAATGGCGTTGATATCAACCGCTTATCTCTGGCTGCGGTGCGCGAGCGGGTGGCCTATGTGCCGCAGGATGTGCTGCTTTTCTCCGATACCGTTGCCGCGAATATCGCCTTCGGCAATCCGGAGGTCAGTCAGGAGCAGATCGAGGCGGCAGCCGGAATCTGCCGGATCCACGAGGAGATTCTCGGTTTCAGCGAGGGATACCAGACCCGGATCGGTGAAAAGGGCGTCAAGCTTTCCGGCGGCCAGCGCCAGCGCCTCGCCCTGGCCCGGGCTGTTCTCCTCGACCGGCCCCTGCTGATCATTGACGACAGCCTTTCTGCTGTCGATCTGGAGACCGAGCAGGAGATCATTTCCGGATTGGCCACCTTTTTGCCGGGGCGGACCTGTCTTATCGTCTCGCACCGGATCGCTCCCTTGCGGGACGCGGCTCGGATCATGGTGCTTGAGGAAGGGCGGCTGCTGGCCCAGGGCAGCCATGCCGAGTTGCTGGCGGCTATCCCTTTCTACCGCACCATGTACCAGCAGCAGCAAATGCATCGTAACTGGGAAAAGGAGCTGTAATTTTGGGTCTCTTGCAATACTCTGCCAAAGTGAATTTTCCGTCCCTCGACGGGAGGGGGCAGGGGGAGGCTGGAGTCGCCACCTGCCGGGATCATTCCTGTTTTCCCCTCTCCCTAACCCTCTCCCGCAAGGGGAGAGGGAACTTGTTGGATGTTTGCAAGAGGGTCAACTTTGCGGGATAATTACGGATATTTCGAAGAAGACCAGTTGGGCAAGTTCGGCGATCTCAGCCTGTGGCGGCGGATCGTCTTTCTGGGCAGACCCTATTGGCTGGGGGCCTTGCTCGCCGTGCTGCTTTCCTTTGTCGTGGTGGCCTGCGGCCTCTCCCTGCCCTATCTGATCCGCCTGGCCGTGGATGATTTCATCCTCAACACCGGTGCCGGCGCCGAGGTCCGCCTTGCCGGGCTTAAGCACCTGGCTCTTCTTTTTTGCGCCCTCATGGCCTTTGAATTTTTCGGCAACTTTGTCCAGGTGCTGATTTTGGAGTGGACCGGGCAACGAATCATGCACCGGATGCGGCAGATGATGTTTGTCCATCTCCTGCATCTCGATCTGAAGTTTTTTCACCGCAACCCGGTCGGGAGGCTGGTAACCCGGCTGACCAACGATATCCAGAACATGCACGAGATGTTCACCTCGGTGATCGTCACCCTGTTTAACGACGGGGTCAAGATCCTGGGCATCCTGGGGATACTGTTTTGGATGAACTGGCGGCTGGCCTTGGGCCTCTGCCTCCTTCTCCCGCTGATGGTGGGCAATACCCTCTGGTTCAGCCGTCTGGCCCGCGATGCTTTTCGGCAGATCCGCACCCATCTGGCCAAGATCAACTCCTTTCTGCAGGAGTCGCTTTCCGGCGTGGCGCTCATCCAGCTTTTTCTGCGGGAGCGCTCCAGTCAGGCCGAATTTTCCCGGCTGAACCAGAGTTTTTTTGAAAAAGCCCTCTATCAGATCAAGGTGTTTGCCGTGTTCATGCCGCTTATCGAGCTGATGAACGCCATAACCATCGGCGCCATCCTCTGGTACGGGGGCAGCCAGATCATGGCCGGGGAGATGAGCATCGGGATGCTGGTGGCCTTTCTTTCCTACATGCGCCTCTTTTTTCAGCCCATGCGCGAGCTGTCGCAGAAGTATTCCATTGTTCAGTCGGCCCTGGCCTCGGCGGAGCGGATCTTTCAGCTGCTCGACACCCGCGAGACTCTGCCCCTGGCCTCTTCGCCCTTGCGGCCCGCCTCCGGCAAAGGCGAGATCGAGTTTAGCAAGGTGAGCTTCGGCTATGAGCCGGAACACCTGGTATTGAATAATTTTTCCTTAAAAATTCCGGCCGGCCGGACCCTGGCCATCGTCGGCGCCACCGGCAGCGGTAAGACCACGATCATCAATCTGCTGGAGCGCTTTTACGACCCGGAGGCGGGGCAGATTTTCCTGGACGGCATTGACCTGCGCAATCTCGATCCGGACTGGCTGCGCCGTCAGGTGGGGCTGGTGATGCAGGATGTTTTTCTCCTGCCCGGCTCCATCCGGGACAATGTCCTGCTCGATGTCGAGAAAACCGACGCGGCGCTGTGGGAGATCCTGGAAAAAGCGCAGCTGGCCCGTTTTGTCCGCCAGTTGCCCGAGGGGCTTGCGACCAGGGTGGGGGAGGGCGGCATGGATCTCTCCGCCGGGCAGCGGCAATTGCTGGCCTTTGCCAGGGTGCTGGCCAGGGAGCCGCGCATTCTGGTGCTGGACGAGGCCACCGCCAGCGTGGACCCGGAAAGCGAACTGCTCATCGAGCAGGCCATTGGGGCGACCTTTGCCGGGCGGACCAACATCGTCATTGCCCACCGGCTTTCCACGATCCGCCGGGCCGATCACATCCTGGTCATGGCCGGGGGCAGGATTATCGAGCAGGGGAGTCATGCGGAACTGGCGGTGGCCGATGGGGCGTATCGCCGACTGCTGACTATTTTCAGCGCGGGGTCAAGGGCAGGATCATAGCAACGGGGATGTTTTCTATGAAAAATGTGGCATTGGTTGTGTTATTCCTCCTTGGCGGTGGGGCAATGGTAAACTGGTATTTAAATGAAAACGTAGCAGGCGACCAGAATCGTGTTGTCGCAGAGACTGTTTTTTCCGAGGTTGATTACTGGCGGGTGGAGACTTCCTTTGCCTCATTTTTGCCCCTGTGGCCTCTAAATAGAGAAACTGGGTCAATTTCGCGAAAACGCAACGCCAGGGTATTGAAAAGTGTGTTTGAGGTCTTTAAACCATCATTGAAACCGTTTCTGACCTCAGTGCCGATAGTTTTTGATTCCTCGGCGGATACCGCGAAGGCGTATCTTGAAAGAGTATACATTGGCGTAAGCCCGGACTGGGATAAGACTGTAGCGCAATCAAAGAACCGGATGATTTACGAACAGAGGGGTATGAAGCCGGAAGAGCCCGTTTTTTCGCATCGTTTCAAGACGGATTTGTTGATCCACGAATTCTTGCACATTATCCAGTCCCACCTGGAAATTAATGGTAGTTCGTTTTACAAAGCAGCGGCGCGATGGTATATCGACCCGCGGTATGGCATCCCGTCTCCGAGCGGCATGACCTATGCCGCTATGACGGGAGACAGAAGGCCTGATCCTCTCGAGAGCAACAGGATAAAATATATTGTCTGGCATGAGTTGTACAATGATCGAAGGTTAAGCGAGGTGCCCCGGGATGAGAGCTGGCAGAATATGAAATATTGGGCAAGGTACCGAAGGTCAAAAAAAGGGGTGGAGGAATTCGCCTACATCGGACAAGAAATACTCTCCGCCGGAAGTGGTTCTGAAAACTACCTTAAAACAGGCCAGTGGAGCGATAAGGACTGGGAGCGCAAAAAGATCAGGCTGTTGGATGTTTCGCCGGAGGTTATTGCATTTTACAGGGGCGTGTTTAATCCTGAACTCATGGGCAAGTGAACCTTTAAATTATTTGCTTAATCACGCGGTCAAGATAACGGCAAGATCGTAAGCCGCAGGAGTCCTGCCCGGTGCGAGTCCCTTGGGATACCGGACTCGCACCGTAACGCGGAGATGGCGAAAGAATCAGCAGCCCTCGATCGCTTGGGCCTTTTTTTGATGGCACTGGGTGCAGTTGGTGGGGCCGGCCTGATTTTTCTTGTGACACCCCTGGCAGAGGGCATGGGCCGCCTCTTTTCCCAGCTTGAGAGGGCCGGGTTTCTGGGTACCGTGGCAGGCAGGACAGCCCTGGGCTTCGGCGTGTTTCTTGTGCGGGAGCACGACCTTGCCGTTTGTGTTCTCGATGACCACGGTTTCCGCTACCGGCTCGGCCGGGGCGATTTTTTTCTCCACCGCAGCCTTGACATCAGCAACCGCCTGTTTGCCCTTTTCCACCATGGGCTCTACTTTTTTCTCCACTTCGGCGGTCTTTTCTTCAACCTTTTCTTCAACCGCCGTGGCCGTATCCTTGACCGCCTCGCCTGCTTCTTGCACCTTCTCCTTGGTCTGTTCAACCGCAGTCGTTAATTCCGGCGTGGGAGCCTCGGTTGTTTTTTCTTCCTTGGTGCAACCCCAGAGCAGCAGGCTCGCGACCATCGCGATAACATAGAATTTTGTTTTCATTGGGACTCCTTTGTTGAGGTAAAAGCTTCTCGGTTTCCGTAACTATCCAACAGCACCGCATCTGCGTTGTTGCATCCAGAGGGTATAAGTTTGTTGAAATCGTAAAAAGCCACGATTACAACGGGTATTAATGTGTAAGTGTCTAATTTTGTGTGGTGGGCCTGTAAACTTTTCAGGTTGTTGCGAGTTCATCAAGTTTCGTTTGAGCAGACAAGCTGCTCAACTCAGCTATATCAGCCTGCTCATGGGCGCCAGCACACGTCGCAGGCTTCTGCCTAGCAGCTACGGCACTGCTGGATAGTTACCGGGTTCCTTGCATTTGAAGGTCTTGATTATGGCTATCTATCAGCCATTCGGGATAATATCGTCAACGGATATTGTCCGTGGATCATAACAGGCTGTTCTTGAGCGCGCCGATATCCCGTTGTTCCGTGATGTAGCTGGTGATGGTGTTGAAGTTTTTGGTGTCCCCCACCATGATGCAGCCGATGATCCGGTTATTCTCGATGACCAGTTTTTTATAGACGGTGTCGGAGGTTACCACCTGCACTTCATAGCGGCCTTCCGCGTCGATGTTGCCGGCGGCGGCCACCTCGATGCCCGCAACTTTAAGGATGTTGCTCATGGTGGTGCCCTGGTATGCGGCCTTGCCGCCCGCCATGTTGGCACCCGCCACTTTGCCCTGCTGCATGGCCGCGGGCCAGATGCCGGAGACCACTCCCCGGTGTTCGGCTGCGTCGCCCGCCGCGTAGATGTCGGTGGCGCTGGTTTCCAGCCGGTCGTTTACCTTGATGCCCTTGTCACAGGCAAGCCCCCCATCTTTGGCCAGCTCCAGATTGGCCCGGACCCCGGCGGAGACGATGACCATCCGGCCGGGCAGGGTCTCGCCGCCTTCGAGGACAATGCCGTCGGCTTGGCCATTGTTGCCGGTGATCGTCCTGGTCATGGCCGAGAGTCGGAAAGCAAAGCCCATCTTCTCCATGAGTCCCTGGAGCCGGGCGGCTCCCTTATTGTCCAGTTGCCGGGGCAGGAGGCGGGGGAGAAATTCCACCACCGTGACCTTTTTGCCCAGGCGGCGCAGGGCATTGCCCGCCTCCAGGCCGAGCAGCCCACCGCCGATGAGGATCACCTCTTCGCTTTTCCCGGCCTGGGCCAGGATGGCTCTGGCATCCTTGATGTGGCGGAGGGCGAACACCCCCTGCTGGTCGATGCCCTCGATGGGCGGCAGGAAGGAATGGCTGCCGGTGGCGAGAAGCAGACGGTCAAAAGGGAGCGTCTCGCCGGCCTCGACGGTCAGTTGTTTGCCTGCGGCATCGAGCCCGGTGATCCGGGTATTGAGGCGCAGATCGAACCGCTGTTCCCGGTACCAGGCTTCATTTTTGGCGCTGAGTTTGTCTTCGCCCACCTCTCCGGCAATGAACTCGTTTAGCCTGATCCGGTAATAAAAGGGGATATCCTCTTCGCTGAGGATGGTGATGCTGCCTTCGGGGTCCTGCCGGCGGAGAGTTTCCGCCGCAGTTGTTCCGGCTACGCCGTTGCCGACGATGAGGTAGGCTTTGGTTTTCATGGCAAGCACCTCAGATGGAGGTTGAAGGGAAGGGAGAATAGAGATATTGTGGCACGGTCCGTTTGGAATATGCAAGTATTACCGCAAATATATAGTAAACGTTCAGCAGCACCGCATCTGCTTTGTCGGCACTGCTGCCGACGATTGGCAGTCATCGGCCTGCTCATGTGCACCAGCACACTTCGCAGACCTCTTTGTCGGACACTTCTGCCGACGACTGACACGCGCATCTGCGGCACTGCTGAACGTTTACAGTCCAGAGGTTGAGCCACGTTTTTTTGTTCCTGGTGAACGATTACATTATATAAAACAAGGAAGGTGCAGGGATGAGCAAGAAAGAAAAGGTTGGCCTCTGCCCGTGCGGCACGGGGCTTAAGTTTGCCGAATGCTGCGGGCCGTTTCTGGAGGGCAGTCAGCTTGCCCCGACTGCGGAAGCGTTGATGCGCTCCCGCTATACCGCCTTTGCCGTGCAGAATGTTCCCTATCTCCTGCGTTCCTGGCACCGGCGCACCCGGCCGGCCGATCTGGATCTGGACGATCAGGCGGGTTTTGTCTGGCACGGGATCGAGGTGCTGGAGACCGAGGGCGGCGGGCAAGGAGAGCAAAACGGAGTGGTGGAGTTTGCCGCCAACTTTTCCGGGCATGGCCAGGAGCACAGGTTGCATGAGCGGGCCCAGTTTGTCTGCGAAGAGGGACAGTGGCTGTACGTGGACGGCAAGGTGAATCCGGGCCGGGTGCCGGTAACCAGCGAAAAGATCGGCCGCAACGAGCCCTGCCCCTGCGGGAGCGGCAAGAAGTACAAGAAGTGTTGTCAGCCTGGGTAGTGCTTCAGTTTGGCGGCCTCGGTCTCACTCCAGGTAATCCTTCAGCTTTTCCAGAAGGCTTTCCGGCAGATCCTCATCGTACATGAAGGCCTGGGCTTCTTCCCCGGTGATCAGGCTTTTTATTTCCAGGGGCAGGGAGCGGAGGATGGCTACCCGCTCCGGGTTGGGCTTTTTTTTCTCGGCGGGGTTGTCCATGGGTATCCTCTTGGTTTGGGCCTGGTTTACGAACGCCAGATAATCCGGGCCTCTTTTCTGGCCGGGATCTTGAAATACGGAAATCTCGGGTAACCGAAGATCATGGCTCCGTAAAGCTGATGGCCTTCGGGCAGGGCCAGGGCGTCGAGCAGGGGCTGATACCCGGCGGCCACGGCGCTCATCAGGATGCCGGCCCAGCAGGTTCCGATCCCGCAACTGTGCGCGGCCAGATCAAAATAAGTCAGGGCGATGGTGCAGTCGATCTCCGGCTTGAGGCTGTCCTGGTGGGCATGGGCCACCAGCAGATGGGGGGCGTTGCGCAGGACCATGTCCTTGCCCTGATCCCAGGCGGTGACGATGCCGGGGTAGGCGGTGCCGGTCCGCAGCCAGTCTACGGTCAGCCCGGCCAGCTGCTGCACGGCTTCCGGGGTCTCCAGAACCAGCCAGTGCACCGGCTGGGCGTTCTTGGCGGACGGAGCCCAGCGGCACACCTCAAGCAGCTGTTCGATATGGGCTTGGGGAATGGTCTGTTGCTGGTAGGAGCGGATCGAGCGGCGGGAGGTGAGAAGCTGTCCGGTTTTCTTGATCGTTGGCGGGGATCCGTTGCCGATGGGCAGGAAGTCGGCGGTCTTCATGGTGGCAAGGCTCAAGGCGTCTTGGGGGCAAACCGCCACGCAGTGCCCGCACTGGATGCAGAGGCGGGCGGCGGCCGGGCGGATTTCCGGGAAGCCGTCCTCACCGGTCAGGCTGATGAGGCTGAAAGGGCATTCCGCCGCGCAGACCCCGTCTTTTTTGCATCTTGTCCGGTCGATGGTGATCATGGCCATTGGTTCACTCCTGAACTGCTGAACGCTTACCGTTTTGTGTTTATCTGAAATTTGGGTGCCCCTGGTGAACGTTTACCCTGAGATTGCTTGGTAAACAGAATTCTCTTTAGCATATACAGCCTTTGGCCTGGAGGCAAATGGTTTTCCTGCCGGGAAGAGAAGGGGTGGAAAAGAAAAAGCCAGGGAAATTGGCTAGAGATTGCCATTCTGAATGAGTATAATCCAAGAGGCGTCCGGCTAAATGCCCGGACGAGAGCCGGACACTATTTTCGCTGCCGGCAAAGGGAAGGATATGGAGCAGACCCGCACATACGAGAAACTTGACCGTCCCGAGGTGTTGGCCGTACTCTTTTATCCCCGCCGGGATACTACTCCGCCGCCGGTCGGCGCCCAGGATCATCTGATTGAGGTGGAGCCCGGGGTGGTGCTCGGGGCCAGATTTTTCCTGACCGCTGACCAGGCCGCGATCAATCTTCTTTTTTTTCACGGCAACGGCGAGGTGGTCGCCGATTATGACGAGGCCGGCCCCCAATACAATGCGCAGGGGATCAATTTTCTGGCCGTTGACTATCGCGGCTACGGGCAAAGCACCGGCACCCCCACCGTTACCAGCCTGATCCGGGATGCGCATCATGTCCTGAGCTGGGTGCAAGCCTGGCTGGCCGAACAGGGCCGGACCGGCCAGCTCGTAGTGATGGGCCGGTCGCTGGGCAGCGTGCCGGCCATCGAGTTGGCGGCCTCGGAGAAAGCGGTGGCCGGGCTCATTGTCGAAAGCGGCATTGCCCGGACCCTGCCGCTGCTGCGGACCCTTGGCCATAATGCGCATACCCTGGGCCTTGCCGAGGCGGACGGCTTCGGCAACCTGGAAAAAATCGCTCAGGTGCAAAAGCCCACCTATATTCTCCATGCCCAGCATGACCAGATCATTCCCCTTGTCCAGGCCGAAGAGCTGCAGAGTGTCTGCGCGGCGCGGAGCAAGGAGTTTCAGATGATTCCCGGCGCCGATCACAACAATATCCTGGCGCTGGCCGGCAAGCTCTATTTTCAGGCGATCAAGCAATTTCTAAGAAGGATCGGCAAATCCCACGGACCGAGACGACCTGGGATTCGCGGCTGAGAAATTACAGTTCGGTGGTTTTGGTACTTTGACGACCGCCCCAGTGAACGGTTACGAAATTCTGGAGGGGACATGGCAAGAAACCGGCACCGGGCGAAACGGAGGACCAGCGACGTGCTTCGGCGGGTTGCCTTCGTGGTCGGGCTGCTGGGCGCCGGAGCTGTGGCCGCGGGGCTGTATGAGCCAGGCGGCCGTCTGGCTGTTTTGGCCCTGAGTCTGGCCGGGTTGGTCCTGCTTTTTGCCCTGTTTTTGATGTGGCAGGGGGAGGGTGATTATCCAGCGGAGGCTTCTTTTTTCGGCCCGGCCGGGCCTCTGCTCTGGGTCGTGGGCGTCTGGATTTCTTTTCGCTATTTTGGGGAAGTTGTTCCCCAGATGTTCCTCATTCCGGTCGGGCTCATCGGCTGGCTGGCCATCAGCTTTCCCATGCAGGCCTTGCTCGTCCCTGTCCTGGCCGTGCTCGTGATGGAGGCAGGGTTGTGGGGTTTTGGTTTTCAGGAGGCGGCAGGACTGGCAGGGAATCTGGCTGCTTATGCCGCCGCCGGGTTTGGGCTCACGGTTTTCATGAGCAGCAAGGCCTACCGCAGCCGGATGCGAAGGGTCGTGCTCCGGGAAAAAAGGGACACTGACAGCCGACAATGTGCCCGGGATCTTGGCCTGTTTGCCGAGCTGCCCGATATCCTGAGTGTTTTGCCGGATTGCGACCTCATTGAAGACCCGGAGGCGGGCAGCCGGCCCGCGGTGGAGACCATCACCGCCGCCTTTAACCTGCAACTTGAACTCATCCGCCAGACCATGGCCCTGACCACGGTGGCCCTGCTGTGGCCCGATCCGAAGGGGGATGAATATCGGCTGCGCAGTATCGCCACCACCAGTAAAGATCTCGCTCCCGGGCCGTTTGCGGTCGGGGCCGGCATCACCGGGGCGCTGCTGGGCGCGGAGGCGATGGTGAGCCTGGCCCCGGCCACTGCTTCCCTTGGGGTGCCCTATTATCTTAAGCAGAGCGAGGTAGGCGGGATTATCGCCGTCCGTCTTCCCGATGAAGTCGAGGAGTGGCTCGGCTTTGACGACAAGAAGATCGCTCCGGTTCTCTGCGGGGACCGGCCCGGTCAGCAGCCGTGGACAGAGGCGGAAAAAACGGTCATGTCCCTGGCGGCTCGAAAGCTCGCCCTTGAGGTGCATATGGGCCGGCGGTTTCAGGCTATGGCCCACGAGCGCAGCGCCATCCAGCGGGTCTGTCTCGCCATGCGAGAGTTGAATGGGGCACTGGGGCTTGCACAGGTTCTGGAGGCCACCAGCAAGGCGGTGCGGACCCTGGTGAGTGCCGATTTTATTTCCATCAGCCTGGCGAGCGGCGGCGGCCATCGGGTGGCCCTGGCCGAGGGCGAGGGAAGCGAGCAGCTCATGGGCCGGGAATTTACGAGGGAAGAGGGTCTGGTGGGCCAGGTGCTCAAGATCAACCACCCTCTGCCTGCCAAGGGCCAGTGTCATGGGCCGACCCAGGTTTTCGGCCACGCCCACCTGCTTGCCGGCTACAATTCATTGCTGGTTCTGCCCCTGCAAAAGGAGAAAGGGGAAGTCATCGGGGCGCTTACCGTGGCGGTGAAAGCAGAGGCGGTTTTCACCAGGGCTCGGCAGGAGATTCTGGAACTCATCGCCGCTCAGGTTGCGGTCAAGATCGATCTGGGCCAGGCTCACGAGGAGATCAACCGGCTGGCCACTATCGACGGCCTAACCGGCCTCATCAATCATCGCACCTTCCAGCATGGGTTTGAGGTAATGCTGGCCAGGGAGGCGAGGCGGGAAGGGGAGTTGAGCCTGCTCCTCTGCGATATCGATCATTTCAAGAAGGTCAATGACTGCTACGGGCATCCCTTTGGCGACAAGGTTCTTCGGGAGGTGGCCGGTATCCTGCGGAAGGCGGTGCGCAGCGTGGATCTGGCGGCCAGGTACGGAGGCGAGGAATTTGCTTTGGTTCTGGAAGGGGCAGACGAACGGGGGGGGCTCCAGATGGCGGAGCGGATCAGGCAGGAAATCGAAAAAATGGTGTTTCATAACGAAAACGGGCCGGTGCGGATCACCTTGTCCCTGGGGCTTGCCGTCTATCCCGACCACGGCGCGGACAAGGGGCAGCTGATCAGCCGGGCCGATCAGGCCATGTATCGGGCCAAAGACCAGGGACGCAACCGGGTAGTGCTCTGGAGGAAAGAGTGACCGGTTTGCTTGCCTCAGTAAGACCGCAAAGGATAGGTAGTGCCGATGCTGCATAATACCTTTGTCCATATTCCCGGCATAGGCGAAACCACGGAACGGCGGCTCTGGCAGGCCGGGGTTGAAACCTGGGATGATTTCAGGGAGCCGTACCCTCAATTCCTCTCCGCCCAGAAGGTGCAGCTCATCCGGACCCATCTGGGCCGCAGCCTGGCCCAGGCCGGGGAACAGGCGCCCTACGAATTTTATCGGCAGCTGCCAACGGCCCAGCGCTGGCGGATCTTCCCGCATTTTCGGCATGCCGTGGCCTATCTCGACATCGAGACCACGGGCTTGAGTTTTATCGATCATTGCATCACCACCGTCAGCCTCTATGACGGAAAAGAGGTGTTCACCTATGTGCAGGGGGAAAATCTCGCGGATTTTGCCGAGGACATCCGGCAATACCAGCTGCTGGTCACTTACAACGGCAAGGCCTTTGATGTCCCCATGCTGGAGCGGTATTTCGGGTTTAAGCTGACCCAGCCCCATATTGATCTGCGCCCCCTGTTGCAGAAGCTCGGATTTACCGGCGGACTCAAGGGTTGCGAGAGGCAGCTGGGCCTTGACCGCGGCCATCTGGCCGGGGTGGACGGCTACTTTGCCGTGCTGCTCTGGCGGGAATATCGCCGCACCGGGGCGCGGCGGGTGCTGGAAACCCTGCTCGCCTACAATGTTGAAGACGCGGTTAATCTTGAATCGTTGCTGGTGCAGGCTTATAATCTGAAACTGCAGGGCACCCCTTTTGCCGAAAGCCACCGGCTGCCCCTGCCGCTCCTGCCGGAGAAGGTGTTTTTCCCGGATCTGGAGCTCATTGATCGACTGCGAGGGCGGCTGCGGGGATGCTGACAACCACGGGGAGCCTCATGTCCAAGGCCATGGCCTGTAATTTTACGGAAATTTTTCCTGCCTGCCGCAGGCTGCTGACCGCGCCGCAGTGGCAGGAATTTCTTGCTCTCCTGCGCCCGGCTGAAAACCTGGCTGAACTGGCGGGGCTGCTGGCCGACCCTGCGGCAGGGTTGCCGGAGGCCCCCTCCTGGCTCTCGGCGCTGGCCCGGCTGGAACTGGCGCTTTACCGGGTGGGGCAGGAAAGTCCAGCCTTGCCGGCCATGGTGGCGCAGCGCACCATAAACCCCTCGTTGGAGTTGCTTGAATCTTTCTGGGGTGGCTTGCCCCTTCTGCTGGGGGAGAACGGGGCCGAGGCTGCGCCCCTGGTCTCTAAGCGGCAGGAGGTGGTCATGATCTGGCCGGACCCGGAAACGGGTAAGAGCCGGGCTCAGGCCGCAGGTCCCGAGGAGCTGCTGGCCTTGAAGATGGTCGCGGAAGGGATTGAGCCCTGCCAGGCCGCTTCCCTTGGGGAGTTGTCGGCCGGGGCCATTGAGGCGGCGCTGGCGCGGGCTGCGGCCAGGGGGATTCTTCTCGCCCCTTCCTCGCACATCCGCAGGGAGGAGGAGAGTTTTCCCATCACCGAGGCCGTGGAGCCCCGTTTTCTGGCCGCCGAGGTTTTCACCTTGCAATGGCATCTCACCCAGGCCTGCGATCTGCATTGCAAGCATTGCTATGACCGGAGCGATCGGGCGCCCTTGCCCCTGGCCCGCGGCCTGGCGGTGCTCGATGATCTGCTGGCCTTCTGCCAAAGCCGGCAGGTACGGGGACAGGTGAGTTTCTCCGGCGGCAACCCTCTGCTCTACCCGCATTTTCTTGCCCTCTATCAGGCGGCGGTGGATCGGGGCTTCACCGTGGCAATCCTTGGTAATGCCACGGCCAAAGAGCATCTTCTGCCCGTGCTGGCCATTGCCAGGCCGGCCTTTTTTCAGGTAAGCCTTGAGGGGCTGTCCGAGCACAACGACTTTATCCGGGGCCAGGGCTATTTTGCCAGGGTCATGGAGTTTCTTGACCTTCTGCGCGAACAGGAAGTCTACTCCATGGTGATGCTCACCCTGACCAGGGGCAATATGGCCCAGGTTTTGCCCTTGGCGGAGCTGCTTCGCGGTCGGGCCGATCTTTTTGTTTTTAACCGGCTGGCCATGGTCGGGGAGGGCTCCTTGCTGGAATCGGTGCCGATTGCGGAGTATCGCGGCTTTCTGGAGGAGTATCTCGCTGCGGCCGGCGAAAATCCGGGTCTGGGCCTCAAGGACAATCTTTTCAATCTGCTCCGCGCGGAGAAAGGCGAACCCCTGTTGGGGGGATGCGCCGGGTTCGGCTGCGGCGCGGCCTTTAACTTCGTCTCCCTGCTGCCCGACGGCGAGGTGCATGCCTGCCGGAAATTACCCTCGCTGATCGGCAACCTCTTCAGTCAATCCCTGGTGGAGATCTATGCCTCCCCGGCGGCCCGGCAATACCGGGCCGGCTGCCTGGCTTGCCGGGATTGCCGCCTGCGGCCCGCCTGCGGGGGGTGTCTCGCCGTGAGCCACGGCTTTGGGCTGGATGTCTTTATCGAGCGTGACCCCTACTGTTTTTTAGTAAGTTAGAAGTTGCTTTTTGCGCTTTTGGGGGCAGAAAATAACTTCGTTAACGGTAAACGTTCAGCAGCACCGCATCTGCTTTGTCATCGGCCTGCTCATGTGCACCAGCACACTTCGCAGACCTCTTTGTCGGACACTTCTGCCGACGACTGACACGCGCATCTGCGGCACTGCTGAACGTTTACAGTCCAGAGGTTGAGCCACGTTTTTTTGTTCCTGGTGAACGATTACCGTTAACGCACTTATCCTGTTGAGCAGGGATGGAGAACCATTCATGAATTTGCGCATTCTTTCCTATAACATCCACCGGGCCATCGGGGTTGACCGGCGGTTTCGGCCCGAGCGCATCGCCAAGATTATGGCCCATTACGATGCCGATATCGTTTTGTTGCAGGAGGTGGACGTGGGGGTACCCCGTTCGCGGGAACTGAACCTGGCCCAGGAACTGGCCGAGCTTGGCAATTATCCCTATTATGCCGTGGGGTTGAATGTGCAGCTGCGCAAGGGGATGTATGGCAACGCCACCTTGAGCCGGTATCCCATCGCCCGGGAGCGTAATATTGACCTGACCCTCGATGGCCGCAAGGCCCGGGGCTGTCTGTTCACCGAGCTGGAATTGCCCGCCGGGTCAGGGGTCCAGCTGTTGCCGATCTTCAACCTGCATCTGGGGCTTTCCTTCAAGGAGCGGCCCCAGCAGGTGGGGCTATTGGTGCGGGCGCCGGAGTTCACCGGCCTCGGCGCGGAGGACCCCTGCCTGGTGGCCGGGGATTTCAACGACTGGTGGACGCGGCTGGCCCCGCTTTTTACCGAGGCTCTGGGCTTTGTCTGTGCCACCAATCATCTGGTCGGCTACCAGAACGCCATTTTGACCTACCCCTCTTTTTCGCCCTCCACCGGACTGGACAAGGTGTTTTGCCGGGGGCCGATCACCGTGCTGGGAAGCAAGCGCTGCCGTCTTCGGGTGTCAAAGGTCGCCAGCGATCACCTGCCCGTTATCGTCGATCTAAGGCTCTAGTTTATCACTGGAAACGGTAGTTTTTTCGGTTGACTTTTGTCAGGGGTTTCCTGATCATATTACTATGATTGAATAGGCATGATCCATGCTGGGTTGTTCCAAAAGAGGGGCCGGAATGTGCCGGTCGTCTCGTTTCTCCAATAAGGAAACAATTGTAAGGAGGATGTCATGGAGACAAAGGATCTGAAAAAGTTTCTGGCAGGGTTCGGCATCGCCGGGCTGCTGGCCGGGGCCGCGATTGCCGGCGGTTCCGGGGTTGCCCAGGCGGCTGATCAGCCGGGGGGCAGCGGCTGAAGCGGCAACAAAGGCAGTGCCGTGAGCACTGACAAGAAAGCCCCTGCCATGCAGGAAAAGGGGATGATGGAAAAGAAAGGTACTCCGGAAGAGGAAGCGGCAAAGGCCAAGAAAAAGAAAGAAGAAGAAAAAAAGAAAATGAAAATGCCCGGGAAAAGCGGCTGAAGCGGCTGAAAGAGAACGCAGGTTGCGTTCAGCAGGATTTGCAAAAAAAGGCAGGGAGATCTGCCTTTTTTTATTGGCTGTGCTTGCTCTGGCCTAAGCGACCACGAGGAGGAACCGGATGAACAAGAAAGTCGGCCTGTTTGGCGCGCTTATTGTTTTTGTCATCGCTCTCGGCGGCTATTTTTCCCTCACCGCGAAAAGAGCGGTCAAGCCTGCGGCATCGGACGCGGTGGTGGAGCTTGGCCAGGGCGAGAGCTACGATCTGGTGGCCGGGTTTGTGGAAAAGGAGATCCTGGGCGGCAAGTACAGGATGTTGGCCTATAACGGCTCTATCCCCGGCCCGCTTATCCGGGTGAAGCAGGGGACCGAGGTGATCCTGAATTTCCGCAACAATGCCGATCTGGCTTCCACCGTGCATTCACATGGAGTCCGGCTGGATAACGCCTTTGACGGGGTGCCCGGCCTCACCCAGCAGCCGGTTGCGCCCGGCGGATCGTTTGCCTACCGGGTGAAGTTTCCGGACCCGGGCATGTACTGGTACCATCCCCATCTTCGGGAAGATTACGCCCAGGAGCTGGGGCTTTACGGGAACTATCTCGTGGTCCCCGCCGACCCGGATTACTGGGCGGTGGTCAACCGGGAGATCGCCCTTTTCCTTGACGACCTTCTCCTTACCGACGGCAAGCTGGAGCTCAGCCGGACCAAGGTCGATCATGCCCTGATGGGGCGGTTCGGCAATGTGATGCTCATCAACGGCAAGGCGGATTATCTGCTTGCCGCCCGCCAGGGCGAGGTGGTCCGCCTGTATCTAACCAACGCGGCCAACGCCCGGCCCTTCAATTTCGCCATTACCGACCACCTGTTCAAGCTGGTCGGCGGCGACGGCGGCGGTTACGAGCGTGATGAATGGCGGGACTCGGTGCTGTTGGGGCCATCGGAGCGGGTAATTGTTGAGGTGTTTTTCGACCGGCCCGGCGCCTTTACCCTGGAAAATATAACCCCCGGAAAAACGATCCGGCTAGGGATGGTGAACGTGGCCGCGACCCCTGTTCCCCCTGCCAGGGAGGAGGATTTCACCAGCCTGAAGGCCCGGCCGGCGGTCAGCCGGAGCATGGATCCTCTCCGGCCCTATCTTGCCAAGCCCCCTGACAAGCGGCTGCGGCTGAGCATCGAGCTTAAAGGCGGCATGGCCGCCATGTCCGGGATGGCCCAGGGCGGTCATGTAATGCCCGACGGCGCCGGCATGGGCCACAGCATGGGTCCGAGCCCGGACGGCATTGAATGGGAAGATCCCGATCCGGAGATGAACCGAAGCTCAAGCCCGGAATCGGTACTCTGGAAGATCATCGACGAGGAGAGCGGCAAGGAAAACATGGCCATCGACTGGCGGCTGAAACGGGGCGAGCCGGTGGTGATCAGGATTTTCAACGATCCTGCCTCCGCGCATCCCATGCAGCATCCGTTCCACTTCCACGGCCAGCGGTTCCTGGTGGCGGCCAGGGACGGGGTGAGGGAAAGCAATCTGGTCTGGAAGGATACGGTTCTGGTGCCGGCGGGCCGGACGGTTGATATTGTTCTCGATACCACTAATCCCGGCAGGTGGATGGCGCACTGCCATATCTCCGAACACCTGGAGGCCTCGATGATGTTCGGCTTTCGGGTTGAATAGGGCCGGGTAACAACAAGGGTTCGTTTGGGGAGCCTGGAGGAACAGCTTATGGATTTTACCGGAAGGCCGGCGGATCGGCCATGAGTTTCAGTTCGGCGTCGGTGGTGATCAATGCCTTGCGGCTGCGTCGGGTTAAGCCTGAGACAACCCCATGAAAGCCTTGCCAGGATACTATCTGCCCCCCGCCACCGGGCAAGACCGCTGCTACGATGAAGGGGGCAAGGAAATCTCCTGCCTCGGCGGCGGTCAGGACGGGGCGACAGGTTACGGGCGCGCCTGGCCAACGCCACGTTTCCGGATCGAGGGAGAAGTGGTGGAGGACGCCCTGACCGGCCTCTGGTGGACCAGAAATGCCAATCCCCACGATTTCCCGCTGAGCTGGGGAGAAGCCTTGAAGCTGGCGGCGGCGATGAACGTCGAAAAGGCCTTTGGTTACAGCGACTGGCGGCTGCCCAACCGGCGCGAGCTCCTGAGCCTGATCAGTTATCAGGCCAGAAAACCGGCCCTGCCCGTCGGCCACCCTTTCGACAACATCTTTCTCGGCTGGTACTGGACCTCAACCACTGCCGCCATTGCTCCGGCCTATGCCTGGTATATTCACCTGGAAGGGGGAAGAATGTTCTATGGCCGCAAGGACCAGGAGTATCTGTTCTGGCCGGTCCGTGGCCGAAGTGAGGTGCTGGCCGCCACCGGGCAGAAATTCTGCTATAATAAGAAAGGCGAAGCCATGGCCTGCCGGGGCAGTGGTCAGGATGGAGAGTTCCGGTACGGCATCTTCCCTCCCGAACCTCGTTTCCTGGTGGAGGGAGAAACGGTGCGTGATCACCATACCGGCCTGCTCTGGCTGCGGGATGCCGATTATTTCAAGGAGGCGATGACCTGGCGGCAGGCCCTGGAGAAGATGGAAAAGCTAAACCTGGAGCAGGTCGGCGGCCGCAGTGACTGGCGGTTGCCCTCGCTCAATGCCCTGGAATCGCTGGTGGACTGCCGCCGCCACAGCCCGGCCCTGACCGAAGATCATCCCTTTGTCGAGCCAAGGGAAGTCTATTGGTCCTCCACCACCAGTTTTTTTGAAACCGATTGGGCCTGGGCGCTTTATCTCCACAAGGGCGCCCTGGGAGTCGGTCATAAACCGAGCGCTAATTTTTCCGTCTGGCCGGTTTGCGGACCAGGCTGATATGACATATGGGCCTGGAAGCAATGGCTTACAGGCATGGCAATCAAAGAAAGCAAGGAGAACACCATGAAAAAGATGATGATCGGAACCGCATTATTGTTGGCCTTTGCCGTAACTCCGGCATATGCCGTTGACGAGCATCATGATGCGGCTAAAAACGGTGCTGCCGCCAAGCCCCCTGAGCAGGCGCAGGACCAGGCCGCCACCGATAAGATGATGCAGGCGATGGATACCCGCATGCAGCGCATGCAGGAGATGCGCAAAAAGATGATGGCGGCGAAGACCCCGGCCGAACGGCAGAAACTCCGGCAGGAACACATGGCGGAAATGCAGAAGGGGATGAAGAGCATGCCGGGAATGATGGGCGGCAAAGGCATGATGATGGGAGGTCAGGGGATGATGGGCGGCGGCGGAATGATGGGCAACCAGGGTGGTCAGGGGATGATGATGGACTGCCAGGCCATGATGATGGAACGGCACATGGGCATGATGGAAAAAAGAATGCAGATGATGCAGGAAATGATGCAGGGCATGATGGACCAGCAGAACATGATGATGCAAAAGAAGTAGCCTGTATCCCCCCTTCCGGATGGCGCCGTTCCGGCCTTCCATAGGATAAATAAAAGAGCAGAGCGGGCGCTGCTTTTCAGCGGGGGATGGCGGTGAAAAAATGGGCCACGGGGAGAGAGGGATGGCGGAGCAGAAACAGCTGAGTGAAGAAGAGGCAAAAAAACAGTTGCGGCATTTTTTTGCGGAGATGCCCCATCCCATTCCCCTGGTGCTTTTCTGTGATCCGGCCGGGAAGAATGAACCCTTTGCCGAGGGGGCCCGGCAGGTTATCCGCGCCATCCGCGAGCTGACCGATAAGGTGACCCTGCGGGAATATCCTCTTGACCATGAGCTGGCCAAGGAATGGGGTATCAGCCGCTCGCCCACTCTGGTTTTTGCCCCGGAGGCCTACAAGATCCGCTGGCTGGGCGCGCCGTTGGGCCATGAGGCGCAGACCTTCATGGAGGCGCTCAGCATCATCGGCTACCAGGAGCCGGGCTTGAGCAAGGAGGCGTTGAAGGTTCTTGCCAAGCTGGACTCGCCGCGGGCGATCAAGATCTTTGTCAGCCCCACCTGCCCGTATTGCCCCCTGGTGGCGGTCAACGGCATTCGGGCCGCCGTGGCGCGGCCCGATCTGATCACGCTGGAAATAATCGATATTCTGGCCAATCCGGACCTGGCAGATAAGTATGCGGCCCAGAGCGTACCCCAGGCCTTTGCCAACGAAAAGCTGGTCGGTCTGGGCGCCCAGCCGGAGGAACTCTTTGTTGCCTCCCTGGCCGCCTTGGAGCCGCAACGGGTTTTCATCCCGGACAGCGATGCCGAGGAGATCGCCTGCGATCTGGTCATTGTCGGCGGCGGGCCGGCCGGCCTGACCGCGGGCATTTACGCTTCCCGCAGCGGGCTGGCTGCGGTGGTCGTGGAAAAAGGGGTGCTGGGTGGGCAGGTCGCCACCACCCCCATGGTGGAAAACTATCCGGGCTTTACCCAGGTGGGGGGCAAGGCCCTGGTGGACGTCATGGTGACCCACGCCCTTGAATACGTGAAGATTTTTCCCGGCGAGGAGGTGCAGACCATCATCCCTGGCGAGGTGTTCACCCTAACTACCCCCAGGCGCCGCTATAAGGCGCGGGCGGTGCTGCTGGCCACCGGCGCGGGTTATAAACGGCTCGGGGCGATGGGGGAGGAGCGGCTGGCCGGGCGCGGGATAAGCTATTGCTCGAACTGCGATGGCCCGCTTTTCAAGGGCAAGAAGGTGATCATGGTGGGAGGCGGCGACAGCGCCGTGACCGAGGCCCTGCATCTGGACAATATCGGGGTCGAGGTGACCATGGTGCATCGGCGGGGAAAATTGCGCGCCCAGGAGCGATTGCTGGGCAGCCTGCGGAAGTCCGGCATTCCGGTGCTGTTTAACACCGAACTGGCCGAGATTTTAGGCGGGACACGGGTCGAAGCGGTGCGGCTTAAAAACAACCAGACCGGGGAGGAGTCCACCCTGCCGGTGGGGGGGGTGTTCATCGCCATCGGCTATGCCCCGGCAGTGAAGCTGGCCTTAAGCCTCGGGGCCGAGCTGACCCCGGACGGCTATATCAAAAAGGATGAGCGCCATCGGACCACGGTGCCGGGGGTCTACTCGGCCGGCGACGTGGAGGGCGGTTACAAGCAGATCGTCACCGCAGTCGGCCAAGGCTCCGAGGCGGCGCTCGCCATCTTTGAAGATCTGATAAATCCCTACTGGATTAAGCAGAAAAAAGGGTAAGCGGTCACAGGGTGCCGCAAGATGTGGTGCCCTGTGATCGCTTACGAAATAAAAGGATTAAAACTTTGCGACTTTGCGCCTCTGCGTTAAAGCTGAGTTGAGCAGCTTGCCGGATTTTATACCCTTTAGGGTGCATACGAAACTTGATGAACTCGCAACAACCTGAAAAGTTTACAGGCCCACCACACAAAATCAGACACTTACGCATTAATACCCGTTGTAATCGTGGCTTTTTACGATTTCAACAAACTTATACCCTCTGGGTGTAATAAATGACCTACGAGTCCATCATTATTTGCGCACTTCAAAAAGGTAATCACCGCCGGTCGAATGCCCGGCCGTAACCGATGCTCCGTATTGAGGGGTCTGCGGGAAGCCATCCGCGTTCACTCCTGTTTTTATCCCATCGTACAATTTAGAGCCCTGCTCATACTTGTTAATTCCCTTCAATTTATCCATGAAATGCCAGGCAAACACAGAATGGCCGTCCCGGCCCTCATCAGAAACAGGCTCATCTCCGCCGGAAGACATTACCAGTACCGAACGTTTGCCCAGGATATCCTCGGCTGAGCCTTGAACCGCCGAGACCTTCAGTTCTTTGGCCAGACTGCCGGAGAAACAACTGTCAGAAACCAGCAGCACCTGTTTTGCTTTTATATTGCTCAACATTTTATTGATATCGTTGCTGGATATCCAGTTGGCCGGGCTTTTGGCTGAGCCGTCACTCGGAATCCAATAGCCGGTTTTAGTTGCTTCCATTTCGTAGCCGTGGCCGGCATAGTAAATGGTCACACTGTCATTGGCGTCCACCTCACCGGCCACCTTGTTGATCGCTTGCACGATCTCGCTCTTGGTGCCGTCATGAATGACCCGAATCTCATACCCCATATTTTCCTTAAACATCTTGCTTACCGCATTGGCATCCGGCACTGCCCCTTCCAGGGGCGGGATTGTTTTATCCTGATACTTGTTGACCCCAATCACCACCGCAACCTTGCGCTGAATTTGCGGGAGAAAGGAAAACTGCGGAATTGCCGGGGCCGGGAGCAGACTGGTCGTAATCTGGGCGGTTGGCTGCTGGATACAAGCTCCGGATTCGCCCGCGCCGCAGGCAGGCATATCCGCCGCCTCAGGATTGCGGTCAAGTATGGTCAGGGCCGTTTTTAAGGCATCGGTCTTGTACTCGTGACGGACATCAAGCATGGCTTTAAGATGATCCTTGCTCATCGCCGAAACTGCCATCTTGCCAAAGGACTTGATGCCTGCCTCTTTGCGTTCCGCATCAGCCTTTTTGTATTCGGTTTCCTTCTTCTGTGCCTCGGCCTTCTTCACAGCCTCTTCGGCCTTCTTGTTCTCGAGCTTCTTTTCGGCCTCGGCCTTCTTCTCTTCAGACTTATCAGACTTGGCCTCTAACTGGGTCTTCTTCTCTTCGGCTTCAGCCTTTTTCGTCTCAGACTCGGCTTTTTTGGCTTCGGCTTCAGCCTTTTTGAATTCGCTCTTCTTCTCTGCCGCTACCTTCTTCTCCGCGCTCTTGGCGCCTTTGCCCTCACCTTCCGCCTGCTTGGCCTCTACCTCGGCCTTCTTTGCTTCGGCCTCGGCCTTTCTGGATTCGGCCTCGGCCTTCCTGCCTTCGGCCTCGGTCTTCTTCACCTCGGCCTTGGCTTTTTCAACCGGTGTTTTGGCGGTTTGCTCTTCTATTTCAGCCTTCTTGGCCTCAGCCTCAGCTTTTTTGGCCTCAGCCTCTGATTTTTTGGCAGTTACTTCCGCTTTTTTCCCTTCTGCTTCAGCCTTGCTGGCTTCGGCAGTTTTTTCAGCCCGGGCCTTGTCTTCCGGGGTCTTAGCCGATTTTGCCGCGGCCTCGGCTGTATTGCCCTCACTTTCCGCCTGCTTGCCCTCTACCTCGGCCTTCTTTGCTTCGGCCTCGGCCTTTCTGGATTCGGCCTCGGCCTTCCTGCCCTCGGCCTCGGTCTTCTTCACCTCGGCCTTGGCTTTTTCAACCGGGGTCTTGGCGTTTTTCTCTTCTATCTCAGCCTTCTTTATTTCAGCCTCTGATTTCTTGGCCTCAGCCTCTGATTTTTTGGCAGTTACTTCCGCTTTTTTCCCTTCCGCTTCAGCCTTGCTGGCTTCAGCAGTTTTTTCAGCCCGGGCCTTATCTTCCGGGGTATTAGCCGACTTTGCCGCGGCCTCGGCCTTCTTGCCCTCAACCTCAGCCTGCTTGCCCTCTACCTCGGCCTTTTTTGCTTCGGCCTCGGCTTTTCTGGATTCGGCCTCGGCCTTCTTGCCCTCGGCCTCGGTCTTCTTCACCTCGGCCTTGGCTTTTTCAACCGGGGTCTTGGCGGTTTTTTCTTCTACGGCAGCCTGCTTGGCCTCAGCTTCGGCCTTTTTGGCTTCAGCCTCGGCCTTCTTGCCCTCAGCTTCGGCCTTTTTCATCTCGGCCCGGGCTTTGGCTTTAGGAGTTTTGGCCATTTTAATCTCAATTTCGGCCTGCTTGATTTCACCCTCTGCCTTTGTTATTTCGCTTTCCGCTGTTGATTGCCCAGTACCGGTAAAGGTTATCTCCCCCCCGGCTACTTTGAGATTGGGATCAAAGGTGACATCACCACCGGCCGTGGACACACTCAGGTCGGTGGCGCTTCTTGGAAAAACGGGAGTAAGTGACGAACTGGAAGTTGTGTCAGCGCATAAAGTCGGGTTGAGAACACAAGGGTCAATGGGAGGAGTTGTTGATTCGCTCGATGATTCCGGTGTTGTAGGGGGAGTACTTCCATCTCCACCTCCACCTCCACCAACGACCTCTGTTGAACCGGCGCTGGCATTGCCTATGGTCATCGCATAGGGGTATGATACGCCAGTGCTGAATGTTGCAGCCACCACGGTATAATCCCCTGCGGACAAGTTCGTTCGGATCATTGCCCCGTAACCCACACCGCCGTCATCGTTATAAGCAAGGGTGTTTTCGGAGTTATCCAGCAAATACAACCAGGGATCGGTTAATCGGTCACTTGAGCGAGGCGAAACCATGGAGATTTCTGTCATACCGCCTTCAGTGTTAAAAGCGTGCCTGGGGTTGGCAGGGCTGGTGGAGCTTTGCCCGCCGGAAACATTCCAGCTGCCATAGTATATAGTCCCACCAGTCCCGATAGTATTGGTGCTTCCGCTATTGTTTGTCGCCTGAGTAAGTGTGCCGCTGGTGGTGGAGAGCTGGTTTGTTCCTCCAGCGTTCCATACGTTATACAGCGAGGCCCCGTCGGCCTCGCGCAAGACGATATCGCCAGCAGTACTGTTAAGGGCAACGATACTGTTAACCTGGGTATCCAGATTGATGCCGTTCTTGGCCCAGGTTTCAAGATGGTTTGCAGTCACGTTTAACGAACTTGCATTGGCATCGGTAACCCCTCCCTCGGTGGCATAGAGCAAGGCATAGCCGGTGGCATTGATCGTTCCTATATTTAGATTGCCATGGGTGCTAAGCAGTTCCACATCATTTGCATTTGCAGTCAAATTACCGAGGGCATCAATGGTGCCATCGGCTTTCATGACCAAGCCTCCAGTTTGAACCTGACCTCCGACTGCTTGTGATATCGTAGTCTGGGCTTCAATGTGTGTAGTTCCTGTTGTTCCAGTGCCCACAAAGCCTTGACCTATATCGATATAACCGCCGGTGGAGTGAAGATGTACGCTGCCGCCATAACCGCCATAGGAACCGATCTGATCGCGACCGGCGCCGGCGCCGTTCAGGTCGATGCTGCCCGTAGTGTCAATCGTTAAGGTTGCAGGGATACGGAAACCGCCGATCAAGGCAAGAGAGCCGCCATAATTATTGACTTCCCCGCCTTGCAAGGTCAGGTTGCCGCCGATTGTGAGAGTTAAGGTATGGGAAGTGCTGTCTTCATCACCAGCCCCGATGACCACCCCGGTGGTTAAGACAGGATCTCCGTCGTGGTCAAAGGCAGTGGGTACTTCTGCATCGCCACCGGTCAGGCTGACATTGCCCGTAACGGTAATAGTCTGCACCGGGGCAACCAGATAAGCGCCACCGTAATCGGCGTCCCCACCATTCATCGTGATGGAGGCGGCATCAATGGTCTGGCTGACATTGGATTCTAACCCGGCATCATTTTCGAACACGTAACCAGCTGCCGTCATTATTCCGCCGCTACTGCCGCCGGTAAGGGTGATGGCCGGATTGCCGGAAATAACCTGAGCAGTGCTACTCTCAATCCAGGCCCCGTTATTGTTGCCCCTTGAACCACCCTCAAGCTGGAGGGCGCCACCACTGGCAAAGGTAAAGGTCTGATTGCCAGCGCCATAGTTGTCAATGTCGGCATTGTTTCCGCTGCAATCGCCGCTGGCACAATTGCCTGTCCACCAGCCGGCAGGGACAAGGCCATTACCGGCGCCACCTGTAAGGATCAGGTCGCTGCCATTGTTAAAGGTAAAGCTTTGCCCGCCACTGCCGCCAAAACGTCTGATCTGGGCTTGACCACCATAGATGTTATCTCCGTTAGCGGCCAAAAGATAAAGCCCGTCATAGAGCTCGCCGCCAGATCTGCCGATGGTAAAAGATTGATCGCCATTGGTCTGGATTGAGGCCCTCGTGTTGCTTGCGGCACCGGAAGCATCAAGGGATATTTTGTTGGCGACCAAGGTTAAGGCCCCGGTGTTCATGTCAATTGAAGCGCTGTTTGTCCCTGGCATATAAGGTGAATTTGCACCGGGAATAAACAGGATGGTGTCAGCCGCCTTTAAAGTCAGGGCACCGGTATTGGCTATGATATTGCCATTCTGGGATGAATAAGAACTCAAAAAGTTGATGTTCTTCCCCTCAGTGTAGTTAGTCACAAGATCCGGAGTGGTAAGGTTACCATTCCAGCCGGCAATGATTGTGATCGCCCCGCTACCAGCGTTGCCAAACGGAGCATAGATATTCACTGCATTTTCAGCCAGCAGGGACAGGTTGTTGCTGCTGCTGTAAAGTGTATTAGTATAGGTACTGTCCCAGGTATCCCAGGGTGCGGTGTGGCTGATGGTCAGACTGGCTGCGCTGGGAGAACCAGAAACGTTGATATCGCCAGCTCCACCATCGGAGGAGGAGCCAGTTTGAATTGTCACGTTGTTGCTGGCGAGCTGGGTTTCGATGTTGCCCCAGGTAATCGTGGAGGTGCCGCTTGTATCGCCATAGAAGGTGCCATTCGAAAAACTACCTGAGGTAGGATCAGCGCTGCCGCTGATAATAGTAATATTGGACGGATCAAGTAACAGGGTGCCGGCATTGCCAAACGGGGCGCTGGTGTCAACCCGGGCATCAAATTCCAGATACTCCTTGCCGGAAACCTCGACGAACCCGCCGTTCCCGCCAAAGGCACCTCCTTTGGCCGAGATATTGCCAAAAGCGCCGGTGGCCTCATCGGCCCAAACGATAACCTTGCCGCCCTCGCCACTGTTTACAGCATCAGCCTTGATGGATGCCCCCTGTGCCAGATAGGTAATCTGCGCATTCTGCACCGCCGCGTTCTTGCCCTGAAAATCGCCGCCCACCAGCACCGTGCCGCCGCCGGTGCTGCCCGAGGCATCGATTCGCGCCGTGTCGGTCAGGGTGACCTCGTTGCCAAGCAGGCTGATGCCGCCACCGCTGCCAGTGCCCGTGGCCTCCACCCGGCCCGAGACGGTGGTCTTGCCCGCGCTTGCCTGCGCGGTGATCGTGCCGCCCTGCGGGCCGTTGGCCGTGGTTACGCTGCCTTGCCCCAGGGTAAGAGACTGGCTGGCCTTGAGCACGATATTACCCTGGGCATCCAGGCTGGCGCTGTCAGCACTGATCAGGCCCTGCTGGTTGAGCAGGGCGCCGTAGATATTAACCTTGCCGCCTTCGGCCACGATCTGGCCAAGGTTGACCGTCTGGTTGTCCGGGGCGTTGATGGTAACCGTAACATGCGGGGTGCCGGTATCAAGCAGGCTAACGCTGTTGCCTGCCGCGAGGATCACCTCACCCTTGGGCGAGGTGATCACCCCTTCGTTGCTGACGCTGTTGCCGATCAGATAGACGCTGCCGCCAAGCGGGGTGGTGATTTCACCTTTGTTGATTACGGAGGCGCTGTTGCTGCCGATAAAATTGAAACGGTTGAGCAGAAAATCGCTATCACTGATGTTAAGGGTGGAAGCGACCAGACCGTTGACGTTGATGATGGAGCCCTGGCCGAACATCACCCCGCTGGGGTTGATCAAAAATACCCGGCCATTGGATTGCAGGGTGCCAAGGATCTGGCTGGGATTTTGGCTGATCACCCGGTTAAGCACGCTGGACTGGGCGGATTGCTGGATAAACTTGAGGATCTCGCTTTGGCCGATGTTGAACTGCTGCCAGTTGATGATGGCACCGGGCGTATTGGTTACGGTCATGGTGTTGCCGGAGGTGGCAATGGTGGCTGAGCCGCTTACCACAGCGGGGGCAATGGGGTTGGCATGCACGGTCGGGGCAAAGCCGAGGGCAAGCCCGATAACAATTGACCTGAAGACGACCTGAGAGATACGATTCTTGTGAGGTGTCATATCAGCGCATCTCCTAAAAAGGATTGAAAACGTAGGATAGGGAAAAATGGGCCCGCACGTCATTTCTTTCGCCAAGATTCTTGGGCGGTGAATCGGAGGATTCGATATGTTGCTGGGCCCAGCCCAGATCAAACTTCGCGTTGAGGTTTTTCATATAGTTGAAGCGCAGGCCAACCCCGAGACTGGCGAGGTTCTGGCTTCGTCTTTCGTTGGCCAGCAGGTCGCCATTTTTGGCAACTACGCCAAGATCCCAAAAGGCCAGGGCGCGCAACTGGGAGCCAGGCAAGAACAAATACTGGCTTAGTTCCGGGGTGTAGATTTCAAAATTCGCGGTAATGCCCTCATCCCCCGAGGTTACCCGCTCGTTGTAGCCCCGCACCGAGGTGGCGCCGCCGGCGCCAAATTGTTCACCTGGGATGAGTATATCCTCGGTGATCTGGGCGCTGACCGTCATCCTGGTCTGCCAGTCTTGCGGCAGGGGCACACCTACGGAGCCATTCAGGCGCCAGAGGTTCCACTCCGGCTCTGAACCGTTACGGGCAGCGGTATAGTCGGAGTCACTACCGCTATGGCCCCCCGGCAGATTGACAAAAAAACCGACACTGCCGCTGGTCTGAAAGGTGGGGCGGGCTACCTGGGCGGCATATGAGAGGCTGAGCGGTTGCGAACTGACCGAACCCCAGGTTCCGCCCGGGGCTGAGCCGTTAATGGTGCCGTCGTTACTGAAATCCTTGTATTCAATGCCATAAATAAGCTTATGGCGAATATCCCCAATGCTTGCCAGAGCCTGGTTGAGGCGGGCTGCCAGCATGGCACCCTTGCCGGTAAAATTCATCTGCCCTGCCGGGGTCGAGGTATTAACCACCTCCGTGTCGGAATAGGCCCCCAACAGATCAAGAGCCATGCCATAGTCATAAAACGGGATGCGGTAGCCTATGCTGTAGCTAGCAATTTTGTCCACATACTCAGGCGAGGTTAGATATTGCATGGTCAACACATGGTCAAGATTAAACAGGTTGGCGTGCTGAAAGCCCAGACCGACTCGGGGATAACCGGTGGAGCGGCTCCCGGTATTGTCGGCGGTAACAAAATATTTGGAAACCTGCTCTTCAGTCACGTTCACCTTGGCCTCAAGCTCGCCGGGCAGGGTTCCCGGCTGAAAATTAACCCCAACCTGTTTGGCGGAATTTTCATTAGCCAGAGCAATGGCAGCCTCCAAGCGGTTGACGTGCGGGCTGGCCCCTTCCTTCAGGGGTGGCAGGCTGGCGCGGATATTGGCCTCATCGTAGGCCGTATTGCCGACAACCGTGACAGATTTGATCTTGCCTTCCAGAACCTTAAGCAAAATCTGTTTGTCGCTGCTTGTTTGTTCGGGAGGGAATACCTGCACCACCGGATAGCCGGCTTCACGATAGGCCACGCGCAGGGCTTCCGCCGCCTTGTTGATATCGGCCATTTCCCGCTCGGGCCCGACAAATGGTGCAAGCGCCTGCTGAATCTGGGCATCAGTGAGCAGGGTGTTGCCTTCTACGCTAAAGCCGGTGATATCAAACCGGGGAGTTTGCGCCAGAACAGGCTGAACCAGAAATAGTTGCCCAATAACGACCATCCCTGTCACTAAGAATTTTACCATGGTTTTTTCCTCTGGCAGATGCAAAAATTGATGAACGCGTAAGGTCAAGTATAACTTTAGGCAAGTACAGATAATAAAACCAGCCGCTCCTTGTTAATAGTGCCCCAATATTTATGTGCTCGGAACGTAACCGATCACGGGGTAAACCCATAAAGGTCAAATAACCACGGAACAAGCGGTCACAGGGTGCCGCAGATTGCGGCAAGCGGGACGGCGATGCGTACTTTTGTACGTGAGCCGGACCGATCGCCGCAAGATATGGTGCCCTGTGATCGCTTACCTCGGAACAACTCATTTTTTACACCCAGAGGGTATAAGTTTGTTGAAATCGTAAAAAGCCACGATTACAACGGGTATTAATGCGTAACTGTCTGATTTTGTGTGGTGGGCCTGTAAACTTTTCAGGTTGTTGCGAGTTCATAAAGTTTCGTTTGCACCCTAAAGGGCATAAAATCCGGCAAGCTGCTCAACGCATCTTTAACGCAGAGGCGCAAAGTCGCGGGACGTCAACGGCCCCGGCTGCGCGGGGAAAAATGCAGGGACACCCGTGAAAAGCTGCCATGGCTGTTTCGCGGGTGTCCCTGCCTTTTTTACGCAAGGGAACGAATCCTTGTGGAGGAGGGGCCTCCTCCACAAGGAAGCAAAAAAATTACTTACCGCCAATGACCCCAGCCGCGTTTTCAGCGGTGTTGCCCTTACCTACCGCAATTGCGGCAGCGTTCTTCTGTTTGGCCTTGATGCTGGTGTTGCCCTGAATCTGGGTGCCGCCCTTGATGGCGCCGGCGGTGTTTTTGGCGGTGTTGCCTTCACCGACCGCTATGGCGGTGGCATTCTCCTGTTTGGCCTTGATGTCGGTGTTGCCCTGGATCTGCACCCCCTGGGCGTTCGGCGAGTACATGCCTCCCCGCGGCCCTGCCTGAGAAGCCTGGCCAAATGCACTTCCAGCCATGAAAAGGGTCAATACCGCTGCGCAAAAAACTTTATTCCACATGATCTATCCTCCTGAAAAAGTAGTTGATCGGCTAAAAAAACTTAGGAGCCGTTCAGAGACGGCATGGTCAGTTATGTTGCTACTGTAGGGCTCCTTATGCCATCTTGCCGCCTAAAATGGCCATGTTATTTTTTGACAATGGCTTACGGTACTAATGCCTGATGTTAATTGCCACCGATGACGCCGGCTGCGTTCTCAGCCTTGTTGCCTTTACCTACCGCAATTGCAGCAGCATTCTTCTGGGAAGCCTTGATGTTGGTGTTGCCCTGGATCTGGGTGCCGCCCTTGATGGCGCCGGCGGTGTTTTTGGCGGTGTTGCCTTCACCGACCGCTATGGCGGTAACATTCTCCTGTTTTGCCTTGATGTCGGTGTTGCCCTGGATCTGGACTCCCTGAGGATTGCTGGAACGCTGGGCCTGCTGAGCCAGGGCTGGGGCTGCGATGAGGGTGAACGCGACGAACATGGTGAGGATCCGCATTGGATTGTCTCCTTCTTGTTTTGTTGTTGTTTTGATACAAACTTTTTTTGTGTTACTAATCTAACAACACCCTAACTACCGATACATTCCCTCCCTTTGCTTGCCCCTCCTTTTGTTTGGGTTAAAATGGAAGATGCCGGTCATCACTCGACGACCTTGAATACCACGCGGCGATTTTTGGGGTCGCGTGGGTCGGTATTTTTCATGGGTTCAGACGGCCCCTTGCCGACGGCCACCAGGCGCCTGCCGTCAACCTCAGCCTTCTCGCTGATGAATTTTACCACTGAATTTGCCCGGTTTTCAGAAAGAAGCAGATTTTTTTCGTAACTGCCCGAGGCATCGGTGTGCCCCTCCACCAGGACGCACCGTTCCGGAGAAAGGTTAAGCACCTTGGCGATCTGTACGAGAAGAGCCTCGGATGATGGGGCTATTTCCGAGCTGTTAACCTTGAAGCTGATGACAAAGTCAACGGCCGTTACCTTTGGGTCCGCAGGTAATTTGCTGCAGTCGACAGGCTGCCTCCCCCCCTTATCCTTTTCCTGAACACCTGTCTGAGCTACGGCGTTAACCGGGGGCTGGGCCTGCAGTTTTTCCGCCGGTTGGGCGGCGGTCGGTTCAGTGTCAAAAACGATGGCCCTGGTTCGGGGCTTTTTGACCGGATTTTCAGCCTTCGGGGCGACCTTTATCGCCTGCTCCAGCTCTCTCAACTTGGCATCATCGGCAGAAGCGGCAAAGACGGTAGACCCGATAGTCGTCAACAAAACAGTACAGGTAGCAAAGCCAACGATTTTCCGGGCAAAAAAGCTGCTAAGATTGTTTTTTTTCATAATGCTTCATCCTCACTTGCAGACATTGATTACTTCCTTTGTGGTAACCACGATTTCTTTTGGCGCTTTCTGCCCAGGCTGTACCGTGCCCACGTTGAGGTTGCAGTCGCCGGACTTTTTGTTGCCGATGTTGACTACGCTTTTGTTGAGCTGATTGCTGTAGCCGTCCTTACCCTGATCCGATTGCGACCACTTTCTCGCCATGGCCTTGCTGACCTTGCTCTGGCCATGGGCATCAAGGCCCTGCACGGCATCGGCGTTTTGGGATACGAAGAGCAACAGGAAAGATCCGACCAGGACCACGAGTACGGGATGCCTATTCATTAACGACCCCTCCTATGTTGGTTACCGCTTTTTTGTTACGTCCGCTCACCACCGTTGTCACGTTGCCGGCGCTGACGTTAATTTTGGTGTTACCTTTCTTGTCACCTTGTACCACCCCGATTCTGTTCTTCGCAACATTGTTTTGACCAATAGCGACAGCGGTTGTGTTGTCTGTCGACACATTGATTTCGGTGTTGCCCTGAATTTTCGTCCGTTGACTCACCTGGGCCAGTGCGTCACTGCCACTGGCTGCCATGCAGGCGCCCAAACATAAACAAAAGATCGCCCATTTTTTCTTCATATTTTTTCCTCCAGATTCTGGTGTAAATCAGCGCAAAGGGAGCCTGGTTGGAGGTTTGCCTTTGCGGAAGGCTTCCCGCATCTTCTCAAGTTCCTCTTCCGTTACCCCAAGTCGACTCGCACTAAAGGAGAGAGGGTCCGGGGTAAACATGAGATACGCCTGCATCTCATTGACAATCATTTCGCCCTGGTCGACAGCGTAGTTATAGTTGGCAAGGAACTTCAAGAAAAGCTGGCGCTGGGCGTCGGTGAGAGTCTGACTCCAAAACGCACGGCAATAGTTAGCGAAGTGGGGATTAGTATAGTATTCGCCATGGGAAATTTCATGGGTAAAGATCGCCTCGCGGGCAAGTTCGGAAACCCGAGGCTCATCGGCTTTTTTATCCTGGACCTGAGGGATTGACAGGATGATCACGTCCGGCTGCAATGCCTGGTAAAAGCCGCGCCAGGTTTTGATGAGGCCATTTCCCAGAAGAAAATCCCGCAAGACCAGTTCTTCGGGGAAAAGTTCGATCTTGTCCCGGTCGGCAAGGTTGTAAAACTGCACCAGTTCGGAGACCAGCGCGTCATGACCGAAGGCAAAGTTGGCTTGGGTCCGGCGGATGGCTTCCATGTGAGCTAGTAGCTCCTCGTTGCTGAGCACGCGGGGATACCCTGCGCCGGTCTGGACCTGCTCGGTCATCTGGGTAAGCCGGTTGAATGTTCGCCCTTGGAGAATGAGCCCTGGGAAATCAAAGACATAGATGTTTTGATTGCCGGTATAGTTCCAAATCGTCAGGGCGTTGCTGCGATGGTTGAGAATGGTCTGGAAATCGCCGGGCACCGCGCCGGTACTCCAGGCTGACTGCGGAGACATTAGAAAGAGCGTCAGGATGGCGCCACAGGCCAAGAGCATCGCCTTGCCGCAAATGATATTGAGCCGCAGAGTCATAGCCGTTATCTCCTTTCGATTAATTCACTGCTCCGCCACGCTGACATTCCCGTCCCGACCCCAATCGACTTTGTAGCTTTTTCCGGTTTTCTTCGACGTGTAGCTCGTTCTGCCCTTTGGTACTTTTTCACCATCGATAAAGAGATTGCCGTTAATGACGGTGACCCCGGCCACTTGCACATCTTTGCCAATTGCGGGTTGACTCCCCGGAAGGGCATTGACCTCCACGGCTCCGCCCGGGTTGACTCGCACCCTGTAAGCGCCGGTCTCGACCTGTACTTGGGCGAACGTAACCGCTGTCCCCGCCAGCATGACCACGGCAAGCAACAATACCATCCTTTTCATGGCCTTTCCCCTTTCGTTTGTCCCCACATCCGCGCCTTGTCGCCGTTCATCGGGGCGGTCACCAAAGTACCAAAACCGCCGAACTGTAACCGTTCAGCAGTGGTGCAGATTTGGACAAGGGGACCGTTGCTGCGTACCTCGTGTACGTAAGCCGGGCCGATCGTCCGAAGATGTGGTGCTGCTGAACGGTTACAGCGCCTTGAGAGTCAGCGGCAGCGAGCCCGGTAATTTTTCCTGTTAATCACCACGATGAATTCATTGCCGGATTGCAGATCGTCCCCAATCCGGCCCGCCACATTGCTGATGGTGCTGCAGTCGAAAACAATGACCCCATCCTTCCCTGCCACACCCACGGTTGTTCCAATCTGAATGGAAGTTCCCGGCTTGATGCCCGCGGCTCCATCCCAGCCATCAAGATAACTTCTCGCCTTGTTACGCTGTTTTTCCGCCGCATCCCTGGTTGGATTCGTCCTGGAACCGGCGGGGGGAATAATGATGGTCGGCAAGCCCTGGCGAGGATCTCGATTTCGGATATAATCCCGCGCCTTCGAGCGATTATCCTGCGGCATTTCCAGCACCCGAGGGCTGAGTATTCCTTCATCTTCCCAATCGGGAATGATCACGATTGAGGGGGGGCTGGTCTCGGACGTTTCTTCATTCAGATAACTTCGTGCTTTCTCACTGTTATCAGTCCTGGCCGGCCTGTTCTTGTCAAGCGGCGGAGACAATATGATCTCTCCGCCTATCCCCGTCCGTGCGCAAAAAAGAAGAGTAACCACCGCCATCGTAAAGGTTTTTACAAAACGCATTGCGGCTCTCCCTGTAAGCGGTTACATCCTTTCAACACCCTGCTATTTCTGTACGGTGATCTCCACCATACTGGTACTCATCTCAGGATTCAGACGTTTGAACTGACTGGTAAGTTCCTCCAGAGATTTCACCGCCAGCGGCACGAGGTCTCTGGCGCCGGCCAGGGAGGTGGGAACCAGCAGTTCCTTGTCAGACCCCATACAGGCTATCCTTTCACGCCCCGGCTGGTCAAACCTGATCTTGAAACCGCCGGTCGGCAAGGGGACCTGAACATTCCCCTTGAGCATCGAATCGCGGTGAAACTGATTGGGGAAAATCCTGGCCACATTGTGAACAACGTCCTCGTAGTAGCATGAAGTGAAACCCAACGAGTTCAGCGACATGGTCATGTTCAGAGACTCCCCCACTTTGTAGGTGGGGTTGCTGCCTCTGTCGCTGGCAAGATTAATCCGAAACGCCGCCTTATGAGTGACGGAGGGCTGTTGGGGATCAGTGACCGTTTGGCCCTGCTGGAGCGAGGCTGCAGGAGCAGGCGCGGGTGGCCGGGGTAAGACGACCATCTGCTTGGGCGGCACAATCGGCAAGGCCGCAAGCTGATTCTGCGTATCGTCCTTCAGGCTGAAATAAAGGTCGAAGTTCAACCGCCCGTCGGCAATGAGGCCGACCTGAGCCTGGTACTCCGCAATGGCATTTTTAAGATCGGCATTTATCGCCCCGTCCAACGGACCTTTGTAGCGACGCATCCCGGCCAGCTTTTGCTGAACGAAAAGAATACGTTCCCTGTCGTTGGCCACATCATACCACTCCCGCACCTGATCGATGAGATCGGGGTTGGTGGAATCGATATCAAGGCACCGCCAATATGGTACCCGGGTAAACTTGCCCAGCGCCTCGATCAGGCCCAGTTCGATGAGGGTCCGGTAGGCGGCGCCCACCCCTTCGCTACGACTGAGATCCTTGTTAAAGCTAAGGCCCATCTTGCTGATCTTGCCGCCGGCTTCACCCGAGCGACCACCCTTGGTGATGACCATGGTGTTGGATGTACTGGTCTCGGGCATGATCTTACGGGTGGCAGCGTCGCCGATGCTCATGTCCATGGTAATCATATCGAAGGCCTGATCCTTGGAATAACCCAGATCGAGAAAGGAAAAGGCGATGCCGACGCCCTTGCTTTCCCGGACCGCATTGTCATCAAGTTGGGTTACCGCGCCGCGGATGTAATAATCGGGGACCTTGGTGCTGCCCATCCCCTTCATTTCAAAAAGCAAAGCCAGATCCCCTTCGCCGGATGCGCCCTGGGTCAGATCGATGAACTCGAAAGCATTACTTTTCATGGTCATTTTGGAAATGGCCGAGATCATCATTTCCTTGTCGCCGGCCTTGGCCTTACCGGTAGCATCGGGGATTCCGGATGAAGTGATGACAATGCCCTGCTTGCCATTGGCGAGGAAAAGCTCATCCATGCAACGCAGCGCCTGGGTAAAATTGGTGATGGTTTTCACTGCCGGCGTTTTAGGGCCGGAGGCAACCCTTGCCGCAGTGGTTTTACTTTCCTGCGCTCGCTTGTCGGATGCACGCTCATCGCTTGAGGTGACCCCGTCGGAGAAAAAACCATCATTGTCGGCCATGGCCATGTTGCAGGAAAAAAGCACGAATGCCAGCGAACAAACCACCGGGGCAGTGGGCATGAATCGTTTAAACACGGCTAAATCCTCCTTGATTTGTAACTATCCAGCAGCACCGCATCTGCGTTGTTATCAGCCTGCTCATGGGCACCAGCACACGTCGCAGGCTTCTGCCTAGCAGCTACGGCACTGCTGGATAGTTACGGTTTGGTCTGCCTTTGTTCGTTTCCGGCTCTGAGCTGGATAGTTACCTTGATTTGGGCTATACGCTAATTTGGTTGAGCATCTTGCAAAACGAAAACAGGAAGGCAAAAGCGGGATTGTACCGCTTCGCTGCGGCAGTGTCGGCGCACCAGCAAAGGTTGCCGAACCCTGTTGCACCCACCCGGAGGAGAACTCACCTTCCGCCCGCAAGGTTGGCCGGAAGTACAATCAGATCCCCAGGCCACAAATCAAGTCTCTCGGCGGTACCGCCTGCAAGTTCCACAACATATCGTGCCGGCGCGCCAATCTTGATCGAACTGGGAACAACCCGGCTGGCAAGACATACAATCCTGCCTTTTTCATTGAGGAAAATAATATCCAACTCGAGGTGCGTGTCCTGCATCCAGAAAACCCGCGAGGCGGTTTCGGGGAACACGAAGAGCATACCACCGCGAGGCGGGAGATCGCGGCGGTGCTGAAGACCAATCCTCCGGCTTTCGTGATCAGCGGCAAGTTCAAGACAAAAGGGCGGTTCGGTCGGTTTGATCCTGATATCGACACAGGGAGCGGCAGCCACGACAGGGGTGCGGGTCAGAAGAGAAGCGAACAGAAACAGCATGGCGGAGATGGCAAGGAACCTTGATCGTATCACGAACACCACCCTCCGAAAACGGGGTTGCATCCTGCATTATTCTTGCGGGTTATTGGCCCTAGTGAACGGTTACATTCTTGCCATAGAGTGTCAGGTTGTCAAGCGATAAATCAAGCGCAATAATAAAACGGTCGAAAACCTGTAACCGTTCACCGGGACGATCACCAAAGTACCAAAACCGCAGGACTGTAACCGTTCAGCAGTGGTGCAGATTTGGACAAGCGGATCGGCGCTGCGTACCTCGTGTACGTAAGCCGGGCCGATCGTCCGAAGATTTGGTGCTGCTGAACGGTTACGAAAATCTCAACGCATGACCAGATAAGGAGCCAGCGCCGCATCAAAGCTGGAAGACTGGCCGAGTCGCTCGGACAGCGCCATGGCCTCCCGTTTTTCGTCCGGACCGAGCAAAGCCTCCTTTTTGGTCAGATTGGCCGGGGCCAGCTCGTTGCCGTTTCTGGCAGCCACCAGCTGAAGAGCGTAGGCTGCCACCAGACTTTGCGGGACACCACGGCCGTTGGCAAACATCGCCCCCAGGTTGTTCTGAGCTTCGTGGTGCCCCTCCCTGGCGGCGAGCAACCACCAGTGCACCGCGCGGCCATCGTCCTGAGCGACCCCCTTGCCGCTCAGGTAGGCACCCCCCAGTTTGTAGCGGGCGGCGACATGTCCTTTTTCCGCAGCCAACCTGAACCATTTGGCCGATTCCCGGTAATCCCGGCGGATGCCGGAGATGGGGTAGTAGTAAAGCCTACCCAGGTAGTACTGAGCTTCATCGTTATCTTTGTTTGCCGAAGGAAGAAGATGTTGAAGCGCGGCCTTGCCATCGCCCCGGTTTAACGCGTCAACTCCTTGAGTCAGATCGGCTCTGACCGGGACAGAAAAAAAAAGGATGAATAGAACGGCAATCAGAATGGGCATGGGTATTTTCCACGGCAATGTAGTATTGGAAACATCCCTTCGCCCCAATGCTTCTCCCTCGGAAAAAAGGAGAAGCATTGGGGTCTGTAGTTACTGGAGCCTTTTGCAAAATGACAATTGGAGGGCAAAAAGCGATGCCCGAACAAGGTAACCAATCAGGGGGTAAGCCCACAAAGGTCAAATATCCACGGAACAAGCGGAAATAATGAATCCCCAACTGGATAACTCAGGAAAAGCGGTAGATCACCGAGGTTACCATACCCCAGAGCAGGATCAGGATGGTTCCGCCCGCGCAGGCCGTGCCCAGCAGCCGATGGCCGAGCGTTTCGCGGCGGTTTTCCTGATAACCGAGGAGCAGGCCGCAGAGGATGCCCGTTGCCATGCCGCCCCCGTGCGCCCAGTTGTTGATCCCCGGCACCAGCAGGCCGAAGACGAAGATGCTTATGGCCCAGCCGCCGATCTGCTGGTACACCTGTTGGCCGTAGCTGCCGCCCCGGCTTTTTCCGTAATACAGAGCCGCGCCGATCAGGGCGCAGACCGCTGCCGAAGCGCCGATGGTAAAAGGAACCCCGGCCAGGTAGGAAAGGAAAAAACCGCCGATCCCGCCCAGGGTGTAGATGCTGAACATCCGGGCCAGGCCGTATTCCTGGATCACCAGCGGGCCGACCTGTCGCAGGGCGATGAGGTTGAAGATAAGATGGAGCAGGCCGCCGTGCAGATAGCTGGCGGAAACCAGCGACCACCAGCGGTGCAGGGCCTCGATGGGCATGGTGCCGGTCGCCCCGAGCAGCAGGAGGCTCCGGTTGTCCGGGGAAAGAAAGCCGAAGGGGTTCATGCCCATGCTCATGCCGCCAGGATTTAAAAGCAGCGAGAGGACAAAGAGGGCGATGAGGAGGGTGTTTAGGCCGGTGAGAAATAAATCCTGGTCATGGAACAGGCGGAGAAAGGCATGGTTTTTCCACCAGACGCCGGGATTTCTGATGCCGCAATAGGGGCAGCGTGGTTCATTCCGGCTGATGAGGCGTCGGCAGTTGGGGCAGAGCAGAGAGGTCTTGCGGGAGGCGGTCATATGGCGGCTTGCTTGGCTGATAAGGTTGATTTCGGTTGGCTCAACTAACCATACCTGGCCGGAAAAGGCCAGAAAAAGCCATAGTTATTTGGCCGGGTAATTGCAAAGTCCCTTCTCCCCTTGCGGGAGAGGGACAGGGAGAGGGGGAAGGCCCCGACTTTGATGCCGTTGCCAATTTCCCCCACCCCCAACCCCTCCCGCAAGGGGAGGGGAGTTTTTCGGAAATATCAAGAGTTACAAGGTGCTGGAGCAACTGCTGCTGGAGTTTCTGAGGCAGCTGGGCAGGCTGATTTCCTGATCCGTTAGCAGCCTTCGATGGCTTTTTTCTTCTTCGGGGTCGGAGCGGCCACCGGAGCCGGGGCTTCAGTCGGAGCCGGAGCTGTAGTCTGGGCCGTAACCTTTTTGGCAGGCGCGGCACTTTCGCCAGACGCGGCAACGGCATTCCCCTCGTTTATGGTTACGGCCAGACCAAACGCACATACCATGGCAAGGGCAAGCATTGTTTTTTTCATGGTCATTCCTCCTGTGGTTGTTTTTCTGTTTCCAGAGCGGCTCCTGCGGAGTCCTCTCCTGTTGATCATATTCTAGGCACGCCCCCTCGGTTTTCCTAGAGGACATAGGGCTATGTCTGGCGACATCGGCAGCGGGATGAGGGATGTCGGGTGGCAGATGCTCCAGCCCGCTGCGGGAGCTGGAGCAGAGTGAGCAAAGGATTTCCCTGTTAGCAGCCTTCTATGGCCTTGGTTTTTTTCTTTGCCGGAGCCGGAGCCGCCTTTTGCTCCGGAGCCGCCGGAGTAGTAGCTGAAACGGTATGGCAGGCGGCGCAGTTGGTCGGCCCTTTTTTGCCGTTTATTTCGGTAGCATGGCAGGTCTTGCACCGGGCATGGAACACATCCATGGGTTTTTGCAGTTTCTCATTGGTAAAGGTCGCGGTATGGCAGGTTGCGCAGCGCAGGGTGTCCGCTTTGGGCATCCCGGCAATGGCGGCCTCGCTTAAGGGCTGGTGCTTGGCATCGTGATGGCAGGTGCCGCAATCAAGGCCAAGAGCCGTGTGTTTTGCATGGCTGAACAGGGCGGGTTTCTTGCCCTTGATCACCAGATCCTGGGGCGGGGCCGTGGTCTTGCCAGCGGCAGCGGCAGGCAGGTCGGTCAGGTTCACGGTCAGTCCGGCTGCCAACACCATGGCAAGGGCAATCATTGTTTTTTTCATGGTAATTCCTCCTGAGGTTGTTTTTTGGGTTTTCAGAGTTGTTGAAATCGCAAAAAGCCGCGATTACAACGGTTGTCGTTGCGTAACCTTTTATTTTGTGTCTCGGACCTGTAACCTTTTTCTCTTTTTACGAGACCATCAGGGTTGCTCCCTGGGGAGAACCTCTCCTGTTGATGGTATCCTATCCACGATTCGGCGGTTTTCCTAGAGGACATGGGGTGATGTCTGGCGACATCGGTTGCCGGGCCGGGGGTGTCGGGCAACCAGCGATTTCCATTGCCCCTGCTTTGGCGGGCGTGGTAGTCTGGCCTCCGGGAAAAAAGAGCAGGCCGCGCGGTTGCGCTATTGATAAACGGACAGGGAAGATGACGCCGCGGAAAACAAGCAAAAAAACAGAGCTCCTGGCCCCGGTGGGGAGTCTGGAGTCATTCTTCGCCGCCCAGGAGAACGGAGCCGATGCCGTGTATTGCGGCCTGAAGGAGTTTTCCGCCCGGGCCAAGGCCAAGAATTTCACCCTGGCCGAGGTGGAAAGGATGACCGTGCTTGCCCACCAGCAGCGCCGTCGCCTCTACATCGCCCTTAACACCCTGATCAAGGAAAAGGAGTTGCCCCGGCTGGTGGGGATTTTGGCCGACCTGGCCGGGGCGGGCATCGACGGTCTCATCATTCATGATCTCGGGGTCTGGCGGCTGGCGAAAACTCATTTTCCCCAGCTGCCCCTGCACGCCTCGACCCAGATGGCGGTACACAACGCGGCCGGGGTCAGGATGCTGGAGCAGATGGGGTTTAGCCGGGCGGTCTTGGCCAGGGAGTTGTCGCTTCCCGAGATCGCCGCCATCCGGCAGCAGAGCGCCATCGAGCTGGAGCATTTCGTCCACGGCGCCTTGTGTTTTTCCGTTTCCGGCCAGTGTCTGTTTTCTTCGGCAGCCAGCGGGATGAGCGGCAATCGGGGCCGCTGCGCCCAGCCCTGCCGCCGCCGGTATCTCAACCGGGACCAGCCCGGCTACCATTTTTCCACCAGCGATTTTTCCGCCCTCTCCCTGCTGCCCCAGCTCCTAAAAGCCGGAGTCATGAGCCTCAAGATCGAAGGCAGGATGAAGAGTGCCGAGTACGTGGCTCGGGTGGTGGCGGCCTACCGGTTGGTGCTCGATGCCCCGGAAAGCGGGCGCAAGCAGGCGATGCAGGAGGCCGAGGAACAGTTGGCCCTCTCCTTTGGCCGCCAGGCGACCAAGGGATTTTTGTCCGGTTCTCTCCCGGCGGCGATTGCCGATTCCTCAAAGCAGGGCACCCTGGGCAAGCATCTCGGCCAGGTGATCTCGCTACGCGGCGGCATGCTCGGTTTTGTCACCGGCGACCGGCTGCATGTGGGCGACCGCATCCGGGTCCAGCCGCAAAACGATCAGGCCGGCACCGGTTTTACGGTGCGGGAGCTCTGGCTCGAAGAGAAAAAAACCAAGGCGGTCAAGGCCGGCGATTTCGTCCGGGTGCGGATTCCGGCCAAGGGCGGCTTTTTCCAGGCCGGGGACACGATTTTCAAGGTGGGGGGCAAGGCGGCCTTTACCATGAGCCCCGAGGCCTGCCAGGACATCCTTGCCCGGGTGGCTGTGCCGGAGAAGAGCCCGGCTCAACAGGAGAGCCTAGCTCAGGTCCGCAGGGAGGCTTTGGCCGCCCTGCGGGCGGGCGCAGCTTTCGCGGGGGTGGCCTGTCCGGCTCTGACCGTGCGAGGGAGGGGCGTCCAGGATCTCCGGCTTCTCGATGAGCCGAGGGTTGATCAGCTTGAGCTGGCGCTGACCCCGGAGGCCATGGCGGCCCTGAAAAAGATGGATCTGCGGCGCGAAGCCTGGCAGGGCAGGATCATCTGGGAGATTCCGCCCATGCTTTTCGGGGCTGAGTGGGACGAATACCGGCGCGCGGCGGGGATGCTGGCCGGGCAGGGGTTCACCCTGTTTAGGCTCAACAATATCGGGCATTTTCCGCTGTTTGCAGGCCTTTCCGGCCTGACCCTGCTGGGGGGCTTTCGCTGCTATACCCTGAACAGCCAGGCGGCCCTGGCCTGGCAGGAGCTGGGGCTTGCCGAACTCACCGCTGATCTGGAGGACGAATGCCAGAACCTGGAGGAGCTTTTTCGCCGGGCTGCGTATCTGCCTCCCCTGGCAGTCACCGTCTACAGCCCGCTACCGGTGATGCTTTCCCGCATCCCTCTCCGCGGGGTTCGTCCCGGCTCGCTGCTCAAGGCGGAAGGGGGCGAGGGGTACCGCGTTTCCCAGAGCCACGGCCTTACCGAGGTGCTGGCCGAGCAGGATTTTTCCTTGCTGGGCTCAATCGTCGAACTCAAACGCCTGGGCTGCCCTCGGATCATCGCCGACCTGAGCCATTGCGGAGCCATGTCCGCCAGGGGCAAGCAGGTATTGGCCTCCCTTGCCGCCGACCAGCCCCTGCCGGATACCACCCCCTTCAACTACCGGCGCGGCCTGGCCTGAATTATTTCCCCTTTCGTGATGGATGGGGGAGGGGCGGAGGGTGAAGTTGCCGGCAAGCTTGATTTCAGGCTACCCACATGAAATAGCGAAGAGCCTGAGTCTGCGTTCGGCTCAGAGATTGGCCTCGCTTCGGGCACTCCATGAGCCGGAACGGCGAGATTGGTTGATAACCGCAAAAATGATGATATCGTTGGATGATGCTTTGTAAACGAGAAAAATTGGGAATCCTTTAACCACTATGCGTCGCGTGCCTGCGGCAAAGGGGAAGCCGGCATGGGGAAATTCCTGGGTTAAGTCCAAGGCTAAGGCCGCAGTCTTTTCAACGGCAACAATCAAATTGGCGCCCAAGCCTTTTTTGATCTTGTTGTAATGGGTTACCTCAGCCAGAAACTCTTCTTGGGCAATGCCAACAAATTTTGTCTTTTTCATTGGCAACTACGCTTGGCTTTGGCAAAGACCTCTTCGGCGGTAAAGACCTGGGAGGTCTCGGTTTCGTGGTCAGCGACACGGCGTGCGATTTCTTTTTTCCAATCAAGTTCTACCTCTGCAAGGGCAAGATCGTGTAAGGACTCAAGGAGAAAACCCGCGAGTCTTGCTCGGTCGCCTGGAGACAACCGGGATGCTTGCTGCTCTATTTCCATGAGTGATATAGCCATTTCAGTCTCCTGACAATTTATGCTAACAGCATGGCCCGCATTTAGCAAATATACTAATTAGCTTCGCGGCTTGCAAGTATATCGGTATATGATCCTGTTATGAAATAGTGGACACTCGGTTAAGTCATTGTTAGGTAACGGATCACGGGGTATGCCCCAAGAGGTCAAATAACCACGGAATCAGCGGTCACAGTGAACCGTAGTTTCGGGTGGGTATCCCCATTGTGCCAAATTACTGCTCTTCACCCTGAGTATACCGAAGGAAGGTTTTTTCTTTTTGCAATAGGCTCATCTGTAATGTTCTCCCCGAACAATGCTGCTTTCCGCGCATTTCCTCATTTCTTTTCCCAGCCCACCCGGTTTTTCTGAAAAATATTGACAACCCCTGGTCAACGGCTTAAATGGGGTACATTCTTAGTCAAGTTTGGACAATATTGGACAAAGATGGATAAAACATTTATCTCCATAAAAGGCGTGGCGGAAAAGCTGGGTGTTTCCGAGAAGACCATCTACCGGATGGTGGGCGACAACCAGATTCCCTTTGCCGTCAAGATCGGCGGCCAGTGGCGCTTCAGGGCCGACGAGGTGGTGGACTGGATCGACAGCCAGAAAGCCGGCGTTGCCCCAAGGGGCAAGACGGATTACCGCATCTCCCTGGTCGACGCCCTGGAAAACGGCGCGGTCCTCTACCGAATCCACGGCAGCAACCGTGACGAGATCATCGACGAGTTGCTGGCGGCCCAGCCCTATTCCGCGAGCTTTGACGCCAAGGCGATCAAGATTTCCCTGCTGGCCAGGGAGTCGGTGGCCTCCTCCTCCATGGACGGCATTGCCTGGATGTGGCCCGATCCGGCCCTGCCGGTTTATCCGGAAAAGAGCATGGTGATCCTCGCTTTTCTCGAACATCCGGTGGATTTCAAGGCCCTGGACAAGCGCAAGACCGAGCTGCTTTTTCTGCTGCTGCCCGCCAACAATACCGAGCAGGCCATCCTAGAACGCAAACTGTGGCGGCTTTCCATGTCCGCCTCCTTTCTCGCCGGCATCCGTGAGCAGCCGACCCGCAAGAGGCTGCTTGAGTTCATTGGTGCCCAGGAAGCGCAGCTTTTTCACCAGGGGTTTTCCGCATGAATTTTCTTTTTGCCGCCTTTTTTCTTTTCGGCCTTGGCGCGCTACTGGCTGTTATTCCAGGCCGCACCGGCGCCAGAGCGGCTACCCTCCTCGGCAGCGCCAGCGGTATCCTCGGCTGCCTTTGCGGCCTGATCGCGGCAGGGCAGAGGTTGCTTGGCGGAGGGGCGGAGGCATTTTTTATGCCCTGGTCCATGCCGGGCGGGGCGTTTTCCCTGCGGTTGGACGAGCTCTCCGCCTTTTTTCTCCTTCCCCTCTTTATCGTCGGCCTGGCCGGGGCGCTCTACGGGGCTGAATACATGAAGGATTTGGGAAAAACGAAAAAGGCCACAGGTCCGCAACCAGAATTAAACGAGTCACAAAGCAATAACCGTTGTAATCGCGGCTTTTTGCGATTTCAACAATACATGAAGGGCAGCAAAGAGCGGCGTCGACCGGGGCTGCACTGGACCTGGTATAACCTGCTCATCCTCTCCATGACCCTGGTGGTTACCGCAGCCAACGGCCTGCTGTTTCTTTTTGCCTGGGAGTGCATGTCGCTGACCTCCTTTTTCCTGGTGATCAGTGAGTACGATCTGGCGGAAGCGGTGGAGGCCGGCTGGACCTATCTGCTCGCCACCCATCTCGGCGCCGCCTTTCTTTTTGCTTTTTTTCTTTCCGCCCAAGCTCTTTCCGGCAGTCTGGAATTTGCCTCTTTTCAGGCGCTCGGCCAGCTTTCGCTCCCGGCGGCTTCCGCGCTTTTTCTCCTGCTGCTGATCGGCTTCGGCAGCAAGGCCGGCATCTTCCCGTTTCATGTCTGGCTGCCTGATGCGCATCCGGCCGCGCCCAGCCATGTTTCCGCGCTCATGAGCGGGGTCATGGTGAAGACCGCCATTTACGGGCTGCTCCGGTTGTATTCCTTTCTGCCCACCGGGCCGGCCTGGTGGGGCGGTTTGTTGATGGGCATCGGCATTATCGGCGCCCTGTTCGGCATCGCCATGGCCGCCCTGCAACGGGATGTGAAAAGGAGCCTGGCCTATTCCACCGTGGAAAACATCGGCCTCATCCTGCTGGCCCTGGGTTTCTGGATGCAGAGCCGGGCTGCCGGGCATCATGTGGCCGCGGCCTTTGCCCTGGCCGGGGGGCTGATCCATCTGCTCAACCACGCCCTGTTCAAGAGCCTGCTTTTCATGGGAGCCGGTTCGCTGATGCACGGCAGCGGCAGCCGGGATCTCAACCGGATGGGCGGCCTCATGCGCCGCATGCCCGTAACCGGCCTGCTCATTGTCTGCGGCGGCCTGGCAATCAGTGCGCTGCCGCCCTTTAATGGCTTGATCGGCGAATGGTTCATCTACCGCGCCCTGCTCGAGAGCGGCACGGCGCTCTCCGGTCTGGCCGGGTTTTTCCCCCTGGTACTCATCGGGCTGTTGGCCCTGGTGGGCGGCATGGTGCTGATCGTCATGACCAGGATCATCGGCATCGCCCTGGCCGGGGAGCCGCGCAGCCCGGAGGCCGCCAAGGCCCATGAGGCTGGCTGGCCCATGGGGAGCGCCATGGCGGCCCTGGCTCTGCTCTGTTTGGGGGGAGGTCTCATGCCGGCTCTTCTCCTGCAGGTGGCGGGGAGGGCCGCAACCATGCTTGATCCGGGGGCGGCGACCATGCTGGCCGACACGGCTTTTGCCCCGTGGTGGCTGGGGCTCATGGCGGTTCTGCTGCTTGGCTGTATTCTGGCGGCGTACGGCTTTCTCCGCTGGCGGCAAGGGGGCGACCCTGTACCGGCCGCCGCTACCTGGGGCTGCGGTTTTGCCTTCCCCACCAGCCGGATGTCCTACACCGCGGAAAGTTATACCGAGCTTCCCCAGAGTGCCATGTTTTGCAGCTGCATGAACCCTTCAACCGAAGATGGCCGGACCATCGGGTTTTTCCCGGAGGCGAAATGCTTTTCCTTTGAGGCGCCGGACCCGGTGCTGGAGAGAGTGTTCCGGCCTTTTTTCCGATGGGCGGCTGATGTTTGCAGCGGTTTTCGCGGCCTGCAGGCGGGACAATTGCATGTCTATCTGCTCTATATTTTCAGTGCCACTATTCTGCTGCTTTTTTGGGTGGGGCAACGCTAGAAAGAGAATGAAGAATGGAAAGTGAAAAATGGAGAATGTCGAATTTTGCAAGAGTCTCGATTAATTTTGCATTCTTCCCTTTTAACTCCGCATTTTTAAAGAGAGAACCGTGATGCTCGAACTGTTCCTGCACCTTCTCCTGCTCTTCGGCCTTTCCCCTCTGTTGTCCGGGGTGATCGGCAAAACCAAGGCCCTTTTTGCCGGGCGGACCGGCCCGCCGTTTTTGCAGTCCTATTACGATATCTGGAAGCTGTTCGGTAAGGGGCTGGTCATCAGCCGCACCACCACCTGGGTTTTTCGGGCTGGGCCAGTGCTGGCTCTTGCCGTGCCGGTGCTTGCCTCGCTCCTGGTTCCTTTTGGCGCCATCGGCGCGCCCCTTTCCTTTACCGGCGACCTGATCTTCTTTGTCTATCTCTTCGGGCTGTCCCGTTTCTTTACCGCCGCAGCGGCCCTGGACACCGGCTCTTCCTTTGAGGGTATGGGCGCGGCCCGGGAGGTCACTTTTTCCTGCCTGGCCGAGCCGACGGTTTTTTTCTGCTTCATCGTGCTGGCCCGGCTTTCCGGCTCTCTCGTTCTTAGTACCATGTTCGGCTCGGTCCTGAATACGGCCTGGCAAAGCGCCGGCCCTTCCTTGATTCTGGTTGTGGCCTGCCTGTTTGTCGTGGTCCTGGTGGAAAATTGCCGCATCCCCTTTGACGACCCCAATACCCATCTGGAGCTGACCATGATCCATGAGGTGATGGTGCTCGATCACAGCGGCCCCGATTTCGGGATGATTCTCTACGGCGCGGCCATGAAGCTCTTTGTCTTGGGCGCCCTAGTCGTTCGTCTCGTGTTTCCCGGCACAACCGGGGATGTGCTTTTCGATACTCTCCTGTTTTGTGGCGGGATGCTGCTTCTGGCCGTGGTCATCGGGGTGGTCGAATCAACCATGGCGCGGCTGCGGCTGCTGAGGGTGCCCCAGCTGCTGGTCGGCACCATGCTGCTTTCGTTTTTCTCGCTGATCCTGCTCTTAAGGTAAGGAAATAATGGACAACTACAACCCCGCCAATCTGCTGCTGCTGCTGGTCATCCTCTTCAACTTCTTTTTGCTGGGGAGCAGCCGCCTGGGCGCCTGCATCAGGACCGTGGCCATCCAGGGAGGTATCCTCTCGCTGCTGCCCCTTTTTCTCCACGGGTTTTCCGGCCATTCCCTGATTCTGGCCGGGGGAGCGTTCCTGCTCAAAGGGCTGGCCATCCCTTTTCTGTTGCTCAGGGCTATCCGCCAGGTACAAATCAAGAGGGAGATGGAGCCGTTGATCGGTTATGTCCCGACCCTGCTCCTCGGCACCCTGGCCACGGCCGGGGCGTTTATCTTCAGCGACCGGCTGCCGCTTATCGAGGTGCATCACGGCTCGCTTTTTATCCCGGTCGGCCTGGCCACCCTGGCCACCGGTTTTCTCATGCTTATTACCCGGCGCAAGGCCATCACCCAGGCTCTCGGCTACCTGATTTTTGAAAACGGGGTTTTCATTTTCGGCATGCTGCTGGCCGAGGCCATGCCCCTGATGGTGGAAGCCGGGGTGCTCCTCGACCTGCTGGTCGCGGTTTTTGTCATGGGTATTGTCATGCACCAGATCAACCGGGAATTTTCCAGCATGAACATCGGTCAGCTTTCTTCCTTGAGGGAATAACATGATAGCCGCGCTTCTCCTCTTGCCCTTACTAGGCGGCCTTGCCGCTTTCTGTCTTCCCTCGGACCGGTTCCGCCCGCTGCTGCTGCCGGTCTGCGGCCTGGCCCATCTGGTGCTGACCTTTTTGGTCATCCAGGGCGGGCCGGCTGTACATTTGTCCATGGCCGGCAACTGGATCGGGGTTGATCCCTTAAGTCGCCTCATTCTGCTCATCGTCAGCCTGCTTTTCTGCGGCTGTTCGTTTTATGCCGTCGGCTACCTGCGCTACCGGATCGCCTGGGGAAACAGGATCTTTGTCAGCTGTCTGCTCCTGTTTCTTTCCGCCATGAGTCTGGCGGCCATGGCCCGGCATCTCGGCCTTCTCTGGGTGGCGGTGGAGGCGACCACCGTGGCCAGCGCCCCGCTTATCTATTACAATCGCAACCGCCTCTCCATCGAGGCGACCTGGAAATACCTGATTCTTTGCTCCGTCGGTATTGCCCTAGCCATGCTCGGCATCCTTTTTGTCGCCTACGCCGCCCTGGCCGGCAGCGCGCAGGTCAGCCTCCAGCTTGACGATATTTTGCAGGGAGCGGCAAATTATTCTGCTCCGTGGCTTAGGGCCGGTTTTGTCTTTCTGCTCGTCGGCTTTGGCACCAAGGCCGGCTTTGCCCCCCTGCACACCTGGAAACCGGATGCCTACGGCGAGGCGCCGGGGGTGGTCGGCGCGCTTCTGGCCGGGGGGCTTACCAGTGTGGCCTTTCTCGCCTTGCTCCGCACCCTGCAGATCATGGATGCGGCAGGCGACGGGGCCATGGCCCGGGAGGCCTTTCTGGTCATGGGGTTGGTCTCCCTCGGCTTTGCCGCGGTGTTTGTCATCCGGCAGCCGGATTTTAAAAGGCTGCTCGCCTATTCCAGCGTCGAGCACATGGGGATTCTTGCCATCGGTGTTGCCATCGGCGGAGTCGCCACCTTCGGGGCCATGCTGCATCTGATGAACAATGCTTTGACCAAGGGGGTGCTTTTTCTCTCCGCCGGCAACATCCATCGCCGTTTCGCCAGCAAGCGGGTGGGCGAGGTCCAGGGCGCCATCACCCTGGTGCCGGTTTCCGCCACCCTGTTTCTCCTGGGCTTTCTGGCGATTACCGGCTCGCCGCCTTTTGGACCGTTTATCAGCGAATTTACCATTCTCCGAGGCATCTTCACCGGCGGTCATTATCTGACCGGCGGTCTCTTCCTCTTCTTTCTGGCCGTAATTTTCATCGGCATGGGCAGCACGGTGCTCTCGGTGGTTTTCGGCACGCCGACGGAGCGGAAAGGAGACACCAATTACCGGGAAACTTTGGTGACCACCGGGACGCCGCTGGTCCTGCTTCTCATTATTTTGCTCCTGGGGCTCTACCTGCCCGAACCGGCCAGAAAGCTTTTTGCCGAAGCGGCCGCCCTGCTGGAGGTGAAGCCATGAAGAATCTGAATCCGCAACTGCTGAAAAACGGCGAGGCTGTTGGCCTGGAGTCGGTGCCGATCCTCGATTTTGCTGAGTTCAGCGATTGCCTGCTGGCGGAGGTGCGCAAACAGGGGCGGATAGCGGCCTGCTTTGGAGTGCCCGCAGCGGAAGTGGGCGGGGATCTGGAGATTTTCGCCCTGGTCGCCCGGGATCGCAACGCCTCTGTCGCCGTGTACCGAACCAGCATCGGTGAGCGGTTTTCCTCCCTGACTCCGAATTGCCCGCAGATGCATCTTTTCGAGCGGGAGATTGCCGAGCAGTACGGGGTGGTGCCGGAAGGGCATCCCTGGCTCAAGCCGCTCCGCTTTCATAGCTCCTGGCGGGCCGGGCACGATGCCTGGAATCGCCAGACGGATCAGCATCCCCGCATCGGCGAGATGGAGTTTTACCGGGTGGACGGCGAAGGGGTGCACGAGGTGGCGGTCGGTCCGGTCCATGCCGGGGTCATCGAGCCGGGCCATTTCCGGTTTCAGTGTTACGGCGAGAAGGTGATGCATCTTGAGATCTCCCTTGGCTACCAGCATCGGGATATCGAGCGGATGCTGCTGGGCGGCCCCCATCCGGTCACCATGGCCCAGATGGAAACCATTGCCGGCGACACCACCATCGGGCATGGGTTGGCCCACTGCCAGGTGCTTGAGGCCTTGAGCGGCTGCGAGGTTCCGGCCAGGGCCCAGGCCATTCGCGCCCTGGCCCTGGAACTGGAACGGCTGGCCAATCATGTCGGCGATATCGGCGCCCTGGCCGGCGATGTCGGTTTTCTGCCCACTTCCGCCTATTGCGGCCGGTTGCGCGGCGACTACCTCAATCTGACCGCCGCCCTGTGCGGCAGCCGTTTCGGCCGGGGGATGGTGCGGCCGGGCGGGGTACTCTTTGATCTTGCCCCGGAGTTGGCCGGAGAAATGCTGGCCCGGCTTGCGGCCGTCGAAGGCAATACCCTGGGCGCCCTGGAGCTATTTTTTGACGCGCCTTCGGTTATGGGGCGGTTTGAGGGGCGAGGCCGCCTGTCCCGTTCGGTGGCCGAGGATCTCGGGCTGGTCGGGGTGGCGGCCAAGGCCTGCGCCGTGCCCCGCGACAGTCGCTTTTTCCATCCCACCGGGGTCTACCGTCAGCTGTTCGATGACCTGATCACCGAGGAAACTGGGGATGCCATGGCCCGAGCCAGGGTGCGCAGCCGGGAGATCACCGTCTCCATCGAGCTGCTCCGGCGGATCATGGATAATCTGCCGGCCGGGCCAGTCCGGGCGCCGACCGGGCCGCTTAAGGGTAATGCCCTGGCCATCGGCATGGTGGAAGGCTGGCGGGGCGAGGTGGTGCATGTCGGACTCACTGACGGCGATGGCCGTCTGCGGCGCTACAAGATTGTTGATCCCTCCTTTCATAACTGGAGCGGGTTGGCCATGGCGATGCGCGATGAGCAGATTTCCGATTTCCCCCTGTGTAACAAGAGTTTTAATTTGTCGTACTGCGGGTTTGATTTGTAGCGGTTGGGAAATGGGTGCGAGACGCAATTAAGTCATTTTTTCATATGCAGTTAAAACCCCATTGACCCGCCGCCGAGCACCGGAGAGGCTGCCGAAAAAGGGATTTGCACTGTTTGAGGCGAAGCCGAGTTTGCAAAGCCCCGGCAGCATCGAGGAGCGCAGGGCATCCCGCCCCCGGCGGGACAAGGGGCACAGGGTGCCCTTTCTTTGGTTCGTTTCTTTGGGCAAGCAAAGAAATGAACAGAAAGAGAAAGCCTATTCCTCTGCCTGCGGAGCTTGCCTGGTAATCAGAAAAATATTTGCTACATGCGAATGGATCATGCTGGTGAGAGAATCTGAGGACAAAACGATATGCTGCAGATAATACGGGAACGGTGGCGGCAGGGATTCAGAACGGGAAAATTCCCCAGAGAGGAGCCGGTTCTTCCCCCGCGCTTCCGAGGGCTGCCCAGGTTCGGCGGGGATTGTCCGTCCGACTGTAGCCGGGCCTGCGAGGCTTTGTGCCCCTACGGAGCCTGCAAGCAGGTGGACGGCCGATTGGAGCTTGATCTGGGCCGCTGCCTGTTCTGCGCCGATTGTCCGGCCTGCCCCCACGGTCGGATCACCTTTGGCAGCGACTATCGTCTGGCGGTCCGCAAGCGGGAGGATCTGCTGTACAGCGGCGGGGAATATCCCCTGGCCCAGCCGTTAGAGCCTGCTCGGTTGAAGCTGTTCGGCCGCTCCCTCAAGCTGCGCCAGGTTTCCGCCGGCGGCTGCAACGGTTGTGAGGCGGATTGCAACGTGCTCGGCACCCTGGTTTTCGACTTGGGCCGCTTCGGCATCCAGTTCGTCGCCTCCCCCCGCCACGCGGACGGCATTCTCCTGACCGGGCCGGTCACGGAAAACATGCGCAGCGCGGTGCTGGACACCTATGAGGCAATGCCGGCCCCGAAAATCGTCATCGCCACCGGGGCCTGCGCTATCAACGGGGGGCCGTTTCTGCACAGCAGCGAGGCGGCTCCGGGGCTCGATCCCGTTTTGCCGGTTGACCTATATATCCCGGGTTGTCCGCCGCATCCCTATACCATTCTCGATGGCCTGCTGCGCTTGCTCGGCAGGAGATAAGGGAGGAAGAGATTTTGGCCGAGTTCTATCTTGCCGCCGTAAGCCTGATCTTCTGTTCCGGGCTGCCCGCCCTGGCTTGGGGCCGGCTGGCAAGGAGCGGCGAAATCCTCTCCGTTGTCCTCTTGCTGACCGGTGCAACTCTTGGCCTTGCCGCCTCGCTGGCCGGGGCCTGGCAAACTCCCGCACCCCTGCTGGCAATACCCTGGTCTCTCCCCGGCGGTAATTTCCTCATCGAACTGGACGGGCTGGCCGCGCTCTTCCTGCTGCCGGCCCTGATCATCCTCGGTCTGGGCGGTATTTATGGGCTCGGCTACTTTCCCCAGGCCCGGCACTCCGTGGCGGCGGGCAGGCTCCGTTTTTTTTACGGCATCCTGGGAGCATCCATTGCCCTCCTGCCGGTCAGCCGCAACGGCCTTCTTTTCCTCATGGCCTGGGAGGTCATGGCCATCGGCAGCTTTTTCCTGATCCTTACCGAGCAGAAAAAAGAAGAGGCCCGCCGGGCCGCCTATGTCTATCTTGCCGCTACCCACACCGGCACCCTGGCCCTTTTCGCCATGTTCATTCTTTTGGCCGGTCCCGGCAGCAGCTTTGATTTCCCCCAGGCCGCCACCCTGGACGGCGCCACTTTTCAGGCCGGGGCGATTTTCCTCCTGGCCCTCTTCGGCTTTGGCCTCAAGGCCGGGATCATGCCTCTCCATATCTGGCTGCCCGGGGCGCATGCCGCCGCGCCCAGCCATGTTTCCGCCCTGATGAGCGGGGTGGTGATCAAGATGGGGATTTACGGTCTGGTCCGGTTGACCAGTTTCTACGCTGGCCAGCCGGCCTGGTGGGGCGGGAGCCTTCTCGTTCTCGGGGTGATTTCGGCCATCATGGGGGTGGTGTTTGCCCTGGCCCAGCATGACCTCAAGCGGCTGCTCGCCTATCACAGTGTGGAGAATATCGGTATCATCCTGATCGGCCTGGGTTGCGCCCTGCTGGGGAAAACCTTCCACAGTCCTGCCCTGGTCGTCCTCGGCCTGGCCGGGGCTCTGCTCCATGTGGTCAACCACGGCCTGTTCAAATCCCTGCTCTTTCTCGGAGCCGGTTCGGTGATCCAGGCCACCGGCACCAGAGAGATCGACCGTTACGGCGGCTTGCTGCGCTCGATGCCGCGCACCGCCTTGTTTTTTCTCGGCGGGGCCGTGGCCATCTGCGGCCTGCCGCCGCTCAACGGCTTTGTCAGCGAATGGCTCATCTATTTGGGGCTGCTGCATAGTCAGACCGAAGGCGCCCCCTTCCCGCTCTCTCTGGCAATTCTGGCCGCCCCGGCCCTGGCCATGACCGGGGCTCTGGCCGTGGCCTGTTTTGTCAAGGTCTTCGGCGTTACTTTTCTCGGCACCCCGCGCCATCGATTTCCGGCTCCGCCCGGCGAGGCGCCGGGCAGCATGCTTTTGCCCATGGCCACCCTCCTGTTCTGCTGCCTGGTAATCGGCCTGGTGCCCTGGACGATTGTCCCCCTGCTGCAGCGGGCGGTTGGTGCCTGGCTGGGGTTTGCGGCGGCAGCCCTCTCTTCGGCCGGGAATTCGGAGGGGTTGCTGCTCGGCAGTCTGGCGCCGGTATATTGGCTAAGCCTTTGCGCCTTTCTGCTGCTGGCACTCTCTTTGGGCCTCTTTTCCCGTCAGCAATCCTTTGCGGAGCCTGGCCGCGAAAAGCGGCCGACGACCTGGGGCTGCGGCTACCGGGAGGGGACCCCTCGCATGCAATATACGGCGGTTTCCTTTGCGGAGATGCTGGTCTCCCTTTTCCACTGGGGTTTGTGGAGCGACATCGCCGGCGGCCGGGCCATCGGGTTTTTCCCCGCCGTGGCCACCCTTGCCGCTCATACCCCCGATCTGATTCTGGACCGCCTGCTTCATCCGGTCTGCCGGGACTTATCCCGATATGCCTTTGCGGTCCGCGCCTTTCTGCATCAGGGCTGGATCAGCGTTTATCTGCTCTATTCGGCGCTGACTCTATGCTTGCTGCTGCTCTGGTTGTAGAGTAACTGCCCAGCAGTACCACATCTGCGTTGTCATCGGCCCGCTCGTGTGCACTACACCATTCGCCGGCCTCTTCTTGGCTTTTGCGGACTGGTTCGTGCTATGCCGGCATCTTAAATCCCCCCCAACCCATCCCGCAAGGGGAAGGGAATTTTTTGTGCCCTTACCGCCGGCCTCGTTCAGGATAGCCCTGATACGCCGTGCGGTATCTGCTTTTCTGCCAATGCTCCCGGTCATGGCCACGGTTCTGTTTAAAGCGGGGCGGATAATCGCGGCCGCGGTCGATGATCACCACCTGTCTGACCACCGGTGCCGGCCGGTAATACACCACCGGTCTGTCGTATACCTGCACCTGCGGGTAGTTATCCTCGTACTGGTGGACCACCCTTTGCGGTGGATAATATCCCTGGGGCGACTGACCCCGTTGCTGGTCCAAGTCATTGCCGACCAGGTAGCCCAGCATTCCGCCGATGGCGGTGCCGATCAGGGTGCCCTTGGTGTCGCGACCGATGACCTGCCCCAGGATGGCGCCTCCGGCTGCGCCGCCAATCAGGCCATTTTGGGCGGCCTCCCCGGCCTGGACATTCTGGCTCACGAGCAATAATCCGAAACACGAGATGAGCAGAGTTCGTTTCAGCATTGGTTTCTCCTTATGAAAATAGATTTTTTGGGTTGGGGTGCAATCGGCTACGCCCCGCCTTGTGATTACACCTTACGGCGTACCCGGTGCTTTTCCTAGCCGATATGGGGCGTATCCGGGGGAATGTCGACCCGATGTCGGGAGGGATATGGAGAGAAACGAGCATTAACATGTATGGGAGCTGCGTATTTGTGGTCCTGCTGTTATTTTGCTATATTGATAAAAAGATGGCGCAAAGCCGTTCACCGTTAGGAAAAGGGCTCTGATGACTTCGGAAGAAAAAGATATGCCAGGGAAGAAACTTGTCGATTTCGAGGAGTTTCTTCGCGCAGCGGGGCTCAAGATGACCCCCCAGCTGATGATGATTTGTCGGGAGATCATCGCGGCCGGGGATCACCCTTCGGTGGAGACCCTTTTTTATCGGGTTCGGCAGAAGATTCCCTGCAACTCTTATGTCAGCGTTGCAGTTCCCAACCTCAAAGGAGAACCAGGATGAGCGAAAACAGCAAGTGCCCGGTAACGGGCAGAACCAGCAGGCAGGCAGCCGGCGGTGGCATGTCGAACCGGGACTGGTGGCCGAACCAGTTGAATCTTCATATCCTGCATCAGCACTCCGCCAAATCCAATCCCATGGGCGGGGATTTCAACTACGCGGAAGAATTCAAAAAACTCGACCTTGCCGCCCTGAAGAAGGATCTCTTCGCGCTGATGACCGACTCGCAGGAGTGGTGGCCGGCAGACTGGGGTCATTACGGGGGGCTCTTTATCCGGATGGCGTGGCACAGCGCAGGCACTTATCGTATGGGCGACGGGCGCGGAGGAGCGGGTTCCGGTAATCAGCGCCTTGCGCCCCTTAACAGCTGGCCGGACAACGTGAACCTCGACAAGGCGCGCCGTTTGCTCTGGCCGATCAAGCAGAAATACGGCAGGAAAATCTCCTGGGCCGACCTGATGATCCTTGCCGGTAACTGTGCGCTGGAGTCGATGGGGTTCAAAACCTTCGGTTTCGGCGGTGGGCGCGAGGACATCTGGGAGCCGGAAGAGGATGTCTACTGGGGCAGCGAGGACACCTGGCTCGGCGACAAGCGTTACTCCGGAGACCGGGATCTTGAAAACCCCCTGGCCGCCGTGCAGATGGGCCTCATCTACGTGAACCCTGAGGGGCCGAACGGCGAACCGAATGTGGTCGCCTCCGGTCGTGACGTTCGCGAGACCTTCGCCCGCATGGCTATGAACGATGAAGAGACCGTCGCCCTGGTTGCGGGCGGCCATACCTTCGGAAAGTGCCACGGCGCGGGACCTGCGTCCCATGTGGGCCCTGAACCTGAAGGCGCCCCTCTCGAAGCGCAGGGTCTTGGTTGGAAGAGCAGCTTCGGCAGCGGCAAAGGCGGCGATACGATCAGCAGCGGCATTGAGGGCGCCTGGACGCCGAATCCGACCAGATGGGATATGGGCTATTTCGACATGCTGTTCGGCTATGACTGGAATCTGGAGAAAAGCCCTGCCGGCGCCCATCAGTGGGTCCCGGTCAATCCGGATAAAAAGAGCCTCGCGCCCGCTGCTCACGATCCGTCGAAGCGGGTTACGACCATCATGACCACGGCGGACCTCTCTCTGAGGATGGATCCGATCTACAAGCCGATCGCGAAGCGGTTCCATGAAAACCCGGAGGAGTTCGCGGATGCCTTTGCCCGGGCGTGGTTCAAGCTGACCCACCGCGATATGGGCCCGCGGTCGCGCTATCTCGGCCCGGAGGTTCCGGCAGAGGAACTGATTTGGCAAGACCCGGTGCCCGCAATCGATCATGGGCTGATCGACGAGAAGGACATCGCAGACCTCAAGGCCACGATCCTTGCCTCGGGTTTGTCGATCTCCCAACTGGTCTCTACCGCCTGGGCCTCGGCCTCCACGTTCCGGGATTCCGATAAGCGCGGCGGCGCCAACGGGGCGCGGATTCGTCTTGCCCCGCAAAAGGATTGGGAAGTCAACCAGCCTGAGCAACTTGCCACGATGCTGCCAATCCTTGCCGAAATCCGGAAGGGGTTCAACAGCGCGCAGTCAGGCAAGAAGAAGGTGTCGCTTGCCGACTTGATTGTTCTGGGCGGATGCGCAGGTGTAGAGCAGGCTGCGAAAAATGGCGGGTGCGAATTGATCGTTCCCTTCACCCCGGGGCGCACGGATGCGTTAGAGGAGCAAACCGATGTGAAGTCATTCGGTGTCCTTGAGCCGAAAGCAGACGGGTTCCGCAACTACCAGAAAACCAAATTCGCCGTAAGGGCGGAGGAGATGCTGGTTGACCGGGCGCAACTTCTGAAGTTGACCGCCCCTGAGATGACGGTGCTCGTCGGCGGTATGCGCGTCTTGAATGCTAATTTCGCACAGATCCCGCACGGCGTTTTTACCAGGCGGCCGGAGTCGCTCACCAATGACTTCTTCGTGAATCTGCTCGACATGGGCACGACGTGGAAGGCAACCCCGGAAGACCAAGACGTGTTCGAGGGGCGTGATCGTGTGAGCGGCGAACGCAAGTGGACCGGCACCCGCGTGGACCTGGTTTTCGGCGCTAATTCCCAGTTGCGCGCCCTGGCCGAGGTTTATGCGCAGGACGATGCGAAGGAAAAGTTCGTGCGCGACTTCGTTGCCGCCTGGAACAAGGTCATGAACCTGGACCGCTTCGACCGGATCTGATTGCGGCATAACGGTCTGCATGGCCCCGACCTGGAGAAAAACAGCAAACGGACCTCCATTCCAGCGGTCGGCATACCGTTCGCCGCTGGTCCGGAGGGATATTTAACTGCTTGCCGAATGCTGGTAAGCACTCCTCCTCTAAATACGATCTCTCTGCCACGTGTTGCCCTCAAGACCTGTATTCAGCAGCCATGAACAGGTTTCTGCCAAGTAGGCAATTGCCTCTTTTGCGCAGGCGTGCTAGAAGGGGGGATCGATTCCGTTTGCCAGGACCATCCCATGCGCCGCCAGATTCTGCTCTCCATCACCATCCGTTTTCTCATCTACTTCACCCAATGGCTGGTGCTGGCCTATTTGCCCCTGCTCCTCAAAGGCTATGGCTTGAGCGACCTGCAGATCGGCATGATCATCGGCATTTTTTCCCTCTCCTCCATGGCGCTGATGCTGCCGCTGGGGATGTTCTCCGATTTCTTTTCCCCCAGGCGGACCATGCTTTGCGGCGCGCTGCTCTATGCGGGGTATTTTGCCGCCCTCCTGTTTGCCCGCTCCTTTGCCTGGATCCTGGCAGCGATCTGTGTGGGAGGCTTGGGGAGCGCGGCCCTGGTTGTGGTGAGCGAGTCCTTATACCTCAAGCATTTCGGCCAGATCCAGCGGAGCCGACGGGTGGCGATCTACCAGTTGAGCACCTATCTCGGCTTCGGTCTCGGCCCCCTGGTCGGCGGCCTGGTGGTGCAGACCTCGCCGGAGCTGATCTTTATTTTTGCCATGGCCGGGGCCGGGGGGATCTTTTTTTTCTCCCTGTTTCTCATGGATTATGAGCCCATTGTGTTTTCCTTTAAGGAATACAGCGGAGATGTCCTCCAGTTCAAGCCTCTGCTGCTGATTGCCTGTCTTTTTGTCCTGGGCACCCATTTCGGGGTGGAGCAGACTTCGTATTCCCTGCTGCTCAAAGAAAAATTCGGCCTGCGTCCCCTTCAGATAGGAATGGTCTTTGCCTGCATGGGGTTATGGATGGCCTTGGCCGTGCCCCTGGTGGGCCGCTATCACGACAAACGGAAATCGGTGTTCCTCTTTTTTCTTGGGGGGATGGCCTTTTCCGCCCTGTTTCAGATGCTGACCCCGCTGGCGGTTGACATCTGGAGCCTGATAATCATCCGTCTCCTCCACACCCTGGGCGATACCGTGGCCCTGCTGGAGCTGGGGGTGCTGGTGGCGCTGCTTTTTCCTTCAGGGCGGCTGGGCGGCAACTCCGGCCTGCTCTACGGCGCCCGCACCCTGGCCACCTTTCTTGCCGCAGTGGCGGCCGGAAGTCTGAACCGGGAGTGGGGTTATGGCGCCTCCTTTTTTGGGAGCGGCCTGCTTGTCCTCTGTTTTGTGGCCGGGTGTTTTCTCTTTATCGGGCTCAGCTCCGCACGGCGGCAGGCGGTGGGTTGGCAGAGGGTTGAGGAATGAGCCAGTGAATAAGAGGTTGTGAAAAGGGGACATCATTTTGTCCCTGAAATCGCTTGACTTTTAACACAGTTGCTACCCTACTCAATTGTCCCCAATTGATTTATTGATTTCCTGCCTTATCTGGCAAGAATCCATTCCGCAATCCGGCTGACCACCGCTCTTTCGATGCCATTGAACCCATGGTAGGAGAGAGCCTGGCAAGGGTCGCCTTGCGATTGCCCATCTCTGAAGGAAAATAGTTCCTTTCTCGGGGCCTGGACAAGTTTTTTCATAAGGGCGGAAATATCCGCGAAAGAACAATGCCCGCAGCCATCAAGCTCATGATGTGCGACGAGCACCGGAATCCGCAGCCTTTCCAGGGGCAGGCCCGGAACCGGTCGTGTTTTTTTGTCGGTCAGGATAGTGGAAGTTAGAACGAGACCATCAGGCCCATCGCCATGATCAAGTTCGCTGGCGACAAAGGCGGCGGATTGCGTCCCTCGGCTCGTGCCCACCAGCCAAACCGGAATTTTCTCCTGTTGCCTTACCCAGGCGATAACCGCCTTGATGTCCGCCTCATGCTCGGCCGTCTGTCTGAAGCCGTTGAGAAAGGGATTCGCCTGGCGGTCGGAGGGGGCATCCACCACGATGGTCAACAGGTCATGCTCGACGAAAAACTGGCGGCTGCGGACAAGGAAATTGTTTTGGCCCCAGGCAAGGCTCCCGTTCGATTCAATCCGCAGCCCCCCGTGCCCGCCGGCAAAAAGAAGCACCGCTGCTTTCGGGGCGGACGGGGCAATAACGAGAAGTCGCTGGTTCACTCCGGGCCGGGTTGGAAGATCAACGACGCCGGAGGTAATTCCGGCATGAGCAGGGATTGCAAAGAAAGCAATTAGTATGACAAGCGCTGGCCCAAATGTTCGTGGCATGGCAAACCTCTGGCGATAGGGGGGCGGTTTTCAGGACACACTCGTCTTCCTCTCCGGCCAGATTCCCCGGGCGATTCTTGTTGTGGAGGTATCGATCCTCTCATCGCCGGGAGCAGGAATATGGCCAGATCAGCCTGGTGTTTGGCGGGTGCGCTTTGCCCTCGCTGTCCTGACATGGGATCGACACCTGTTTGTCGGTCTCGGGCAGAGCGGCAAGAGCATCGGAATTGTAAGGGGGTTGGCTGCGGTAAAAGGCCACCGGATCCATCCATCGCCCCCGCACCGGGATAAGGTAGCCGCCTTTTTTTTCGAGCACCGCATAGTCGGGGCTGTCGCTATACATGATGGAAAAATGCAGCGCATTCCGTCGCTCCCTTCCGGGGCCGCGAAAAGAAGAACCGGTGATGCGTTCCCGCGCCTCCTTCCCGGAAATCCCCGTATTGCTGGTTTTGCCGACCTCGTCCCCGCGTTTTACCTTTTGGCCGACGGCAAGCGGCGGCAACTCCAGCAGGTGCGCGTACTCAGAATACAACCAGAACGGCTTGCCTGTTTGTTCCGGTGAGTGCCGCAGAAACAGGCGTATCCCGACCGCCGTTTCGTGGTTGTCGAACATGGCCGCCACCACGCCATCCGCCACGGCGAGAATCGGCGTTCCCCGGAGCGCCGGGATGTCAATGCCGCCGTGCAGCGCCGGACGACCGCGCTTGCCGCTGTAGTCTATGGCCCAGCCTTCATCGAGGTCAGGGCACTGGAAGCGCTGGTCAAAGACCGGGGTGCTGCCGGTGATATGCATCCCCAAGTCAACGGCGTCATGGGGATCGCACCGGTCGGTGCAGCGCACGATACCGCTGAAGGTTTTGGTATCTATCGCGCCCATGCCGACCTGAGCCGCGAATACCGACCGGTAAATCAGGCAACACGATAAAAATACGACGCTCAAGCGGATAATTTTCATCCTCGACACCTCACCACGCGTATGCCAAACCATAAGCAAATAGATGATGGACTCCAGAATTTCGTAGCGCATCTCTTAATGGCCAACGCCTTACGAGTCATGCGGCTGCGCTTCTCTTCCTGTGTAACTCTGGCAACCAGCGGCAGGGGCTCATGGGCAGTGAGTACCTTGGTTTTGTCTGGGCCATGTCCCTCTCCTCGCAAAATAGTTTCCGCACGATCCCGCGCCGGGCCGCCTTGGCCGTGCTGACTCGCATGGGCAGAGAAAAGTCGGCTGACGTGACGACCTTGTGCAGCCTTTCCTAATGCGCCATGAGCGAGAGATCGCAAAAAGTCAAATTTGAGCCGGAAGAGGCCGCTTTCCCTGGACAATAATCGGCGGAGGCACCCAAGGTCAAGCAGATCGTCAGCCTGCCTTATGAAGCCAGGCTTGGCTCCGAAGTTGCTGCTTCCGGCCCCGAGGCGCAGACAGCCCGGTTGCACCCCCCGGACGGAGTTTCGGGGACAGGATATGCAATAATAAAGGGGGTAAAGGAGATAGCTTATTTCCTTGGTTTCTTCGAACCCGACCTGGACGGCGGCTTCACTGCCTCTCGCTGCGCCTCCTCCACCGTGGCCAATAGCTCTACGCAGTTGGCATCGGTTCCGGTTCCGGTTTCGACCAAAGGTATGAGCGCCGCCAGGGGATTGATCAACCCGAGCAAGACCGCGCTGCCGAGACGCTTGATCAGGCCTCTTTTGTCAACGCTGACTTTCGGCTTGGCAAAGTTGCCGGTAATATGGATGGGGCTGCGGACCACCAGAATACTCACGTCCTTGGGATGCGGCTTCAAAATGAGGTCCAATTGTTCGGCGCGGAGGTTGACGTCGCCGGAACCTTCGATTTGCGTGTCGGCCGTGTCGAGGACGATTGATCGGCTGGTGGCCAAACCGTCTTTTATCTCGAAGGACGCGGCTCCGCAACGGATGGCGGTCTCGCGGTCGCCGACCACGAGGAACTTGATGATCTCGCCGCCGTCCAGGCCGAGAAACTCGACCAGAAGATTGGAAAGCTTACCCCCGGAAGTCGCGAAACTTCCTTCGCCGGTGGCGGTTGCCAGCATGGCGGCAAGGCTGTTGCCTCGCCCGGAAATCTTGATCTTGGCGCCCATCGCTCCTTCGCTCACCTTCATCAACTTTACGGTAGGAAACAGTTTGTTGAGCCGCAGAGCGCGCAGGGAAATAGTGGCCTGCGCAGCAATGGGATCTTGCTTTGCGTTGAGCGTGATATTCGAGACGATATTCCCGCCCGCAAATCCGAAGTTGAGCGGCGCCAGAGTGAGCACGCCGTCGGCTAATTTCATGGTTGCCGTGAGATCTTCCAGGGCCAGCCCTTTCGGGCGGCGGATCTGGCCGGCGGTCAAGGTGACGTCTGCGTCGATGGCGTGCAACCGTTCGAGGCGGAAAGGTTCGTTGGGCAGCACACGGGCAGGTGCGGCAGGGACCCCGGCCATTTTGCCCTCGCTTGAGACCGGGCCGCGTCCCTTATCGGCGGCGCCGCTTGAGTGAATCCCGATCATCGGGCCCAGATCCTTCAGGTCGAGGATTTTGCTGTGAAATGCAGCGGCAAGGTGGGGACGGGGCTGCTTCGGGGTGAACACCGCGGTGCCGTTGATATCGCTGCCGCCGATGATTCCCTTGAAGTTTTCATATGCATATTTGGCGCCCTGATTCTTAAAGCGGCCTTCGATGGAAAAATGGGGCGAATGGGGCAGCGGGACCGGGACTATCGGATAAAGGCGAGACCAGTCGGGCCCGGCGATTTTGACCCGCGCGTCGACTTCGGCCAACTGCCCAAGATCGACAAAGGAGCCGTCGATTTCAAATGAATTCTTGCCGATCTTGCCGCTGGCTTGCAACGGAAAGGCCACGCCGGAATCGCGCAGCCCCAGCACACTGCCCGCCCGTGCCGACCCGGAAAAAGGCAGGCCCTTATACTTGCCGGAAAAAGCGATCACCGTGGGCAAGCGCTGCGGCCTGCCATGCGCATCCTGCGCTTCGGTTCTGACCTCGGCCCGTGCGTCCAGATCCTCCAGCCCGTCGCGCCAGCGGATCACGCCATGGTCGATGGTCAGGCTGCGAATTTCCGGTACCGGCGCCTCTGGGTCATCGGACTTGCCGAACACCCAGTTGCGCTTGCCGTCCTTGCTGCGCTCCAGCAGCACATCGCCATCCACCACGCGTAACCGCTCGACAATAATGACCCGGTCAAACAACGAGCGCAGGTTCGGGACAAACTCAAGACCTTCCACGGAGGCCATCTGTTTTTCTTGCGACCACTCCGGGTTTTCATAGCTCATCTTGCCGATGCGGATGGTGGGAGAAAAACCCAGCGCAACATTGATATCGCCCTCGATTTTCAGGTGACGTCCGGTTTTTTGGAAGACGTAGCTTTCGATAGGCGCGCGAAACCAGTTCCAATCGAACAACACCAGAAACAGCAGAACGAGGATGCCTATGGCACCTGCGGCAATCATGGTTTTGCGATACTTCAAGTTGCCGAACCAAGGGGAAAATTTTGACGGAGGCAAAAGAGAAGCTCCTGATTTTAAAGTTTTGGGCAGTCCATCAAGTAGTTTCCATGAGCATCCCATATTCCCCGGTTGATTGTCAATCCAGGGGGGGGAACAACGATTGTTTCGGTGGAGACAGATCCAAAGGATTATCGCGGCTGAAGCTGCTCCTCCGGGTCTGGCAACCATTACCCCCTCATGGTAGGCGCGGCTTCAGCCGCGATTAACTCGCAGGGGCCGACAAAAATGTCCGCCCCCTTCTTTTTTGTCGCAAAGTTTACACAACCCCCCCCGTCCCCTGTTCCCTTCCGTTTTAGCCCATAAGATTTTTTCTACTTAACTGCAAGTAATGACACGATAAAATATTATTCTTTCCGCTTGGCACACCCCTTGCTCATACCCCTGTACACACCATTACAGAGGAGTAAGGACGCCATGCAAGCAGCGTTGCAGGAACGACAGGATTCTATCCATCGCACAGGGGAAGCCCCCTTTGTCATGGAGTGCAACAAGGACAGTCTGGCCGGGGCGGTGAGCCAGCGGGCCTGCGTGTTCTGCGGCTCCCGGGTGGTGCTCTATCCCATTGCCGACGCCCTGCACTTGGTGCATGGGCCCATCGGCTGCGCGGTCTACACCTGGGATATCCGGGGTGCGCTCTCCTCCGGGCCGGAACTGCACCGCTTGAGTTTTTCCACGGACATGCAGGAGACCGACGTCATCTTCGGCGGCGAGAAAAAGCTCTACAACGCCCTGGTCGAGCTCATCGACCGGCATGCGCCCAAGGCGGCCTTTGTCTATTCCACCTGTATCGTGGGGATTATCGGCGACGACATGGCGGCGGTGTGCCGCCGGGTGAGTGAGGAAAAGTCCATCCCGGTTCTGCCCGTGCAGTCGGAAGGGTTCAAGGGCAACAAGCGGGAGGGCTACAAGGCGGCCTGCAACGCCATGCGCCAGTTGGTGGGCATGGGCGACATCAGCGGGATTTCCAAGTACAGCCTCAACATTTTGGGCGATTTTAATCTGGCCGGGGAGATCTGGCTGATCCGCGACTACTTTGCCCGGATGGGCGTCGAGGTGGTGGCCAACATCACCGGGGACGGCCGGGTGGGGGATATCCAGCGGGCGCACGGGGCCGCGCTCAATGTGGTGCAATGCTCCGGCTCCACCATGGATCTGGCTCGGATGATGGAAGAGGATTACGGGATTCCCTCGCTGCGGGTTTCCTATTTTGGCGTTGAGGACATGGCCGAGTCGCTCTATGCGGTGGCCGCGTTTTTCAAGGACGAGGAGATGATGCGCCGCACCAGGGAGCTGGTCAAGGAGGAGCTTTCGCTGATCATGCCGGAACTGATGCGGTATCGCCAGGCCCTGGCGGGCAAGCGGGCCGCCATTTATGTGGGCGGGGCGTTTAAGGCGTTTTCCCTGGTCAAGGCCTTCCGCACCATCGGCATGCAGGTGGTCATGGTCGGCTCCCAGACCGGAACCCCGGAGGATTATGCGGAACTGGCCGAGATCACCGACCCCGGCACCATCATCGTCGATGATTCCAACCCCCTGGAGCTTTCCTCGTTTCTTCAGGAAAAGGAGGTGGACATCTTCGTGGGCGGAGTCAAGGAGCGGCCCATCGCCTATAAGCTGGGCGTGGCCTTCTGCGACCACAACCACGAACGCAAGGAGATGCTGGCCGGGTTTGCCGGCATGCTCAACTTTGCCCGCGAGGTCTACGGCTCGGTGATGAGCCCGGTGTGGCGGTTTGTCCCCAGAGGGGAAAAATAGCCACGAAACCCACGAAAGAACGCGAAATTTGTAGCTACTCAACATCCCATTCGTCATTCCCGCTTAGCGGTGAAGCAGAGGTGGTGCCGTTGGATAGTTAGCAAAACTTTAGTGTCTTTCGTGGATTTCGTGGCCAACAAAAAAAGAGTGTACGCCATGGGCAAGATACTGCCGAATTATGTCTCCACCACCAATGCCTGCAAGCTGTGCAAGCCTTTGGGCGCCAGCCTTGCCTTTCGGGGCGTGGAAGGGGCGGTGCCCTTTCTCCATGGCTCCCAGGGCTGTGCCACCTACATGCGGCGTTATATCATCAGCCATTTTAACGAGCCCATCGACATCGCCTCCTCCTCGCTGGGGGAGAAGAACGCGGTCTACGGCGGCGGGGCGAACCTGAAGTTGGGCTTAAAAAACGTGACCGAGAAATACCATCCGGCCCTCATCGGCATCGCTACTACCTGTCTCACTGAAACCATCGGCGACGATGTGAAGCGGCTGCTCTTTGAATACCGCCGGGAGTTCATGCAGGACGGCGGCCCGCTCTTGGTGCGGGTTTCGACCCCGAGCTATTCGGGAACCCACATGGAGGGGTTCCACGCGGCGGTACGGGCCCTGGTGGAGCAACTGACCGAGGCTACGGAAGCCAACTCCACGGTGAACATCCTGCCCGGTTTTCTCTCGGCCGCGGATCTGCGGAGCCTCAAGGAGATCGTTGCCGATTGCGGCCTCACTGCCACCGTGCTGCCTGATTTTTCCGAAACCCTCGACGGCCCGGCCCTGCGGGATTATCCCCTGATTCCCAAGGGCGGGACGAAGATCGGCGATATCCGGGCGATGGGCGGGGCCAAGGCGACGGTGGAGTTCGGCCATACCATGCCGGAGCAGCTTTCCGGGGGCAAGTATCTGGAAAAGGCCTACGGCGTAGACCTGCACCGGCTGGGGATGCCGGTGGGCATCCGGGAAACGGACCGGTTTTTCGAGGTTCTGCGCGAGCTTTCCGGCAACCCCATACCGGAGAAATACGCCATGGCAAGGGGCCGCCTGGTGGACAGCCTGGTGGACGGCCATAAGTACGTGTTCGGCAAACGGGCCGTGGTGTACGGCGAAGAGGATCTGGTTATCGGCCTGACCTCTTTTCTGGCCGAGATCGGGGTCCAGCCGGTGCTTTGCGCCTCGGGCGGCACCAGCGGCGGGTTTGTCCGGGCCATCGAAAAAGCGGTGGAAGGCTTTGCCGTGGAGATGCCCCTGATCCACGAGGGCATGGATTTTCACGAGATCGGCGAGCTGGCCGGGGAGTTGAGGCCGGATTTTTTCCTCGGCTACAGCAAGGGGTATGCCTTGGCTCGGGGCCTCAATGTCCCGCTGATCCGCGTTGGTTTTCCAATCCACGACCGGGTTGGCGGCCAGCGGCTCCTGCATATCGGCTACCACGGGGCGCAGCAGCTTTTCGATCTGATCGCCAATGCCATGATCGCGGCCAAGCAGGACAACTCCGAGGTCGGCTACAGCTATATGTGAAAATACAGCAGCTATCAGCTATCAGCTTTGAGCTGATAGCTGAAAACTGAAGGCTTACCGCTATCCAAAAGGAGAAAACCAATGCTTGATACTGCCAAAGACCTGAGCAAGCACCCCTGTTTCAACCCGGCCATCAAAGGGCAGGCCGGCCGCGTCCACCTGCCGGTGGCCCCGAACTGCAATATCAAGTGCAATTATTGCGACCGCAAGTACGACTGCGTCAACGAGTCGCGGCCCGGGGTGACCAGCACGATCCTGAGCCCGGAGCAGGCCCTGGTCTACATGGGCAAGGTTTTGGAAAAGGAGCCGCGCATCACCGTGGCCGGTATTGCCGGGCCTGGCGATCCCTTTGCCAATGGCGAGGCGACCATGGAAACCATGCGCCTCATTAATAAGCATTTTCCGCAGATGATCTTATGTCTGGCCAGCAACGGCCTGGCTATCGGTCCCTATATCCCGGAGCTGGCCAAGCTCAATGTCTCCCATGTGACCATCACCATCAATGCCGTGGACCCGGAGGTGGGGGCCAAAATTTACAGTTGGGTGCGGGACGGCAAGGTCGCCTATCATGGCCGCCAGGCGGCGGAGCTGCTCCTTTCCCGGCAGCTGGAGGCGGTCAAGGATCTGAAGGCGCACGGGATTACGGTAAAGATCAATTCCATCCTGATTCCGGGGATCAACGACCAGCATATCCTGAAGGTTGCGGAGGCCATGCAGGGGCTGAGTGCCGATCTTTTCAACTGCATGGCCATGTTCCCCAACGTGGGCACCCCATTCGGCACAATCCGCGAGCCGTCCAAGGAGGAAGTTGGTGCGATGCGTACCGAGGCGGAAAAGTTCCTGCCCCAGATGCGCCACTGCACCCGTTGTCGGGCCGACGCGGTGGGTCTGCTCGACCAGGACCGGACCGAGGAGATGCGGGGCTGCCTCTCCGCCTGTGCCCAGTTGCCGCCGCTGCCTGCCGAGGAACGGCCTTATGTCGCGGTGGCTACCATGGAGGGCATCCTGGTAAATCAGCATCTGGGCGAGGCAAAGCGCTTTCAGATCTATGCTAAAAAGGAAGATTCCTTCGTTTTGGTTGAAGAGCGGGAGGCGCCCAAGGAGAATGGCGGCGGCTTGCAGCGCTGGACCTCCCTGGCCCGGCGCCTCAATGATTGCCGGGCCGTGCTGGTGAGCGGGGTCGGCGAGACGCCCAGGGAGATTCTGCAGAAATCGGGGATTCGTCCCGTGGCGATGGGCGGCTTTATCGCCGATGGTCTGAAGACGGTCTTTGCGGGCGGCAATCCCGGGGCACTGAAGGCCAGGAGACAGCCCTGTACCAAGGGGGTGTGCGCGGGGTCGGGCGGCGGTTGTCAGTGAAAGAACGTAACAGGCAGATAGTCCCGCCTTTGAACTTTCATTGTTCTGCTCAGGTATGGCAGCTATTTGAAGGTGACACCTCTCTATACAATTTTGTTACTTGCCATATTGCTTATATACCAAAAATGTAATTTTTTCGTTTAAGGGTATTTTCTGGCAACCGCTGCTATTTCAAGCAGTTATGTTAAGAATATATTTTTTGCCGGTTGTTGGCATGGAATGTGAATTGCTGGAATACACAGAAGGCAGGCTTCAGGCATTTTAGTAAAATTTATAATTTATAAAAAAGGAGAAGAAAGATGAGTAAAGTCGCAAGGAAGTTGCTGGCCGGCGTTGCCGCCACAGGGGTATGCCTTTCCATGTTTACCGGGATGGCTTTTGCCGAGGAAGACAAGCCCACAGCGAATCTGACCGTTGGTGCGTACAGCCAGTATATCTGGCGTGGATTTGAGCTGAGCAAGGACAGCATCGTGGTGCAGCCGTCCATGACCGTGGCGTATAAGGGTTTTTCCGCAAACCTCTGGGGGAATCTCGACACCGACCAGTACTCCGCCACCACTGATTCGACAAACAACTGGAATGAAACCGACATGACCCTGGCCTATGGCTGGGAGATGGGCCCGGTGGCCTTTTCCGCAGGTTATATCTACTACGCTCTTGATTCTGCGGAAGATACCCAGGAGTTTTTTGCCAGCGCCGCGTTGAACACCCTTTTGAAGCCGACTCTGACCGTGTACCGCGATACGGATTACTATCCCGGCTGGTATGCTACTCTGGCTGTTTCCCACTCCTTCCCGGTGCAGGGGGACGTTACCCTGGATTTGGGCGCCCAGGTGAGTTATCTGGCCGCTGATGATTCTTCCCCGTATAAAGAGGCTGACGGCAGCAAGTACAGCAATCTCCATGATGGGGTGTTGTCGGTGGGCCTTACCGTGCCGGTGAACAAATACATCACCGTCAGCCCGAAGCTCAGCTATACCTTTGCCTTGAGCGATGATGCCGAAGATCTCATGCGGACAAGCAGCAAGGATGGAAGCGACGACAACTTCCTCTACGGCGGTGTTGCCGTGAGCATGGCGTTCTAACAGGGGTTTCCCCCATTTTCTCCCTGTTCGGCCCGTCTGTTTCGCCAAATCCCCTGGCTGAGACAGACGGGCTTTTTTATGGAAAAAAGCATTGCGCAACGAAGACAGCCTGTTCCCGCACCTGACTGCGCTCGGGAATCTGCGTTATGGCATCAGGCGGGCTACCATGGAACACAAGGTGAGTCTGGATCAGGCTGTGGAACTTCCGGGTATCGGCCATCTGCTTGACCGGAAAGCGGATCGGCTTTCCGGGGGCGAGCGCAGCGGGGCGCCATTGCCAGGGCGCTGGCGATCAGCCCCCGATTTCTGCTCATGGACGAGCCGCCGCTGGCGGCGTTTGATCTTAAGCGCCAGCAGGGAATTATGCCCTGTCTGGAAAGGTTGCATGACAAGTTGGAGATTTCTGTGCTCTATGTCAGCCAAAAGGCAGGGAAGTGGAAAAAGGAACGTCTTGCCGGCACATGATTGTGCGCCGGAATCAGTCAAGTGAGGTGACAGTCATGGAGCATGTGCGAGGTTTGGTGGACAGCACCCTGCGCGAGGGCGGCCAGACGGCGGGGGTTTCCTTCAGCCTGGAGCAGAAGGTGGCCCTGTCCCGGTATCTCGTGCAAATCGGGATCGAAGAGGTGGAGGTGGGTATCGCCTCGCCGCTGGACAGAGAGCTCCCCTCCCTGGTTTCCCGCTGCCGCGGAGAGGCAGGAGTGAAGCGGCTGTCCCTCTGGTGCCGCTGCCGAAAGGAGGATATCGCCTGCGCTCTGCGCCTGGCCCCGGAAGTGCTTTCCCTCTCCGTGCCGGTTTCCGATCTCCATATCGCCACCAAGCTTAATCTCGGGCGCCCGGCGGTGGTGGAGACGGTGGCCAGGTCGCTTGCCAAGGCGCGGGCGGCGGTGGGCTATCTTTCCCTCGGTTTGGAGGATGCAACCCGGGCTGATTCGGCCTTTCTGCGCGAGATCGTTGCCATTGCCTGTGAAAACGGGGTGGACCGCATCCGCATTGCCGACACTGTGGGGGTAGCCACCCCCGGCTCCATTGCCGCCATGGTCCGCGGGCTGCGCCGGGATTTTGCAGTAGAGATCGGGGTACACATGCACAATGACTTCGGCATGGCCACGGCCAATGCCCTTGCCGCTCTGGAGGCCGGCGCCCATTGGGCCGACGTCACCGTATTGGGTTTGGGCGAGCGGGCCGGAAACAGCCGTTTGGAAGAGGTGGGGGGCTATCTAGCCCTGCAAGGCGGCAGACCCTATGCGACCACCCTGTTTCCCGCCCTGGCCCGCTTGGCCGCCGATTGCTCCGGCCGGAAGATCGAAGCCCATCAGCCGGTGATTGGCGCGGGGATCTTTGCCTGCGAAACCGGCCTGCATCTGGCCGGGCTCGCCAAGGATCCCCGGACCTACGAGCCCTATGAACCGACCTTGGTAGGGGCGCGGCGGCAATTGTCGTACGGGGCCAAAGTGGGCAGGCAGGGGGTGGCAGAGCGTTTGCGGCAGTTGGGTTTGTGCTGTCAAGAGGCGCAGCTGGGGAGGCTGGTTGAGGACTTCCGGGGGCAGTGCCAGGATTTGGGCAGGCCGCTCCATGATCGGGAGGTATTACAACTCGTGGCCCAATATAGGTAACCAATCACGGGGTAAGCCACAAAGGTCAAATAACCACGGACCGATCGCCGCAAGATGTGGTGCCCTGTGACCGATTACCAATATAGTTCTTGATTCGCAGGCCTTCCTGCCCTTACAGTGGAAAAAACAAGCGGGTTGCCAAAGCCGTTGGTTCGTTTTGAGAAACAGGAGAGGTACCATGGTGCAAGAAAATATTTTTTCCCTGCTGGAACGCACCGGTCCTTTCGCCACCGGGGACCGGCCGCCATCCCTGGCTCCTTTCTCCCCGGAGGCGCGGCTCTTCGCCCGTGGTCTGGTCGAGACGGGTATGACCACCCGCTACCGGATTCTGCGTAACCAGATCTTCGAGTTTCTCGATGTCCGTTCCTTTGCCGGGATCCAGGCGATCATCAATGATCCGGCTAGGCGTAAGCTGGCCAACGAACGGGCCTACCGGCTGCTGGGCAACATGTTCGGCATCGAGGGCAACGCCCGGGAGGTTATCCTGCGGATCAACACCTATTCGCGAACTGCGGACGGGGTGATCAACTATCTCAAGGCCAAGGTTCTGGCCAACTATGCCTCGTATATCGAGATGACCAACGAGATCGACTCCTGCAAGAGCCCGGTTAATCTGCTGCTCATTCTCTTTGACGACCGCTACCACAAGAAGGCGCGTTTCGAAGCAAAGCGCAAGCTGATCCTCATGAATCTGGCCGGTTCCATCGATCAGCGGGAACGGGAAACCGAGGTGGAGGCCAAGTTCGATCAGTTTCTCGAATTTTTGAACGAACACGTCTGGAGCAGAAAAAGCAGGATCGGCGAGCTGGAGATCGTCTACCTCCTGAGCGACCACGACCGAGAGACCTTTGCCTGCACCAAGGTCGAGGTCGTCGGCCAGGGCCACTGGGCTTACGGCAGCACTGCGGCCAAGGTTTTCGGCAAGGAAGTTCCCGGGGGCAAAAAAAAGGCCAACCAGAAGCTCACCCTGATCAAGCGCCGTCGTTTCCAGGCCAACGGGGTCGAGGTGCCGATCTATGTCTCCATCCGCAAGAAACAGTCTGAAGCCAAGGTCTTGAAGCTCCTGCGCAAGGGCGAGGAAAATCCGGCCGTGGCGGTGGATGACGAGCTGGGCCTCATGGGGGTGGTAGACTCGGTGGCCGAGGTCAAGGCCTTTCAGAAGCACCTGACCAAAAGCGCCACCAAGGCCGGATCCTTGATGACCCTGGAGGAGGTGACCGACACCCTTTCCGGCGGCGCCCATCAGAGCGGGAGCATCGGCAGCTCCGCCAAGACCCAGATGCTCAAGTTTTTTGCCCGCATGGGTGGCATGCGGGTGGAGTTCATCGTTCACACCAACCGCTCGTACCTCAACTATATCTATGAGCGTGAGGTCTCCCACGACGAGTATGAGGTGAAGCGGATCTTCGACTCGGGGGTAGCCCAGCTGCTTTTCCCGCAGGATATCTACGAGATCGACATCGCCGAGAAGAAGGAGGCGGTACTCCGCTGGTTCAGGAAAAGGATCGAGGAGTTTTGATTCTCCGCTGCATACCTGTTACTGATCGATATATTTATTCAGCATCTGCAGGGACTCGACCGAGTCCCAATGAACCGCCCCCATGAATTTTTCTCGAAGTATCCCCTGTTTATCGATGATGTAGGTTTCCGGCACCCCGGTGAGACCGTAAGCCTGGCCCGCCTTGTTTGCCGGATCGATAAGAATGGGAAAGGTCGTGCCGATCTTTGCGGCCATGGCGTCAGCCAGGGCTGGGTCGTCATTGCTGAGGACGGCCAGCATGGTGAATTTGTCCTTGGGCATCGAGGCGTATACCACCTGCATCGAAGGCATCTCCTGCCGGCAGGGGGGGCACCAGGTGGCCCAGAAATTTAGAAACACCACCTGTCCTTTGAGCTCGGCAAGCTTCCAGGTTTTGCCTTTGGTGTCTACCAGGGTGAAGTCCGGGGCCGGTTTGCCTACTTCCGCCACTTCCGGACGCTGGCCGCATGAGGCAAGCAGGCAGACGAGGCAAAGCATGGTGAGGGGGAATAATAATCTTTTCATAATTCGTGGTCTCCGGATCAGTACGCAGCATGGCGTGGGTTGTTGAAAGGAAAAGTTGTTGCCGTAGGCAGCCTATCTCGTTTTCGGACGCACATTATCTCGGATACTGCGCCGCAATTTCAGCTTCGAGCAGCTGCCGCAACTCTGTGTCGCCAAAGGTTACCAGCGGCTTGCCATTGACAAAAAAACCAGGGGTTTTGGTGACGTTGAGGGCTTTGGCATCGGCAAGATCCTGGGTAATGAGTCGCTCGATTGCCGGGTCGTTCATGTCATTTTTAAGTTTTTCCAGATCAAGGGCGGCGCCGGGAAGAAAGCGCCAGATCAACTCGGGTTGCGGGTTATGGTGGCTGGCCCAGTAGGGTTGAGATTGATACATGACCTCCAGGGTTTCCCAGTATTTGCCTTGTTTTTTCGCGGCCTCAAGGATTTTGACAAAATAATCCGCGCCGTCATGAAACGGAGCATACCTGATAACAAGTTTGATTTTGCCAGGGTTGTCCGCCAGCAGCTTTTTCACGAAAGGGGCGAAGGCGCTGCAGGTTTCGCAGGCAGGGTCCATGAATTCCACCAGATAAACCTTGGCCTCATCGCTGCCAAGGGTCGGAGAATGTGGCCGCACAAAGATTTCCGCATGTTCCTGGGCCAGGAAGCCGAGTTTTTTTGTCTGCTGATTTTTATAAATATAGCCGCCAAGCACAAAGAGAAGAATCAAAAAAATTCCTGAAAATATAACGACTTGTTTTTTCATCGGGAAAACCTCCTGTTAAGTAAGAGTAGCAGCGCTAAAATTGAGGAAAAGGACAGCAGCGAGAGCATCGGAATTGTTAAAAAGCCGAACAGGGAGATGTAGTCCTCGGTGCAGGAAACACCCCGGCTGCAAGGCTGGATGCTTTCCGGAATGATTCCGGCATAGAGCAGGTTGTGATACAGAGCAACCAGCCAGCCTGCCGCGGCAAGAGGCAGGGCGTACCGCGCCACGCTTTTATCGCCGGAAAAGAGCCCGGTTGCCAAAATGAAAACCAGGGGAAAGAGAAAGATCCTTTGATACCAGCACAGGACGCACGGAGGAAACTGCATTATTTCGCTGAAAAACAAGCTCCCCAGTGTTGAGACGCCGGCGACCAGCCAGCAGAGGAAAAGGATGGTCCAGTTTGCCCTGGACGTATTGTCTGAAAGGGTCATCTTTAGTTGTTCTCCAAAAAAAAAACCGTGGGCGTGGAACAAGCCCACCCGGTTATTTCATGCCATGGCATGTTTCCGCAAGGGGCGAAACTGGCGACGGCGCTAGGTATTTTGGGGTGAAAAGGTGGGGAAATCAGGCGCGCTCTGGGGGGTAGTCGATTGAGGGCGCAAAGGCGGCAAGGGGAGAGGTGAGTGGCTGAGAAACGGGACCGGCCGAGGAAAGCGGCAGGAAGAAAACCTCGGCAAAGCCGGGCAGATACAGATTGAGACAGAAGAGACAAGGGCAATCCGGGGTTGCGCAGGGAGACTGGGGCAACTCTTCGCCATGGCCGACAGGAAAACAGCAGGAACCGGCAGGGCCGGCAGAGGAGAGGGCCGCATCAGCCATGGGTAAGCCGCCCAGGGAGAGAAGGGCAAGAAGCAGAACAGCAAGGGCTGCGGATCGGAAAGCTAAGGAATTCATGGGGGTAATTTACTGTGGCGTGCTTTCCCTGTCAAGAGGAGGTGAGCTGTGCCTCTGCCGGCGGAAGGTTGAAGGAGATTGGCGGTCTGGCTTTGCTCACCGGGTCAATCTATTACGATCCTTGACAGTTATTCGGAAAAACGGTAAGTCCTTTCAGTAGCTTAGGGGTTTCTTCGTGTGAACCCGCTGTTTTTTCTTCCGTTTTCTGCCAGAACTGGGGAGCGAATGACCACAAAACCTGAATCCACCGGGAAACCTGCCGCTGCCACCCAACGTCTGCTTCGGGCTATTCCCAAGGTTGATGAATTCTTAGGCTGGCTGGATCCGCCTCCCGCAGCGCCAGCTTCCCTGGTGAAAAGCACGGTGCGCCGCTTGCTGGAGTCTCTCCGGCAGGAGATCCTCGCGGGCGGCTCGGTCAAGTCCGCCGATCTGACTCCGGCCGCTCTGCTGCCCCGGTTTTCCGTCCTCCTTGCCGCCAGGCTCCGTCCCAACTTCCGCACTGTCATCAACGGCACCGGCGTGGTTATCCATACCAATCTCGGCCGTTCCCTGCTGCCCGATGCGGCCATGGCGAGCCTGCTGGCCGTGGGCAGCCGCTATGCCAATCTGGAGCTTGATCTGGCCACCGGCAAGCGGGGCAGCCGTTACAGCCTGGTGGAGGAGATACTCTGCGAACTGACCGGGGCCGAGGCCGGACTGGTGGTCAACAACAATGCCGCCGCGGTGATGCTGGTGCTGGACACCCTGGCCAAGGGGCGCGAAGTCATCGTCTCCCGGGGCCAGCTGGTGGAGATCGGCGGCTCCTTTCGGATTCCCGAGGTGATGAGCCGGACCGGGGCCAAACTGGTCGAGGTGGGCGCCACCAACCGCACCCATCTTGGCGATTATGAAAAGGCCATTACGGAAGAAACGGCGCTGCTTCTCAAGGTGCACACCAGCAACTACCGGATCATCGGCTTTGCCTCCGAGGTACCGCTGGTGGAGCTGGTCGGCCTGGGTACACGGCACAATCTGCCGGTCATGGAGGATCTGGGCAGCGGCTGTCTGATCGACCTTTCCCGCTTCGGCCTGGCCAGGGAGCCCACGGTGGGCGAGGTGGTGCGGGCCGGGGTCGATGTGGTGACCTTCAGCGGCGACAAGCTGCTGGGCGGCCCCCAGGCCGGGATTATTGTGGGCAAGAAAGAGATCATCGCGCAGATCAAGGCCAACCCCATGAACCGGGCGCTGCGCATCGATAAATTTACCCTGGCCGGGCTGGAGGCAGTGCTGCGCCTCTACTTTGACGAGGGAAAAGCCATCGCTGCCATTCCCACTCTTGCCATGCTGGCCATGCCCCTGGCCGCCATCGACCGGCGGGCCAAGCGGCTGCGCCGCCTGATCGGCAAGGAGCTCGGACCGGTTTGCCGAGTGGAAATCAAGAACATTGTCTCCATGGTGGGCGGCGGTTCGCTGCCGGAGCAGCCCTTGCCCAGCCGGGGGGTGGCCCTTGCCCCCCTGGACAGGAGTGTCAACGAGCTGGAAAAGGGGTTGCGGGAGTTGCCGCTGCCGGTGCTGGGCCGTATCGAGGATGACCGGCTGCTCCTTGACCTGCGTACCGTGGCGGACCAGGAAATTCCGCTGCTGGCCAATTGTTTGAAAGAAGTTTTTGAGGCTAAAGCTGAGTTGAGCAGCTCGCCTGCTCATACGAAACTTATTCCCGCAGGGTGCAAAAACCAATGACCATCCCTTTTCTTTTTGAGGCCGGGCTTCTGACCCCTGCCGATCTTCGCCGGTTTTCCACCCTGTTCACCAAGACTGCTTTTGATTATTTCCCCTGCGAGACCGTCCGGCTGCTGCCTTTGGGCGAAGGGGAAGGCAAGCCGCCCGCAGAGTTTAAGTTGGGTCTTAAGCAGATTCGCGATAGCCGCTTGCCCGTGGTCGATGCAAAGCGGCAGGAACTGTTGTTGCCCATCTGGGGAGGGGAGACGCTCTGCGGCCTGCTGGTGGTCCGGGGCGGCGAATCCCGGCTCTACGGAATGCCTGCGGTCTGGCTCGACGAGCAAAGCCATATCATCTCCAGGGAGTTTTATCTACTCAAACAGAGCTGCCAGGATCCGGCCACCGGGCTGGTGAACGGCTTTCATCTGCGGGGGGAGCTTGAAGCCCTTGGCAAGGAGGAGGCCGAGTCGCCATCCTCGCCCCCGGCCACCCTGGCCCTGCTGGAGGTTTATCCGCGCACCCGCGACGCGGACAGGAGTCTCCGTTACATTGTTCGGGCCGGCAGCTGTCTTGCCTCCATGCTCGGAGAGGAGATGCACCTGCACCATCTTGGCGCCGGGATCTTCGGTCTACTCTGGTATGGGGTGGACATTGAACAGGCCCGTCAGCTGGGCGAATCCCTTCTCCTGCGGCTCAAGCGGGAAAATTTTGTCACCGCTCACCTCGGGATCACCACGGTGACGCCCCACGACCCAGAGGGGAGCGGCGCCCCGGAACAACTTCTGGCGCAGGCCTGGCAGGCCTTGCGCACAGCCCGTCTGCGGGGGCCTTTCAGTCTTTGCGGCCATGCCACCGCCAAGGATATAGAGTCCCATCCCTTTCGGAAAATTCCGGAGTCGACGCTCAGAAAACTGCGCGCCCTGTATCGCGGCAAAAATCTTTTCTCCCTGGTTTTGCTGCGCATGGATCAGGAACCGGTCAGCAATCATTTTTCCAAGCGGCTCCGGACCTTGCTCGGGCAGGAGAAGGGGTTGGTCCCCGTTAATCAGCGAGAGGCCTTTATTTTTTTGGACGGGCTCGACGTCGAGGCGGCCCGCGCCTGGCTTGCGGATTTCCGGAGCAAGATGGAGGCTATCGGCGGCAGCCCCTTTTCCATGGGGGTGGCTGCTTTTCCCTTTCATGATTTCAAGAAATCGACTCTTCCCCTGAACTGCCGGAAGGCTTTGCAGCACGCAGCCTTTTTCGGCCCTGATTCGCTGGCGGTTTTTGATGCGGTCAGCCTCAATATCAGCGGGGATGTTTATTATAACGAAGGCGATCTGGTTAAGGCCTTGGCGGAATACCGGCAGGGTCTGCTTCTTGAACCGGGCAATGTGAATATCCTCAACAGCATGGGGGTTGCCTGTATCCAGCTTAATAGGCGCAAGTCGGCCAGAGCCTCTTTTACCAGGGCGTTGGAGATCGAAGCAAAGAATTTTATGGCCTTGTTCAATTTGGGATTTGTCTGCCTTGAAAATCAACAGGAGGCAGAGGCAATGGCGCTCTGGGAAAGGGCGCTGGCTGTGGACGGCAACCATCCCGATCTTCTGCAACATCTGGGCATGCTCTATTGCCGGCAGGAAAGATACGTCGAGGCCCGTGAGGCTCTGGAGCGCTGTGATAAGTTGATCCGCAAGAATCCCCAGCAGGGGGGAGAGCCCATGGTGGTAGCGCGCTGGCTTGGCCGGGCCTGTGAAGCATTGGCGGATAACGGTGCAGCGATTGCCGCCTATCAGCGGGCGGTCGGCAGCAACCCCAGGGACGCCGGTTCGTTGAGCAGGCTTGGCCGGTTATATGCTTTGGAAAAACAGGGCGAGGATATCGCCCTGGCTCTGTGCGGACAGGCGGTTGAGTTGGATGGGGGCAAGGCATCCCACTGGTTTCGGCTGGGTCAGGTGCAGGCCCTGGCCCAGGACCTGGAAGGGGCAAGGCAGTCCTTGACGGAATGCCTCCGTCTTGACCAGGGGCAGGCGGAAGCAGCCATGTTGCTGGGCAGGATCTTCGCGCAGCAAAACAGGCTCGGCAAGGCCAGGAAACTTTATGAAAAGGTGTTGCGGTACTTTCCTGAGCATGCTCCGGCGCAAGCGGCCCTGGCGGCTTTTTCTTGATGGCGCATCCGAGATTATTGCGAGACTATCTTTACTGAAAGGGGTGGTGTGTGGCCAAGTTCAGCGTTGCATCCCACAAACTGTAAACGACTACAGTGTGCCACAGATGCGCGGAAGAGGGGGGCGAAGTGTGCTGTTGCACATGAGCCGCCCGATGACTGTCTGTCTGTCAATCGTCTGCAGAAGTGCGGACAATCATCGGCGGTAGCGCCCGATTATCATCGGCAGCAGTGCCGATAAAGCAGATGCGGTGCCCTGTGAGCGTTTACGAGGAGATTGGATATGAGAGTGACCAAGGCCGGGGTAGTTGACGAACGGCAGCAGTATTCGCTGGATAATTTTCAGGTGGGGGATTCCTGGCGGCTGTTCAGGATTCTGAGTGAGTTTGTCGATGGCTTTGACACCCTGGCCAACATCGGCCGGCCCGCGGTGTCGATCTTCGGTTCCGCCAGGACCAAGCCGGAAGACCGTTACTACAAGCTGGCCGAAAAGATCGCCCTTGATCTCGCTACGGCCGGCTACGGGATCATCACCGGCGGCGGGCCAGGGGTCATGGCTGCGGCCAACAAAGGCGCGGCCATTGCCGAGGGTCTTTCCATCGGGCTTAACATCAACCTGCCCTTTGAGCAGGAGCCAAACCCCTTCACCAACGTGCCCATGAACTTCAAGTATTTTTTCGTGCGCAAGGTGATGTTTATCAAGTATTCCATGGCATTTATCGGGATGCCCGGCGGCTTTGGCACCATGGACGAGCTGTTCGAGTCTCTGACCCTGATCCAGACCAGGAGGGTGAAGCGTTTTCCGGTCATTCTGGTGGGCTCTGATTTCTGGGGCGGGATGGTGGATTGGATCAAGGAGAGGATGTTGAGCGAGGGGTATGTCAGCGAGGACGATCTGCTCTATTTTCAGGTCATGGACGACCCGGCGGAGGTGGTGAAGTACATCAAGCGGACTGTGGTGTTGTAGCTATCAAAAGGCAGCGGATTTTTCACTACTGATCAGCTTGTTTAAAGTTACGGATCATCTATCGCTGGCGTAAGCGCAAGGGAGTGGGGAAAATCCATGAGCATGAACGAGGCGGATACCCGCTACCATCTGATTGACCCTGTACTGCGTGACAAAGGCTACGTCAGCCGTGAACGCATCACTCTCGAAACCATCCTGACCCCGGCTCCGGTGGAACCCAGTGGCGCTAAGGGCCGCCGCCGCAAGGGCCCGGGCCGTACCGACTATCTGCTCTGTGTTCAGGTGGGTGAGATGCCCAAAGCCCTGCCTGTTGCCGTGCTCGAAGCCAAGAAAGAAAGCGATGACCCGCTCAAGGGCATGCAGCAGGCCAAGGGCTATGCCGACTGTGAACGCTTCGATGTGAAATATGTCTTCGCCACCAATGGCCATCGCTATGGCGAGTTCGATTGCTTCACCAATCTGCAAGGAGGGCCATTTCCGTTTGCAGACTTCCCGCCGCACCCAGACTTGACCGCTCGTTATGCGAAGGATACGGGCATCAACATGGCCCGACCCGAGGCCGCGATGCTGTTTCAGGCCGACAGCCCTGCGTGGGCGCTCTCCCGTTATTACCAGGATGCGGCAATCCGCGCCGCCTTCGAGAAAATCTTGATTGACCAGCAGGCTGGCCAACCGCCTCGCGTGTTGCTGACGCTGGCCACCGGCGCTGGCAAGACCATCATCGCCACCAATCTGCTGTGGCGCATGAGTCAGGCCGGGCAACTACCCAAGCCCGCGCTCTTTCTGTGTGACCGCGATGAATTGCGCGAGCAGGCCTATACCAAGCTCAAGGCCGCGTTTGGCGACAACGCCCGCATCGTCCGAACGGAAAAAGGCGGCAACGCCGCCCAAAACGCCCGCATCCACATCGCCACCTATCAAACCCTCGGTCTGGACGATGAAGAAGGCTTTGCCAGCTTCTTGACCGAGCACTACGGCGAAGACGCCTTCAGCGTCATCATCATCGACGAATGCCACCGCTCGGCCTGGGGCAAGTGGTCGGAAGTGCTCAGGCGCAATCCGAATGCCATCCACATCGGCCTGACCGCCACGCCGCGCCAATTGCACGAAGCCAAAAACGCGCCTGCCGAAGACCAGGAAATCACCGCCAACAACCGCAAGTACTTTGGCGAGCCGGTCTACGAATACACCCTGATTCAGGCGCAGGAAGACGGCTACCTTGCCGCCTGCGAAATTGTCAAACGCAAGGCCAGCATCGACAACGCCACTTTCACCAAGGAAGAAATTCTCAAGGCGGGCGTCAAGGATATCAAAACCGGCCTGCCGCTGACCGCAAATGACCTGACCAAGAACGAGTACACCGGCAAGGACTTCGACGACGAACTGTTCATCGAGCTGCGCACGCCCAAGATGTGCGCCGACCTGTTCAAATTGTTGTGCGAGAACGGCGGGCCGGAACAAAAAGTCATCATCTTCTGCACCCGCGAAATCCACGCCGACCGCGTGACCCAGCACCTGAACAACCTATACGTGCGCTGGTGCCAGGAGAGCGGTCAGACACCCAAGGATCACTACGCCTTCAAGTGCATGGGCGGCGCCAACAACGGCTCGGACATGATCGAGCCCATGCGCGGTTCCGGCGAGCGCGCCTTCATTGCCTGCACCGTGGACCTGCTGGAAGCGGGCGTGGACATCGAACGCCTGAACGCCGTGGTGTTCTTCCGCTACCTGCAATCACCGATCAAGTTCTACCAGATGGTCGGGCGCGGCACCCGCATCCATGAGGAAACTCAGAAGTACAAGTTCTGGCTCTACGACTACACCGATGTTACCCATCTGTTCGGCACCGACTTCATCACCAAGCCGCCGCGTCTCGGTGGCGGCGGGGGTGGTGGCGATGACACGGGTGGTGGCGGCGGAGGCGGTGATGACGGCCCCGCCGTGGCCGAGATCGGCGGACAATCCGTCATCGTCAATGCCCAGGGCCGCTTCATCCTCAGCCGCCGCGATGGCCGCGACACGCCGATTCCGGTCGATGAGTACCGCCGCGAGGTGATCCAGCGCGTCGTCTCGGAAGCCCGCAACCTCGACGACTTCCGTGCCCTGTGGATCGAGGCGCAAAAGCGCCGCCAACTGATCGACCACCTGCTGGGCGACAACTTCAGTCCGGAGGTGATCCGCGAGATCGACCAGATGAACGACTTCGATCTCTACGACTTCTTCGGCCACCACGGCTACCACGCCCGCGCCCTGAAGCGCCCAGAGCGTGGCGAGCTGTTCATCAGTCATAACCAGGGCTGGTTCAGCGGTATGGACGACAAGGCCGCCATCGTACTTAAGGGCCTGGGCCACCAGTTCGCCCAGGGCGGCACCGATGCGCTGGAAAGTCAGAACCTGTGGGAAGTGCCGGAGATCAAGCTGGCTGGCGGCTTGAATGCCTTGCGCGGCTTGGGTGCGCCGGCGCAGGTAATGCATGACGCCAAGGCGAGGTTGTTTGGAGTATGAGCAAGTTTCCTCTAGTGCCATTGACCGAGATGGCTGATATCCATGATTACCTCAGAGAGCCAATCAGCCAAATAGAGCGCAACAAACGTGAGGGAGCTTATCCATATTTTGGTGCAACCGGACAGGTTGGTTGGATTGATGGATACAGGCAAGACGGTAGATACGTACTTTTAGGAGAAGACGGAGCGCCGTTTCTGGACGCGCAAAAAAACAAGGCCTACATCGTTGAAGGTAAGTGCTGGGTTAACAACCATGCACACGTCTTGAAGGGAAAAGTAGGGTTGTGTGATGATGACTTTCTCTGCTTCGCCCTGAATTGGGCTGACTATTCAGAAGCTGTCACTGGTTCAACTCGCCTGAAGTTGCCACAAAATACGATGAATCGGCTTTTGATACCAAAGCCACGTATTAGTGAACAACGCCAAATCGCCGCCCGTCTGAAGGCCCAACTGGCTGAAATAGAAACGGCCCGGCAAGCGGCGCAGGTTCAGTTGAGCGATACCCGCTTGCTGCGCTTCCGCATGCTCAAGGCATTCTTTGCGGAACTGGATGCAGCGCCGAAAAAGAGGCTTGGCGACTACGCCCACATATCCAGCGGCGTAACTCCTGCTCGGGATAACTCAACATATTGGCAACCACCAGAAGTTGCGTGGGTAAAGACTGGAGAAATTGATTTTTCACCAATTTCAACTGTGAAAGAGTCAATCTCTAGAAAAGCGTTGGCTGAATGTTCACTTTCATTGCTCCCCCCGAAGACTGTATTGATCGCCATTACTGGCGAGGGAAAGACACGAGGCCGTTCGGCAGTGTTGGAGGTTTCGGCCACAACGAATCAACATTCCGTTGCCGTTCTACCCAATGTGACGTGGGATTCAAACTTTCTACAGCTCTGGATACAATCGTCGTACCTCGACTTACGTGAACTTTCTGAGGGGCGTGGAGGAAGCCGATCTGCTTTGAGCGGTGCGCAAATCAAAGCGTTGGAAGTGCCTGCCCCCAGCAAGACCGAACAACAGCACATCGTGGCGCGCATCCAGGCTGTCATGACCGCAATCGACGCAGTGGAAAATTCGAGCAAGGAAGCGCTGGAGGGCATCAATCGCCTTCCCAACCGTGTGCTCGCGCAAGCCTTCGGGGTGTAAGCATGGCCAGAAAAAAAACAATCGACAAACAACCCAAGGCCATCGCCTCCACCCAGTCGCTCTCCAGCTTCGTCAAGAGCATCTGCGATGTGATGCGCCGCTCCAATTGCGCCAGCGCCTTGCAGTACGTGCCGGAGCTGACCTGGATTCTGTTCCTGCGCATTCTCGACGCACAGGAAGCCCGTGCGCGGGAAGAGGCCGAAGTGTTGGGCGCGAACTTCTCGCCCGCACTGCACAGTCCTTACCGTTGGCAGGATTGGGCCGCGCCGTATGTCGACAAGCCGGAGCATCCGAAAACCGCCGAGGGCAAGCCTTTCGGCTGGAAGCGGCAGGAACTGTTCGCGGCGGGCGACGGCAAGCTGTTCGAGTTCGTCAACAAGGAGCTGCTGCCGCACCTGCACAGCCTGGACATCGACATCCGCACCGGCCTGCCCAATCCGGCAGCCAGCCGCAAGCAGCGCATCATGGGCCGCACCATGACGGCGGTAGAAAAGGTGCGCGTAGATAGCGAGGCCAATCTGCGCGACATCCTCGACAAGGTGCACCAGATCAATATCGACCATGTGGACGACCAGCATTTCTTCACCCTGTCGCAGGTGTATGAAGACCTGCTGCTCAAGATGGGCGAGAAGAATTCCGACGGCGGCCAGTTTTTCACGCCGCGCGAGGTGATCCGCGCCATGGTGCACACAGTCAATCCGCAACTGGGCCAAACGGTGTACGACCCTTGCTGCGGCACCGGCGGTTTTCTCGCCATTGCCTATGAGCACATCGCCCGCCAGTTGGGCCAAAGCGCCACCAGCACCGACATCGACACCCTCAAGCACGACACCTTCTTTGGCCGCGAAAAAGAGAATCTGGTGTTCCCCATCGCGCTGGCCAACTTGGTGCTGCACGGCATCGACCAGCCCAATCTGTGGCATGGCAACTCGCTGACCCGCCGCGCCACCTACGCAGCGCTGTTCGACAACGCGCCCAAGACCTTTGACGTGATCCTGACCAACCCGCCTTTTGGCGGCAAGGAAGGCAAGGATGCGCAAAAGAACTTTGCCTATGAAACCAGCGCCACCCAGGTGCTGTTTGTGCAGGACATCCTTGGTGAGCTGGCACCCAAGGGCACCTGCGCCATCGTGCTGGACGAGGGCTTGCTGTTTCGCACCAACGAGAGCGCCTTTGTCGAGACCAAACGCAAGCTGGTGGACGAGTGCGATCTGTGGGCCATCATCAGCCTGCCCGGGGGCGTGTTCTCCACCGCCGGCGCGGGCGTGAAAACCAATCTACTGTTTTTTACCAAGGGCCGGAAGACCGGGAAGACTTGGTACTACGACTTGTCTTATGTGAAGGTCGGCAAGAAAACGCCGCTGACGCTGGCGCATTTCGGTTTTGACCAAAACGGCGAGGTGCTGGCCGACGCGCAATTGCCCGCCATCCTCACTGCTGACTGGCAGGCCGATGAGGCCAATGCCGGCAAATTCTTTCCCAGTTATGCCCGCATGCTGCAACAGCACGGCAAGCCGGAGGGGGAGAGCCGCTATTCGTGGACGGTGGATTTCGTTGCCCGCCGCGCCAAGGCTCGCGCCGAGATGCAGCCCCTGCTTGATAAGGCGGCACAAATCAAAGCCGCCGTGGTGGATTTTAAGGAACAGCTCAAACGCCTGAAGAAAGACAAGGCCAGTGATGCAGAGCTGTTGGCACTGACAACTCAGATACTGGAAAAAGATAAAGCCGCCCGCGATCTGGAAACCCAAGCGGCCAACATTGACGCTGCTGTGTTTGATTTGAAGGCCGTCAACCCGACGGCCGTGGTCGAGATAGACACCCGCACGCCGCAGCAGATCATCGGCAATATCGAGGTGCAGGGGCGCATCGTTGCCGATGCGCTGGCACGGCTGAATGTACTGATGGCGGCAGCGGCTGAGGCCAAGCCATGATAGACAGCAAGCGCAAGCTGATCTGAAACAGCACGCCCGAGTTCCTGATTTTCACCGGTCAGGTTGGTGAGCAGAGCATCGAAGCGCGTTATGAGAGTAAACGTGTTCTGCACACAAGAAAAAGAGGGAGGCTTGGATGAGCAAGAATAACCCACCGCAGACTCCCAAGAAAAATGTGGTATCCCTTGTCCGTTCATCAGCGGCTGAATATCTGACTTTTGTCGCCGCCAGTGGCCATGGTGGCGTCGAAGCGGTTTACGCTGATGAAAACGTCTGGGTCACCCAGAAAATGATGGGGATGCTTTACGATGTGGAAACCCATACCGTCAACTACCACCTGAAAAAGGTTTTCTCTGACAGTGAGCTGGAGGAAGATTCAGTTATTCGAAATTTTCGAATAACTGCCGCAGACGGAAAAAGTTACGACACCAAGCACTACAAACTCGCCGCGATCATCGCCGTTGGCTACAAAGTCAACTCCGAGCGCGCGGTGCAGTTTCGTAAATGGGCCACCACCATTTAAGGTGGTCAAGTAAAAACAGACAGTTGGGATACGGCGCTGAACTTGGTCGCCTACCCTGTAATCAGTTACGAATAGTTCGATAGTAAACTTAGCACCACCACAACGCAGGCAAAAACACAAAAAAAGGCCATGCCGGACAACATCCGGGCATGGCCTTTTTTATTTAGTACTGCTGGGCAGTTACTTAGCGTTAAGCATTCTCTTCCGCAAGCGGATGGTCTTGGGGGTCACTTCCACCAGCTCGTCATCATTGATGTAGGCGATGCAGTCTTCCAGACTCATCTGTACCGGCGGGACCAGAACCACGTTTTCATCGGAGCCGGAAGCGCGCATGTTGGTGAGCTTCTTGCCCTTGGCCGGATTGACCACCATGTCCTGATTCCGGGCGTTTTCGCCGATGATCTGGCCGGCATAGATCCGGTTGCCCGGGCCGAGAAACAACCGGCCGCGATCCTGCAGGTTGAACAGGGCGTAGGCCACGGTGGTGCAGGTGTCCATGCTGATAAGGACCCCGTTGACCCGGTTGATGATGTCTCCGGCATAGGGGCCGTATTCGGCAAAAACGTAGTTCATCATGCCCAAGCCCTTGGTGGCGGTCATGAATTCCGAGCGGTAGCCGAGCAGACCGCGGGTGGGGATTTTATAGACCAGCCGGTTCATGCCGTTTGCCTGGCTCATCTCCTGCATCTGGCCTCTCAGCATCCCCAGCCGTTCGATTACCGCCCCGGCGTACTGCTCGTCCACGTCAATGGTCAGTTCTTCGTAAGGTTCAAGAGTGACGCCGTCAACCTGTTTCATGATGACCTGGGGCCGGGTGACCTGGAGCTCGAAACCTTCGCGGCGCATCTTTTCGATGAGGATGGAAAGATGCAGCTCGCCGCGGCCGGCAACCACATAGCCGACGCCTTCGGTCATGGGTTCGACCCGGAGGGCCACATCGGCAAGAGTCTCTTTCCGGAGTCGGTCTTCCAGATGGCGGGAGGTGACGAATTTCCCTTCCAAACCGGCAAAGGGCGAGTCGTTGGGAATGAAATTCATCGAGATGGTCGGCGGGTCGATCTCGATCAGGGGCATCGGCATGGGGTTGTCCACATCGGTGAAGGTAACGCCGACGGTAACGTCGTCCATGCCAGCCACTGCTACCAGCTCGCCGACCCCGGCCGTGTCGGTGGCCATCTTTTTGTCGGACTCAAAACGGAAGATCTTGGTGAGCCGCGCCGGGATTACGCTGCCGTCGCGCCTGACCACGGCAATGGGCTTGTTGATGCTTAAGGTGCCGTTGGTTACCTTGCCGATGCCGAGCCGCCCCAGATAGGGGGAGTGGTCCAGAGAGCTGACCTGCATCTGCAAGGGCGCGTTGGGGTCGCCGGAGGGCGGGGGTACGTGGGCGACGATCAGCTCGGTGATCGGTTCCATGGTGGTGGATTCGTCGCTAAGGTGATGCTTGGCGTAGCCCTGCTTGGCAGAGGCGTAGACCACCGGGAAATCAAGGAGATGGTCCGGGGCCTCCAGCTTGACAAAAAGGTCGAAAACCTGATCGACCACCCATTCACAGCGGGCCGCGGGCTTGTCGATCTTGTTGATCACCACGATGATGCGCAATCCTGCGGCCAACGCTTTTTTCAAAACAAAATAGGTCTGGGGCATGGGGCCTTCCTGGGCGTCCACCAGAAGGAGGCAGCCGTCCGCCATGCGCAGGACCCGTTCCACCTGACCGCCGAAATCGGCGTGGCCGGGGGTGTCGATGATGTTGATCCAGTAATCCTTGTAGCAATAGGAGCCGTTCTTGGCGGTGATGGTAATGCCGCGTTCTTTTTCCAGATCCATGGAGTCCATGAGGCGTTCGGCCACTTCCTGATTTTCCCGGAACATGCCGCTTTGCTGGAAAAGTTGGTCGACCAGGGTGGTTTTTCCGTGGTCAACGTGGGCAATGATGGCGACGTTTCTGATTATGCTTTGATCCATAACTTTTTGACTTTCCATGAAGAAGGGTTCGTTCCCCGGTTGGGGAAAAAAAGAGGTACCTTAAATTAAAACCGGGGGAAAGGCAAGGAAAAACCAAAAAATCAGCAAGATAAAGCTGAGTTGAGCAGCTTGCCGGATTTTATGCCCTTTGGGTGCAAAGATGTCGCATACAGGTCCGCAAAGCACGGCGGGGCGTTTAGCGTGGACAGATTTACAAGCAGAGAGAAGGGAGCGGAACCGGCAGCACCAGAAAAGATCAAATCGGGACAGCGCCGTCCAGCTGTGAATTAAGGCAAATGTGCAGTTTAAGTTCCGCGGATTTTTGTTTTGACTCAGGGGGCCACTTTACTCCGCGTTTTTTCTCTTGAAATTAAATATGATGGCGTATATGCTACCAATATGGTCGCTTTGGTGATTGATACAAATGTCTTTGTCGCAGGGCTACGTTCAGCAGGCGGTGCCTCGCGCGAGGTGTTGCGGCGTTCTCTGACGGGTGGTTTCGAACCGTTGTTTGGGAATGCGCTGTGGCTGGAATACCAGGATCTGTTGGGGCGGCCAGTGTGGGGCGATACAACAACTGCGACTGAACGCTTGCAGGTGCTCGCTGCGCTGGCCCAACGAGGACGCTGGGTAACGGTGTATTACGGCTGGCGACCAAATTTGCCGGACGAGGCCGACAATCACCTGATCGAGCTGGCCCTGGCAGGGAATGCCGAGGCGATTGTGACCCACAATGTGCGGGATATGAGGCGTGGCGAGTTGCAACTTGGCAGGCTGCGTATTTTGACCCCCGCTCAATGCCTGGAGGAATGGCGATGAGTACTTTAACAATTCGGTTGCCCGACGATACGGCGGAACGCCTCAAGATGCTGGCACGTAGTCGGGGCCTGAGTACCAATAAACTGGTAGAGCAATTGAGCGCCCATGCTCTGGCAGCGTGGGACACTGAAAACCATTTCCGCGCCCTGGCGGCAACCGGCGATGTGAACCGCGCCCTGGCGATTCTGAACCGGCTTGATGCCGAGGATGCAAGGAAATAGATTTCGGTTCGCCCACAGATTCTGCGGAAGAGCCACCATGCCGACCGTTAAGCTGCTAAACTGCCTCCGTCCCCTATTTCCCCTTCTCGCCGACCACACCAACGTGATCATGGTCGGCGGTACCGGCCCGGCAAAACGCACCTGGCCATTGCCATCGCCCGGCAAAGCATCAGAAGCGGCAAGAAAGCCAGGTTCTACAATGGCCTCGACCTGGTGAACCGACTGGAGCAGGAGAAGCTCAACAACCGGGGCGGCCGGCTGGTGGAACACCTGTCCCGACACGATCTGGTCATCCTCGACGAGCTGGGCTACCTG